>JAABUQ010008489.1_pt1 | contig 14387 bp, 10 predicted proteins | sample 5560001 | NCBI WGS metagenome assembly JAABUQ01 (sample SAMN10711888, study PRJNA513371) | rock metagenome | isolation source: Antarctica rocks | place: Antarctica: Victoria Land, Finger Mt nord | collected 2015-12-18
GTCCTGGGCCGGACGAACAGCTCCAGGCGGGGCAGCAGACGGGCGGCGACCCGAGCCACTGACCGTGCCGACGCCGGCTGGTCGATCCCGAGCATCGCGAGGATCGTCGGCGCGACGTCGGCCAGGCTCCCCCCGCCCGCCAGCTCGGCACCGGGGACGGCGACGATCAGCGGCACCGGGTTGAGCGAGTGGCGGTGTTGGGACGTGGCGCCTGCGGCCACGCACGCGCTGCAGGTCACGCCGCTTGCGGAGCGGGTCTTGACGACGGCTTCCGGCATGTGAAAAAGGATCACTTGACGGACGCCGCTTTCACTGGTAGATAGACAACATTCTGTCAAACAGAAGAAGCTTTCCGGCTGAGGGAAGGCTTTATCGGGGGCTGATGTACCAGGAGGTCTTCGACCCGGGCGAGCAGGTCTTCGATCCGGTCGCGGACTTGCGGGGAGGGAGCGAACATGTATAAGCAGGTTCTCGATCCGGTTTCCCATTCCTTGGGGACCTCGTCGATCTTCGCCGTTCTGCCGCTGCTGTCGCTGTTCGTGCTGCTGGGCGGTGTGCGCATGAAGGCCCAGTGGGCCTCGCTCATCTCCCTGGCCGTGGCGGTGGTGGTGGCCATCGCCGTCTACGGGATGCCGTTCGGGCAGGGTCTCGACGCCGGCGCCGAGGGTGCGGCGTTCGGCTTCTTCCCGATCATGTGGATCGTCATCAACGCGCTGTGGATCTTCAACATGACGGAGGAGACCGGGGACTTCGCCGTCCTGCGCCGGGCGTTCGGCTCGGTGTCTGGCGACCAGCGCGTGCAGGTGGTCATCATCGCCTTCTGCTTCGGTGCTCTGCTCGAGGCTCTCGCGGGCTTCGGCACGCCGGTCGCCATCTGCGGGGTGATGCTGGTGGGCCTCGGCTTCCGGCCGATCAAGGCGGTGGCCGCGGCACTGGTGGCCGACACCGCGCCCGTCGCCTTCGGGGCGATCGCCATCCCGATCATCACGCTGGCCCAGGTCACGGGACTGCCCAAGCATGCGCTCAGCCAAATGGTCGGACGTCAGGTTCCCTTCCTGGCGCTGCTGGTGCCGTTCATCCTGATCGCGATGGTCGACGGCCGCCGCGGGCTGCGCGACAGCTGGCCCGCCGCACTGGTGGCCGGCGGCGTGTTCGCCGTCGTCCAGTTCGCGTCCTCCAACTACATCTCCACCGAGCTCACGGATATCTTGGCCTCGCTCGCCTCTGCCCTCGCGCTGGTCGCCCTGCTGCGTGTGTGGTCGCCCCGCGCCCACGAGGACAGCACCGTGCCGGTGGCGGGGCCCGGGCGCCCGGCTATGGCCGGCGGCGCCCAGGCCGACGCCGGGCTCGAGCGGCGTGTGGCCGCCGACGAAGGACGGCCGCTGAGCAGGGGCGCGATGCTCCGCGCTTTCGTGCCCTACATGATCATCATCGTGGTGCTCGGCGTGGCAAGCCTTCACGCGGTCGCTGCCGAGCTCGAGAAGGCGACCAACGCTCTCACCTGGCCGGGGCTGCACGTGCTCAACGCGAAGGGCAAGCCGCCGACGAGCCTGATCTACAAGCTCAACTGGCTGACCGCCGCGGGCAGCCAGTTGTTCGTGTGTGGGCTGCTGACGGTCGCGGCCCTGCGCGTCGCTCCCGGGCGGGCGCTGGCCGTCTACGCCGCCACGCTCAAGCAGCTGGGCTGGGCGATCGTCACTGTCTGCTCGGTGCTCGCGCTCGCCTTCGTGATGAACCTCTCCGGGGAGACGATTACGCTGGGCATGTGGGCCGCGGGGGCCGGCGCGTTCTTCGCCTTCCTGTCGCCGATCATCGGCTGGTTCGGCACGGCGGTCACCGGCTCGGACACCTCCACGAACTCGCTCTTCGGGGCCCTGCAGGTGGCGGCGGCCAAGCACGCGCATCTGTCGCCGACGTTGCTGGCCGCCGCCAACAGCTCGGGGGGGGTGCTGGCCAAGATGGTCTCGCCGCAGAACCTGGCGATCGGAGCGGCGGCGGTGGGGCTGGCCGGCCGCGAGGGCGACATCTTCCGTAAGGTCATCGGCTGGAGCATCCTGCTCGTTCTGATCATGGCCGTGCTCGTCCTGCTGCAATCCAAGGGAACGCTGTCCTGGATGGTGCCCTAGGTTGACCATCACCGCCGATACACCGCCCGCTGGGGCTGAGGGGACGATCGAAGCCGACACCGTCGCACAGCTCGGTCGCCCGGCTGCGGGGCATCTGCGGGGACGCGCACGTCCTGACCCATCCGTACGACCTGCGCACGTACCAGGTGCCACGTGCCGATCATGCCGCACGACGCCGGCCGCGTGGTCATCCGCGAAGCCCGCGGCCGGCAAGCGTTGACTTGAGGGAGGCTCTGTGGCGAAAGCACGAGGACGCGCCGGCCGGCGGGACTCGACCCGCGACAGCCGAGCTGGACCGGATTCCGAAGGCCTCGTCGAGCTCTACCGCCAGATGGTGCTCGTGCGGGTCTTCGAGGAAGCCTGTCAGAGGTCGTTTCGCAAGGGCAAGATCGGCGGCTACCTGCACCTCTACACCGGCCAGGAGGCGGTGGCCGCGGGGTTCCTTCAGGCCTTCCGAGAGGGAGACAAGGTCATCACCGCCTATCGCGTCCACGCCCACGCGCTGATGCTCGGCTGCGATCCCCGGGCGGTCATGGCGGAGCTCTACGGCCGAAGCGACGGCCTGGTCAAGGGGAAGGGCGGCTCTATGCACCTGTTCGCTGTTGACCGGGGGTTGTGGGGCGGCTACGGGATCGTCGGGGGTCACATCCCGTTGGGTGTGGGGTTCGCCCGCGCACTCTCCTACCAGGGGACCGACCACATCTGCCAGCTCTACCTCGGCGACGGGTCAATGCAGACGGGCGCCTTCCACGAGGCCGCAAACCTCGCGGGGCTGTGGGGGAAGGACGGCGCCTGCCCCGTGGTGTTCATCGTCGAGAACAACCAGTACGCGATGGGCACCTCAGTGCAGCGCTCGACGGCGATGACCGACCTGGCGGCCAAGTTCAACGCCTACGGCATCGAGAACGAGAAGGTCGACGGCATGGACCTCGAGGCGGTCGTCGAGTGCGCCGAGCGCGTCACCGCCCGGGCGAGGGAGAGCGGCGCCCCTTACGCGGTGGAGGCCGCGACGTACAGGCTCGCTCCCCACGGGGCCGCCGACTTCGTCGAGAGCTACCGCACCGAGGACGAGGTCGCCGAGTGGCGCGAGCGCGATCCCCTCGGCCTCTTGGAGCGTCGGCTGCAGGAAGCGGACGTCCTCGACGCCGACGCGATCGAGCAGATCAAGAACGAGGCTTCAGACGAGGTCGACGAGTCGGTCGACTTCGCCGACTCGAGCGAGCAGCCGTCAGACGACCAGCTCTATGTCGACGTGTACGCGGGCGACGACGAGTACATGGGGAAGGACTGATGGCCGAGACGAAGACCTACCGCGAGGCCCTGCAGGAGGCGATGATCCACGAGCTCGATCGCGACGAGAGCGTCGTGCTGATGGGCGAGGACATCGGCGTCTACGGCGGCACCCATCTCATCACGGCCGGCCTGTACGAGAAGTACGGCGCCCGGCGGGTGATCGACACCCCGATCAGCGAGGGCGGGTTCACGGGAGCGGCGATCGGCATGGCGATGATGGGCATGCGCCCGATCGTCGAGATGATGACCTGGAACTTCTCGTTCCTAGCAGCCGACCAGATCATCCAGAATGCCGCCAAGGTGCGCTACTTCTCCGGCGGCCAGGTCAAGGTGCCGCTCGTGATCCGCGGGCCCAACGGCGGAGGCGTGCAGCTCTCCGCACAGCACACGCACTCCCTGGAGTCCTTCTACGGGCACTTCCCGGGCTTGAAGGTCGTCGCGCCGGTTACGCCCAACGACGCCAAGGGCATGATGCTGACCGCCGTCCGCGATGACAACTGCGTGATCTTCCTCGAAGCCGGCGCGCTCTACAGCACCAAGGGCGACGTGCAGGAGGACGACAACCCGGTCGCGTTCGGCAAGGCGCGTATCGCCCGCGAGGGCGCCGACGTTACGGTCATCTCCTACGGCCGACAGGTCCAGCTCTGCCTGCGCGCCGCCGACACGCTCGCCGCGGACGGGATCGAGGCCGAGGTCATCGACCTGCGCAGCTTGCGCCCGCTCGACGAGGACGCGATCGTCGAGTCTGTCGAGAAGACCCACCGGGCGGTGGCCGTGCAGGATCAGTGGCGGTGGTTCGGGGTGGCCAGCGAGGTGGCGGCGATCATCCAGGACAGGGCGTTCGACTACCTCGATGCACCCGTCGAACGCGTTAGCGGAGCCGAGGTCCCCGCGCCCTACGCCCGCAACCTCGAGCTCGCGGCCTTCCCCAGCGAGCGCCAGGTGCTGCAGGCCGCGCGCCGGGTTCTCTACGAACAGGGGACGTAACCGTGCCCGAGGTGATCATGCCCAAGATGGGCGACGGGATGGAGGGGGGCACCATCGTCACCTGGATCAAGAGCGAGGGCGACGAGGTCGAGGTCGGCGACGTCATCGCCGAGATCGAGACCGACAAGGCCACGATGGAGCTCAAGGCCGAGGACGCCGGGGTCCTGCACGAGATCATCGCCGGCGAGGGCGACGACGTGCCCGTGGGCGAGGCGATCGCGGTGATCATTAGCGAGGGCGAGGAGGCGCCGGCGCGCACGCAGCCCAAGCAGACCGCTGGAGGCGACAACGAGGAGGAGCCCGAGGCCGCCGCGACGGAGGCCGAGGAAGAACACGCGGGGCGCGAGCCGTCCGCGGCGAAGGCCGAGACCCAGGAAGACGAACAGCGCGGGACCCCGCCCGCCGACGGACGCGTCCGGGCCTCGCCGATCGTCCGCCGCCTGGCGCGCGAGCACGACGTCGACCTCTCCCGCATCGAGGGCACGGGCCCCGCGAGCCGGATCGTCGAGCGCGACGTCCGCGCGATCATGGCGACCAAGGAGGCGCCCGCCCAAGAGGCGCCCGCGGGCGCTCCCGCGCCCACCGGCGATGCGGGCACCGAGCTGCGGCCGCTATCGCGCGTGCAGCGGGTCGTCGGCGAGCGGATGCAGCGGTCCTGGCGAGAGGCGCCCCACCACTACGCCACGGTTGAGGTCGAGGTCGACGAGCTGTCGGCCCTGCGCGCGCAGCTCAACGAGGGCCTGCAGGAAGAGGGGCTCAAGCTCTCGATCAACGACTTCGTGATGAAGGCGTGCGCGGTGGCGCTACGCAAGTTCCCCGAGCTCAACTCGCTCCTGACCTCCGACGGCATCGAGCTGCACGAGCGGGTGGACCTCGCCATGGCCGTCGCGCTGGATGACGGCCTCATCACTCCCGTGATCCGCGACGTGGCCAACCAGACCCTGTCGGGCATCTCCACGACAGCGAAGCGGCTCGCAGCGCGGGCGCGCGAGGGCAAGCTCGAGCCCAACGAGTACCAGGGAGGAACGTTCACCGTCTCCAACATGGGCATGTACGGGGTGGAAAGCTTCACGGCGATCGTCAATCCGCCGTCGGTGGCGATCGTCGCGGTGAGCAGCTTCGCCCGGCGCCCGGCCTTCGACGCGGAGGACAACGTGGTCCCCCGCACGACGATGAAGCTGACCATCGGCTCGGACCACCGCGTCGTCAACGGGGCGGAGAACGCCCTCTACATCGTCGAGGTCAAGCGGCTGCTGGAGAGGCCGACCCTGCTCACGGTCTGAGCAACCCAGCGAAGGAGCGGACGTGGCGGACAAGTTCGATCTCGTGGTCATCGGCGGCGGGAACGGCGGGTACATCCCGGCGATCCGCGCGAGCCAGCTGGGGATGAGCGTGGCCCTGGTCGAGCGGCGCCCGCACCTCGGCGGGACGTGCCTAAACCTGGGCTGCATCCCCACCAAGGCGCTCCTGCAGACCGCCGCCCGGCTGCACGACGCGCGCAACGGCGCCGACTTCGGCGTCAAGGCCGGCGAGGTGGAGTTCGACTATGCCCAGGCCGCCAAGCGCAAGGACCAAGTGGTCGACCAGCTACGGCGTGGCGTGCGGGGGCTAATGAAGAAGAACAACGTGCGGGTGCTCACCGGGACCGCGAGCTTCGCCGCGCCCCACACGGTCAAGGTGAAAGGCGACGACGGCGACGACACCGAGCTCGAGGGGTCCCACGTGCTGATCGCCAGCGGCTCGGCCGTGGCCACCCTGCCGGGCCTCGAGCTCGACGGCGAGCGGGTCATCTCCAGCGACGACGTGGCGACGAGTGGCGAGGACCCGCCGGCGTCGATCATCATCCTGGGCAGCGGGGCGGTGGGCGTCGAGTTCGCGAGCATGTACGCTGACTTCGGCACCGAGGTCACGCTGGTCGAGCTGCTGGACCTCATCGTGCCGGCCGAGGACCCCGAGGTCTCGGCCGAGCTGCGAAAGGCGTTCGAGCGGCGCGGCATCCGAGTCATGACGGGCGCCAAGGCCAACCCCTCGAGCGTCCAGAAGACCGACCACGGCGTGCAGATCGAGGTCGGAGGCGAAGACGGCGAGCAGACGCTCGAGGCGGACGCGCTGCTGGTCGCGGTGGGGCGCCGGACAGTCGTCGACGACCTCGACCTCGACGCCACCGGGGTCGAGGTCAACGACAGCGGGCAGATCCGCGTGGACGAGTTCTACCGCACCGCCGAGCCCGGCGTCTACGCGGCCGGCGACGTGATCGGCGGCTACTGGCTCGCCCACGCGGCGGCTCATGAGGGGATCGTCGCCGTCGAGCACATGGCCGGGAAGGATCCCCTGCCGATCGACCAGGACCTGATCCCGCGGGTGACGTTCTGCCGCCCCGAGATCGCGTCCTTCGGGCTGACCACGGGGCAAGCCGAGCAGCAGGGCCACGACGTCAAGGAGTCGAAGTTCCCCTTCCGCGCCATCGGCAAGGCGCTGGTCGAGGCCGACCCGGACGGCTTCTTCAAGATCGTCGCCGACGCGGAGACCGACCGAATCCTGGGCATGCACGCGATCGGCCCCCACGTCACCGAGCTGATCGCCGAAGGCGTCTTCGCCAAGCTGGTGGAGGGCACCCCGCAGGAGCTGGGGATGAGCGTGCACGCCCACCCCACGCTGGCGGAGGTCGTCGGCGAGGCCGCGATGGCGGTCGACGGAGTGGCGATCCACTACTGAAGCGCCCCCAACGCGTGCGAGTGCGCGCGACGCCCCAGCGGCGCCTGGTACGCGATGCCCGGCGCCGTCGGCCTGTGGCTGTGGTCGCTGCCCTTCGAGCGCCGCAGCGGCTCGGTCTCGGTGTGGACGAGCGAGGAGGACCTACGGCGCTTCGTCACGCTCCCCGCCCACGTCGCGATCATGCGCCGCTTCAAGAAGGCAGGACGCCTGCGCTCGGCGACCTGGCGAACCGACCGCTTCGCCGCCGCCGCCACGATGGGCCGTGCGCGGCGCTGGATCGCCGACCCCGCCTCCTCGGCCCCAGGACCCCGGCGCTGCTGGCCACCTACGGGATCGGTCGCGCCGCGTTCGGCGTCGCGCTGCTCATCGCGCCCGCCGCCGCGGGTCGCATGATGGCCGGCGACGGCGCGAGCACGCCCGATGCCCAGGCGTTCCTGCACGGCATCGGCGCCCGCGACGTCGGGCTCGGGATCGGAATGCTCGGCGCCCTGCGCACCTGCCGCTCCGCGCACGGCCGGCTGATCGCCGGCGTGTTCGCCGACACCGGCGACGCCGCCGGCATCGCCCGCGCCTGGCGCGACCTCGACCCCGACAAGCGGACCCCCGGACTGGCATTCGCCGGCGCAGCCGCAGCGGCCGGAGTCACGCTGCTCGCCGCGACGGCCAAGACCTGACCCGGCGTCGCATGCCCGTACGCGATCGACGCGCAGTGCGGTAGCGGCGCGCTGGACGCCGGGAGGCGGTGGTGTCGTTGCGAGCTCGTCGTGGGCGCTGACAAATATCGCCGCGATCCGAGCCGGAAAGGGGCGCGCCACCGGTATGGGCAGCCGGCCGCAGCGCCGGCGGCGCCCGGTGGACAACCCTCCGTGCGTATCAGCCTGTAAACCGCGGCGCTCTCGGCGCTCGCGGGGCGTGGCGGTGGTGCCGAGTGCGGTGGTGCCGAGCGCGGCGGTGCGGCGGCCGCGCGGTGAGCGCGACGGGCAGCGGTCCTATGTTGCCGGCGGCGTCGATCGCTCGTAGCGCGTAGTAGCGCAGCCCGGAGCGGCGCTGGACGGGGAGCTGTTGCGTCGTCCCGGCCGGCGAGGGCGCCAGCCGGATGGGGATCTTCGTCGCGGCGCCCGCGTTGTCCTGGGTGATCGGCCGGCGCGACGCGAAGAGCTGGTAGGCGCTCGCGCGTCCGCTGTTCCAGTCATCGCCGGGTGCGGTGAACGTGAGCAGGTCGCGGCTCCCGGCTCTGCGGACGCGCAGGCCGCGGATGCCCGCGGGCGGCCGGGTGTCGTCGCCGTAGTGTCCGGTGTCGTGGTCGTTTTGATGCCAGTGCCATGCTTGGTCGTTCGCGCTCGCGAGTCCCGGCGTGGTGTAGGCGCGCAGGTACCCCTCGCGCAGCCCGGCGACGACCTCCACCCTCCGGTTGCCGTACAGGTCGCCGACGGCCGGCGTGAACAGCGGCCAGCCGCCCGTCCACTTCGGCCATCCCCCCACGGGCTGGCCGGTCACGCCGTCGAACGCGTGCAGGGCTCCCGAGTCGCCTCCCTGCACGATGTCGGGCTTGCCGTCGCCCGAGACGTCGGCGAGGGCCGGTGCGCTGAGGAACCCGAGGCCCTGGATCGGCTGCGTGTACTGCGCCTGGTTGGCGCCCGTCTGCGGGTCCCACGCCGCCAGGCCGGAGCGCACCTTGACCCCGATCCCCGGCGTCGCGACCACGCCGGTCGCGATGTCGGCCAGCGCCGATCCGCTCTGCACCGCGAGGATCGAGGTCCTGGCGCCGATCTTTCCGAGCGCCGGCGTCGTCGTGAAGTGCACGAGCGGGGAGGCCGGATCGACCGGGCCGTCCGCGGGCAGCGTAGCGGGGGTCTCCTGGTGCATCTGTCCGGTTCGCAGATCGACCGTCTGGGAGAAGTACAGGCCCGGGTTGGCGACGAGCTGTGGCCCGTTGGCGGTGTCGTAGGCGGCGGGGGTCTGGACACCTTCGATGATGAAGTCCTGCGCGCTGCCGTAGGCCTGCACGGCCGCCGGCAGCGCGACCGGGAAGTGGGGCAGGAGGGCGCCGCCGGGGCGGCGGTTGCCGCGTGAGGAGTACGCGACGACGAAGCCGTAGGTCGGTGCGCCGTTGGAGCCGAATGCCGTGTCCTGGAGGGTCACGACGACGTCGGGACGCCCGTCGCCGTCGATGTCGACGATGGTCGGCGTGGTGGCGATCTTGTAGTCGCGCGCGTAGATGTCGGTGCCCGGTGGATGGTGCGCCGCGTCCGGGGTGTCGGTCGAGACCGGCCAGCCCGGCACTGGCTTGCCGTCCGGCCGCCAGGCGTAGACGTTGCCGTCCCAGCCGCCGGCCACGATGTCGAGCTTCTTGTTGCCCTCGAGGTCGGCGAGCGCGACCCCGCCGAGCGAGCCGGTCGCCTTGTTGCGCACGTAGGGCGTGTCGGGCACCGGGACCGTCTGGCGGGCGTAGCGGCGGTCGGTGGCGACTGGGAAGCCGTGACGGAGGCGCCCGCGGCCGTCCCACACGTAGAAGTGGCCATCCTCGCCCGAGGCGATCACCTCCAGCGCGCCGTTGTGATCGAGGTCGCCGACCGCGAGCGGCGCGACGATCGGCTCTCGCGGGAGCGGCACCTGGCCGGACTTCCAGGCTGCGGCGTTGAGGTAGTTCGGCGTGAAGCTACGGTCCAGGCCCCGCGCGGGGAGCGTGTGCACCGGCCAGCCCGGAGCCTCGTGACCGTCGGGCCGGAAGGCGTGGATCGTGCCGTTCGATCCCGCCACGATCGTGTCGAGCGTGCCGCGCCCCTCGATGTCGGCGAGTGTCGGCTGCGACTCGATCGAGGTGCCGACGTCCTTGTGCAGGGCGGCGATCTCGGTCGGGTCGTGGCGCAGTTGGAAGACGCGCCGGTCCTCACCGAGTCGGCCGTGCGCATCGGTGACGCGCACGTGGGAGCGAGCGGTCGCCGACCAGACCGCGTTTCTGGTGCGCCCACCTCGGGGGTGACCGTCAACGCGCCGGGATCTCACCCGCGGCGGCGCGATCCTGACCGGCCTTCCGCTTCTCCTGGTCCTCTTCGAGACTGGCTGGCAGTCCCCCGCCTGCGGGCAGGACGGGTTCGCGTCGTGCGCCTGAGCGGCACGAATCCAAACCGACTCGAGCGGCGGGTCTGCCGGTACGGGCCACAGGCACGCCACCGACTATTCGGAAGCCCGCTGCTCGTAGGCGGTTCGGGCCGAGCGGTCCGCGTCCACCATCACACGGTCGGCGCGCAGCGCGCGCTTGATCGCGTCTGAGGCGCGTGGGGGCAGTCCGGCCACGAGGCGAGCGGGAAGGCCGAGCTCTGGCGGCACGAATACCTCGGCACGGCCGGTGGCCAGGGCACGGACAATGGCCTCGGCCACCGCTGAGGGCTCCACGATGCGGGTCCCTCGCGCCGCGGCGAACCCGCCGATCATCTCGGTGGAGATCACGCCGGGCATCACGATGGTGGTCCGGACTCCGGCGGCTCGGACTTCGCCCCGTAGTGCTCGCGTAAAGCCGACCACGCCGTGCTTGGTGGCTGCGTAGGTCGCCCCGCCGGCCGGCGCGATCTGGCCCGCGGAGGAGGCGACGTTGACGATGTGCCCGCGGCCCCGTGGGACAAAGCGGGCCAGGGCCAGCTGGCTTCCGGTGAGCGTGCCGCCGAGGTTGACCTCGACCATCCTCTGGGTGTGAGCTAGTGCCTCGTCCAGGTAGGGACCGAGAAACAGCACGCCGGCATTGTTGATCAGGATGTCAAGGGGTCCCAGGCGCTCCTCCGCTTGGGTCAGGAACGTATCGAAGGACGCGCGCTGGCGCACGTCGACGGTGAGCCCCACCGTCTGGCCGTCGATCCTCGCGGCCGCTTCGGCGGAGAGCTCAGGATCGAGGTCACCGATGGCAACCCGCATGCCCGCTTTGGCGCACGCCTGCGCCGTCGCGCGGCCGATGCCTCGCGCCGCCCCGGTGATGGCGACGACTCGTCCGGATAGGTCAATGTCCGCCATATGGCTCCCTTTTCGCTGTCCGTCTGCCGCTCGCTTCCACCTCCGGCGCGTCGGCGCGCAGCACAGGTAGCGGCGCGCGCCACGCGGCGGGCGCGCCGCCGTGTCGAGGCCCTTCCTGGTTGCGCCTGGTGAGGACGACGCTCGAACCCTCGTGAAGGAGCCCCTGAGCCGTCGCCAAACCGATGCCACTCGTGTCGCCACTGACAAGTACAAACTGGCCGTCGAATCTGCGTGTCACCACCCGCACACTACGCCCAACCGCACCGCCGCGTTGGGATAAGCTGGACCTCCCCCGCTTCGAGTCTCCGTCAACGGACTCTCGAGGATTGAAAGCAGGGCGCGAGATCGGGTGCCCCGGACGGCGCGCCGTCGTGGTCGTCGACTGACCGAGGGTTGTCGTCACCGCACGGCTCTCGCTATCGGGTGTGCGGTACTCGGAGATTTGAACCCCACGCAGAACCTGGTTTGAGCGGAGCCCGGGCAGCTCGGCGGTCGCGCCTAACGTCGCTGAGACGCGATGCGCCGCTTGGCCGCCGCGTTGACCCTTTGCTCCAGATCCGCTCCATTGCTCTCGGAAGACCGTGTGGAGCCCGGGCGCGTATCAGCGATGGTCGGTGGTGTAGGCGGCCTCCCCGCCGCCGATGTAGCGCGGCTCGCTCAGGCCCTGCTCTGCGCTGAGAACGCCTGTGAGGTGTCGGATGGCGAGCGCGTCGAGGATCGAGTGGAAGCTGCCATCTTCGTTGAAGTTGATGTTCGCGCCCGCGACACGGACAAGCAGAATCGTGTCCTCGGTGTTCTCGGCCGGGGCGAAGAACGTGTGGACCGAGCCGCCAGGCTCGTACAGGTACGATCCGGGCGTCTGCGGCTGGCTGAGGTGCTCCTTGTACTGCCAGCATCCCTGCAGCGTGTACACCTCGGCCGGGCCGGTGTGGTAGTGTAGCTGAATCTCGGCGCCGGGCTTGAACGTCGCAAGCACAACCCACTCGTTGCGCTCAAGGTCGACGCGCAGAGGCTTGAAATGGATTCCGTCGCCAAGTGCGTTCTCGATCAACGGCAGGTTCGCTTCGTTGACCGTGAGCAGCTCGCTCTGCGGTAGCGAGACGAGCGGAAGCGATGCGCCACTCATCGTGGATGCGGGGACGGGTGTGGTCATGCTCGACACTTGGGGACTCCTTGTTCGCACTCGCCAGCTGCTTACCAGCTCGCCCGCAGGGGTGGTCGCTTAGCCGGAACCTACACCGGCAGCGGTGCGGGGCGGCGCGCGACACGAGCCGCCGCCGCGCCTCAGCCGCCTGTTTTCGCGGCCAGGGAGAAGCCACCGCGCGGCCATTGGAGCCCGCTTTTTTGACCGAACGGGCCTCTGGCGAGCGCTGACGGCTTCCCTCCCTTGCGCTCGGTGCAGGTCTCTCGCCGCGGAAGCCAGCTACCCTCCTCCTCGCCACGAGCAGGTCTCGCGCGGTTGCCCGTACGCGGAACCATGGCCGGCGACCCCCGGAGAGCCCGGCTCTTCAACTCCATCCGCCAGACCTCCGTCCCGTAAGACCCGCCCGAGAAAATGCCCGGTGAAGGGGCGACAAGCGGGACAAGTCGGTCGAGCCCGGAGCGACACTCGAGACCCTGCTTTTGTCGTCCGGCAGCCCCGGCGTCCCGGCCGCCTTCATCCCCGGTTTGCGCGGAAAGGATCATGAACAATCGTCCGGTCTGACGCCGCCGGCCAGCCGCAACGTGCGAGCCGACCACCGCCCAGGCTGGCCCGGAGACCGGGACGCCTACAGCAGATCGAGATACGCGAGCCACCGCAGAATCTCGCGCGCTCCGCGAACAGCAGTGCGTGGCTCACGTTCAGCGGCTTCGACAACCCGCCGGCAGTGCGCCGCGACAGGGTGAGCGGCGCTCGCCAACGCATCCCGACGCAGCGGCATCAGCTTCGTGGCGCCGCCGAACCCGCTGCTCGGCAGCCAGAGGTCGTACTGACCACGCCAGGTGCCGTCGTCGTGCTGCTCAGCGTCGAGCGTGACGCGAGCCCATTGCGAGCGAGCGCGCAGACTGCCGCCGAGGTCGACGGGATCAGCCTCCAGCCAGTAGGGCTTGGCGCGGGAGCGCGCGCGCCGGCCGCGACCGGAACCGGCTCCGGGGAGACGCAGGAGAAGCTGCACAGCGGGCTCCGGTGGAGAGCCGACGGAGGTGGCGGTCATGCCGCCACCTCCTGCTCGGTCGTGACCGTCTCCAGGATGCGGTTCGCCGTCTGTTGGATGCGCTGGCCGGATGCCTTGATCGCCGCGATGGCGGTGTCGCCGCCGCCGGCCCACCCGGCGACGTACCCGAAGCTGTAGGTGTCGCTATCCAGGCCGATGCCGTTGCAGACGATGTTTATCTGGACAGTTCGCGAAGTCGCTGAGCGCGGCTTTACGATGCGGCCGCCCGCCGCGTCTGTCGCTGTCGCGGGCCGTCCTGGTACCGAGGCGACCCGATGCGAGTGATACGGACGAAGCACAGCGGCGGTGCGCGCCGTGTCGTGCTCGTGGATGACGACGACAAGCCAGTGGAGGTTGTGGCCGCATTCATCGCTCACCTCGGTGCGCGAGGCTGCTCGCCGAACACGCAACAGGCGTACACCTACGACCTACTGCGCTTCTGGCGGTTCCTGTCGAGCCATGATCTGACGTGGAACACCGTCCGTCCGCCCGACACGCTAAAGTTGTTGGAGTATCTGAGGACCACGCCGAGCGCGCGATCTGCGCAGCAGCTCGGACTGTCGCTCGTCGTGCCCGCCGCGGGGAGCGCCGGCCGCCGCCTCAGTCCGGCGACCGTGAACCGGATCATCGCCGCCGTGTCGTCGTTCTATGACTACACCAGCATCGCTGGTTTGCTCGACGCGGCGAACCCGATCGAGAAACACCCTGATCCGAATAGCTGGCGGGTCTCAGACCGGCGACGCCCCTTCCTCGACGGCATCAGCCGGCAGAAGCCGGTGCGCCGCAGCATTCGGGTTCGTGTCGCGGAGCGTCTGCCCAGGCCATTGTCCGAGGACGAGGTCGACCGGCTTCTTGCATCCGTGACCCGCTGGCGGGATCGAGCGATGCTGCTGCTGATGCTCGACGGTGGCCTTCGCGCCGGTGAGGTTTTGACGCTGCAGCTCGGTGACATCGAGTACGGGCGACGACGGATCGTGATCCGGCAGCATGATGACCATCCGCACGGCGCCAGGACCAAGTCCCGGCGCGAGCGTGTCGTGGATCTGCGCGAGCAGCGAACCCTCGA
>JAABUQ010008490.1_pt1 | contig 14384 bp, 11 predicted proteins | sample 5560001 | NCBI WGS metagenome assembly JAABUQ01 (sample SAMN10711888, study PRJNA513371) | rock metagenome | isolation source: Antarctica rocks | place: Antarctica: Victoria Land, Finger Mt nord | collected 2015-12-18
CCGGGGCGGGCCCGAGCACCATCACACCCTCTGCCCGTGGGGCGCTCTGGCCCAGGTCCCGCGCCAGCTCGTCCGCGGCCTGCGCGGTGTCGGCGCTGACGATCAGGGCGGCCAGGCGGCCGAACGGCGGCCAATGGCCGGGGCGGCGGCTCTCCGCCTCCGCGGTCATGAAGGCGCCCAGGTCGCCGCCGACCAGCGCCTGCATCACGGGATGCTCAGGGCTGAAGGTTTGCAGCAGCACCTGGCCCGGCGCCTCCGCCCGGCCGGCGCGGCCCGCCACCTGGTGCAGCAACTGCACCGTGCGCTCCGCCGCGCGCAGGTCGCCGCCCGCCAGGCCCAGGTCGGCATCCACCACGCCCACCAGGGTCAGGTGCGGGAAGTGCCAGCCTTTGGCGACGATCTGCGTACCGATGATGAGGTCCACCTCCCGCCGCTCGATGCGGTGCGCGGCCTCGGCCGCGGCGTGCGGGCCGGGCATGGTGTCGCTGGCCATCACCAGGCGGCGGGCCTCGGGGAACAGCGCGGCGGCCTCCTCGGTGATGCGCTCGACGCCGGGGCCGATGGGGACCAGGCTATTCTCGGCGGCACAGTGGGGACAGACCAGCGGGATGTCGTCGGTGTGGGCGCAGTGATGGCAGGTCAGCACGCGGCGGGCGCGGTGCTCCACCAGCCAGGCGGTGCAGTTCGGGCACTGCATCCGGTGGCCGCACACCCGGCACAGCGTCAGCGGCGCGTAACCGCGGCGGTTCAGGAACAGCATCGCCTGCTCGCCGCGGGCCAGGGTGGCCTGCACGGCCTCCACCAGCGGCGGGGACAGGAAGCGGCCCCGCTCCGGCGGCGCCAGGCGCAGGTCGATGGCGGAAACCTTGGGCAACGTCGCGCCGCCGTGGCGCACCTCCAGCGTCATCCGGCGGTAACGCCCGGTTTCCACGTTGGACAGGGTTTCGAGGCTGGGCGTGGCGGACACCAGCACGGCAGGGGCGTTGGACAGGCGGGCACGCACAACGGCCATGTCGCGGGCGTGATAGACGACGCCGTCCTCCTGCTTGAACGCCGTCTCGTGCTCCTCATCGACCACGACCAGGCCGAGGTCGGGGAACGGCAGGAACAGCGCCGACCGCGCGCCCACCACCACCGGCGCCGCCCCGTCCGCCACCGCGCGCCAGGTGATCCGCCGGGTGCGGGAGGCCAGGTCCGAGTGCCATACCGCGGGCGCCACGCCGAAGCGCTGGGTGAACCGCTCCAGCCACTGCGAGGACAGCGCGATCTCCGGCAGCAGCACCAGTGCCTGGCGGCCGGCGGCGATGCACTCCGCCACGGCCTCCAAGTAAACCTCGGTCTTGCCGGAGCCTGTAACGCCGTCCAGCAGAGTCACGCTGAACTGCCGGGCCGCGACGGCGCCGCGCAGGCTCTCGCTAGCGGACGCTTGCGCGGCGGACAGCATCGGGCCGGGATGGGCGCTGTCCGGCAGCGCGAACGGCGGACGGGCGGGTAGCGCCACCGGCAGCAACAGCCCCGCATTGGCCATCGCGCGCACCACGCCGCTGCTGACCCCGGCGCCGCGCACCAAGTCGGCCGTGGATTGCGGGGCGCCGTCGCCCAACGCAGCGGCGATGCGGCTGCGCGCGTCGGTCAGCCGCGCGTCCGCAGGGATGTCGCCCAGGCGCCAGCCCGCTTGCGGCGTGTCGGGCCGCAGGGCGTTCACCCGCAGCGCCATCGACAGCACCTCACCCGGCGTGGACAGGGTGTAAGCCGCTACCCAGTCGATGAACCGGCGCAGCGGCGGTGGCAGCGGCGCTGTTTCCAGCACGGCCGTTATTGGCTTCAGCTTGGCGTCGGCGACGGACGGGCCGGCCGGCAGGTCCCAGACGACGCCCACCTCCTCCTGCCGGTTCAGCGGCACCAGCACGATGTCGCCGGGCCGCGGGTTCATGCCGTCCGGCACGGCGTAGTCGAAGGTGCCTTGGAACGGCCGTGGAAGGAGTACCGGAACCCGCTTCCGTACTGTGGCGGGCGCGGTTAAGCTGCTTGCGAGGCCGTCGATCAGCAGACCAGCCTGACCCGGCGCATCTGCCCTACGCTTGCTCACTGCCCTGCCCTGACATCGATCCCGCCACCGACCCCGCTATCGATCATGCTGTCCCTGGGGCTACACCATACCATGCCGCACCCGGAACGCGAACGGAGAGTGAACATCGCAGATGAGGCCGCCTGTCCCGTGTTGCAACCGGCGCCGCCCACCGAGGCGGCAATGGCGGCGTTCCTGCGCAGCAACCCCGGCTGGCTGGCCGCCCAGGACGAGCTGTATGCCCTGATGGACCCGCCCCGCCGCGTGCACGGGGAGCGCATGGCGGACCACATGGCCGCGTTGCTGCTCGCAGCCCGCAGCCAGGCCAGCCACCTGGCCGCCGCCGCCGCCCTGGCCACCACCGACCGCCGGGCCAGCGAGGGCTTTGCCCAGCGCGTGCAGGATGCCGTGCTGGCGCTGATGCGGGCGCCCGACCCGGCCTGGTGCCTGCAGCACGACCTGCCGGCCCTGCTGCGGCTGGACAGCGCCCGGCTATGCGTCGAGGGCGTGGCCGGGGTCAGCCATGCCGCAGTGCCCCCGGGAACGGTCGCCGCTGCGCTGGGCCAGCGACAGGCGGTGGTGCGGGCCGATCCCAGCCTGCCGGCGCTGCATGGGGAGGCCGCAGCCCTGGCCGGGTGGGAGGCGCTGGTGCGCGTGCCGTTGCGCCAGGGACCGGCGCTGCTGGCGCTCGCCTGCCGGGATGGGCGCGCCCTGGCCGGCGCCGCTACGCCGGCCCTGTCCTTCCTGGGGCAGGCGGTTGCGGCGGCCCTGGACCCGGGTCCGCACGACCTTGCAGGCCGCTGACCCCCCGCGCACCGCCGCCGACGCCGCGGCCCGCTTCCTGGATTGGATGGCCCGGGAACGCCAGGCTTCCCCGCTGACGGTCGAGGCGTATGCCACCAGCCTGCGCCGGTTCACCGATTTCCTGACCGGGCACCTAGGGCACGAACCGGTCCTGCCTGACCTCGACGCGCTCAGCCAGGCCGACCTGCGCGCGTGGTTGGCGCAGGAGGCCGGAACCGGGAGCGTGAACGCCACCCGCGCCCGCCACCTGTCCGCCGTCCGCAGCCTGTTCCGCTACCTGGCCCGGCATCACGGCGTCACCAACCCTGCGCCGGGCCTGCTCGGCACGCCGCGCACCCGGGCACCGGTGCCACGCGCCCTTTCTGCGCCACAGGCGCTGGCCGTCGCGTCCGACATCGGCGAAGCGTCGCTGGGCGCATCGGGAGACACCCCGGAGGTGCAGGCCCGCGATACTGCGCTGTTCACGCTGCTGTATGGGTGCGGCCTGCGGATCAGCGAGGCGCTGGGCTTGGACGTGCGGGACGCCCTGCCTGGCAGCGACGTACTGCGCGTGCTGGGCAAGGGACGCAAGGAACGCCTGGTGCCGCTGCTGCCTGCCGTGCGTGAAGCCCTCGATGCCTGGCTGCGGCTGCATCCGGACCGTCGGCCCGACGCCCCGCTGTTCCTGGGCGTGAAGGGCGGCCGGTTGAATGCGCGCATCGCGCAGCTGACCCTGGAAGGCTACCGCGCCCAAGCCGGCCTGCCGGCGCACGCCACCCCGCACGCCCTGCGCCATAGCTTCGCCACGCACCTGCTGGCGGGCGGGGCCGACCTGCGCTCCATCCAGGAGTTGCTGGGCCATGCCAGCCTATCCACGACGCAACGCTACACCAGCGTCGATCCCACGGGGCTGCTGGCCGTGTGGCGGCGGACGCATCCGCAGGGGTCGAAGACCTAACGGGCCCCGTTGTGCCCCTTACCCTAGCCGCCCGCGCGCTTGGCAGCATCGGGGTTGGACCCGGCGTCCTCGTCCAGTTCCTCGACAACCTCCACCAACGCGGACTTATCAAGCCTTTTGGCCTCTGCGATCAGCCGGTCGGCCCTTGCTTCGTTGCCCTCGTCCAGGGCTGCCAGAGCCTCCTCGGCCAGGTCGCGGGCTTGTTCGTGGCTGTTGTCGGACATCGAAGCCTCCTTGGTTCCGGCAAAGAAGCGCGGCAGTCGGCGGATGGTTGCCCGGGCATCCCGTGCCGCGGATGCCTGATGCGGCGGCGGCCTAGTACAGCGTCGCGCGCACCTGCTCCGCCCAACCCCGGTCATACTCCGCCCCACCCAGCCGCTCGGCGCTCAGGGCGGCCAGGATCGCGCCGGAGGTGGGAAGCTGGCCGCGCTGGACGTGCCGCGCCGGGTTCCACAAATCGGCCCGCACCACGGCGCGGGCGCACTGGAAGTAACCTCATGAACACGGACGACCAGCACGGTGCGCGGCGCCTTGCCGGCCATGGCGAACCGCTCCAGCAAGTCGGGCGCGACCGAGATCGCTGCCGTGCCGTTCACCCGCAGCGTCTCCCCCAGGCCAGGGACCAGGAACAGCAGGCCCACCCGCGGATCGTCGATGATGTTGCGCAAGCTGTCGGCGCGGTTGTTGCCGCGGCGGTCCGGCATCAGCAGCGTGTGCGGGTCGGCCACCTCGACGAAACCCGGGCCGTCGCCGCGCGGAGAGGCATCGACGCCGCCGGGTCCGCTGGTGGACATGATGGCGAACGGCGAGGCTTCGATCCACGGCTTGTACACGGGATGCACATGATCCGTGACCTTGATGATCGAGCGTTCATCCACGTCGCCATACAGGGCGTCCAACGTGGCCAGGTCGGCAATAATGTCGCTCATGTCCGCTCCTTCACATTCCGCTTCATGCAGCCCCCGCTTCACGAAGCCCCCGCTTCACAAAGCACGGGCGGCCGTCATCAGCGCCCGCATGGTGGCCACCACGTTGGCCAGGCCGTCGGTGATCGCCTGGCCGATCAGGAAGTGGCCGATGTTCAGCTCCACCACCTCCGGCAGGGCGGCGACGGCGGCAACGTTGGAGTAGGTCAGCCCGTGGCCGGCGTGGCACTCCAGCCCGAGCGGGACAGTCAGCCGGGCAGCGTCGCGCAACCTCTCCAGCTCGCCGGGATGACCCTCGGCGTAGGCGCCGGTATGCAGCTCCACCACCTCTGCGCCGAGATCACGCGCGGCGCGCAGCTGGTTCGCCGAGGGATCGACGAACAGCGACACGCGGATGCCGGCCTCGCGCAGCGCCTGCACCTTGGGGCGCAAGGCGTCCATCTGCCCGGCGGCGTCCAGCCCGCCCTCGGTCGTCACCTCCTCCCGCCGCTCCGGCACCAGGCAGCAGCCGTGCGGGCGCAGGCGGCAGGCGATGGCGACCATCTCGTCCGTCGCCGCCATCTCGAAGTTCAGCACGATCTCGCGGAACCCGGCGATGCGCTCCAGGTCGGCGTCGCGGATGTGCCGCCGGTCCTCCCGCAGGTGCATGGTGATGCCGTCCGCACCGGCGCCGACCGCGACCAGGGCGGCGGCGAACGGGTCCGGATGGTCGCCGCCGCGGGCGTTGCGGACGGTTGCAACGTGATCGACGTTCACGCCCAGACGGAGCGGGAGGCTCATGCTGCGCGCCTTTCTGCGAGGGTGGCGGCCAGGCGCAGGGCCGCGATCAGGCTGGAGGGGTCCGCCCGGCCGGCGCCCGCGATGTCGAACGCCGTGCCGTGGTCGGGCGAGGTGCGGATGATCGGCAGGCCCAGCGTGATATTGACGCCGCTGGCCATGTCCAAGGTCTTCAACGGGATCAGCGCCTGGTCGTGGTACATGCACAGCGCGGCGTCGTAGCCGGCGCGGGCGGCGGGGGTGAACAGGGTGTCCGGCGGATGCGGGCCGGTGACGTGGACGCCCTCCGCCCGCAGCGCGTCGATGGCGGGCTGGATCAAGGTCGCCTCTTCCTTGCCCATGGCGCCCCCTTCCCCGGCGTGCGGGTTCAGCCCGGCGACAGCCAGGCGAGGATGCGCGATGCCGAACTGGCCGCGCAGCGCCTGGGCGGTGATGCGGCCCGTGGCGATGATGCCCGCCGTGGTCAGCAGGTCCAACGCGGCACGGAGCGCGACGTGGATGGTCACGGGCACCACGCGCAGGAAGTCGTTGGCCAGCATCATGACTGGCAATGGAGCGCCGGTCAGTGCGGCCAGGAACTCGGTGTGCCCGGGATGGGCGAAGCCGGCGCCATACAGCACGGCCTTGCTGATGGGGTTGGTGACGACGGCGGTGACGTCGCCGGATTGGGCCAGGCGCACGGCCTGTTCGATGCTCGCAATCACGGCCGGTGCGTTCGCGGGGCTGGGATGGCCGTGGATGGGCGGGATCGCAAGCCTTACGGGGAAGATGGGCAGCGCGTCCGGGAACGTGGCGGCTGCCTCGGCAGGGCTGGCGACGATGCGGACCGGGGCCGCAGGGTGCAGCCCGGCCATGTAAGCCGGGTCGCCCAACAAGACAAAAGCCGGTCCAGTTGGCCGCAAGACGCGCCAGGCCGACAGGGACAGTTCCGGCCCGATGCCGGCGGGATCGCCCATCGTGAGGGCTAGGGTCAACTTCGCCTGCCTGTTCCCTCTCCCTCCGGGAAAGGGTCAAAGCGAGGGAAGCGCGCAGACCGAACCTGGCCGAAGCGGGATTGGAACGCGCTCTGCAGGAGGCGCGATGCGGCCCTCCTAGTCCCCCTCACCACGACCTTCTCGCGGAAGAGGAGGGGAAAGAGAGGAAGACGGGTTCGTGGCGGATCGGAAAATTAATGCTATTGGCGATGAAGCACTTCGCGTGCGCGTCCGCGTGCAACGCTCGGGCGCGGGCGAGGTCGGCGCCGGCGGCAAGGGTGATCTCCGGTTGCAGCACGACCTCGCTGAACGCGCCGCTGCCGTGGCGCTGCTCGATCATGGTGCCCTCGGCGATGTCCTCATACGCTTGCACCACTACGCCCTCGGTGGCGCAGAGGTGCAGATACCACAGCATGTGGCAGGAGGAGATCGACGCGACCAGCATCTCCTCCGGGTTGTAACGCGCCCGGTCGCCACGGAATGCCGGGTCGCTGGAGGCGGGGATCACCGGCTTGCCCGGCACAGCCACATCGTGCGACCGCTCATACGCGCGGTAGCCCGACGTGCCCGACCCGGTGTTGCCCCGCCAGGTGATGGTGACGGTGTAGGTGTGGTCCCGTGGCGTATCGATGGTCATGACCGGACCTTAGATGTGCAGGGCGCGTCCCTCAACTGCCAGGGCGGCTTCCTTCACCGCCTCGCTCAGGCTCGGGTGGGCGTGGCAGGTGCGCGCTACGTCCTCGCTGCTGGCGCCGAACTCCATCGCTGTCGCCAATTCAGCGATCAGTCCGCCCGCGTCGGGGCCGATAATGTGGGCGCCGAGGATTTGGTCAGTCGCCTTATCCGCCAGGATCTTCACGAAACCATCGGTGCTGCCCATCGCGCGGGCACGGCCATTGGCGGTGAACGGGAACTTGCCGACCTTGTATTCCACGCCCTGCCGCTTCAGGTCGTCCTCGGTCCGGCCGATGCTGGCGACCTCGGGCCAGGTGTACACTACACCGGGAATCACATCGTAATTGACGTGCCCGGCCTGTCCGGCCATCCGCTCGGCAAGGGCCACGCCCTCCTCCTCCGCCTTGTGCGCCAGCATGGGGCCGGCAATCACGTCGCCGATGGCATAGATGCCGGGCACGTTGGTCGCGTAATGCACGTCCACCTTCACCCGGCCGCGGTCGTCCAGCTCCACCCCGGCCTCCGCCAGGCCCAGCCCATCCGTGTAGGCACGGCGGCCTATGCTGACGAGCACGACATCGGCCTTGATCTCCTCCGAGGGACCGCCCTTGGCCGGCTCGACCGTGAGCGTCACGCCGTCGTTGCCCTTGCGCGCCGCCGTGACCTTGGTGCCCAGCCGGAACTTGATGCCCTGCTTGCCCAGCACCCGCTCGAACGTCTGGGCGATCTCGGCGTCCATGCCCGGCACCAGGCGGTCCAGGTACTCGATCACCGTCACGTCCGCGCCCAGCCGCTTCCAGACGCTGCCCAACTCCAGCCCGATATAGCCGCCGCCGATCACCGCCAGGTGGTCCGGCACCTGGTCCAGCTCCAGCGCCCCGGTGCTGGTGACGATGGAGTGCTCGTCCACCTCGACGCCGGGCAGGGTCAGGCTCTCGCTGCCGGTGGCAATCACGATGTGCTTCGCGTCGTACTCCGTGCCGTCCACGTCCACCCGGCCCGGCACCGTCACGCGGCCGCTGCCCTTGAGCCAGGTCACCTTGTTCTTCTTGAACAGGAACTCCACGCCCTTGACGTTGGCGCTCACCACGCTGTCCTTGCGCGCCATCATGCGGGCCAGGTCCAGCTTGACGCTCTCGATCATCACGCCATGCTCGGAGAAGGCGTGCGACGCCTCCTCGAAGTTCTCGCTGCTTTGCAGCAGCGCCTTGCTGGGGATGCAGCCGATGTTCAGGCAGGTGCCGCCCAAGGTGGCCCGGCGCTCGACGCAGGCGGTCTTCAACCCGAGCTGCGCCGCGCGGATTGCGCACACGTAGCCGCCGGGACCGCCGCCAATGACGATCACATCGTAGGAGTCAGACATCTGAAAGGTCCTTGAATACGCTTGGGATGTGGTGCCGGACGGCCTACAAATCCAGCAGCAGCCGGCGCGGGTCCTCCACGCCCTCCTTCACGCGCACCAGGAACGACACCGCCTCCTTGCCGTCCACGATGCGGTGGTCGTAGCTCAGGGCCAGGTACATCATCGGGCGGATTTCCACCTTGCCGCCGATCGCCATCGGACGGTCCTGGATCTTGTGCATCCCCAGGATGCCGGACTGCGGCGCGTTCAGGATCGGCGTGCTCATCAGGCTGCCATAGACGCCGCCGTTGGTGATGGTGAAGCTGCCACCGGACAGCTCGTCCACCTTCAGCGCGCCGTCACGGGCGCGGCGGCCGAAGTCGCCGATGGCCTTCTCGATCCCCGCGAAGCCCAACCGGTCGGCGTCGCGCACCACGGGCACCACCAGGCCGTTCGGCCCGCCGACCGCGATGCCCATGTGGACGAAGTTCTTGTAGATGATCTCGTCGCCGTCGATCTCGGCGTTGACGGCCGGGAACTCCTGTAGCGCGGCGATGCAAGCGCGGACGAAGAACGATATGAAGCCGAGGCGCACGCCCTTGTGCCGCTTCTCGAAGGCGTCCTTGTACTCGGAGCGCATCGCCATCGCCGCCGTCATGTCCACCTCGTTGAAGGTGGTCAGCATGGCAGCGTTGTTCTGCGCCTCCTTCAGGCGCTGGGCGATAGTACGGCGCAGGCGGGTCATCTTCACCCGCTCCTCCCGCTCGTCGTCGCTGCGGACGGCCTTGGGTGCGGGCACGGCGGGCGGAGGGACCGGCCGGGCCAGGAATTGCAGAACGTCACCCTTGGTGATCCGGCCGTCCTTGCCGGTGCCTGGGTCCATCTGGGCCGGGGCCAGGCCCTTCTCCTCCATCATCTTGGCGGCGGCGGGCATCGGGGCATGGCCGGCAGCGGCCGGCGCAGGCGCATGCTGCACGGCCGGTGCCGCGGCGGGCCGGGCCACGGGACCGACGGGCTGCGGCTGCGGATTGACACCCGGGCTGGGATTGGCCGCAGTCGAGGAGGCCGTAGCCGTCGCGGCGCCCACCGTGGCCGTCGGGGAACTTGCCACCGCAATCGGCGAGGCATTGGACGGCGTGACAGACGCACTGCCGCCGGCCTCAAGCAGAGCCAGCACAGCCCCGACCTCGACCTCCGCCCCCTCTGCCGCGACGATCTGCCCCAGCGTGCCGGCGCCCGGCGCGTTGACCTCCACCGTGACCTTATCGGTCTCCAGCTCGACCAGCGGCTCGTCCGCGGCCACGCTCTCCCCGGCTTTCTTCATCCAGCGCGCCACCGTTGCCGTGGTGACGCTCTCACCCAGGGTCGGGACCTTGATCTCGGTGGACATGCTGCTTCCTTACCCGTTCAGGCCGAGTGCATCCTGCACCAGGGCTGCCTGCTGCGCCGCATGGACCTTGGCGAGGCCGGTGGCCGGACTCGCCGCGTCCTCCCGCCCGGCATAGCCAGGCCGCGACGCCGCCATGCCCTGCGCCACCATGACGCGCTCGATCCGGCGGTCCACGAAGGTCCAAGCGCCCATGTTTGCCGGCTCCTCCTGGCACCATACCACCTCGGCCTTGGAGTACGGCTTCAGCACCTCGCCGAGCGTGCGCTCCGGGAACGGGTAGATCTGCTCCAGCCGGATGATCGCCACGTCGGTGACGCCCTTATCCCGCCGCTCCTGCAGCAGGTCATAATAGACCTTGCCGGAGCAGATCACGACCCGCTTGACCTGCTCGGGCGGCGTCAGGGCGTCGATCTCGGGGATGACGAAGCGGAAGCGGCTGCCCTCCGCCATGTCCGCCAGCGGGCTCACGGCGAGCTTGTGCCGCAGCAGCGACTTCGGCGTCATGATGACCAGCGGCTTGCGGAAGTTGCGCTTCAACTGGCGGCGCAGCGCGTGGAAGTAGTTGGCCGGGGTCGTCAGGTTGCACACCGCCATGTTCTTCTCGGCGCATAGCTGCAAGTAACGCTCTAGCCGGGCGCTGCTGTGCTCCGGCCCCTGCCCCTCGTAGCCGTGCGGCAGCAGCAGGGTCAGGCCGCTCATGCGCAGCCACTTGGTCTCGCCGCTCGCCAGGAACTGGTCGATGATGACCTGCGCGCCGTTGGCGAAGTCGCCGAACTGTGCCTCCCACAACACCAGCACCTTGGGGTCGGCCAGGGTGTAGCCGTACTCGAAGCCCAGCACCCCCTGCTCACTCAGCAGCGAGTTGTAGATCTCGATCCGTGCCTGGTCCGGCTGGATGTTGTTCAGCGGCACGTACTCATTCTGGTTCGTCTGGTCCATCAGCACCGCATGGCGCTGGCTGAAGGTGCCGCGCTGGCAATCCTCGCCGGACAGGCGGACGCGGCTGCCCTCCAGCAGCAGGCCGCCGAAGCCCAGCGCCTCGCCGGTTGCCCAGTCGATGCCCTGGCCACTCTCGAACATGGCGCGCTTGGCCTCAAGCTGCCGGGCGATCTTGGGGTTCAGGTCGAAGTTGGCCGGAGGGGTGTAGATCGCACGGCCGACGAGCTGCAACTGCTCCGTCGTCAGCGCCGTCGCGTCCTCCTGCTGCTCGTCGGAGACGCCGGACTGCTGCAGCCCGGACCAATGGCCCTCCAACCACTCCGCCTTGTTCGGGCGATAGGCTTGCCCGGCCTTATAGGCGTCCTCCAAGGTCGCGTTGTAGCCGTCCCACATCGCCTTCGCGTCGTCCACGGACACGCTGCCCTCGGCGGCCAGGCGCTCGGCATACAGGGTGCGGGTGGTCGGGCGGCCCTTGATGGCGCGGTACATGATAGGCTGGGTGAATGCCGGCTCATCGGTCTCGTTGTGGCCGTGGCGGCGGTAGCAGACGATGTCCAGCACGAAGTCGGTTGCGAACTGCAGGCGGAACTCGGCAGCCAGGCGGGCGCAGAAGATGACCGCCTCCGGCTCGTCGCCGTTCACGTGCAGGATCGGGCACTGCACGGACTTGGCGATATCGGTGCAGTACAGCCCGGAATAGGCGTGCGCCGGGACCGTCGTGAAGCCGATCTGGTTGTTGACGACCAAGTGGATGGTCCCGCCCGTGCGGTAGCCGATCAACTGGCTCATCGCCAGCGTCTCGTACACCAGCCCCTGCCCGGCGAATGCGGCGTCGCCGTGCATCAGGATGCCCATGACGCTGTGCCGGCCCTTGGTGTCGCCGGCCATGTCCTGCCGCGCCCGCACCTTGCCGACCACGACGGGATCGACCGCCTCCAGGTGCGACGGATTGGGCTGTAGGCTGACGTGGACCGGGTGCCCGGCAACCTCGATGTCGGTGCTGGTGCCCAGGTGGTACTTCACGTCACCCGACCCCTGCACGTCGTCCGGCTTGAAGCTGTTGCCGCCGAACTCGCTGAAGATCGCCGGCAGCGGCTTACGCACGATGTTGACCAGGGTGTTCAGCCGCCCGCGGTGCGGCATCCCAATGGCGACCTCGCCCACGCCGCCGCGGGCGCCAACGTCGATGATGGCGTGCAGCGCGGGGATGGTGACCTCGCCACCTTCCAAACCGAAGCGCTTCGTCCCGACGAAACGCCGCTGGCAGAATGCCTCGAAGCCCTCGGCCTCGGTCAGTTGCTGCAGGATGGTGCGCTTGGCCTCGGTGTCGAATCCGGTGACCCAGGGCGCACCCTCGATGCGGCGCTGGATCCAGGTCTTCTGCTCGGGGTCCTGGATATGCATGAACTCGACCCCGATCGGGCCGCAGTAGCTGGAGCGCAGGCTGGCCATGATCTCGCGCATCGTGGCGCTCTCAAGCCCCAGCACGTTGTCGATGAAGATCGGACGGTCCATGTCGCCGGGGCCGAAGCCGTAGGTGACCGGGTCTAGTTCCGGGTGCACCCTCGGCGCTTGCAGGCCCAACGGGTCCAGCTTGGCCTCCAGGTGGCCGCGCACGCGATAGGCGCGGATCAGCATGAGGGCGCGCAGGCTGTCGAGCGCCGCACCCCGCACTTGGTCCGGCGTCGCGCCCGGGGCGGCGGCTGGTTTCTCGCCCTTGGTCGTGGGCTTCGCTGCCGGCTCCGGATCGGCCACGCTGTAGGAGTGCGGCGCCCAGGACGCGCCGCTGGCGTCCTGCAGCACCCCCCGCGCCTCGTCGTCCATGGCGGCGAACAGCTCGGCAAAGCTGGGATCGACCGAGCCGGGGTTGGACGCCCACCGGGCATACTGGTCAGCGATATACGCCGCGTTGGCGCCATTGAACGCGGAGGCAAGCAGATCTACGCCGGGCATGTATTCTTCCTTGGGACGTCTAGCCGCGCGCTTCTACGCCCGGCATCTCCCATGTGGGCACGATTCTTGTTATGAAGTGTGCCCGGCAGCGATGCCCGGCACGCATAAGTGCATCAGCCGACCAGCTTGCGGCTCGCGTCGATCAGCTCCTGGACGGAGGCGCAGCTCTTGTCGAAGGCCGCCTTCTCAGCGGGGTCGAGCTGCACCTCGATGATCCGCTCCACGCCGGCGGCGCCGATCACCACGGGGACGCCGACATACAAGCCGTTCACGCCGTATTGTCCCGTCAGGTGCGCGGCTGCGGGCAGCACGCGCTTCTTGTCGCGCAGGTAGCTCTCGGCCATGGCGATGGCGCTGGCGGCCGGGGCGTAGAAGGCGCTGCCCTTCTCCAGCAGCTTCACGATCTCGCCGCCGCCGTTGGCGGTGCGGGCGCAGATCGCGTCCACCTTGTCCTGCGTCGTCCAGCCCATCTTCACCAGGTCCGGCACCGGGATGCCCGCGACGGTGCTGTAGCGGACCAGCGGCACCATGGTGTCGCCGTGGCCGCCCAGCACGAAGGCAGTCACGTCCTCGACCGACACGTTGAACTCTTGCGCCAGGAACAGGCGGAAGCGGCTGCTGTCCAGCACGCCGGCCATGCCGACCACCATGTTCGGCGGCAGGCCGGACTTCTGCTGCATCACCCAGACCATCGCGTCGAGCGGGTTGGTGATGACGATGACGAAGGCGCCGGGGCAGTACTGCTTGATCCCGTCTGCCACGGTGGCGATCACCCCGGCGTTCTTGGCCACCAAGTCGTCGCGGCTCATGCCGGGCTGCCGCGGGAAGCCGGCGGTGACGATCACCACGTCCGCCCCGGCGATGGCGCTGTAGTCGCTGCCGCCGGTCATGTGGCTGTCGAAGCCATCGACGGGGCCGGACTGCATGATGTCCAGCGCCTTGCCGGCCGCCACGCCGCCGAACACGTCGAACATGGCGACGTCGCCCAGCTCCTTCAGCCCGATCAAGTGGGCGAGCGTGCCGCCGATGTTGCCGGCGCCGATGAGGGCGATCTTATGACGAGCCATAAAGGATTCCTGCAAGGTCCACATGCCGGGGTGCGGAAAGGGGTGCCAGCGGGGGCGCCCGGCCGCCCTGAAGGTGGCGGTTTGCTATCGCATCCCATGAGGGGCGGCAAGGCGCGCGGCTGATTTTTGAGCCATCTGCCGGGAGTGCGCGACCCACGCGGCCCCTTGCTCGCCTCCTCGCATGGCGCCAGGGGCATCCGGCTCATGTAAGTAGATTAACGTATCAGGTTGGCATTCGAGAGAGCCGGGAGCTTCGACTGCACTAGCCGACGGAGCGGCTGCATCTCGCCGGCCCCGCCGCGGCGGAACGCCTCGTCCGGCCTGCGTGGGCTGCTACGGGGCGTTGTCAAACGGCCACAGGTCAGTGCCCATCAAGCCTGCGACGCCGAAACGTCATGTTTTTGGTGTATACCCCGTTCACGTCAGGATCCGAAAATCCTCCGGTGAGATGATCCGGAAGTTATCCGTTACGGCATCGCAGAACACGTGCCAGTTTCTGGGCACCTCCTCGCGCAGGAACGTCAGGATCGCG
>JAABUQ010008491.1_pt1 | contig 14382 bp, 19 predicted proteins | sample 5560001 | NCBI WGS metagenome assembly JAABUQ01 (sample SAMN10711888, study PRJNA513371) | rock metagenome | isolation source: Antarctica rocks | place: Antarctica: Victoria Land, Finger Mt nord | collected 2015-12-18
CGCTACCGCGCCCTGCTGATCCGCTGGTCCAAGAAGTCCGCTAACCACGACGCCCTGCTGCAGTTCTCATTCGCCCTGATCACCTGGCAGCAGATGGGCGTCATGCCCTTATTGCGATAGGTACTAAAGGCGCAGCCATCCACAGCGTCGAGAACCGCTTCCGGCGTGCCGGAGTCGATCGCTGAGAACTTCCAGGGGCGACGGGCCATCACCGACGATACGGGGCGGCGGACGGGACTCGACCTGACGCTCCTCGCCCAGCAGGGTCCGGCTACCGGCGCGGCCGGTCGCGCGCAGCGGCCTCGGACACGTCAGGCGGCGACGCGTCGACTTCCTGTACCGGCGCGCGGGCCTGGCCACGTCGCGTCCGAGGAGCCTGCCGTCGTATGCGAAGGGCTCCTCGCGCAGCGCTGAAGGTAATCCCGGCCGCTGGCACCCACGTCGCGATCCGGTAGATGCCCCCCACAATGTGATCGACGCGTGTATTCGGCTTCGGTTGTCCCACGCCGATCAGAAATTCCTCTGGCTTGCCTCGCCGGTGGCTTCTAGCGGGAGGGGGCGCGGAGATGGGGGTGTACCCCGGGGCTCAGTTCCAATCTGCTCGCTACGCGCAGGAGCAGCGCGACCATGGTTTCTGCTTCGCTCTCGCTCAGTCCCTGCCCGATCTCTTCTTCCAGGGCGGGAATGAGCTTGTTGACCCGAGAGACCACGGCGGATCCGGTGCGGGTCAGACGCACGTCAAAGGCTCGCCTGTCGCGCTGGCTTCGGTGTCGCCGCGCCCAACCCGCCGCCTCCATGTCATCGATCAGGCCCACCATGTTATTGCGATGGATCCCAAGCGCATCCGCTAACTGCTGCTGGGTCTGACTCCCCGCGCTGTCGAGGTTGCTCAGGACCCCGAAGGCGCGCGGGGACACGCCCAGCGGTGCCAGCCGCTCGGCGAAGATCTGGGCCGAGCGCGCGCCAACCTGGGACAACAGGAAGGCCAGGGACTCGGCGTAGTGGGCCGGTTGGTGCGAGCGCACAGATGACGAGTCTAGGCACTCCGGAATGATTGTCGTCTACAGTGACAATCACTGACATGACATAGTTCTGCGAGGAGGCCCAATGAGGATCGGGGTTGTGGGAGCGACGGGACGTACCGGCCTGCAGGTCATAGAGCGGGCCCTGGCCCGGGGACACCACGTGACGGCATTGGCCCGCCGCCCCGAGGTCATATCCCAGCGCGACGAGAGTCTGGTCACCGCTGCGGCAGATGTGCTTGACCGCGCTGCGCTCGTTGACTTGCTGGCCGGGTCGGCAGCGGTCGTCTCGACGCTCGGGGTCGGAACGTCCAGAGCGCCAACCTTCCTCTACTCCCAGGGGATCGCCAACGTGCTTCACGCGATGGACGCCGGTGGGATCAGCAAGCTAGCCGTCATCTCCGCGGCTCCGGTCGGCCCCCGGGCCGAGCAACCGTTTCTCGAGCGACGCGTGGCCATGCCGATCCTGGACCGTGGGTTCGGCGCTACCTACGAGGACATGCGCCGCATGGAGGCGCTGTTACGCAGCAGTGACGTCGACTGGGTCGCCCTACGCCCCCCTCGACTCGTCAACAAGAAAGCGACCGGCCACTACCGCCTCGATGCCCAGCGGCCGCTCTCAAGAGCCCGGAGCCTGACCTACGCCGATCTGGCCACCGCCCTCCTGGACTCAGTCGACCGCGAGGACCTCCGCCGCCGAGCCGCGTTCGTCGCCAACTAGCCGGACGGCGGTTCGCGCTGATCCCGGTGGTCCGCTTGACCGCAGGCCCGTCCGCGGGCGCTAGGCGATGTCGGGGAAGTATTGGGGGGCTTCGCGACGGTCGTGCAAACCGTACTCGCGGATGACGCGGGCGTGGCGTACTCGGACGGTCGGTAGGGGCGGGATGCCCGCGCGCGCGGCGGCGAGTCCAGCCCAGGAGGCGAGTAGCAGCGTGGTGTGTGGTTCTAGGACTCCGTCGTAGCGCTCGAGGTCGGCCGGACCGTCGCCGGTGTCGAGGGCGGGCAGCGCATCGAGGTCGCCGGTGTCTGTGGGCTCGAGCACGGTGGCTGCTTTCGCGGCGCCGATTTCGGTTTCGTCGTATCTGCTCTGTTGCACCGTGACGCCTGCGGGGGGGTGGGTGTCGTCGGTGACCTCGGCGACCCTGAGCCGGTAGTCGGCGAAGATCTCGAAGCGGCCGCGTCGCTGTCCTTGGTCGTGATGGGTGGCCTGTGTGCGCCAGCGGATCAGGGACTTCTCGTCGCGCCAGGTGGACAGGGAAAGCAGCCGGCCCGGGGTACGGGCGCTGGCGAAGCGGGTGTTGTCGATGAATCCGTCGATGACCTCGAGCTCCGGGCGCAGCAGCTTGGCGACGTCGAGGTACTCGTCGAACAGCTCTGCGTGGGGTTGGACCTCGAACAGCACGACGAACACGGCGATCCTCCTCTTGCCAGCGACCTAGGTCTTGGGCGGGGTGTCGGCGGCGAGCAGGAAGGTCGCGGTTTCGCGATAGAGCGCGTAGCGGCTGGATTCCAGATGCATTAGGTGGGTCGCTTCGCTGATCTTGACGTCGCGGCGTAGTGGCGGCCCGGTGAGCGCGTCGAAGAGGCCGCGGGCGTCGTCGTCGGTGCATGCTGAGTCCCACTCTCCGCGCACGATGCAGGTCGGCGACTGGATCAACCGCGCCTCATAGGCCAGGTCTCCCGACCAGGCGGTCAGGATGTCGGCCGGCGGGCCGCTGGGAGTACGCACGGTCGGAGGGGTGCGGGTCGCCGAGGTGGGGTCGGTGGCGAGCCAGTCTTGGCCCCAGTGCTCGAAGTGCTCGTGTGAGAGCACAGGCGGGTGCCCGGCGGGGACATCCTCAAGGAACCGGTCGTACTGTGCCTGCACGGTAAGCGAGTGCCAGGCGCCGAGGCTGTCTGGGTCGGGCAGGCCGGCCTGCTCGCGGCGGGTGATCGGCCCGAATAGCACCAGCCGGTCCACCAGCTCAGGTCGGCGCGTGGCGGCCAGGCCGGCGGCGATAGTGCCCCAGGAGTGGGCCAGCAGCGACACTCGCCCTCCGCCGCGCGCGTCGATCACGTGCTCAAGCACCTGCACCACTTGCTCGCCGCCCCCAGCGGCCCCGCCAGCACGGCCCAGCGGCGCGACACCGGCCGGGTCGCAGCCCTGCTGGGCGTAACGGCTGGAGCGCCCGAAGCCGACGAAGTCAAACGCCCATAGGTCAAGCCCAACCGCAGCCAGCTCACCGGCCCAGGACCGCCCGTCGAACGGGTAGGCCACTGACAGCCCAGACGGAAACGTCGCGCCGTGCACGTACAGCACGGCAGGCGAAGCGGCTTGCCCCCTGCGGCTGGCCAGCGCAGGGAAGCGGCGGACGAACAGATCCACCCCGGCCATGTCACCCCGGCCGGTCAGCAGCGCACCGGGGGTCTCGCGGGCGGGGTCCTGGCGGCTGTCGTACGGGCTTCGGTCACCCGTTGATTGTCCACGCGGAATGTTTCGGTCCCGGCCGAAACTGTCTTCGGCCTACGATGGCCGCGTGTTCGCCGATTCCGAGGTCTCGGTGCCCGCGGCTTTGATTGGGGAACCGGCTCGCGCCGCCATGCTCGTGGCGCTGCTGGACGGCAGATCGCGGCCGGCCGGGGAACTTGCCCGCACCGCTGGGGTCAGTGCGGGCACCGCCAGCGAGCACTTGTCCCGGCTGACCGCCGGTGGCTTGACGACCGTCACTCGCTCCGGACGACACCGCTACTACAGACTCAGCGGTCACGAGGTCGCCCGTGCCTTGGAGGCCTTGCAGGCGCTCGCCCCACCTCGACCGGTCCGTTCGCTGCGCGACGCCCGCACCGGATCCGCGCTTGTTCTTGCCCGCAGCTGCTACGACCACCTCGCCGGCGAGCTCGCCATTCACATCGCCGACGGACTGACCCGGCGGGCGGTGCTCGCCCGGCTGATCCCTGGAGAGAAAGGCACCCTGCTGGACGCCGCGCACCCACTCCTCGCCCAGCTCGGCCTCGACGTTCCAGTGCGCAACCCCACCCGCCGACCAATGGTCCGCGGCTGTCTCGACTGGAGCGAACGCCAGCCCCACCTCGCCGGCCACCTCGGCGCGGACGTCCTAAACGCGCTCATCACCAGAGGATGGCTCAAGCCCGCCCGAACTAGCCGCGCGCTACACATCAGCGACGACGGACGCCTCGGTCTCACCCAGATACTCGGCCTCGACCCCGCCGCTCTCAACTCGGCCCCCGCCACCCGCGCGCTCGAGCCGGGCGCCCGAGGAGCGTTGGTGACGGAAGGACCCGCCGGCCGAGCCCATGCCGGGAGGGTCAAGCGGGAGACGGTGTCATGCTTGGGCTCCTCGCAGCAGTCCTTCATCGTCGTTAGCTGCGTGAGTTCATGACCAACGACAGCCCTGGCCACATCATGACGTCTGTCCGCCATGTGAGCGATCGCAAACCGAGCCCCTGGGCCGGCGGCACCGCCTGATGAACGCCTCCGAGCACGCCGAGACGGCAACTCCCGCTGGGCAGACGCCAGCGACGCGAGGAGGTGATCCGAAAGACGAAGGGGCGCGCCACGACCGCTTGCTGCCTTGGATTGCCGCCGAGCGCAGCATCCGTGCCGCAGTGCTCGTGGGTATCGGGCTCGTGCTCATCACCCACCCCCACACGAACTGGGGCCAGACGATCTCCGATCTGGCGCGGCATCTCGGGTTTGACCCGAGCCACAACGGGATCGAGAAGATCATCGCCAAGGTCCAGGCCATCAGCCCCCACAAGTACGAGATCTTCGGTGGTGTCGCCGTCGCCTACGGCATTCTGGAAGGTGCCGAGGGCTACGGTCTATGGCGTCGGCGACGCTGGGGCGAGCAGCTGACGATCGTCGCGACCTCCCTGCTGTTCATCCCTGAGATCTGGGAAATCACCAAGACGCCGACCGCGCTGAAGATCGGCGCGCTCCTCCTGAACATCGCCGTGGTCATCTACCTCATCGTTCGCCTTCGCCGCCACGGCGGCTGATGTTCTTGTCGCCTCGGTCAGTCGAGCGTCTCTGAAATCAGTTTGTTGACGGCGGAGGGCCGTCGGAGCCGACCACCTGAGGGAGTCGACAGGCATGGCTCAGAACCATACGATGGTCGGGTGCCGACCGAGAGAGCGAACCGTCTCGCGCTGAACGAGGCTATGTTCCGCGTGGCCAACGAGCGCATGAAGGCGTGGAAGGAGCGCCACGCCGGCGACCGCCCCGAGGAGTATCGCTGCGAGTGCGCGCGGCTGGACTGCAACGTTACGGTCTCCCTGACGGCCGCGGAGTACGAGGCTCTGCGCAGCGACTCCACCCACTTCGTCGTTCGATCGGGGCATTACGTCGCGGGCATCGAGCGCGTCCTCGAGGATCGCGGCTCCTACGCCATCATCGAGAAGTGCGACGAGGTTGCCGCCCTGATGGCTCGCAGCGATCCACGTACGCCGCCGTCGTAGCGCGGTAGCTCGGTCCCGCGGCTACTTGCCCAATCCGGCGATCAGGTTTATCGTCGTCGCGATGATGAGCGCGCCGAAGACATAGGAGAGCAGCGCGTGGCGCAGCGCGGTGCTCCGGATCTCCTTGGTCGTGAGGTCGGTGTCGGAGACCTGGAAGGTCATCCCGATGGTCAGCGCCAGGTAGGCGAAATCGGTGTAGCAGGGCGCGTCGTCCTCGTTGAAGTCGATGCCCTGGGGCGTGCCCCGGTAGTACGGCTCGGCGTAGCGCAGGCTGAACACCGTGTGCACGACGCTCCAGCCGAGCACGACGCTGGCCACGCCCATGCCGACGAGAAGCCCCTTGTCCAGGCCGTTGGTCTGGCCAGCGCGCACGAGCACGAGGCCTACGGCCCAGCAGACTGATGATGCTCGCGCCGATCAACGGGACGTCGGCGACGGCCCGGCCGGGGTTGAGCGGGATGAGCCACCAGGGCCTGACGGCGGCCACGACCAGCGCGGTGAGCGCCCCGGCCGTGCCCGAGACGGCGAGGCGCACCCGCGCCGATGGACCTACAGCGGGGGCCTGGTCGGCGGTCACCCAGGGTGAGATAGCACGCCGCGGGCGAGGGTGGCGCTAGCGAGGATCCGAGCCGTCAAGGCTCCAGTGCCGCCCGACCGAGAGCAGCCAGGCTTCGCCCTCCTCGGGAGGGAACAGCCCGAACCGGCTGACGGTCGACTGGCCGCCCTCGAAGTCTCCATAGAGCAGATCGACGGTGAACGGCCGGCGCTCGCCCACGGCTTCGCGCAGGCCGGGCCAGCGGTCGTCCTCGTCGCTCTCGCGGATCGCCGCCTGCCAGAAGCCCACGTCCCCCGGCGATATGTAGATGTCGCGCTGCAGCCGTCGGAAGTCCGCCGGGTCGCGGTGGGGATGACCGGCGCCGACGCGGGTCGAGAAGACCTGGCCGGCCTGCAGGACGGCCAGTCCCGCCCCGGCGTTGCGCAGGCCGAGGGTGAGGTAGAGGTCGCCGTCGGCCTCCTCGACCAGCGCAACCCCCGGTGGCAGGTGCACGACGTGGCCGTCGCCGTAGACGACCTCCTGCACAGGGTCCTGGTCGCGCGATGGGACGAGGACCGGGCGCAGGCCGAGCAGCATCGAACGCTCGGCGATCCGGGCCGTGCGGTTGGCCGACCGGACCGAGGAGAACGTCGCCACGGCCAGCACCAGGGTCCCGCCGGCGGTCGCCAGCGAGGCGATCGTCGCCCAGTCCGCCACTGAGCCGACCCTAGCGAGAGGCCTCCAACGACCGTGGCCGAATAGGTCCCAGGATTGAGGGCCTTCGAGCCGATGCGCCCCGAGAGGGATGGCCGCGAACCGGCGCGCCATGTCGATTGGCGCGCTCGCGCCCGGGCCGGCTGGTCGCTACGTCGGAGCCGCGACGTCCAAGCCGGCGGCGCGCGCCCCTTGCGCCTGACGCGTGTCGTAGGTCACCAGCACGAGAGCTTCCAGCCGCAGGTCGAGTGCCGTGGCGAGGTGCAGCGCGTCAAGGGCGCGCTGAGCAGGTACGAAGGTCTCGCCGGCACGGGCGCGTATGGCTGACGTGTAGGGCAGCAGGTCAAGGGCTGCGCAGATGCGGTCAGCACGGTCGATCAGCTCTCCACCACCCTCTCGGTGCGCGACGCAGCGCAGCTCGATCTCGAGCAGCTCACTGGAGACCTGCCCGGCGATGGCGGCGAGCGCCGCCCGCAGTACGGACGTCTCGGGCTCGGGGCGCAGCAGCTTGACAGCGGCCGAGGCGTCCAGGTAGGCGATGGTGGAGATCACCGCTCGCCGCGGACCCATTCGAGCGTCCGGCTCGCTCGGCGATCCTCGTCAACCGGGTCGGCCTCCAACCACGGCAGATCCTCGAGACCGCGCGTCGCGGGTCGGACGCCGGGACGCTCCAGGAGTCGCTGACGATCGAGCGCCGCTCGCGCTTGTGTGGTCCCCGCCCCGAGCGCGCCGGCGCCGATCAGCGCGAGCCGGCGCACGTGCCCGGCCTCCGAGCGCGTCTCTTCCGGATCGAGCAACGGCCGTGTGATCTCGAGCGCCGCCGCGAGATCGGGATCCTTAGTCACGCCGATGCGCGGGCGAGTCGTAGCCATACGGCCGAGGTTACACCGTTGGTGTGACGTGGTTTGCGGGCTGGGACACCAACCGGAGCAGAGGGCCTACCGCACGGTCAGCGTCGTGTGCATCCCCAGCGCCTCGTGGTTGTACAGCGAGCAGAACACCGTGTAGGACCCCGGCGCCAGGCTGAGCGCCAGCTGCTGGGTCTGCCCGGGCTCGACGGTGACCGCTCCGAGGACCTGGCCCTGGGCGTTTCGCACCGTCATGTTGTGCTCGTCCATCCCCAGGTTGGCCGGGTCGAGCTCGACGGTGCCCGCGGCCACCGTGGGGTGGGTGGCGTTGAGGAAGTACTCGCCCTCGTCGACGCCGGTGCGGACGGGCAGCCCGGGGATGGGCACCGGCGGCGGGGCCGGCCTCGGTGCCGGCCCCGGCCGGTGTGCCACGCGGGCGCGGCAGCGGACCCGCACCAGCCGGCCGTGGCGGCGGACGTGGCAACGGCGCACGCGAGGGTGGGCGACAACCGCGACGCTCGCCCGGGCGCCGGCACGGCCGCTGCTCGGCCGGGCGCCAGCGAGCCCTCCGGCGCCTGCGCCCACCCCCACCAGCCCGCAGGCCACCGCGAGCACCACCACGGCCCGCCGGGTCCGCCACACCGCCAGCCCCCTCACGAGAACAGGTTCGAGCCGCCGTCGGTCCGGGCCACCGCCGGCCACCCACCGGCTGGCGTCCCGGGCAGGATGGCGCTCGGGTCATCGCCCAGCCACTCGGTGAGCACCGACTGGTAGACCGAGCGGAAGTCGGTGGGAACCAGGAGGTTGCCCGTCGCGTCCAGCTCGCCGGGCTGGCAGCCGGGAAACGGCGAGGCCAGCCCCCCGCGCACGGGCGCGCCCGCCAGCATCATCAGCCCGCCCGCGCCGTGGTCGGTGCCGGCCGAGGCGTTCTCGCGCACGCGGCGCCCGAACTCGGAGAACATCATGGTCGCCACCCGCCCGGCCGTGCCCCGCGCGCCCAGCTCGGCCTGGAAGGCAGACAGGGCGATCGACAGCTCGGCCAGCTGGGGGTCCTGCCGGCTCACCTGGCTGCCGTGGGTGTCGAACGAGCCCCAGTGGATGGTGATCACCCGGGTGCCCAGGTTGGCGCCCACCAGCAGCGAGGCCATACGCAGCTTGAACGACAGCGAGCTGGGATCGTTGAGGTTGGCCGGGTAGGCGACGCCCGGGGGCGCGGCCGGGAGGCTCAGGCCGTGGCCGGCGTCGTAGGCGGCCACGGCGGTGGCGTAGCTGGAGCGCGAGCGGCCCAGGTAGGGGTTGGCCGCGCGGCTGGCTTGGGCGGCGAGCTGGCGCATCTGGCCGTTGGCGTCAAAGCTGCTGGGCGCCCCGCCCGGCGAGCCGTACATGGAGAAGCCCAGCGAACCCAGGGTGGGGATGGCCGACACCGGCTTGTCGGCCGTGCGGATGTCCTTGGACAGGGCCTGGTCGATGGAGACGGCCTGCAGGGGGTTGGTGGCCGAGCCGTTGCGGTCGATCCAGCGCCCCAGCCAGCCCGTGGCCAGCTCCTGCTGGGCCCCGGAGAACCAGTAGTCCGACGAGGTGAAGTGCGACAGATTCGGCGGGGTGTAGTCCACGGCGGGCATGACGGCGAGCTGGCCGGAGGCGTAGAGGTGATCCAGGCCGTAGACCGAGCCGTTGTCACCGCCGCCGGCGCTCGAGACGGCGACGTTGGGCCAGGCCAGCACGCCTCCGGCCGGCCCGGCCAGCGTCGTGGAGCCGACCCGCCCGCCCGTCGTCGGGCCCTGGCCGCGGTGCAGCGCCGGGCGGGCCGAGGCGTAGGCCGAGTAGTCGGCGGCAGCGTGGGGGACAGGGCGTTGAGGGTGTCGTTGCCACCGGCCAGGTAGAGCACGACGAGGCAGTTGCCCGGGTTGGGCGTGGCCGCCTGGGCGGCGGCGGCCTCCCACACCGACTGCCAGCGCAGCAGCTTCGGGCCGTAGATCGAGGCAAACCCGGCCACGCCGAGGCCGAGCAGCCGCCGGCGGGTGAGCTCGTGGGGACTGCGGCCCTCGGGGAAGCCGCGCAGCGCCGCCTCGGGGATGGGCAGGGTCTGGGAGGGGCGCGCGTCGTGCACCCGGGCCAGCTCGATCTCCTCGCACTCGATGCAGCGGGTGCTGGCCGGCGGCCGCGGCGCGGTGGGCTCGTCGCTCACCTACATCACCTGCCCGTCCGGGCCGCCCATGAGGCTGGCCTGGAGCGCGTAGTAGCGCTGCCGGCGCTGGCTCGGCGAGCCGGCGGGGGCGCTGCGGGCGTAGGCCAGCAGGGTGCTCTGGGTGGCCGGCGAGAGCCACGGGCTGCCGCTGTCGGCCCAGGCCCGGGCCAGGGCCTGGTCGCCGGACTCCCGGGGGACGTCGGCCACCGGCGCTGTCCCCGGATAGCCGCCCCAGCGCAGGTTCTGGCCGCGCACGATGAGGTCGAAGCGCGCCTCGGCCGTGCCCGAGTTCAACCACGACATCCCGCCCTCCCAGCCGGCGACGTTGGGTGGGGAGTAGGGGAGCTGCTGCATGTTGGCCAGGGCCTGGGGGATGGCCGATCCCTTCAGCGGCACGTCGAGGGCGCGCAGGGCGCCGACGGCGGCGACGATGGGAGGCTTGACGAGGTTGGGCTCACAGAGCGACTCGAACAGCAGGGGGTGCCCGAGGATCCCGGCCAGGACGGGGGCGAGGCACAGCCCCCCGCCGGCGGTGTAGGCAGCCGTCAGGCCAGCCAGCGTGGCCGGGGGGATCGGGGTGGCGATGAACTCCGCCCACAGCTTGTTGATCAGGTGGGGAGCGTGGCTGGGGTGGGAGAGGACGACGTCGACGGCCCCGGGCGCATCGAAGGCGCCGGCGCGGCCCAGGACGGCCTTGACCCCGCCGTCGTAGGCGGACGGGTTGAAGGTCACCTGGCCGTAGGTCGGGCTGCCTGCGTTCTTGTCAAGGCGCCAGCCGGTGAACGCCCGGGCGAGCTGCTGGACGTCGGTCTGGGAGTAGTTGGGCTGGCCGGCGTCATCGGTCACCCCCAGGCAGAAGAGCTCCATGAACTCGCGGGCGTAGTTCTCGTTGGGGTGGGCGCGGACGTTCTGGTTCTGATTGAGGAACAAGGACATGGCCGCGTCCTGGGTGGTCATCTCCACGGCCAGCGTCCGGAACGAGGCGCCCGGGTTGGCGGCCAGGTCGCCGTAGCGCTGCAGGCGATTCCGGTAGGCCACCAGGAAGGCGGCCGGCACCCCGTCGTTGCGGCTGACCGCCCAGTGCCGGTGCCAGAAAAAGGTGAGCCGCTCCGTCAACGGATTGACCGCCCGCTGCATCCGGTCGACCCACTCGAGCACGAGCTCGGCGTTGGTGACCAGTGGGTCGATGACCGCGCCACTGTCGGCCAGCGGGACGGTGTTGGTCGGCCGGTAGGACTGTGGGGTGCTCAGCAGCCACTGGAGCAGCTGGCCCACCGGCCGGCCCAGCCACGTGCGCCGGTCGGCGTCCGACGCGCCAAAGCCCGCCCGCCACAGCACGCGGTCGACCATCTCCTGGGTCATCGCCGTGCCCAACCCGATGGCCGGGATCCCCCGGCGCAGCTGGGCCGGCGTGCACAGCGTCACCCCGGTGCGCACGGCGGCCGGGAGGCAGGCCCGGGAGGCGGTCCCGTGGCGCGGGTAGGCCTTGACCGTGTAGCGGTAGTGGGTGCCGGGGAGGGCCCGGGTGTCGAAGAAGCGGGTGGTGTGGGCCCGGCCGATCACCCGGCCGTCGCGGAAGATCCGGTAGACGTGGGGCCGCGCCGGGCGGCGGTGGTGGGCGGTTCGGACCGGGCGCGGGGGGTGCCAGGTCAGCTCGACGGTCTCGGCCGACAGCGCGCGGGCCACCAGGTGACGAGGCGCGCCGGCCGGGTCGCTGGCGCGCCGCCGCCCACGACGCGAGGAGACGCCGCGACGGGCGGCCTGGGCGATGGCGCGGGTCGTCGGATCGGAGGCCATCACGGAGTTGTGACCGCGCCAACCCCAAGGGCGCAGTCGAGTTGCGCCGGGCCGACGGCGATCGTAGGGGCTTCGGGCCCGGCCCGCTCCTGCGGGTCGGTTTACCGAAAGCGTGCCGGGTCCGACCCGGCCGGGGCCGTCAGGTCGCGCCCTCGCCGTCCCCGACGCCGCCCTTCGGGAAGCGTCGAGTGACCGCGAGCGCACGGCCTGACGGGGTACGCGTGCGGTTGCCCGCGGCGGCTGAGCTTTGCAGTTACCGGTCAAGCCCAATCTCAAGGCCCACTGGGGGTGCTGGTCAAGGGTCCTGTCCCAGTCCGCCAGAAGCGGCGTGCCGCTCCTGACCGTCGTCCGGCGTACCCGCGATTCTGCTTCATCGTGGCTGACTTCGCCGAGCGCATCTATGACCTCGCGACCGAGGCGCTTGCCGAGCAGGAGCGCCAGGTCGGCGAGCTGCGCGGACGTGGCGCCGCGCTACTGGCGGCCGGCGCCGTGGTCGCCTCGTTGCTGGCCAAATCCGTGTTCCACGGCGGTCATCCGCGTGGCGTCGCGCAGGTGACGGCGACGGCCGGCGGCCTGCTCGGTGGGGCTGGCTTGCTCGTGTTCGTCGTCTTGCTGCTGCGTCCGTACGAACTCGGTTTCAGCGTCAAGGCGGGAGCGACGTACAGGGCGCTCTGGGATCAGGACATCCTTGAGCAGCCGATGGTCGACCTCGCGCTCGCGGACGCGTTCGAGGACCGCCGAGCCGAGAACGCCAAGGCGGTCGAGTGGCTCGTGAGGTACCTGTCGTTGGCGCTGGCCGCCCTCGTGCTCGAGGCCACTGGCTTCGCCATCTCAGCGGCGCTAAGCTCGTAAGCGATGGCAAGCCCTCCCCGTCGCGAGAACCCCCCGACGCCGCCGAAGCCAAGCAGCGTGCCGCCGCCTGGCACCCTTCCCAAGCTTCCTCAGACGATCTTCAACCTGGAGAAGAAGGGCGGCGAGACCCCTGGCAGGGAGCGACGCTCCGGGCAGTAACAGCCCTCTCGGCCGCGTTCAACGCAGCCTTGCATGGCGCCGTACCCCGACGGGCGACTCATCGGTCCCGATATCCCACTCGTCCAGATAGCCACATCGAGCTTATGCGCGTCAACGACGACCACGAGCGGGCCGCGTGGGAGCTGATTTTCTCGTTCGAGGACAAGGACTTCTCATACATGTGACTGTTCGTCTGGATCCTCCAGCGACAAGAACGCGTCGAATCGACGAGCACTCCTCTCACGCCGGCCGCTTGTAGAGCTGGCGCTTGGCTTCCTGCGCGTCGTAAGGCTCGCCGCTGCCGTCCTTCTCCGCGACGACGTGGCGGAAGAACGCATCAGCCTCGATGTCGGCAGGCATCGCGGACCGGTCGATCAGGTCCCTCACCACGCCGCGACGCTCCCGTGCGTTGCGGAACGCTGCTTCAGCAACCGGTACTGGCGCTCGGTGACATATAGCTGTAGCTTGGGTGTCTCCATCCCTCCAGCATCCTGATCCCGGAGCGTGCCACGCCTCAGACGAGCGCGGGCGTGATGTCGGTCTGGCTGAAGTCTGAGCCCTTGAAGAGCAGTGGGCGCGCAGTCGCGCTCGCCAGCGCGTAGGAGAAGCAGTCGCCGAAGTTCAACCCGGCGGGCGCGCGCCGCTTCCCAAACCGCGCAAAAGCATCGCGAGCCAGGTGCGCCTGCACGCCGTCGACCGCTACGCAGCGCACCGCCGCAGCCGCCAGCAACTCATCCAGGTCGTCGACCCCGTCATCGCCGGTCTTGGCCTGCATAACGATCGAGGCCTCCACGAGCGTCGCCGCGGAGATCAGCGCGTCCTCGGCGTCGGCCAGCAGCGCAATGAACCGATCGCGCTCGGGCTCACCGAAGAGCACCGCCAGCAGCGCTGAGCTATCGACCACCACACGGGCCTTCAGGAGGGGATCCCGTCAGCGCCGTAGCCCAGGATCTCCTCGGCGCTGCGCCGGTCACGAAGGCGCCGTCCGGCGCTTCGCTTGGCGATCTGCGTGAGCTCCCGGTGGCGTCGCTCGTACGGCACGGCTCCGCGCAGCCGTTCCAGACGCTCACGGACGGCGAGTGTGACCGCCGTCGTGATGCTCTCGCCGGTTTCGGCCGCGAGCTCGCGGGCCAGCCGGTCGGCACCGTCGTCCTTGATGTTCAACGCCATGATGGCAGGAAGAATAGCAGGTCATTTCTGCCTACAATCAGAAGGACCTCGCGGCGCGGACTCACGCGCCTGACATCAGCTTCGACGGCAATTGCGCCTGCGAGCAGCGCGCTTATAGCGAGAACGCTCAGGACCGCGCGGGCCCGGGGCGGTCAGGTCGCGCCCTCGCTGTCCCGCGACGCCGCCCCTTGGGAAGCGTCGAGTGACCGTGAGCGCGCGGCCTGACGGGTAAGTGCCTATCGCAATAACGGCATGACGCCCATCTGCTGCCAGGTGATCAGGGCGAAGGAGAACTGCAGCAGCGCGTCGTGGTTCTCGGGCTTCTTCGACCAGCGGATCAGCAGTGCGCGGTAGCGGTTGATCCACGAGTGGACGCGCTCGACGACCCAGCGCCGCGGGCGCTCGCCGAGCTCCTCGCGCAGCTCGCGGGTCTCCTCGCCGCGGCTGCGGATGTGCGGGGTGAATTCGAGCTCCTCGAGCAGCTCACGGACGAAGTCGTGGTCGTAGGCCTTGTCCAGGCAGACGCCCTGGGGCTGCTCGTCGGTCGCCGCCGGACGCTCGATCGCGACGCTCTCGATCGTCTCTGCGATCAGCTTGCAGTCGTTGCGGTTGGCGCCGTCGGTCGCCACTCCGAGCGGT
>JAABUQ010008493.1_pt1 | contig 14382 bp, 11 predicted proteins | sample 5560001 | NCBI WGS metagenome assembly JAABUQ01 (sample SAMN10711888, study PRJNA513371) | rock metagenome | isolation source: Antarctica rocks | place: Antarctica: Victoria Land, Finger Mt nord | collected 2015-12-18
CGGCTATGCACGCGCCGAGTGTATGGCGGCGCAGCTCCCGAACGCCGCTTGTGCGTGACAAAGAAACAGGCTCCGCAAAAGGCGTGTAAGGCTCAGGCAGGTCGGCTTCCGAGGCGCAAAGCACGAATTTGCCCTCAGTGACGCTGGAAAACATGTCGCGCAGCAATCCCTGCTGGCGAGCTACATTCACCCGCAGGGCGTCTTCTGCATCCCTGCGCTCGGTGATGTCTGTTTGAACACCGATAAAGTGGGTGAGCGCCCCGTCTGCATCACGCACCGGTGAGATCGACAGTTCATTCCAAAGGGGAGTGCCGTCCTTTTTGTAGTTTCTGAGGATAATCTGGCACGTGCTTTCTTGCTGCAAACAGTCCCGCACCTGCTGGATATATTGCTCGTCTGTGTCCTTGCCCTGTAAAAATCGGCAGTTGCGCCCAATCACTTCCTCTGGCGGGTAGCCCGTGATTGCCGAAAATGCGGGGTTGACATAGATGATCGGGCAGTCAGGCTGATGGGGGTCGGCGATAACAATCCCGTTGCTGGCGGCGGCAATCGCTCTGTCGCGAAGCTGGAGGGCTTCCTGCGTTTGCCGTATCTGCTCCTGAGCCTGATGATAACGCAGCGCTCCGCGCAGGCAGTGCGCAAGCAGTTGCGGGGTGAGGCCTTTTTTGGGAAGGTAGTCCGTGGCCCCTGCCCTAATGGTCTCCGCTGCGATCTTCTCGTCACCTTGGCCTGCCAGGATAATAATTGGGGTGCTGCTGCCTGCCTCGCGTATGTCTACAAGGCAGCTCATGCCGCTGGCGTCGGGCAGGTGGTAGTCAAGAAGGACGCAGTCAAACTGCTGCAAAGCCATGGTTTGCGTGGCATCGGCGCAGGTGATGGCCTCCTGGATAATGGCAGCCGGATAGTTGGTGCGAAGAACCCGCTTGATCGTTTGGCGATAGAAAGCGTCGTTATCCACGACAAGAATATGGAGTTGGTCTTGCATATCGGTCTTACCAGCACATTGTCACCAGCGCATTGTCAAAAGCGGTTTCTAGATATTCCCGGTCTTTTGCAGTTTTTAATCCCTTCTGGTGAGCCTGCTTGCAGTTCGGCGGGAGCCGCATGAGGCTGGGAAAAGAATGGCATAAAGGAGCCAACACGGGGTTGCTTTCGGCGCAGCCGCGTGGTATACTCTTGCCGTGCTGAGAGGGCCAGTAGCCTTTCACGGCGGGAAGTGTGCCTCCATAGCTCAGCTGGTTAGAGCACCTGACTCTTAATCAGGGTGTCCCTGGTTCGAATCCAGGTGGGGGCACAAGACAAACTTAAGCAGCGTTTCCTCCTCCCTTGCGGAAGGAGGGAACGCTGTTTTTGTTTGTCTGCTTGGGAGCGTTTGTTTGTGTGCATCGGCGCGGCGGCGTTGTCTGGGCGTGCTGCCGGGGTTGTTTAGGCGTGCAGGGCACGTTGCAACGACGGAACAAATGCTTCCATCGTTGAAACTGGCTTGAAACGCCGGAAAAACACGCGGGAAGCGGGCTGGCAACGCGCCTCTTTCACCGGCACGCGTGGCGGGTATAATCACCGCATGCCAAAGCTTGTAATTTTAGACGGCAACAGTTTGCTGTACCGGGGCTTCTTTGCCATGCGTGCCCTCACCACATCAGACCGCGTGCCCACTAATGCCGTGTACTCGTTTGTGCTGATGCTGCTGACTATTCTAGAGCGCGAGCAGCCGGATGCTATCTTTGCCGCGTTTGACCCGCCCACGGCGACGTTTCGGCACAAAGAAATGCCGTCGTACAAAGGCACTCGGCTGAACATGCCCGATGATTTGAAGCCGCAGCGCAAGCCTGCCCGCGAGGCGTGCGAGGCATTCCGCGTGCCTGTCGTGGAAGTGGACGGGTTTGAGGCCGACGACGTGTGCGGCACGCTGGCCGAGCGCGCCAAGAGGCTCGGCTATGACGTGCTGATTGTCACGGGCGACGGCGACGCGCTGCAATTGGTGGACGACGGCAGCCCGCTGGAAGGGCGCGGGGCCGTGCAGGTGATGATTACGGTCAAGGGCGTCACCGATACGGTTACTTATGACAACGCGGCGGTGTTTGCCCGCTATGGCCTGTCCCCGGCCCAGATACCCGACTTCAAAGGCTTAAAGGGCGACAGCAGCGACAACCTGCCCGGCGTGCCCGGCATCGGCGAAAAGGGCGCCTCGCGTCTGCTCAAAGACTATGGCACACTGGAAAACCTGCTGTTTCATGTGGACGAATTGCCCGAAAAGACCAAAGTGGCGCTGATTGAAAACACCGACATCGCGGTTCAATGCAAGCGGCTTGCCACTATTATCCGCGACGTGCCCCTGCCAGGCTGGGTGGATTTAGCGCCTCGCTATCAAACAACCGGGCCTGATTTTGAGGCGGTGCGCGCGCTGTTTGACCGCTTGGAGTTTCGCACGCTGATGAAGCGCCTGCCTGACTTGGAGCGCATTCAGCGCGCCAAAACGATTGCCGGCAGCGAGGCTTCTCAAGTGGGTGGGCCTGCCGCCGAGGCTTCCAGTGAAGAGGCAAAAACGGCCTCCGCCCTGCCGCATCACATGGTCGCCACCCAAGACGACATGATAACCCTGCTGGCCCGCCTGCGCGACACGGACGCGCCCGTGGGCCTGCGCCTGCACACAGTCCCGCCCAAAGCCTCGCTGATAGACGCCGAACTGCACGGGCTGGCCTTTGCCCTGCCGGATGGCGCGTATTACGCCGCGTGGGAGGCGCACAAAGACGCGCTGAAACCTTACCTAGAAGATGCCCAATCGCCCAAAAGTGTTTATGACCTGAAGTTCACCACAGGCGTGCTGAGCCGGCATGGGGTGGCCCTGCGCGGCGGGGTGTTTGATGCTCTGCTGGCGGCATACCTGCTGAATGCAGGCCGCGCGGCCTACCCACTTGGCGACATCGCCGCCGACATGGCCGGTGTTGACCTGGTGCCTGATGCCGGCGACATGCCTGCCGCCCTGATGGATGAAGCCGCCGCCATTGATGCCCTGGAGCCAATCATGCGCACCCGCCTGGAGCGCGACGGCCTGCTGGGGTTGTTTGACACAATGGAAGTGCCGCTCGCGCCGGTTCTCGCCGCCATGGAGCAGGACGGCGTGACAATAGATGCCGCCCTGCTGCGCCGTGTCAGCGAAGGCATGGGCGCGCAGATCGCGGGTTTGGAGGGCGAGATTTATGCCCTCGCAGGCGGCACGAAGTTCGCCATCGGCAGCACCAAGCAGTTGCAGGAAGTGTTGTTTGAGAAGCTTGCCCTGCCGCACGGCAAAAAGACCAAGACCGGCTACTCCACGGGTGCGGACGTGCTGGAAGACCTGGCAGGCAAGGGGCACGAGATTGCGGGAAAGATTATCCAGTGGCGCGAGCTGAGCAAGCTGAAGTCCACCTACGCCGATGCGCTGCCCGCCCTGGTGAATGGGAAGACGGGCAAGCTGCACACCTCGCTGAACCAGACAATCACCAGCACAGGGCGCTTATCGTCCAGCAACCCAAACTTGCAGAACATTCCCATTCGCACATCAATCGGGCGGGAGATACGCAAAGGCTTTGTCGCCGATATGGGGCATGTGCTAGTCTCCGCCGACTACTCGCAGATAGAGCTGCGCATCTTCGCCCATGTCACCAAAGACCCTGGCCTGGTGCAGGCATTCTCGTCCGGCGAGGACATCCACGCCCAGACCGCGCGGCGCATCTTCGGCGTGCCGGAAGGCGAAAGCGTGACGCATGAGCAGCGCCGCCAGGCCAAGACCACCAACTTCGCCGTGGTGTACGGGGCCGGGGCATTCCGCGTCGCCAACGAGCTAGGCATTGACCAGAAGCAGTCATCGGCATTGATTAAAGCGTACCTGGAGCTGTATCCGGGCGTCCGCGCCTACCTGGAAGAGATACTGATGGAGGCGCGCGAAAAGGGCTATGTGCAGACGCTTCTGGGGCGCAGGCGCTACGTGCCGGATGTTAATTCGCGCGTCTACCAGTTCCGGCAGACCGCCGAGCGCGAGGCCGCCAACATGCCGGTGCAGGGAACCAGCGCCGACATCATCAAACTCGCCATGCTGCGCGTCAATGACGCCCTGCGCGCGCAGGACTTAGACGCCAAGATGGTGCTGCAAGTGCATGATGAACTCTTGTTTGACTGCGCCCCCGCCGATGTGCCGCGCCTCGCCGCCCTGGTGCGCGAGGCGATGGAGCACGCCTTTCCCCTGGATGTGCCACTGCAAGTGGAAGTCAAGAGCGGCCTGAACTGGTGGGAAGTGACGCCTGTGGGCGACGACGATGCCGACAGCGAAGACTTGCTGGGCGCGGAATAGGAACCACACCATGACAGATGCCCTCGCTTTAGTGCGCGAGCTTGTCGCCATCCCCGGCCCGCCGGGACAGGAAGACGCCGTGCGCGCGGCAGTCGCCGCCCACGCTGACCGCCTGGGCTGCGTGCACACAACCGACGCGCGCGGCAACCTCTTGATTGCCCCACCTGGCGCGAAAGCATTGCCCGCCAAGCCCTCCATTGTTGTCATGGCGCACCTAGACGAAATCGCCCTGCTGGTCGTGCGCGTGGAGGACGATGGGCAATTGCTGGTCACCAATATGGGAGGCGCGTATCCGTGGAAGTGGGGCGAGGGGCCGGTGAGCATTCTGGCCCCCCATGCCCCGCTCACGGGCATTCTGTCGTTTGGCTCTATCCACAGCAGCGCCAAGAGCAACAGTGCCGTGCGCGCCAAAGACGAGGCATTGACTTGGGACAGGACGCGCGTCTTTACCGGCCTGTCTGCGGATGCCCTCGCCGCGCAGGGCGTGCGTCCGGGCACGCGCGTTGCCCTGCACCCGTTTCAGCGCCTGCTGACTGAGTTTGGGGACTACGCGAGCGCGCCGTTCCTCGATGACCGGGCAGACCTCGCCGCCATGCTTCTCGTGCTGGAACAGTGGAAGGGAGGGGAGGCGGGCGGCAGCAAGGAGGGCGGGGTGCTGTTTGCCGCCACTGCCGCCGAGGAAGTGGGCGGGCATGGCGCTCTTTACCTGCTGCGTAAGTATCAGCCCCAAGTAGGGCTGGCACTGGAAGTCGGCCCCAATGTTCCCGAAGCGCCGTTCGTGCTGGACAGCCAGCCGACTGTCTGGGTCAACGACTCGTACAGCGCCATGCGCCCTGCCGACATTGATCTGGTGGCGGAGGCGGCCCAAAGCATTGGTCTTGCGCCGCACTTTCAGGCACTGGCGCGCGGCGGCAGCGATGCCTCTTGTGCCGCCGCACAGGGCCTCGTCGCGCGCCCTATCACACTGGCCTTCGGGGCGGAGAACTCGCATGGGCACGAGATCATGCACCGGGATGCTGTTGATAACCTCGCCCGCCTTACGCAAGCCGTTCTCCTGCGCCTGGGCCTCTAGGCTAATCGTACAGCAAGTAGGGCTGCACCCGCCTGCCGAACTGCGCCAAATCACCCGCCCACGCGCCTGCCATCTGCCCGTAACTCTGCCCCGACAGCACAGCGTCAAACGCCCCGCGGTTCGCCAGCAACGACATAAACTTCTCCGCATGCCACTCCCGCGCATGCCGCGCGCGCAGACCACTCGCCAATGTCAAGCCCAGCCGCACGCTGTCTAACGCATCCCTGTCTGTCACGATGAGGTTCACACCCTGGCATGGCACATGGGCATAAACACTCCCGTGCGGCGTAAACTCAATCGGCACCGCCCGCACGCCCGGCACGCCCCCGCCCTCGTCCCCGTTCACCCAGGCCGCCAGCGCCCGCCCGTCCAGCCACGGTGCGCCTAGGGTCTCAAACGGCGTGTCCGTGCCTCGCCCCACCGATACGTTGGTCATCTCCAATAGTCCCACGCCCGGATACAATGCGGCCTGCGTCAAACTACGCATGTTCGGGGAAGGGTTCACCCACACAAGGCCCGCCCTGTCGTACCAGTCGCGCCGCTGCCACCCCTCGCACGCCACCACGGTCAGCGGGCAGGCCAGCCCCCGCTCGGCGTGCATCAGCCGCGCACATTCTCCCATTGTCAGCCCATGCCGCACCGGCAGACGGTGCCATGCCGTGAACGACAGCTTGTCCCCGTCCGGCAGCGGCCCTTCGCAGCGCGTTCCGGTAATCGGGTTAGGACGATCCAGCACGAACACGGCCAGACCCCCACGCTCTGCCGCCTCCAGCACGTTCCCCAGCGTACTCAGGTACGTGTAGAAGCGGCACCCAATATCTTGAATGTCAAACACCAGGCCGTCCAGCCCCCGCATCTGTTCCTCAGACGGCGCCGTCCGCGCCCCGTACAGCGAATAGGTCGGCACCCCCGTTGCCCCGTCGGTTGTGTCCTCAATCTGCGCCTGGTCAAGCAAGCCGCGAATGCCATGCTCCGGGCCAAACAGCGATGCCAGCCCCACGCCCGGCGCACCAAACAGGCAGTCCGCCGTCGCCTGCCCCTCCTGCGTCCGCCCCGTCGGGTTCGTCACCAGCCCCACGCGCAGCCCGCGCAAAAGCCTAAAATTGTCCTGCGCCAGCACATCAATGCCGGTCAGGGTGGGGTTAAACTGTGCTGTCATAGAAAACCAACGGCTGTCAAAAAATGCTCACGACGTGCTTATGACATTGACAAATCGCCCAGTGCCGGGGGTGTAAAACCCCCGGCAGAAACGAGGCCACGTCCTGCCGGACGTAATACAAAGCCATCCGCTGCCTCTCCTTCCTACACCCGTGAGGGCTTGGCTTCGTCCAATGCCGGGGGTTTTACACCCCCGGTGCATTCCTGTGCCAATCGCTGTGCATTCCTGTGCCAATCGCTGTGCATTCCTGTGCCAATCGCTGTGCATTCCTGTGCCAATCGCTGTGCGATCCTTCACCCTTGGCTGGGCAATCTTTGCGGCATTGCAAACGCGTCGCTTCCGCATCACAAGCCCCCACCAACGACGGAAGAAGCAGTTCCGTCGCCGCAACGCCGCCGCAAAGCCCAAACAACAAGCAAGCCAAGCCCAAACAAAGGCGGCAGCAATTTACTTTACCCCAGCACAGGGTATCATTGTCACAAGGCGCAAGCAAGCGTGCCCAAGCGCCTCTGCCACTGAAGGAGCCTCCGCAATGGTTTCCAGGTTCACTCTGTCCCGGCTGCCCGTAAGCATTCTCTCGGCTGCCCTTGCCCTCGGCGGCGCACTGCTGCTCGGCGGCTGCCGCACACCGGCCACAGCAAACGCCGCCCCAGACGCTGTCGCGCTCTACTCATACACCGATGGAGCTTACGCCGAAACCGTGGCCCTGCGTCCTAACGGACAGTACCTGCAAACCGAAAACCCCGCAGGCCCTCACCTCCGAGGCATCGCCCGGAACGCAGGCGCATGGCTTCTGCTGAGCAAACCCGGCGGCGTGCCCATCCCGCTGCCTGCCACCGCCGCCCTTCTGCCTCCCAATGCCGTGGTAGAACTCAAAGCCGCGCTTCCCTACGGCGTGCTGTACGAGAACCGTCCGCAGCACGGTCCCAGGGACAGAACAATGCCAGCCCGCGAGTTCGCCCTCAAGAAGCCATAACCTGCGCAGCCGGAACACGGGGTTAAAACCCCGTGCTGACGCAGCAAAACCCACCTGCGTGGGTTAGGAACAATCCCTCTTGAACCCAACGCAGGTGGGTTTCACAATGGCAGCACGGCATTTCAATGCCATGTTCTTCTTGACACCAGAAGCTAATCGTACAGCAGAGCACGCGGAGCGCAGACAAATGCAACAACAAAACGCGGCAGCGAACTGGGCCAAACGTGCCTGGCTAGTCGGACTAATTGGCGGCAACATCGCCGGGCTGCTTTACGTCATCGGCGACGAGAGCAACGCGGGACGTATCCACTTGCCCACGCCGTCATGGCTGCCAGGAGCGGGCGGCACCACGCCCCTCGTCATTGTCGCAGCGCTGTTAGGCCAGTTCCTGCTGCCTCTGTTTCTAAGCGGCACTACGCAGCGCTGCACGTTCTGGTGGGGCCTCATCCCAATTATCTTGTACAATGGGTGGGCATTGGCTGATACTTACGTTTCTCCGCACTCCGCCTCTCTAGACACATTCCGGCTAGTGCTGCTGGCGCGTATTCCCATTGTCCTGCTGCTCACCTCCGGCCCTGTATCGCTAGTCAGATACCTGTCAGGCCGAGGCAGACAAAAGCAAGAAGCGATGCGGCAAGCCGCTCAATCACAAGCCGTGACGCCACAGGAAGGTAGCTGGCCCCCGCCCCCCGCTCGGCCACAATAAAGGCTATCACACTCCCCACGCGGGTACAATAAAGGCTGCAACAACACGCCTACAAACAAAGCCCAAATGCCCTGCCTTACCCCATCACAAGGCGACACGGCGGCAGAGCGCAGCCCACTCGTACCGCAGCAAGTCCAGACGCTTTGTGCAATTGACTTTAATTGGGAAAGGAAAAGACCATGCCCGACGATACCACTGCTGCCCTTCAAGAAATCGCCAGCCTCCTGCGCCGCCGCGTGCAGCAGCAGGCTGAGATGGCGGAGCGCAGCGAAAAGCGAATGGTGGAGATTGCCGAGCGGAATGCTGCCACCCTCAGCCCAGATAAGATACACGAAGAGGGCCAACGGCGCAGCGAAGAACTCAGAGCGACGTTGTTGAAAGGAGATGAAGAAACTAGACAGCAAAAAGCGCACTTTCAGGAAGAAGAGCGGCAGTTCAAGCAGCGACTTCTCGCAGAACTAGAGCGGCACAATGCCTTGCTGGAACGCTTGCTGTCACGGCTGACCTAATTACGGAACAGAAGGCTTCACTTCTCCACGCGGGTACAATAAGGGCTATGACCGCCCCCACCATCAAGCTTAAGCCCCAGCGTCCCGAACGGCTCGGCCACCCGTGGATATATGACAACGAAATCGCCTCCGCCCCCGATGCCGGGCTTGTCAACGGCGCAGTCGTCCGCATCATGGACTCGCGCGGGCGCACACTTGGCACCGGCTACGCCAACTTAAGCAGCAAAATCGCCGTCCGCTACCTCACCCGCCGCTTTGATGAGCCGGTCAACAACCAGTTCTGGCACGCTCGTCTGCGCAACGCCTACGTCTACCGCCAGGCCCGTTACGCCGACGGCGGCACTCTGCCCCCCGCCTATCGGCTCGCTCACGGCGAAGCGGACGGCCTCCCTGGCCTTGTCGTGGACATCTACCCCGGCTTCGCAGTCGCCCAATTTCTCGCCCTGGGACTAGAACCCTGGCGCGAGGCTATCGTCACCAGCCTGATGCAGCTGCCCGGCATACGCGGCGTCTACGAACGCTCCGACAGTGCCGTGCGCAAACTGGAAGGCTTAGCCGAACAAACGGGAACCCTGGCCGGCGACACCCCGCCCGCCCTCCTAGAATGGGAAGACGACGGGGCCACGCTGCTCGCAGACATCCAGGCCGGGGCCAAGACCGGCCTCTTTCTCGACCAGCGCGAGAACCAGAAAGCCGCCGCACGCGAGGCATGGGGGCGCGACGTTCTCAACTGCTTCTCCTATACCGGCCTGTTCGGCCTGCGGGCGGCCCATGCAGGCGCAAAAAGCGTCACCAACGTGGAAATCAGCCCCGCATTCACCGCTCTAGACACCCAGCAATGGACGCGCAACAGTTTAACAATCCCGCACACCGCCATCACCGACAACGTCTTTGACTATCTGCGCGTGCTGGACGCCAAAGGCTACAAAACCGACATGGTAATCTTGGACCCCCCCGCCTTCACCAAAAGCCGTGCCTCGCGCGAAGGAGCCATGCGCGGCTACAACGAAATCAACCGTATGGGAATGCGTTTACTGCGTCCGAATGGAGTGTTGGTAACCTGCTCCTGCTCCCACCATCTCACAGCGGGAGAGTTCCGAGACATGGTGCAGCAGTCCGCGCGCGATGCTGGTCGCACCCTGCGCCTCATTGAGACGCGCGGCCAGCCCGCCGACCACCCGGTGCTCTTGTCCGCCCCAGAATCAGAGTATCTGAAATGCTTGATCTTAGCTGTGGAGTAAGAAAAGAAGGCTACAGCAACGCCAGCCCGCCATCAGGCGCAATGTTCGCACCCGTAACAAAGTCTGCCAGTGGGGACGCGAAGAACAGGACGACACGCGCCGCATCTTCGGCTGTGGCAAGGCGGCGCAGAGGGGTTTGCTTCGCCACGTTGTCTTTGACGGCAGGCGGTAGAGACAGTGAGTACTCGGTCAATGTCATGCCCGGCGACACCATATTCACCGTGATATTGTGCGGCCCCAGCTCTTTGGCAAGGCTGCGGGACAGCCCAAGCAATGCACTCTTCGCCGTCGTATGCACCACATATTCCGGCGCAGGACGCTGAAGCAATGTCGCCAAAAAGTTGACAATGCGCCCTCCAGCTTGCTGCTTCATAATGGGCACGACCGCACGGGTGGTGTTCACCGTTGTGCCGACCACCCCATCAAACTCCGCTCGGAAGTCGTCCCACGCGGCTGTTTCTAGTGTCAGGCCGTGCGCGAACGACGCAGCATTGTTGATGAGTATATCCAATTGGCCGTAGTGCGAGACAGCATCGGCCACCAACGCTTCGGCGGCTACGGCATCAGTCAAATCCGCTTGCAGAGCCAGCCCGCCTACCTCGCGCGCTAGGTCTTCGGCGCTTTCGCGGCTGGTGCGGTAATGCACTACCACGCGCGCCCCTTGCGATGCCAGCAGCCGGGTCACCTGCGCCCCAATGCCGCGCCCTGCCCCCGTCACCAGGGCCACCTTGCCTGAGAGTAAGCTACCGGGCAGCATGGGCCATCTTCAGTTGGATCAGCTCGCGCGGCATGGTGAACGCCACGTTCTCGTCACGGATATGCACGTCTTCCACCACGCCCACGCCGCGCTGCCTCAGAGCTTCCAAGACAGCCTGCACACGGTCTTCCGGCGCTGATGCTCCGCTGGTCACGCCCACTGTCTGCGCCCCCGTCAGCATCTCTTCTGTTATATCTTCCGGCCCGCCAATCAGATAAGCGCGCGTGCCCAATGTCTCCGCCACATTGCGCAACGACACCGTATTGGACGATGTCCGCGAGCCGATGACCAGCACTACATCGCTCTTGGGCGCGATGACTTTGATGGCATCCTGACGGTTCTGCGTGGCGTAGCAGATGTCGCCCGTCGGCGGATACTCCATGCGCGGGAAACGGGCTTTGAGCGCACGCACAATGTCCGCCGTCTCGTCAATGGACAGCGTTGTCTGCGTTAAATAGATCAGCCTCGCTTCCGGCGGGTCGGGCAGGCCGTCTACATCGTCCACACTCGTTACCAGATGCAGCTGACCCGGCGCTTCGCCCAACGTCCCTTCCGTTTCCACATGGCCCTTGTGCCCAATATAGAAGATGCCGTAGCCGCGCTTCAGGAACTTATGCACTTCCAGGTGTATCTTGGTCACCAGCGGGCAGGTCGCGTCTATGACCCGCAATCCGCGCACCCCAGCCTCAATTCGCACGGCAGGCGACACCCCGTGCGCCGAGAACACCAGCACGCTCCCTGTCGGCACCGTGGACAGGTCATCGGTAAACACAGCCCCCAGACGGCGCAAACGCTCCACAACATGCTCGTTATGTACAATCTCATGCCGCACATAGACCGGTGCACCGAATATCTCTAAGGCCTGCTCCACCACATCAATCGCCCGGTCGACGCCTGCACAGAAGCCGCGCGGACTGGCAAGTAAAGCTTTCATAATGCCATTATACCCGGTCATGCGGGGTCGCCCGGCGGGCCTGCCGGGGACGGCGCTTTCTAATCCACGCGATCCATGTTTGCATTTCTGGCTCAGCCATTAGCGCTTCCAATGTGTTAAACTTGCGCGCCAGCTCCTTGACGCCAAACAGCGCGTGTATTTGGCGGTGGCATTCCACGCAGACAATCTTGATTTCCCGTCCGCCCTGGCTTTTGGGCAGAACGTGGTGGCGGCTGGCTTCCGACACCCCGCAGTCTCGCTCGCACACAGGACATAAAAATGTGGTTTGATTTGCCGCAATCTTCATGTATTATTCACACAGGCCTGGTAAATTAACACTGCCGAGCTTTTCTGCGTTCCCATTGGCCGCAATGGCAACGCTTTTGCTGTTATCTCAAGGAGAAAAGACCATGAAACACATCCCCTTTGTCCGCAGTGCCCTGGTGCTGTCGGGCCTTCTGCTGACCGCGCCGCTGTGGGCGCAAGCCCCGGATGATGCTCCGCCCCCGCCCATGCAGGGTGGGCCGGGCGGCGGCTTCGGGGGCGGTGGACGCGGGCCGGGCGGCGGCGGGCGCGGCGGCTTCGCGGGCCGCTTTGCCTTTGGCACTGTCAGCGCCGTAGACGCTTCGGCAGGCACGATCACTCTCACGCCGCGCGGCGGGGGCAGCGACCAGGTCATTCAGGTGCCGTCCACTGTTTCTATGATTACCCAAACGCCGACCACCGTGCGTGACCTGAAGGTGGGCGAGCAGGTGCGCGTGTCCGGCATCCCGACCACCATCACGGCGTCGCAGATTGTCGTCGGCAGCTTGCCAGCAGGGATTGGCGGGCCGGGGGGCGGCGGGCGTGGCGGCCAGTTCGGTGGCCCCAGCGGCGGGCCAGGAGGTCAGTTTGGAGGCCCCGGCGGCGGGCCAGGGGGACAATTTGGCGGGCCGGGCGGCGGTGCGGGCGGGCGATTTGGCGGGCCGGGCGGCGGCCCAAGCTTCGGCGGTGGACACGGGGGCGCGGCCAACGGGCCGGGCAGCAGCACCATGACCATCACGGCCAGCGTGCTCAGCCTCAACCCGCTCACTTTGATTGCGCCGGACAACACCAGCATCACTCTGAAGATGGCTTCCGATGCCAAAATCAGCCGCCTGTCCACCCTTGCGATGAGCGGTGTCAAAGTCGGCGACCAGGTGATTGCGACGGGGCAGACCGGCGACAACGGCGTGTTTACCGCGTCCACCGTGGCCGACAACCTGGACATGGGCACTATGATGGGGCGCGGCGGCATGGGCGGCGGAGGCGGCTACGGCAGGGGTGGCGGCTACAGCGGACGCAATCGCCAGCGCGGCGGGCAGGGCGGGGGCCAGGCTCCCGCCAGTAACAACATGGCTGACCCGAAGCCAAACTACAGCGGCGTCTTCTAAACGCGTGGCGTGTATGCTTCTCTCTTAACACAAACGCCCCGGACGACCATCATCGTCCGGGGCGTTTTTGCGTCGTCAGTGCTGGGGAGGCCCCCCCGCCCCAATAATGGGGAGCAATACAGATAAAGGCGAGTGGCAGTTGGTTTATCTTGCTCTGCTCCGGCTCCCCATTGTTGGGGCGGGGGGGCCATCTTACCCTCCTACTCCCCCATGCTCAGCGCGGGGGGGCCTGCTTCTTATGTTCATGCTCTACGGGTAAATGCCGCGCGTGAGCGTTGCCTCGGCGACGCGGGCGACCCCGACCATGTACGCCGCTGTGCGCAGGTCTACCGCGTGTTCCTGCGCGGTGTCCCACACGTTGTCAAAGGCGCTCTTCATAATGCGGGCGAGGCGAGAATTGACCTGTGCCGCGCTCCAAAAGAACGACTGAATGTCCTGCACCCACTCAAAGTACGACACTGTCACGCCGCCCGCGTTCGCCAAAATATCGGGAAGCAAGACAATCCCCCGGTCGCGCAGGATGGCATCGGCGTCCGGCGTGGTCGGCCCGTTCGCGCCTTCCACCACCATGCCTGCCTGGATGCGCCCGGCGTTTGCGGGCGTAATCTGGTTTTGCAGCGCGGCAGGCACGAGCACGTCGCACGGCAGCTCCAATATCTCCTCGTTGGAAACCGGGTCGCTGCCCGGAAAGCCCACCACCGACCCTGTCCGCCGCGCATGGGCAATCACGGCGGGAATGTCCAGCCCCTGCGGGTTGGTAATGCCCCCAGCGACATCGGACACCCCGGTCACCACGGCTCCCCTTTGACCAAACAGCCGCGCGGTCGCCCCGCCTACATTGCCGAACCCCTGCACGACAACCTTGGCCCCCGCCAACGTGCGATTGGTGCGCCGAAACGCCTCCTGCGTCGTCAGCACCACGCCCAGGCCTGTCGCGTCAATTCGCCCCTCCGAGCCGCCGATAGAAACCGGCTTGCCGGTCACCACGGCAGGCACCGTATGCCCGGCGTGCATGGAATATGTGTCCATCAGCCACGCCATCACCTGCCCGTTGGTGCCGACATCCGGGGCGGGAATGTCGCTGTCCGGGCCAATCACCAGGCTGATTTCCGTGGTGTAGCGCCGCGTTAAATCTTCCATCTCGCCCACGGACAGCGTTTGCGGGTCGCACACCACGCCGCCTTTGGCCCCGCCAAACGGAATGTTGACAATGGCGCATTTCCATGTCATCCACATTGCCAGGGCGCGCACCTCATCAATGTCCGTGTCCGGGTGGAAGCGCAGGC
>JAABUQ010008494.1_pt1 | contig 14382 bp, 12 predicted proteins | sample 5560001 | NCBI WGS metagenome assembly JAABUQ01 (sample SAMN10711888, study PRJNA513371) | rock metagenome | isolation source: Antarctica rocks | place: Antarctica: Victoria Land, Finger Mt nord | collected 2015-12-18
GCGCCGAGCCGCGTGTGCGAAAGAGACGCCCCAAGCAATATCCCTTGATGACGAAACCGCGACATGTACTCCGCAACTCTTTGATGGAACAAGAGGTTGCGGCCTAGCTTAATGCCATTCCCATCATTGTTCAATTCCGCGACACTGCCATTATCATCCCACAGACCGTTAACTTTCAGGAATTTCGCGTGCAATTTCCAGGCCCTGAAATCGCTGATCCGATACCATTTGCCGTTCGTGCCGAGTTGGAGACGAGCGAATATACCAAACTGAATCCTAATTTCAAACGTATCTCCATTTACTCCGGTAGAATGTCGCATCGGGAAGTTCGGGCCATCCGATAATTTGAGAATCCCCCTCGTCAGGGGATCATAAGGATTGTTCACCTCATCTTCTACGTCGTTCGAGTCATCATTGCCAATACGGTCGTCATTTACCGGGAACACGGCCGGAATATCGATAACCTTCGGCTGATTGTCAAACTCGGTCCCCCGTATGAGCCCGAGTTTTCCTTTGGGATAAAGGGCCGGGTTCAGTATCTTTGTCCGCAGCCGTTGAGAGGCGTCCCACTGCATCTCTGCCCCACCCGACAGGGGGTCGTTGGTTGTGACATGGCGCAATTCCCCGCCAGGCACATTGGAACCCGGACCTTGCAAATCGGGGATATCGGGCAGCCTGACATCAACGATGCTGCTCGGGATGATCGTGATTTCAAAGTTGACCTGTGTGTCGCCACGTTCGACCGCCCCGATCCCAAGTCCAGCTCCCGTGGTGTTGTCATTCGTCTTGATGCCCCTCAGTCCGTTTGCCACAGGTACCACGTCGACGACGATGTCCGGCGTGCTGACGGTCGACCAAACGACCCAGACGACCCCTTGCCAGAGCACGTTCCCATCGCACTTGATGCGAACCGGGATCATCTTCGCCGACGCGCGCGAGACTCGGGCCGTACAGGGGTCGGCCCCCACGGCGGGAGACGTGATGGTCGCGTTGTCCGCCTCCCAGGTGATCCGCCCGCAACCGTTGGCCGGGTTGAGCGTGGCCAACAAAATCACGCTGCCCGCTCCCTGGGCCGTGACGAAATGATCCTTCGGCTGATCCGCCGGGGGCAGGACACTCGGGATTTTTGCCGAATCCGGGTCGTTGGGATGGACCGCCACCGACACGACGATTGGGCAGGGGGGCGGGGACGGTGTCGGGCTGGGCGTCGGGAGCGGTGGACTGCCGCTCGGCGGCGGCAGGCTCTTGGATGGCACCGGCGGGCTACCGCTCGGCGGCAGGCTCGGGCTCGGCGGCGGGGGGCTGCCGCTCATCTGCGGCGAAGGGCTCGGGCTCGGCGAGGCCGACGGACTCGGGCTCGGCGAGGAGGATGGCGACGGACTCGGGCTCGGCGAGGGCGAAGGGCTTGGGTTCGGAGAAGGTGATGGACTCGGGCTCGGAGAAGGTGATGGACTCGGAGAAGGTGATGGACTCGGCGATGGGCTCGGACTCGGCGTGGGCGGCGGGCTCGGCGATGGGGCTGGTCCGATGGACATGGCGTTTCAAACCCCATTGAGCTGATGGGTTCGGCCGAAGGTGCCCCGGCGCGCCATTCTCGGCGCGATTCGCCCCGATGAGTGGTTCCCCACCCCCCGTGTCCCGGGGAGTTCGGCGATCAACTGTGGCCGTGTCCCATCAGGCAGGTCCCATTGCAATCGCAAAGGGGACCGCCCCTCAAGAGAGCACGGGCGCCGCCAACCGCTCGGTGACTTCCGAGGCCACCGCCGCGGTGAAGCTGTCGGTCGACTCGGTGCCGCCCAGGTCCCCGGTGCGGACCCCCCGGCGCAGCAGGTCGAGCGTCGCGTTCTTGACCGCCTGCGCCACGGCGATCTCGCCGATCTGGTACAGCAGCAGCACCAGGGCCAGGAAGATCGCCGTCGGGTTGGCCAGGTTCTTGCCCGCGATGTCCGGCGCCGTGCCGTGGGCCGCGTCGAAGAGGGCCACCCGCACCACGCCCGAGGCGTCGAAGCCCAGGTTGGCGCTGGCGCCGATGCCCAGCGAGCCGGCCAGGCCGCAAGCCATGTCCGAGAGGAAGTCGCCGTACTCGTTCAGCACCAGGACAATCTGGAACTTCTCCGGCGCCATGATGACCTTGCCCAGCAAGGCGTCAAACAGCTCCGTGCCGTGCGGAACCTCGGGGAACTGGACGGCGACCTCCTGCGCGACGGCCTGAAACAGCCCGTCGGTGGCCTTCTGCACCGTGTACTTCGAGGCGCTGGTGACGCGCTTGCCGGTCTTGCGGGCCAGGGTGAAGGCGTACCGCGCCGCCTCGCGCACCGGCCGCCGCTCCACGATCCGCAGGCTGACGGCGCCATCCTCGCCGATCATGCGGCCGGGGTCGTCGTAGGTGCCGCCCGTGGCGATCCGGACGATGTCCAGGTCCAGCTCGCGTCGGAAATTCGTCGGCACCCCGGGGATCGTCGTCACCGGCCGGTGGATCACCGAAAGGTCCAGCCGGCGCCGCAAGACGGCGTTGGGGCTCTCCTCGGCGGTGATCGTCGGATACTTCAGAGCGACCTTGTTGGCCACGACCGAGGCGACCGCCTCGTCGTAGACCGCCTTGCCGCGCGCCCGGCGGTTTTCGAGCGTCAGGTCGACCGCCTCGAAATCCAGGCGGATCGGGAGGGCCTCGGCCAGCCTGTGAACGGCGTTCGACAGCTCCCAACCGATGCCGTCGCCCAGCAACTCGGTCACCTTGTACGTCGGCGGCATCGGTGTCACGACCTTTGGCTCCCGATTCAGGTGTCCCTAAACGTTGCGGATTTTGATTGTAGGGGGTGGCCGTCGGGCCGTCAAACGGCGCCCGGCACGCCGCCCCGCACGTCCTTGCTGGCATTGCCGGGGCGCGGCGGCTAGACTGGGTGGTATAGTTAGAGAGAGTCGGTGGGTCTTCCCACCGCAGGGCAAAAGGGGGGCCGGCTTCGGGGGAAGCCAGTCCGCAACGTCCCAGGCCAATCGCCGGTCCGCCGGGCAGGAGAGGTCCGATGTCCACTGCGGGAAAAGTCCTGGTTGTCCTGGTGACGCTGTCGCTGATGGCGTGGATCGTCCTGTTTTCCGCCATCGCGCAGTTCAACACCAACTGGGGGCAGAAGCTCGCCGCCCAGGATGCGCAGATTCTGAATCTGCGGACCGCCGTCGACGCGGCCGTCCTGAAGATCACCAAGACGCAAGACGAGATCTCGGCCGTCCAGTCGAAGATGCAGGGCGATCTGACGCTCCTCCGCACCAACCTTTCGGATGCCGAGAAGGTCCGTTCCGAGTCGGTCGAGACCAACGCCCGCTACCAGATCGACTTGCAGACGGTGCAGTCGCACGCGAAGACCGCCGCGACCAGCCTCGCCCGCCGCGAGCGTGAGCACGCCGAGGCCACCAGGCAACTGGCCGAGGAGCGGGCCCTGGTCAAGCGCTACCAGGGCGAGAACGACGTGCTGCTCTCGCGCTTCTCCAAGCTCCAGAAAGACTTCCTGGACACGATGGCCGCCAACAAGGACTTGTCCAAGAAGGCCGCGACGACGGCCCGGGTGAAGCAGGCCAGTTTTGCCCCCTGACCCTAAACCCGCCGTGTGCCCCCCGCATTGACACCGCCGGGACGCGCCCCTAGCCTTACTTCACTTCATCGAAGGCTGTTGGGATGGTCCTGGGCGGAAGGCGGCGGAATGGGGTTGCGTCACGATGGTTTCGGGATGGTCGCCGGGATGGAAACCGGCGGCGGCGGCTTGCCCTGGGTGGGGATCGCGGCGAACGCCCACTCGGGCAGGGGCGCGGGCCGCCTGAGGGTGGAACGCCTCGTCCGCGAGCTGCGGTCGCGAGGGCTGGCCGTCCGGGTCGGTTGGACGCCCGCGGAACGGTCGGCGATGGTGGCCGAGGCGGGCCGCGATCCCGGCTGCCGGTGCCTGGTCGCCGCTGGCGGTGACGGCACGGTCGCCGCGCTGGTCAATGAGCGCCCAGAGGTCCCCGTCACCGTCTTGCCGGCCGGGACCGAGAATCTTTTTGCCCGCCACTTCGGCCTCCGGGGCACCCCGGCGCAGGTCGCCGACACGATTGCCCACGGGCGGGTCGCCCGCATTGACCTGGGCCAGGTCTCGGGCCGCCGCTTCGCCCTGATGGCGGGCATCGGCTTTGACGCCGACGTTGTCACCCGTCACCACCTCGCCCGCCTCGGGGAGGCCGGGCGGATGCGGCCGACCCGCCGCGTCGCCTACGTCGAGCCGGTCCTCCGCGCCAGCTTCGGCTACCGCTTCCCGAGCCTGACGGTCGCCATCGCCGACCCCGGTCGGGAGGAGACGCTGGTCGGCTCGACGGCGTTCGTCTTCAACCTCCCGCGCTACGCCCTGGGCCTGCCGTTTGTCCCGAAGGCCCTGGGCGACGATGGCTGGCTCGACCTGATCGTCTTCCGCGACCCCGGCGCCTTGCCGGCCCTGCGCTACCTGTGGCTGGTCTTCCGGGGCATCCACCTCGACCGCCCGGGGGTCTCTCACCGCCGGGTCCGCCGCCTCTCGGTGACCTGTCCCGAGCCCGCCCCCGTGCAGCTCGACGGCGACCCCGGCGGCGCGATCATCCTCGGCGATGAGGGCCACCCCTGGACCATCGAGACCCTTCCGCGCGTCCTCGGGGTGGTCGTCCCCTCGTCCTACGCCTTCGCCGCCGGGTAGCGAATCCGACTTCTCCTCCTGGAAAATCCGCGCACGCCCGGCCGCCGCTCGCGATCCTCTCACGTGGAGGGCCCGAGCGCCCCGGCGGCGGGGGGCTGAATTCGCGCGGTCCGCGCGATATCCTCGCCGTTCCGCGACGCGACCCCGCCGCGAAACGAACCCATTTCCCGACGCGACGAGGGGAAAGGTCGATTGCGAAACCAACCCATTCTCCAGCGAGTCGAGAGCGGAAAGCCCGGCGCGAAACGAACCCAATGGCGGACCCCAGCCTCCCGAACAGGCCCCCCAAACTTCAGGGTCCCAAGACTTTCAGAGCAACCCATTTCCCGACGCGACGAGGGGAAAGGTCGATTGCGAAACGAACCCATTGTTGCCCCCATGAGTTTGAAGATACAAGGCTTACGACTCGCGGCCTGCCTCCGACCGGGAAGGATCATCGCATGAGCCCAGGCGTCCCGAACCCCGTGGTCGTGGGCCGGGCGACGATCGGCAGGGGCCGCCCCCTGGCCCTGATCGGCGGGCCTTGCGTGATGGAACCGCACGACCTGTCGCTGACGATCGCGCGGCGGCTGGTCGAAATTTGTGAGCCGTTGGGCATCCCCCTGATCTTCAAGGCGTCGTTCGACAAGGCCAACCGCACGTCGAAATCGAGCTATCGGGGGCCTGGTCTGGAGGGCGGATTGCGGGTCTTTGAGCGGGTCAAGGCCGAAACCGGGCTGCCGGTGACGACTGACGTCCATGAATCACACCAGGCGGCGCCGATCGCCGAGGTCGTCGACCTGCTCCAGATCCCCGCCTTCCTCGCGAGGCAGACGGACCTGCTGGAGGCCGCCGCGGCGACCGGCCGGCCGATCAACGTCAAGAAGGGGCAGTTCATGGCCCCCTGGGACATGGAACACGTCGTCGCCAAGCTCGCCGGCGCGGGGGCCGCCGGGGTGATCTTGACGGAGCGCGGAACGACCTTCGGCTACGGGCGGCTGGTCAATGACCTGCGGGCCATCCCCCAGATGCAGGCCACCGGCGCCCCGGTGGTCTTCGACGCGACCCACTCGGTGCAACTCCCCAGCGCGGGGGCCGGCGTCTCCTCCGGCGAACGCGAGATGGTGCCGACCCTGGCGAAAGCGGCCGTGGCCGCCGGGTGCGATGCGCTCTTCCTGGAAGTCCACCCCCGCCCCGAGCAAGCCCTCTCCGACGGCCCAAACGCCCTGCGGCTCGACGACCTGGAAGGTCTCTTGAAAACCTGCATACGCATCCGCCGGGCGATCGAGGCCGAAGCGGCGGGAGGTTGAACCGTTGGCGCGTCGAACCATTGGCCCGATCGCGACGTATGGCAAGGAATCCGCCGGCCCCGCGCCGGCCCGTGCCTCCGTACGTCCACCGTTTCGCCCCTCTGGAAGGATTGGAGTCGACCCCGTGACGCGGCGACCTTTCCCGTGGTTCGGCGCCCTCTGCGCGGCCTGCGTCCTGGTCGGTTGCGGCGGGGAGCCCCCGAAACCGTTCTCGCCCTCCACCGTCGCCGACACCGGCTCCGCTGGTCAACCCGACGACGCGGGCACCAAGGCGACGCTTCTGGCCAACATCATCCAGTTGATCGAGAACGCCTCGATCTCGCCGGGGGGCGATTGGTTCGCGATGGCGGCGTCGAGCCTGAACCATTTCTTCGAGGACGCGGCCCCTTCGGACTTCGCCATGAAGCCCGAGACCCGCGACTACGTGGAGGCGAACCTCAAGGGGGTCGGGATCAAGCCCGCGCAGGTCCGCGCGGTGGTCGAGGGTCTGGAAGATCGGAAGTTCAACGCGCGCGACGCCCGCCACCTGGAGGATTGCCTGCTGTACCAGGCCGTCGCGGTGCGGGTCGCTGGCTCTGGAGACGACCTGACGCGCGTCCGCCGGGTCTTCGACTGGGTTTGCCGCCAGGTCGAGCTTGTCCCGCTGAACTCGCTGACCCCGGCGGGCCTGCCGCAGGCGCAGGCCAGGCCCTATGACATCCTGCTGCGAGGGCTAGCCACCGAGCTGGGCGACGGCGAATGGGCCGAGCGATCGTGGGTCTTCATGGCGCTCTGCCGACAGATTGGCGTGGACGCCGGCCTGGTCATCCTGCGGCCCCCCGGCCGCGAGGAGCCCTTGCCCTGGCTCTGCGGCGTCCTGGTCGAGGGCCAGGTCTACCTGTTCGACGCCCGGATCGGCATGCCGATCCCCGCCCCCGACGGCCGCGGCGTGGCCACTCTCGAACTGGCCGCCGCCCACCCCGACGTCCTGGCCCGGCTCGAATTGCCCGGCCAGTCCACCTACGGCGTCACCCACGCCGACCTGGCCGGGAAGGTGGGCCTCCTGATCGACCCCAGCCTTTCCTTTCTGACTCCCCGGATGCGCGCCCTCCAGACCCGGCTCGCCAGCAAGAACCGGATGACCGTGTATCGCGACCCGATCGAGCAGCGTGACGCCTGGCTCGCCGCCCTCGGCTCCCGCGCGGACACCGTGGCGTTCTGGGCGGTGCCGCTGAAGGTCGAGTCGCGCCTGTTCAACGAGCCGGGCTACGTCGCGGCCTCGCTCTATCCCCTACGCCTCTTCGACCCCGCGCGGTTCCTGCCGATGCTGACGGCCCGGTTGAAGCAGCTTCGGGGCGACCTTCCCGGCGCGATGGAAAGCTATGCCAAGTTCCGGTTCTCCCCCAGACCGACCCTTTCGGACCCGGCCAAGACGCCGATGCCCGCGCCGATCCAGCGCGGGCAGGACCTGTATGCGACGGAGTTCCTGGCCTTCTGCCACCTCGACCAGGCCCACCCCGCGCCCTCGCGGTTCCTCTTCGAGCAGGCTCTGGCGCTGATCGACCGCCCCGGGGAGGGGCCCCTCGACCCGCCGATCCGCTGGGGCACGCAGGCGAACCTCGGGCGCCTGGCCGAGGAGCAGGGCGACCTGCCCGCGGCCCTCGATTACTACAACCGCGACGACCCCACCGGACAGCGACACGGCAACCTCCTGCGCGCCCGGGACCTGGTCTGGCGCGATCCGATGGCCCCGGCGGTCGCGCCTCCGGCCGCCGCGATGGCCCCTTGATCGGCTTGGTCGGCCCGTCTCGGATGTGATAAACTGGCCCGGCTCCCGCCGTTCCAGGCCCCCGAGGTGGCAGCATGCGCAACGGCGAACCCGGCCCTCGCCGCTCCGTCCACGACCCCGCCGCCGCCGTCGCCCAGGGGGAGCCCCCCTCGTGGCCCGGGGGCGGCCTCGTCATCGAGACGACCGTCAGTCCGTTCCATTGTTTATATCAAGATGCTTTGTATTTCCACGGCCAGAGCCAGCGGCGGCTGTCGCGGTCGGAGGCGGAGGCGAGCCGGCACGCCCGCGCGGCCCTGATGCTGTACCTGGGAAGCGCCGAGGCCCTGGTGTATCAGGCCGCGGTGGAGCTGGCCCGCCCCGAGCTGGCGAGGCTGGTGGCCGACCCCGGCCGCCCCCTGCCGCTGGGCGACGTCTGGCGGCTTCTGCCGGCGATCGTCGCGGACAGCCCCCCCGGGGGGTTCGACCCCAAGGTCCCCCCCTGGCCCCAGTTCGCCGAGCTGTTGAGCCTTCGCGCCTCGTGGTCCTACCCTGGGCCCGCATCCCAGCGGCGGGCGTATTACCATGCCCCTGGCGTCGAGGACGCCTACGAGCCGCTGGAGCCCCACCAGGTCCCGGCGGGCCTGGGGCTGTTGCCCGACCGCCTGCACTACCCCCACACGGGGCTGCCGCGCGACCCTTACGCCCTGCGTCCCCGGCACCTCGACACCGCGCGTGGCATTCTGGACGCCGCGATCGAGGCCCTCGACCGCCGCCTGGGCGGCTTGCTGACCCGCGCCGGCCGCCACCGCACCGAGCCCGTCCGCGTCGTCCACCCGCCCGCGCCGGGCTGACCGCCGGAACGGGTGGAAGGAGATGCCTACGCCCACGCTCCCCCTGGAACCGATGCCCAGGCGATTCGTGCTGGCCACGTTTGGCTCGCTGGGCGACCTCCACCCCACCCTGGCCATCGCCCTGGGCCTGAAGGCCCGTGGGCACGAGGCCGCCATCGCCACCAGCGAGTCGTATCGGGCGAAGGTCACGGCCCTGGGCCTCGGCTTCCACGCCGTCCGGCCCGATCTCCCCGACCCGGTGGAAGCCCCCGAGTTCATGGCGAAGGTCATGGACATGAGGCGAGGCCCGGAGCGGGTGATCCGTGAACTGATGCTGCCCTGCCTTCGCGACAGCTACCACGATACCCTGGAGGCCGCCCGGGACGCGGACGTCCTGGTCTCGCACCCGCTGACGTTCGCCGTGCCGCTGGTCGCCGGGTTGAAGGGCCTTCCCTGGGCCTCCACGGTGCTGGCCCCCACCGGCTTCTTCTCGGCCTACGACCCGCCGGTGCTGGCCCCCGCGCAGGGGCTCGCGAGACTCAGGCCGCTGGGCCCCGCCGTGAACGGTCCGCTCTTGCGGTTCCTCAAGGGGACGATTCGCTCCTGGGGCGAGCCCTGGCATCGGCTCCGCGCTGAGATCGGCCTGCCGCCGGGCGGCGACCCGCTGTTCGAGGGGCAGCACGCCCCGGGGCTCGTCCTGGCCCTCTTCTCGGCGCTCCTCGGGCCGGTTCAGCCCGACTGGCCGTCGCAGGCAAGGCTCACTGGCTTCCCGTTCCTCGACCGGGTGGGGGACGCGGGCCTGCCCGCCGAGCTGGCCCGGTTCCTGGACGACGGCCCGCCGCCGATCGTCTTCACCCTGGGCTCGGCGGCGGTCATGAACGCCGGCCGCTTCTTCGCGCATGGAGTCGAGGCCGCCCGGCTCCTCGGCCGCCGGGCCGTCCTGCTGATCGGGCACGACCCCCGCAACCGGCCGACCGGCGCGCTTCCCGAGGGGATCGCCGCCTTCCCCTACGCCCCGTTCTCGGAACTCTTCCCGAGGGCGGTGGCCATCGTCCACCAGGGAGGCGTCGGCACGACGGGGCAGGCGATGCGCTCGGGCCGCCCGGCCCTGGTCATGCCCTACGCCTTCGACCAGCCGGACAACGCGGCTCGGGCCGCCCGCCTGGGGATCGCCCGCGTCCTGCCCCGCCGCCGCTTCCATGCCGCCCGGGCGGCGAGGGAGCTGGGGAAGCTCCTCGGCGACCCGGCCTACTCCGTGAAAGCCGCCGAGGTCGGCAGGCGCATCCGGGCCGAGGACGGGGTCGGCACGGCCTGCGACGCGCTGGAAGGATGCCGGGCGCGTTAACCCTTCCCGAGGCCATAGGCCGCGGGCCGGGTCCGGGATTGGGGTTTCCCCGCGATCGTCGAGCCCACTATGCTGTGGCCCCGTCCCGTCCCGTCCCGTCCCTTCCCTTCCCTCTTCACGGGTAGGAGGCCCGCGATGCGCATCTTGCTGGTCACGTCCTTCCCGGTGCCGGGCGAGTATGACGGCACGGCGATGCTGCCGATCAAGATCCTTCGGGCCTTGAAGGCCAGGGGCGTGGACGTCGTCCTGGCGCACCTGAAGGCCCGACCCCCCTGGGGCGCGCCTTCCCGCTCGGAGTTCGAGGGGACGCCGTCGTTCACCCTGCCGCCGTGGTCGTGGGTCTCGGGCCTGCGGCGGGTCGCCCGCGAGTACCCGTTCGACATCGTCCACGCCCAGCATTACGGCGGGGCGACGCGGGCCTACGCCGCCTGCCGCCTGTATGGCTGGCCGATGGTCTACGAGATCCACTCGCTTCTGGGCGAGGAGGTGGAGCGCGACCGCCTCGGGCGCGGGCCGGGCTTCCGCATGACCCTGGCGGTGGAGCGCCAGGCCTGCCGGGAGGCCGCGGCGGTGATCGTGCTGGGCGTGGCCGTCCAGCGCGCCGTCGTCCAGCAGAAGGGGGTTCCCGCCGACCGCGTGACGGTCATCTACCCGGGCATCGACCTGGCCGAGTACGACGCCCCGGGACCTCCGGCCGAGATCGAGGGGATCGGCCCTTCACACCGGGTCATCATGTACGTGGGGAGCCTCGTCCACCCCAACCAGGGGGTGCCGATCCTGATCGAGGCCCTCCCGCGCGTCTTCGACGCCCTGCCCGCGGCCCGCTGCGTCCTGGTGGGCGGCCCCCCCGAGGCCGGCGACGCGTACCGCGCGCAACTCGGCCCGCACGGCGACCGCCTGATCGTCCTTCCCGGCCGGACTCCCGAGGAGGTGGTCGCCCTGACCCGGCGGGCCGACGTGCTGGTCCACCCCCGGCTGGCCTGCCCCGAGAACTACTCCGTCCAGAGCAAGATCGCCGTCTACCTCGCCGCCGGCAGGCCGATCGTGGCCACCGACTTCGCCGACTACGTCCCGATCCTGGGGGACACCGGCGCGGGCCGCCTGACGGCCGTGGCGCCCGGCCCCCTGGCCGTTGGCATCCTCGACGTCCTGACCGACCCGGCCCTGGCCGCGCGACTGGCCGCGGCGACCCGGCCCGTGGCCGAGGAACTCTTCGGCATGGCCCGCAACGTCGACCGCTACCTCGATGTGTACCGGCGGGTCCTGGACGCCTCGGGCCGGTATCCTGCCCCGGCCCGTCCCGCGTCCGGGAACTTATGCTTGTGACTGCCACGGTCGTTGTGGGAGGAGGTTGTCCGATGCGAAGTTGCCTGTGTCTGGGAATGGCCCTGATCGGCCTGTTGGGGCTGACGACGATGGCGCGGGCCGACGAGGACGCGAAGCTCGACGCCTTCTTCCGGGCCTACCTCGACGAGTGGTTCCGGGCCGAGCCGCTGGCGGCGACGCGGCTGGGGGACCACCGGTTCGACGACCGTCTGGACGACCTGTCGGCCGGGGCGAGGGCCGCGGTCCTTGAACGCGACCGGAGGGCCCTCACCGACTTGCCAGCGCGGGTCGACCGTGAGGGGCTCTCGGCCGACGCGAGGGTGGACTACGACATCCTGCGGCACCACCTCGATCGCGCCATCTGGCTCGCCGAGACGTTCCACCCCTTCGAGGAAGACCCGCGGATCTACGGCGACTACCTCACCGAGAGCGTGTACCTGCTGCTGACGCAATCGACCCTCCCCCGAGCGCGGAACCTGGAGAACGCCCTCGCGAGGATGGCCCAGGTCCCCAAGGTCGTGGAGGTCGCCCGACGGACGATCGCGGACCCTCCCAAGGTGAAGGTGGAGACGGCGATCCGCCAGACCAAGGGGGCTATCGCGTTCTACACCGACGACCTCTTTACCCTGGCGGGCGAGCCCAAGGGCAAGGGAGAGCTGGGGGAGCGGGCGAAGGCGGTCGTGGAGGCGCTGGAGGGCTACCTCACGACCCTGGAACAGGAAATCCTGCCCCGGGCCGGCGAGGGCTGGCGGATCGGCGCGGAGACGTTCGCGAAGAAGCTGGAGTGGGAGCTGGACGCCAACCTCTCGGCCGACGCCGTCCTGCGGGAGGCCAACGCCGAGGCGACCCGCGTCGAGCGCGAGATGGCGGTGATCGCCCGCCAGTTGTGGGGGACGACCTTCTCCGGCGAAGCCGTTCCTCCCGACGACGAGGAGGGGCGGCGGGCGATGATCCGGCGGGTCCTGGCGAAGCTGTCCGAGGACCACGGCACGCCCGAGAGCCTGGTGTCCGACGCCAGGGGCACCGTGGCCGACATCAAGGCCTTCATTGCCGCGCGAGACGTCCTCCGCCTCCCTGAGCCCGACCAGTGCAAGGTCATCGAGATGCCCGAGTTCCTCCGGGGCAACTCGACCGCCTACCTGAACCCCGCGCCTCCGCTCGATCCCAAGGGCGGCAGCGAGTACGCCATCAGCCCGCCGCCGGGTGACTGGGACCAGGCGCGCGTCGACAGCTTGCTCCGCGAGTACGACCGGCCGATGCTCAAGATCCTGACCATCCACGAGGCCTATCCGGGCCATTACGTCCAGCTCGAATACAGCAACCGCTGCCCGTCACTCGTGCGCCGGGTGCTGTCCTCGGGGACGTTCGCCGAGGGGTGGGCCGTCTACACCGAGCAGATGATGCTCGACCAGGGATTCGCCAACGGTGACCTGTCCTTGCGCCTGCATCAGCTGAAGTTCTACCTCCGCGCCGTGGTCAACGCGATCCTGGACCACGAGATGCACGCGGGGCGGATGACCGACGCCGAGGCCCTGGAGCTTTTGACCGGGCGGGCCTTCCAGTCGGAGGGGGAGGCCGTGGGCAAGGTGATCCGGGCCAAGCAGTCCTCCTGCCAGCTCTCGACCTACTTCGTCGGCCGCACGGCCTTCACCCGCCTCCGCCAGGCCATCCAGCGCGAGCAGGGAAACGCCTTCGACCTGGGCCGTTACCATGAGGCGGTCCTTGCCCACGGAACCCTGCCGGTCAAATATCTGCCCGAGCGGGTGCGTGCCCGGCTCGCCCGGCCGCGCTGAGGCTCAGTCAGGGCTCTTCGGGCAGGGGGACCAGGGCGCCGGAAGGCGGGGCAGGGGCCGGGGAGGTTCGGGGCGCGGGGGCGGGCGCAGGCGCAGGCGCGTCTTCCAGCCGATACAGGACCGGGCCGATCGCCACCTCGTCGCCGATCGAGAGGCGGGCCTCGTCGACCTTCAGGCCGTTGACGAGGACCCCGTGGCGGCTGCCAAGGTCGCGGATCAGGAGCCGATCGTAGGCGATCGCCAGGCAGCAGTGGCGGCGGGACACGCCGGGCCGGTCGATGCGGACATCACACTCTTCGTGGCGGCCGATCAAGACGACCGGGCGTTGCACCGGAATCGTGGGCGCAACGCCCGGGCTCAGGGGGACGAGTTGGGCTGGCATTGGGCCGAGTCTTCCTGGTCTTCGGCGTCCGTCTCCGGATGCATCTGCACGATCACCCGGATGCGACAGCGATCAGCCATCGCCGCGGGCAGCAGGTCGCGGACGGCGGCGGCCAGCGGGTTCTCGAAGGCGTCCGCCCGGTTCTCGATGGCCTCCGCCTTGCGGGCGCCGGGCCCGACGCGTGCCGGCGACACCTCGGCGCGGGCGGGATCGGCCAGGGTCGGCTCGTGGGCGGCCCCGTCCTCCAGGCGATAGCGGATGTGGGCGATCGACAGCTCGTCGCCGGGTTTCAATCGCCCCATCTCCACCCGCTGGCCGTTGATCCGGATCCCGTTGGTGCTGCCCAGGTCGCGGACCACGACTTCACCATTGTCGGGGCTCATGCAACAGTGGCGGCGTGAGACGCGGATCGAGTCCAGTCGGGTGTCGCACTGCGGGTGGCGGCCTACAATCAGCATCGCTCGATCGAGGGGGATGTCAGGTCCCTCGTCCAAAGCCACCAGGCGTGCAGACATGGGGGCGTGTCCCGGGCTTGGGGTCAATAGCGGCCCATGTGGGGCTATTGAGACAGAGGCCATCCTAGACATTATAAGTCAAGACCTTGTTATTTTACGAAACCTGGGGGAAAGGGGGGCTGTCGGGAACCTCACGGCGATCCCCAACAGGAAGGTTGTGGTCGGATGGTCCGGAGCAAACGCGGGTTGTCGATGGCAAGCAACGACCCATCCCTTCCTTGATGAAATGCCCAGAAGCCCTCGTTGGTGGCCTATCGAAAATCTTCGTTCTCGGGTGGGAAGCTAACACCGCAAAACTGATGCCGTTTCGCAACGTCGGCCATCTCTTCCCAAGGGGCCGGGCTGGCGGGGGGGAGCTTTCGATCCTGGAGATTCACCAGTGTTAAGGCTTTAGCCCGTGGAAGCCACCCCACTTCAGTGGGAGCGGAGGAAACGTCTTCCGGCTTCAGCCGTCTCCCTCGCGT
>JAABUQ010008495.1_pt1 | contig 14379 bp, 18 predicted proteins | sample 5560001 | NCBI WGS metagenome assembly JAABUQ01 (sample SAMN10711888, study PRJNA513371) | rock metagenome | isolation source: Antarctica rocks | place: Antarctica: Victoria Land, Finger Mt nord | collected 2015-12-18
CACGAAGGCGAGTGTCCAAAACTTGTTCATGGGGAATGCTCCAACTGCGAGGCGACCTTCGCCCTTCAACCGGTGCGGGAAGTGGCAACGGCACTCGGCGGCGCAACCTCTGGTTAGCCGAAGCAGATCAGTCTGTTGCGGGAAAGACACTACATAATTTCCTTAATGGACGGTCTAGGTTGAGTTACTTAATCTGACTGCCTTGGAATTTTGGACAAGTGATTAGCGTTAACTTATTTTGAGGTATAGCTTCAAACGTTACCTGCTATCAATGCATTTACGACGAGTGTGTTTTGTTAGGTAATTTTACATGTCCTTTGAAATCGGATCGAACTAAGCCGGGTTTGAGACGTATCCGCCGAACGACCTCGGTCGGCTGTTTTGTAGTTCGTAGTTATCGAGTTACCCATGATCGACGTATCCGATGTCGCGGTATTGCCGGGGCCCATCACTTGTCCTCTCGCCCGCGTGCTTACGGAAATGGATGCTGTCGAACGCGCGGCTGCTGAAGCCGCGATCGAGGCCCGCGTTGCCGCTCGCGCCGCCGAACTGACCGCAGATGCCGCTCGCCACCTTACCCTCGCGCAAAAGGGTGGACGCATCGGCACCTTCGATATCGACATGACGAACGGAGCGGCTAACGGCTCGGGTGTATGGGCCGAACTGCTCGGCGAGCCGCCCGGGGTGACGGTGATGAGCCGGCGCGAGTGGATCGAGCGCATACATCCCCAGGATCGCGAGCGGATTGTGACCGCGGTTAACAATATCACGATCGAAGGCTTCGACCTGTCGATCGACTACCGTGTCGTGCTTAACGATGGTTCGATCCGCTGGATCTTCTCACGCAACATGATCGAGCGCGACGCCGCAGGTCGACCCACGCGGGCCTATGGCACTTGCCAGGATATCACCGAGCGCAAGCTCGCCGAGGAGACTGCCTGGCGCGCGGCTCACCTCGACGCGCTCACCGGACTACCCAATCGCAGGTTGTTCCAAGCTCGATTGGAAGCTGCGCTTGAGCGAAGCGGGCAGGATAGCTCGCCCGTTGGCCTTGCGCTGCTTGACCTCGATCACCTCAAGCGTGCGAACGACCGCTTCGGCCATGACGCGGGTGATGCGCTTCTCCGCGCGGCGGGTAAGCGTCTTGCAACGGTAGTCGGCCAAACGGGTACGGTTGCGCGCCTTGGTGGCGACGAGTTTGCTGCGCTAGTGCCGGGGGCGGACGCGGACGCGCTCCGAATCGTGATGGAGCAAGCATTGTTCGCGTTACATCGGCCGCTCGTTTTCGCGGGCATCGGTCTGCCTTGCGGCGCAAGCGCGGGCGGCGCTCTTGCGCCATTGGACGGATGCGAGGCGGGACGGATCTACAAACACGCCGATCTTGCGCTCGGCATCGCTAAGTCGGGCGGCAAGGGCCGATATATCGCCTTCGATTCCACGATGTTGCATAGGCATGAGCAATGGGGACGGAACGTCAGACAGCGATCATCAGCTGTGGACCTCACTGATAGCCGAGCCGAGTAGCGGTGAGTTGCGCTAATTAATATCGTAGGAGACGGCATCAACGCCGTCCTTGGTCGTGCCGGGCAGTATTGATTGTTTTTATGCGCGGTTACCGTCAGGTGCGCGCGACTTCGCACGATGACCGTTTTCCAGCAATCAGCTAACAGGTAAACGTGTTTCCTGAACATTAGCGAAGGTAAACATGATCGTTTGTTCGCAGGCTGACACTGGGAACAGAATAGTATAAACTCCTGTTTCACATTAGACAGGTTTGCCTGCGTATTCCTGAGAACTTACGGTTAGTTTGAAACGGGCTTTGTCATGCCAACTGCGGCCTTCGATACCGAACGATGCATTCGCGCCTTCCATTCGGATATTCTAAGTGGCTCGGAGCAATCGGGTCAGCTATTTAGCCGAGAAAAGTGCGCAGGCACATGGCTAGTCATCATCGTCACGCTGGCGTTTTGGGGAATGGTCGCTTTCGGCATGGGTGCGGGGGCATAGGTCCGCAATTCATGCCGGAGCGACTGGCCTCAATCGCTCCGGCTAGCTCGAGCCGAGCCTGCGCGCACCTTGCGCTACGAATAGCTCCGGCGCCCAGCCTCACCAACCGCGAAAAGCGGCTAAACAAGCTGATGGTTGATGTGTGAGGATTTGACGCGAATCCTTGCCGTAGCCCGAGTCGGGCGGCACCTGATCCAGCCCAAGCGCAATCGGCGACGGTGGCCAATTGCCCGAATACCCCATCTCGATCGGCTCATCCGGTCGCTCAAGGACCTGTTGCACCTGATCGAGCACATCGAGGTGGCGGGCGCGGGCTTCCGTTCGCTGACCGAGAGCATCGACACGACCACGCCCGCCGGACGCATGATGATGCAGATGGTCGGCAGCTTCGCCGAGTTCGAACGCGCGATGATCCGGGAGCGCACGAGCGCGGGGCTCGCGCAGGCGCGCGCGGAGGGACGCGTCGGCGGGCGGCGACGCAAGCTCGATGCCAAGAAGCGCGCCGAAATCGCACAATCTGTCATCTCGGGTCGCAAGTCGGGGGCCGAGATGGCGCGGCTCTATGACGTCAGCGAGCCCACGGTGTCTCGCATCGTAGCGGAGTTTCGCTCGCTGTCGTAGGTCCGCTGGAGGCTTCCCGGTTCGAGTTCCGGCAAGACCTGGCTCCATGGCCGAACCGTCACGGCCGAAAAGCCGCCACGCCGGTTGTAAGGCTCAGCCGCGATGAACGCGTTCGCGTCGTCGGTCGAACTCGCCTCGACGATGATGATCATCGTCTCGGGCCGACCGCCTTCGGCAACGCGTGCGGGGCCGCCAAACAGGATGCGATGCTGCTCCTCGAGCAAATAGGCGTAATGATCGGCGCGCAATTGGGCAAAGAGCGCGAGCTTGGCTTCGTCGATCGTGCACAGAACAGCGTAGCGGGGCATGGGCTCAGCTCCGCTTCGCGTCTAGCACGCACAGGAAGGCTTCCGCGGTCGCGGTCGCCGATGCCGGGTTCTGGCCGGTCACGAGCAGGCCGTCGGTTTCGACATGGACGCTGCGCGGCGGCTGCTCGACGAAGTCGGCTTGCTCGGATGCCATGCGCTCCTGGAGCGAAAAGGGCATGTGTTGGAACAGCGCGTCCTCTGCATCCTCGCCGCGAGTGAAGCCGGTGACGCGCTTGCCCGCGAGCAACGTGCCCCCGGCAGGTAGATTCACATTGAGCAAAGCTGCAGGCCCATGGCAAACGGCGGCCACTGGCTTGTCCGCGCTCCAGAACGCCGCGATCAGCGCTGCGTCGCTCGACAGATCGAACATCGGGCCATGGCCGCCAGGAAAGAAGATGCCGTCGAATGCGGCGGGGTCGACCGTGGGCAGGTGGACGGTGGCGTTCAGCGCCGCGAGCGCGTCGCGAACTTCGGCGATCTGCTCGCGCTCGGGGTAGCCGCGCGGATCGACGGGCGCGGGGCCGCCCCGCGGGCTTGCAACAGTTACCTCGGTACCGCTGGCGATGAACGCCGCATATGGCTCGGAGAATTCGGTAAACCAGATGCCGGTGGTGGGCTTGCCGTCGATGTCGCCGTGGCTGGTAACGACCATCAAGATGCGCTTGGGCGTGCTCATGCGTTCTCCGTTCAGGACTGGAAGGCAACGGGATGACCGCGCACACCCGTTTCGAGGCGAACGAGCTTGGCTTCCTGGACGACGCCATCGAGCGGCATGACAATGCCGCCTGTCGTGGTCACGTAGAGCCCCGTCGGATCATCGGGTGTGAACACGCACGCCGTGCAACCCGCCATGCCCTGATCAGGACCCGCGATCGCGACGCGCTCACCGCCGGGCTTCAGCCGGATGAGCGTGTTATGGATGTGGTTGGTGATATAGAGATCGCCGTCCGCGTCGAGCGCGAGATCATCGCCGCGCAGATGCTCGGCAACCACCGTCAACACGCCCGTCGGGCCGTCGTCGCCCATCTCGGCGTGCAGCACGAGCGCGCGATCGGTGTTGGTGATGAACATCGCACCGTCGCCGAGCTTGATGCCGTTGGCTCCGGGCAGCATCGGCTCATCCGAGCATTTGGTCAGCCGCTCGTCCTGGAGCACGACGCGCGATGTGGCCGCGACCAGGTCGATCTCGATCACGTTCCCCCGGATCGAGTCGACGGTGTAGGCGCGTCCAGGGCGACCCGGGGTCAAGCCGTTCAGGAACAAGGTGTCCGGAACCGCCATGCGCTGCTCGACCGAACCCCTCAGATCGACATGGAACAGGTGATGAGGCCCTTGGCCGGGCTCGCCGCCCACCACGAACACGCCATCGTCCACCGCCACCAGGCCAGCGGGCGACGTGGATATGATCGCGAAAACCGCGCCGTGGCCGTCCGGGGTGACTCGTAAAAGCTGGCGGTGATTGTGGACCGAGATGACGAAAGCGCCGTCCTCCAGAACGGCGATGTTCTCCAGGAACGTGCCGACCGGCCAGCTTGCGATCAGCTTGTGTGCGACCGGCTCCAGCGCGACCGGATCGTGTGTTTCTGGGTTGCCCATGCGAAAATATTCTCCCTTGCCCGAGACCTAGGCGGGGCTGGGCAAGCTGTCTTCCACAAAAAGCCTTTGCACAATCCGCCGATGTTATAGTGCATAGGCTCGCCAATGCAGGGTCAAGTGGGTGAGCAGGCGAAGCACGGTAAAAGCCGACCCCCAATGGTCGATTGCCCGAGCGATCTACGAAGCCGGGGTTTATCAGCACGCACCAGAAGATGTGCTCCAACTGCGCGTCGTGCGCGAGGGATCCTCGTACGCCACGATCGATCTCGGTGCCGGCGCGAGACGAATGTTCACGCGACCTAGCGACCTGCTGCTCAGCCTGCCTGGGCGGGGCACGTCGTTTATTCTGGAGGACAAGCGCGAGCTGACCGTCCTGCGCCTCGCGCGCGATTACGCTGCCCGCTGTCTGGAGGAAGCCGCCGGGATGGGCGTTGACGAGCTTGAGCCGCTTCTTCATCGGCCCGTTCGCGATCGCCTGATCGGTCAACTCTGCCGCCGGTTGGAAGGCGATGAGACGTGGACGGTCGCGACCCAGCACTGGGCGATCGGCATCATCCTCGCGTTGCTCGCGACGTGTGTCGGCGCGGTTGGTGCGTCCAAGGCGTCGTCGGTCCTTGCACGAGGTCAAATCGAACGTGTTCGCATGGCGATCGATGCGGCACCGGCAGAACCCCACCCGGTCGAGGGGCTCGCGCGGCTCGTGGGCCTGCCCCGCCGTGTGTTCGCTGCCGCCTTTCGCGCGGCGGTGGGGATGCCCGTGCACCAGTATGTCATGCGCCGACGTGTCGATCTGGCCGTTCAGCTTCTCGGTTTCAGCGACGTTGCATACGCCGAAATCGCCGCGAGGGCCGGCTTCGCCCACCAGGGGCACATGGGGCGGGTGCTGAAGGCCGTCCTCCACCGCACGCCCTCGGAACTCCGAGCCAATCCGCCGAGCTAAGGCACGTCTACCGCGAATGGAACGAGGTAAGCCCACGGTAGGCGTTTCAGGAAGCCGATTTGCGAGATCATCGTGAGGTGTTTAAACCAGGCCGTCTTTGAGGCCTCGAAGAGCCGCTTTTGTACGATCATTCGTTCCGAGCTTCGCCAGCACCACGGACACGATGTTCTTGACCGTGCCAATTGCCAAGTTCAGTGCCTCCGCGATATCTCGATTGCTCAAGCCAGCGCTGAGCAGCCCCAAAATCTGCCGTTCGCGCGCCGTTAGCGGTTCGGCGACGAACTCGTCAGTGGCCGCCTTATGCAGGGCCAAGACCAGACGCTCCGCTGGCAGCCCAGCAAAGCAAGATTGGCCAGCTGCGACCCGCTTGAGCGCGGCCAGAAGCGGTGCGGGTTTGACATCCTTAAGTATGACGCCAGTGCTCCCGCCCGGATTCCGGCCGTCGCGGCGGCGCACGATAGGGCGACAAGCTGCGACGCCCTTTTCTCACTAGCTTCCCTCGTTCTCACTAGCTTCAGTATTTCACAACTTGCTTGGTGGCGGCAGACGAATGGACTCTGCCCGCCAACATCCGGATGTGCCCGCCAACACATAAGCCTGCCCGCCCCTTCCGCTAACGGCGGCGAGCGCGACTTAGCATCAGGTTCAGCCGTAAGCGTTGGCTACGTGGATATTATTCGTGTACGCCACGGGCGCGGCGGCCCGATTGATCAAATCGCCTTCTGTTTTTTACAGTCTCACCCACCGTTGCTTTTTACAATTGCCAGTGCGAGCGCTTCGACAATGCGACCGCTTTCATAGGGTTTGGGCAACCAGGGAATATCGGGATACAACGCCTGCACAGCCGCTGGCAGGCCTACAGTGGAATGAACGATCATTGGAATGCCGCTCTCGCGCAAGCGCAGCACGACGGGGATGACATCCCGATCAGCGAGATCGGAACCGAGCACCGCCGCCGAGATCGGCATCCCCACACCGGGTGCATTCGCGATTAGCATCAGCGCCTCTTGCGTCGTAGCCGCCGGTCCGACGACGACGCCGTCTGCTTCTTCAACCGCAGCCGAGAGGTCGAGGACGACGTGAACTTCGTCTTCGACAATGAGGACATTGGCACCGGCGAGCATCGACCACTCCCAAACAGGGTGAGCCTACGCCGTTAAAGCACCAACTCAGAGATCTTGGATCATCGAGATATCCCAATGGGTTGAGCGATTTTACATTGCGGCGTGTCGACACAACCTACTTGTTAACACAAGATACGCCGAGACTGACGTTGCCTACAGCGGCCTTTATTAACGACACATCTCGCGACTCGAATAACGGTAGCGTAGAATCCCTTGCAACGAACAACAGTCGCCTATACTGGTTACACCGAATGAGCCGCTTTCCCATGGCTCATCGGCGCTGAGTCTACGTGGCTGTTGCCGTGTCTCAGCCGCCTCCACATTTTACACCCGCTCGGAAATATCGGGTCGACAATTTGTTCTCCTTGTAAATGAGTTCGACGCAATCGCCAAAGGACGTGTCCATGAGCGAAGAAGCTGAACAGATTATCGCAATGTGTGAGCGCCGGGCAAAGCTGAGCGAAGACTATCTGGCGTTCGAGGCATTGCATCATCCCGAACTGGCCATCCACGCCGAGCATTTTTACGGAATGCAAACCCACCGGAGCATCGCCCGCGCAATCCGTGAGGGTGAACATCTGGATTGGGCCGAGCACGGCGTCATTTCGTAGAGGGACCACGGCAAGGATTCGCGACAATCATCATACATTGCGGCGGCCGTAGGTGTACGTGCTCAGGCAGCAGAGTTCACTATTTCGAAGCCGCCAGCGACGGTGCCACTCAGAGCACCCACGCCACTACCGCTAGGCAAACAAAGTGACGACATCGTCATGCGTCATCGTCTTGAAGTCTGCCGCCCGATCCACCTCCCACAGCGCATTGCCGAGCGCGCGCTTGCGTGCCTGCAGCTCGAGGATCTTCACCTCAATGGTGTTCTCGGCGATCAGCCGATGCACGAACACCGGCTTGGACTGGCCAATACGGTGAGCCCGGTCGGTCGCCTGCGCTTCCGCCGCCGGATTCCACCAGAGATCGTAGAGTACGACCACCTCGGCAGCGATGAGATTGAGCCCCTCCCCGCCCGCCTTTAGGCTGACCAGGAACAAGTCCGTCTCGCCAGACTGGAATTGGCGCTCGGGTTCGGCGCGATTGCGCGTTTTGCCCGTCAGCCAGGAATAGGAACGCTGGCCCGCATCGAGGTCGGCGCGGATGAGATCGAGCATCGACGTGAACTGCGAATACAGCAACACCGAACGGCCTTCGGCGCGAAACGTGCCGAGTAGTTCGTACAACCGATGGAGTTTGGCCGAAGCCGCCGGGCCGGATTTGGCGCCGGCGCTAAACCCCTTGACCAGACGCGGATCACAACACGCCTGGCGCAGCTTGAGCAACGCGCCGAGGACGACGATCCGCGACCGATCCAAACCCTTTGCGGCGATCGCCGCCTGGACACGAGCCTGCATGGCCAAGCGAACCGCTTCGTAAAGTGCCGCCTGATCGCCTTCGAGTGTTACCATTTCGGCGATCTCGGTCTTGGGCGGCAGCTCGCCCGCGACCACGTCCTTTGTCCGCCGCAGCAGGAACGGCGACATTCTGCGCGCCAGACGCGCCCTCGCCACCGCGTCGCCGCGCTTTTCTATCGGTGTCTGATATCGGCGCACGAAATCCTTGGCGGTTCCAAGCAACCCCGGGTTGGTCGCGTGCGCGATCGACCACAGGTCCGCAAGCGAGTTCTGAACGGGCGTGCCGGTAAGCGCGATCGTCTGCCTACGATTGAGCCCGAACAACGCGGCGGCGGCCGCCGTCTTAGGATTGCGGATCGCCTGCGCTTCGTCGGCGATGACGATCGACCAGCGCAGCTTCGATAGGAGCGCTTCGTCACGCGCGAGGATGGGATAGGACGTGACTACGATCTCGGTTTCGGTCAGTCTCTCCCGATGCGCGACGCGGTCGTGACCCCGCCAGGTCAGGACACGAAACTCGGGCACGAACCGTGCCGCCTCGGCCGCCCAATTATGCAGAACACTCGTCGGCGCGATGACGAGCGCGGGCGCGTCAAGCCGACCATTGGCGTGCTCGACCGACAGATGCGCCAGCGCCTGCACGGTTTTGCCCAAGCCCATGTCATCGGCCAGCACCATGCCAAAACCGCACGACGCAAGAAGCTGCATCCGGTCGAGACCCGCCTGCTGATAGGAGCGCAGATCGGCGCGGAAGCAGGGTGGAAGCGGCGTCGGAACGGAATGATCGGCGGTCAGCGCGCGGGCGAGCGATGCCACGCGATCGGGCATCTCAACCGAGATCGGGGCTCCGCTCTCGGTGCCCAGATTGGCGAGCAGGCCTGCCTGCCAGCGCGACACGCGCAACGGCGTTCTCGTCTCCCCACCAGCGCCGAGCTCCTCGCCGGCGAACAGCCGCCACAGCGCCGACAGGATCGGCCGCAGCTTCGCGTACGGCACCGCGAGGACGCGCCCGTCGAATAACGGTATCGTCGCGTAGCCGAGGTCGGACCCTTTCGCCGGATCGCGGTCGGCGGGCATCGCCTGTAACATACGCACTACCGCGGGCAGCACATCGACACGCTCGCCGTCGACCTCGACACCGAGCGTTGCGCCGAACCAGTCGATCGCCGGACCACCGTCGACAACCCCGGCGTTGGCTGCACTGGCACCGCCGATCGCAAGCGACCAGGCTGCCGGCCCCGCCGTGACGATTTCAGGCAACAGGTCGGCGTCGACCTCGACCGTCCATCCCTCCGCTTCGAGTATGGGCCTGGTCTCGACCAGCCATGACATGAAGTCCTCGGGCTCGGCCGCCGCATGAATCGAAAAGTCGAGTTGCTGTTCAGGTAGAGGTGAGAACCGGCCGAGTTCAGCGAGCGGCCGAAGGTCCGCTGCGCGCAAACGAGCTGCAAACGCTGCTTCGGCCTCGCGCTGGCGGCGACCGACATCGTACGGCCTTCACGCGACATGATGAAAGGGCCGGGTGTATCGCCCGCGCCGATGCGCTTACCGACATAATCGAAACTCAGCCGAATAACCGCGACATCGACCAAATAGTCGTCTTCCTCTTCATATTCCCGCCAACGCCCTCGACCACGAGGCTTGGGCGGCTCGACGACCTCGACGATCGTCAGTCGCGCGACCGGCGCCGGCGCGACCACGACCTTCTCGATGATATCGGCTGCGCGAGGTAGACCGGCATCGGAAAGGCCGAGCTTGACCAGGCGGTCGATGAGTGGTGCCGTCGCGTGGGCGGGCACCGTCGGCACTTGCAGCAAACCCGCGACGATCGTCGGTGCAAGCCCCGTTTCGAGCAGGCCGACCTCGCCGGTTTCGGGATCGAGCCAGCGCGGCGGCGTCATCGCCAGGATCGTTATCTCGTCGGCGGTATCCAATGCACTGCCATCGTCCTTACCGATCGCCAAGCCGAACCTTTGGCGCCCGTCATCCAACAATACCCAATGCGCCCGCCCACGACGCAGGGGGGCATGTCTCAACGTCGAGCCGGCAAATACACGCCAGCGTGCACGTCCAGTTGAGACGATCCGGTCGAACAACGCACTCCCCGCCGTTCCCCCGAGCTCACAGCCATGCTGCGAATAGCGTATGCCGACGACATTCATTTGCGCGAGGATCGCGATATCGTTGTCGGTCAGATATTGGGCGGGTGCACGGTCCAGGACGGTCTTGGGGTCGTAGGGTACGACCGAGCCAGTCCAGCCACCCGACTTGTCGAACTTGGCCGACACAGCACGAACGACAACAGGCGCTGACGTACCGCGGTCGCTATACCCTGCATTCGTGAGATAGATTATGCACTGGCGGGGCAGGCCGTCCCCGGCACGCGACGCGAGATCGCGTTTCGCACCAAGCGCGACGTTGCGCTCCAAATCGTCGAGCCAGCGGGCGAGTTCGGGTGTCAGCTGCGGACGAACATCGTTCACCTCCTCGGCGAGCACCTCCAACAATTACGCAGCCACATGCTTGCATCGTCCTCCAACCGGGCACGAACAGATCGAGTCGATCCACGAACTATCGCCGATCGAGCTATCGCAAATCGCGACCGACTGCCGATAGGGGCGGGAAACCGTTCCCTGCACCTCGCCCACGATCCGACGACCACGATCGGAGATCTCCACGACGCGCGCGTGCTCCGCCATCTGGTAAGCGCGTCCCTGCTCGATCGCCTTCGCGCCGGTCACCGCCCGCGCAACATCGCTGGCTGTAAGGCTAACGTGTAACGACGGGCGAGTGTGGGACATGGAACACATGCGACACAACGAGATAGCAAATCGGAAATGAAGACGACGTGGTTACCACGGCCGTACCGCCGCGTATAAAGGGAGTTCGGTCTCACACACCGGTAGCACGCGCCTTCGACTTACGCGGGGTCTTTGCCGGGTGCGTCACCGCCGACTCCGGCTCGACCGCGGCGGGTGCAGCGTCGGAGGCGGGTTTGCGACCGAGGCCCAGGCGCTTTGCGACCTCGCGCCTTTTCTCCGAATAGCCAGGCGCGGTCATCGGATAGCTGGCGGGCAGATTGTAGCGCTGGCGATATTGATCGGGCGTGAGACCCTTCAACGCCAGATGGCGCTTCAGCGTCTTATAGGGCTTGCCATCCACCATCGAGATGATGTTCTCGGGATCGGCCAGACTCTTGCGAGCGGTGACGGCGGGAGCATATTCGGGTTCGGTGACGAAGTCTTCGACCGGAGCATCGGGCCGGTCGAGCCCGGCGAGGGCGGCGTGCGTCGACGCGATAAGCCCGGCCAAGTCCTCGGACCGGACGCTGTTGTTCGCGACGTAGCTGGCGAGCAGCTCGACGGTCAGCGCGGTGTAGTTCGTCGACGGTGTATCGGCCAATTGCGTGGTCCTCTTCTGTGAAATGCAGTCCTATGCGGCTTGTGCCGATGATCGGAGCGATTTACGCCGACGCCCATTACTAGGGCGACCGGGCACACCGACGGATAGTCCAATATCGGACCATTATCGCAATATGCAACAACTATGAACAACAAGTGTCGTGGGCCAAGTACATGGCCGCCATGCAGGCGCTCGACCTCGGCACGGCGATCGGACAAGACGAACGCGACCTTCCGCGATCCGACGACATCCGTATCGGCAACCAGGCACCTGTCATGGTCGCCACCGGTAACAGCATCTCGCTCCGCCAAATGACGTTCGGCTTTCCTCCCACCACTCCGCGCGGCGGACCGGTGTTCAACTTCAGGTCGGAAGGCCGCAGCTTCCAAAACAGCCAACGCTGCATCATTCCCGCGTCGGCCTTCTTCGAGTTCACCGGCACGAAATATCCGAAAGCGAAGCACCGCTTCACACTCGAAGCGTCGCCAATGTTGGCCATTGCGGGGCTGTTTCGTGACGCGCAGACCGATGCAGCCGCGTTCACGATGCAGCTGACCGTAGATCCGGGCGCCGACGTCCAGCCCTACCACGCGAGACAAGTCGTGGTCCTCGCGCCGAGCGACTGGGCGAACTGGCTGTACCTTTCCAAGACCGAAAGCGAGCTGCTGCAACCGCTTCCGCCCGGGTCGCTGAATGTCGAACCCGTGCGCGCGGGAAAGACGTGACCGCGGTTGCGGCTCGAAACCGACGAACATCATGGCGCGACCCGGTACGCGCGCCGCGCTGCAACGATCGATGTAAGCGCCGGTACCGGGGTATCGCCCACCGCCGGGACAGTCAGTCCTTGCAGAGCGATCCAGACCGAACGACGCGTGGGCCATGGCTTATTGGGTAGACGCACCACCGTATGGCCACCGGCATTCAACATGGCGTCGCGACGAGCATCCTTTTCGGCGTTGTGGCTCGCGTCATCCAACTCGACGATCGCGACGACCTCGCCGCTACGCGGATCGAAGATGACGAAATCGACGATCTTCTGCGCGAAGCGGCCACGCACCGACATCGCGTCCGCACCATCGAAACCGCCTCTGACTTTGAGCAAAGCACCCATCGCGACCTAGCCAAACACACGGTATCCGGGCACCGCCGCCTTTATGACGCTGAAGAGCTTCAGCTCGGCCGAAGTCATCAGCCGTTTGGGAACGATGTAGTCGTTCGGCGATGAGCGCGGTGTTTTCCCAAACAGTTTATAGAGCAGCCCAGCGAGCGCGAGCAGCAGGACGATTGGGACGATGTGAGCGGCGTTCACCCGACGAACGCCTCATTCAGAACCGCGGCGAGACGCGCGCCGGCGCGGACGAGCTGGCGATGTACGGCGGGTTTGACCGCACGCTCGTAGGGAACCCCAAGCTCCTCGAACGGCGGTTCGGCCGCCTGGCACGCGGGCGGGCGCGGGAGAGAAGGGTAGGCCAAGGTACGCGCCGCCGACCAGCTCTCGTATGCCCAGGCCGCTGACGATCCACGCGTCGGAACCGTATCCGCCTCGCGCCTGGTCTCGCGTATGAACGCCGCTACCCCGCCGCTCCGTTCCAGCACATCCCAGGGAAGATCGCGGTCCCAAATGGCATGGAGATTATACCCCCTGCCCTCGCGTCCATCGAAGCTGACGAGGATCTCATTGCCACCGCGATCTCCATTGTCTCCGACGTGAAGCGGCTGATGGATATCGCCGACGAGGTGCGAGACCCACAACAGCGCCTGCAGGCGTTCCATAGTCGATCGGCGCGGATCGGCGAGCACCGCGCGCCAACGATCGAGCTGAGCAACGACGCATTGCCCCTCCGCGCAGGGTGTACGCAAATCGAACCGACCGCAGATCGACACGTCGACATAATGCCAAGGCGCGGTGTCCGCGAAGCGTTCGTGATAGCGGCTGCGCACACAGTCGGCCCACACGCTCGCGTCAGCGAGCGAGCGCACGGGACACTCGGGGGTTCGCATTAGGGGGTAGTTCGCAAGCAGAGTATCGACGCCAGCGCGCGCGCCCGGCGTCATGCGATCCGCCGCGATCGCGGCGGTGAGACGATGGCCCGCGTCACCCCACGCGAACGCGGCGGAAGCTTGCCGATCGCCATCAAAGCCAGCGCCGCGACCATCCAAACACGGTTGCCGACAAACCAGGCGACCCATTGATCCGAAAGCGAGGGCAAACGCTTGTGAACCGGGTGATTTGAACCCGTAGCGAAATGGGAGATCGTAGCGGAATTGTTAGCCATGTCGGATCCAGTACTCAGGATCAGGTCCGCACGTTGACGGCCAAGGTGGCCGAGCTCGAAGTCGTGCGCGCCGGACCGACTCGCGTGGAAATCGAAAGTTCCTGTAGGCTCTTTTTAGACGAACACCTTCAAGCCGTAGCACCCGCGCCATTTAGGACCGACACTTACCAGGTCGCGCGCTCACGACGAAACGCCAACTGCTTCCGAAATGCTTCCAAAAAATTGTAGTGCCAAGTCCGGAAGCGCAACTTCAGTCCACAACCGGCTGAAACACTGGAGCGGGCGAAGGGATTCGAACCCTCGACCCCGACCTTGGCAAGGTCGTGCTCTACCACTGAGCTACGCCCGCTCGCATATTGGCGTGGCCGGTGGTTAGCAGCGGGCGGGCTGCGGCGCAAGCGAGGCTTCACAGGCGCTCGCGCAGACGCCACATGGGCACAGCAATTACGGAGACCCGTCGCCTTGGCCAGCCTAGCCACCGCCAGCACCGAACGCGCCAGCCTGGACGCCTTCCGTCGCGATGTGATCGAAGCATCGATGCACGCGCTAGTCCTCGTGGATTTCTGGGCGCCGTGGTGTGGCCCGTGCAAGACCTTCACGCCCACCATCGAGCGCGTCGTCGCGACGTATGCACCGCGCGTTGTGCTGGTGAAGATCGACATCGACAAGAACCCGACGATCGCCGCCCAACTGCGCGTGCAA
>JAABUQ010008496.1_pt1 | contig 14379 bp, 14 predicted proteins | sample 5560001 | NCBI WGS metagenome assembly JAABUQ01 (sample SAMN10711888, study PRJNA513371) | rock metagenome | isolation source: Antarctica rocks | place: Antarctica: Victoria Land, Finger Mt nord | collected 2015-12-18
CTTCTTGGAGCTGCCGCAGGCGGCGAGTACGAACGCGCCGAAGCTGGCCGCGCCGGTGCTACCTACCATCTTGAGGAATCGCTTGCGATCAGAGTCATCGCGGACGAGCCGCTCGACGATCCCAACCAGCTGCGGGACTTCCTCAGTACCGGTGTCTGGCATATCGGATACCTCCGTTGGACGACTTCGGGGCGGGCGCCCTAACTCGGCGCGGCCCCCTGGTGATACCCGATGAGCACGACGAACGCTTTTCGGGCTTCGGGTCCTATTTCGTGGCTAACCGGCCACCGGATCAGCGTGGACCCCGGAAGGACGTAGCAGGCCACATCGATATCTTCGCCGCGGCCACCGTCATTCCTCGCTATGGGCTCCCGATTTGGGTTCGTGGGCCGAAAACCACGGTGGTCGAGCCACACGAGCGCCGCTACCGACTGTCAGCCCGCCACTCACTCACAGCCGGCGCACCCGCCGGATGTCGCGTGATTTACTTCCTCAGGTCATGTACCCGCGCGACCCAGCAGATAACCAGCCACCGCGTCCGGCGGTGCCCGCGGATGGGGCCGTGCCTGGGTCCCAGGACGTACCGGTGAACCGGGTTGCGCCCTCCGGCGCCGCGCCGTCGGGAATAACTCGACGTGGCCTGCTGGCCGGCGCTGCGGCGACCGGAGCCGCGGCCGCCCTGCCGCGATCCGCGGCCGCCGGTATGCGCCACCGGCGCAAGCACCGCCACCGCCACGCACTCCGTACGGGCGGTCAGGTCCCGGCGTCCATGCACGCCGACGTGGTGGTGGTCGGGGCCGGGCTGTCCGGGCTCAACGCTGCTCGCTCGGTGCAGGCTGCCGGTCATTCGGTGATCGTCCTCGAGGCGCGCGACCGTGTGGGCGGGCGCACCCTCAACCATGACCTCGGCGGCGGAAAGGTGATCGAGGTGGGCGGTCAGTGGATCGGGCCCACTCAGGACCACATCGCCGCGCTGGCCGGCGAGATGGGCGTGGGCACCTTCAAGACCTACAACGACGGCAACTACCTCTACTACCAGAACGGTCGCAACACGCCCTACAGTCCGAGCGGTCCCCTCGGCGCCGTGCCCCCCGATTACACGGGCGCGGCCGAGGCTGAGAAGGCGATCATTCAGCTGGATCAGATGGCCTCCACCGTTCCGCTGGACAAGCCCTGGACGGCGCCCAACGCGCCCACGTGGGACAGCCAGACCTTTGAGACCTTCAAGCAGGCCAACACGAAGACCTCCGGCGCACACACGTTGCTGGACCTGGCCATCGAGTCGGTATTCGCGGCCGAGCCCCGTGACATCTCGTTGCTGTGGGTCCTCTTCTACATCCACAGCGCCGGGAACGAGAGCCAGAGGGGAACGCTCGAGCGCTTGATCAACACGGCCGGCGGGGCGCAGGAGTCGCGTTTCATCGGCGGCTCGCAGCTGGTCTCCATCCGCCTGGCGGCCACTCTGGGTCAGAGCGTCGTGCTGGGCAACCCGGTGCGGCGCATCGCCCAGGACGCCCAGGGCGTGACGGTCTACGCCGACCACACGGCGGTGCGCTGTCGCTCGGTCATCGTGACCGGCCCGCCGGCACTGACCGCACAGATCATCTACGAACCCGACCTGCCCCAGACGCGCGCCCAGCTTCTGCAGCGCTTTCCCCAGGGCACGACCATCAAGTGCGAGGCCATCTACGACAGGCCCTTCTGGCGTGACGCGGGCCTGTCGGGCCAGGTCACCAGCGACACCGGTCCCGTACGCATCACCTTTGACAACTCGCCGCCCGATGGGCAGCCCGGCGTGCTGCTGGGGTTCATCGAGGGCCACGACTCCCGCGTGTTCGGTCCCATGGACGCCGGGTCGCGCCGCCAAGCGGTGCTGGACTGCTTCACGCGCTACTTCGGCCCGCAGGCGGCCGCGCCGCGCGACTACGTCGAGATGAACTGGTCGGCCGAAGCGTGGACGCGAGGTTGCTATGGAGGCTTCACGCCGCCAGGCGTGCTGCTGGACTACGGCAGCGCCATCCGCGCCCCCATCGGGCGCATGCACTGGGCGGGGGCGGAGACCTCCGACTACTGGAACGGATACATGGACGGCGCCGTGCGCTCCGGGGTGCGCGCGGCCGCCGAGGCACTGGGCGACCTCTAGCCGGATCGCCCCGCCCAGACACCTGGCGACCTCCGAGCGGGCTCGGCGCCGGCCCAGCGTGGGCCTGCCTGTCTGCGCCGCAGGTTCGCTCAGCCCTCGCCTCGCGCGGTGTGGCCTCGAGCGGTGTGGATGCGTCCCTTGCCGGTTCGCTTGGCGTCCAGCAGAGCCGTGTCTGCAGCCCGCAGCAGTCCCTCGGCGGTCATGGGTGGGTACCACTGGGCTGCCCCGATAGACGCCGGGATGCCGTTGGCCGCGGACAGCGAAGCCTTGGCCAGACGGCTGAGAACTCGGTCGGCCGCAGCCGCCGCGCTGGCCAGGTCGGCGTTGGCCAGGATGGCCACGAACTCGTCGCCGCCGTAGCGGGCCACTCGGTCAAAGGCGCGGAACTCACTCATGAGCACCAGCGCGACCTCGCGCAGGACGGCGTCCCCGGCCTCGTGGCCGTGGCGATCGTTGACCTCCTTGAAGTTGTCGAGGTCGATGACTAGAGCGCTGAGCGGACCGTCGCTGCGCGACGAGCGGTTGATCTCCTCCTCCAAGCGCAGCAGCATGGCGCGCCGGTTCATGCACCCCGTGACCACGTCTGTGCCCGCTTCCGCTCGCGCTCGCACCAGCGAAAGGGCGGTGGCTCCCTGGTCGATCAGCGTCTCGGCCAGTGCCACGTCGCCGTCCAGGAAGGGAGTCCGGCCCTGATGGCGCGCCATGATCACCACCGCCTCGACGGCACCCGCCACCACCAGGGGAACGAGTAGGGCCGCCTCCGTCGCGGGACCGCCGGCCAGACGCGGCACCGCTCGCGAGACATCGCGCTCGCCCGTCACCGGCAACGAGCAGCGGCCGTCCACCACCTGGGTCAGACCGCCGCCGCGCTGCTCGCGGGGCACCTGGAAGCTGAGGCGCCCGTAGCCCTCGAGCAGGTGGATGACCACCGCGTCGGCGTCGCCATCGTGCAGGTGGTGGAAGTGAACCTCGTCGCACTCCAGTCCTCGGAGGAGCTCCGTGGCCAGGCCCGCGAACAGCGAATCGCTGTCGGTGACGCGGTCGGCGAGCGCGGTCAGGCGACGAACGCCCCTGAGCACCCGAGCAGGGCTTGACATCGGTCGCCCACCGCGGGCGCCGGCGGGCGCTACCGCCCCGGACTCGAACTCGGACTCGGACTCGAAGGCGGGCTCGGAGCCGAGGGAGCCCGCATCGTCGGTCCCCGGGCCGTCGGCGCGAGGGCCGCCGGCGGACCTTGAAAGGTCGGATGTCGTCAGCGACGCGCCCACGTTGCTGACCTTCCCGGCAACGCCAATCTGTAGCGATCCATGCTGGTCTGCACCTTCCGCTTGCGCTGACGAGAGCCGGCGTGGGGCCGGCGGCGGCATTACCGGACCTCCGTCGCCGGGTTCCCCATCTGCGAGAAACCCCGCTCGTCGAACGCCGCGGGTGGAACTTAGCGCCTGGTGGTGACGATTTGCGAGGGCCGCGCGCGAAATAATCGCCCTCCCAGGGCAAAGCGCACGCCTCACGGGGCCCCTATCGTCACCTGGGCGATGTCGATCACGCCTTTCCGCCCTGCCGGCTCGATGCCGCGCGAGAAGCCGGCCGCGCACGAGCTCCCGGCCCGCTCAGCGGGACGCAGTGGTGCGCTGGACGGCCTGCGCGGCCTTGCCGCCCTGGCCGTGCTCTGCTTCCACGCGTGGCTGTACCGACCCGGCGGGCTGCCAGGTCCGCGCCACACGCTGGGCAGCAAGGTGCTGTTCGAGCTCAACCTCGGGCTGATCTGCTTCTTTGTGCTCTCGGGGTTCTTGCTCTACCGACCGTTCGTGGCCGCGGCCCACGGCGGCGCCACGGTCGACCTGCGCGGCTACGGGCTGCGTCGTCTGGCGCGCGTGGTGCCGGCGTACTACGCGTGCATGGCGGGCTCACTGCTGCTGTACTGGCTGATCGGCGCGCCCGAGCTCGTGCCCGGAGCCGGACAGGTCGCCCTGTTCGGGGTCTTCGCGCAGAGCTACTCGGTCAACACCCTCACGGCGATCAACGCGGTGACCTGGACGCTGTGCGTCGAGGTCACCTTCTACGTGGTGCTTCCCCTCGTCGGCCTGCTCGCGCTGCGCCTGGGCTCTCGGCGCCTGCTCCTGCAGGCCGCGCCGCTACTGGCCATGGTGGCCCTGACCATGGGCTGGAACGCGCTCGTGCACTTCCGCCACTGGGATCCCGTCGCCTCGAAGTCGCTCCCGGCCTACGCGGGCGACTTCGCGCTGGGGATGCTGGCCGCCCTGTGGGCGCGTCGACATGGGCTTGCGCCGGGCCAGGGACGCCTGCCCCCCAGCCTATCGACCGCGCTGGCCGCCGCCGGGATCTTGCTGGTGGTAGGCGGCGGCTACTGGCACGAGCGCTGGGGCTCGCACACCGTCGCTCACGGGATCCTGACCGATCTGCCCGCGGCGGCGGGGTTCGCGCTCCTGGTCGCCGCGCTGGCCGCCGGGAGCGGACCGCTGCTGAGCGCGTTTCGCTGGCGCCCGCTGCTCGCCGCCGGCAGCATCTCCTACGGCGTGTACCTGTGGCACATCCCGCTGCTCGTGGCCCTGCGCCAATTGGGCTGGATGCCCGCCTCCCTGCTCCCCCGCCTGGCTCTGATCCTCATCCTGACCATTGTCTTTGCCACGGTCAGCTGGATCGGGCTGGAGAGGCCGCTGATCCGGCGGGCAGCGTCCCGCCGCACAGCGGGCGCGACAGGACGCCCGCGCACCACCCCCGCGGGCGTCGTCTGACGGTCAGGTCGTCTTCTGCTCCTTGGGCGGGGTGCGTGCGTCGAGCTGGATCTCCCGCGCGGCGCCCGGCACGCCCTCCTTGAGCTCGCGGGTGCGCTCGCGCTCGGCGTTCAGCTCCACCCCCAACAGCAGCGCAACGTTGGTGATCCACAGCCACACGAGCAGGGCGACCACGCCGCCGAGCGTTCCGTAGGTCTTGTCATAGGAGCCGAAGTGGGCCACGTAGAAGGCAAACGCGACCGACGCGAGTACCCAGACCACGAGTGCGAAGGCCGCGCCGGGCATGACCCAGCGCAAGCCGCGCAGACGCACGTTGGGTGAGGCGTAGAACAGCGTGGTGAACATGAAGACGACGACCAGGATGAGCACCGGCCACTTGGCGATGTTCCACACCGATACGCCGGTGCTGCCGACGCCGAGCGGGCCCGCCACCGCTGAGACGATCGGCCCGGTCAAGACCAGGGCGAGCGCGACGGCGGTCAGCAGCAGCAGCATGATCAGCGTCACCAGCATCTGCAGCGGTCGGAGCTTCCAGAACGGGCGTCCCTCGGGCGTCTCGAAGATCACGTTGCTGGCGCGCATGAACGCCCCGACGTAGCTCGACGCCGAATACACGGCGCCGACGATCCCGACGATCAGCAGCACGCCGGCGGCACTGCGGTGGGAGGTGATTGACTGGATCGGGCCGGAAAAGGTCTGCGCCGCCGAGCCCGGGCTGAGCTTGGAGATGATCTGGGTGATCGTCTGGGTGGTGGTTGCCGGGTTGCCGACCAGTCCGACGATCGACACGAGTGCGATCAGCGCGGGGAACATGGCCAGCAGCCCGTAATAGGTGAGCGCCGCGGCCCAGTCGCTCATGTTGTCCTCGCTGAACTCGGTGAACGTCCGCTTCGTAGTGGCAAGCAGCGAGGTCTTCGGGGCCACTCCAGCCGGCCGGTAGTCGCGGCGCTGGCGACCGCCTGAACCTTCGGCGCGTCCCTCCACGCCTGCGCCCTCCGCCACCGCCCCGCGGTCGGTATGTGCCGCCGTGCGGCGACTGCGGCCCTCGTCGGCGTCTGCCATGTGCTCTTCCTTTCCTTGCCTGTGCTCAAACCGCGCAGAGCGGCCAAGCTTCGGTCGACTGGGCCCGTTCCTGCCGCGTCGATCTCGCCAGTAGGCAGAACGGCAGCGGGTACGCCGGCAGTTGGCGGCCACTCGACGGGCCGCCAACCGCAACGCGCGTCGCTACCTAACGACCCTCGCCGGGCCCGTCGGCCTCGATCTGCTCCTTGCGGACCTCCTCGGAAACCTCGCGCTCCTCGCTGACGGTCTCCTTGTCCAGGCGCACGCGCTCCTTGGGGACCACCGTCTTCTGAACCACCGGCTCCTCGGCGTGGAGCACGACCTCGTGCTCCTCCTCAGAGATGGCCGGCCCGTCCAGGGCGTCGCCCCGGTTGGCCTCGGTGATCGGCTCGCGCTCGATGCGAACCTCCTCGCGCTGCACGGGGACGGTCTGGGTCACGTGCTCGGTGACCACGTACTTACGCAGCCGGGCACGGCCCGTCTCCCGCTGCTCGGTTCCCACTCGCACCTCTTCCTCCGAGCGCGTCATCGCGTCATCGGTGGTTGGGCCGCTGGTGTCGTGGCCGACCTGTCCGCCACCACCGCTCGGAGCGCCCTGCGCCGTCACCGAGCCCTCCTCGGTGTAGGGAATGCCGTAGTGCTCAAAGAGCTTGGCCTCCTCTTGCTCAGACAGCTGGCCGTCGGGCTCGATGCTGGGGGCGCCCTTGACCTGCTCCTTGGTCACCTGCGCGCGCACCTGCTCGCCCTCGGGGGACGCACCGGCGAGGGGAACGAAGTGTGACTTGCTGCCGAACAAACCGGTGTTGACCAGGGCCCACTCGGGCTTGCCGGTCTGTCCGTCCAGATAGATCTCGCCGACCTTGCCGATCTTCTCGTCGTCGCTGCCAACCAACTGGCGGCCCTGCCACTCGTACGCTTCGGTCATCTCAGGCATGTGCATGACTCCTTTCGGGAGATTTCACTTCGCTATCGAGGGCGGTAGGCGCCCGTGGTCTGATCGCTTCCTTGCTGCTCGACGCGCCCCTTGGCCTGCTCGGCCTGGCTCTGCGCGCGCTCCTTGCCCAAGCGCATGTCCTGCTTGACCTGATCTTTGTTCTGCTGGCCCTTGCTGTAGGCATCATTGAGCATACCCGCGGCCACATCGCGGCCACCGAGGCCGAAGGCCAGCGCGGCGCCCAGGGCCACCGCGCCGATCAGCGCGGTGTAGGTGATCTGCACGATCTGCGGTGCGATGTGCAGCTGGTTGAGCACCATGAAGATGGCAATGCCCATGATCAGCGCCGGCACGGCCGTGCCCACCACCTTGCCGGTGGGCGTGTCGCCCATGACCTTCGCGGCCGCCGCCCCAGCGGCAGTGGCGATCGCACCGGCGATCACGAAGATGATCACCGCGGCGATCACATTGGGCACGTAGGCCAGGACCTGGTTCATGAATGCGGTCACTGCCGCGATCTTCAGTGCGCCGATCGCCGCCGAGAGCACGAACAGGAAGATGAGCCAAAACACCACGCCGGCCACCAGCGCCGCCGGACTGGCCCCGGGGCTGAGCCGCTCGACGTACTGACCGGCGGGACCGGAGTGCAGCGCCTTGTCGACGCCGACCTTCTGCAGAAGCTTGGTGACGATCGCCTTGATCGCGCGGGCGACGATGAAGCCCACGATCAGGATGACCAAGAAGCCGAGCAGGTTCGGAATGAAGCCCAGCAGGCCGTCGAGGGCCTTCTGGATGCTGCTGGACACCTGGATGGATGCGAGCACTAGTGATCCTTTGATGGAAGGTGAGGTGGCAGCCGGCCGGCCCCGACGGAGGCAGAGTGACGTGCATGTGATCGCGCTGCGCGCCGAGTGCAGAGCGATGAGTCAGACCAGCAAGACGCGAGCGATGCCCTCACAGGGGCTCGGGCCAATCCGGTGGTTGATGTACCGCGCGACCGAGACGTCAAACAGCGTTACCTCCTTGGTCAACCGATGACTCTCGGACCGAGCAACGGTCAATTTGGTTACGGCGACCGCGCGCGTGGCCCCGCGCGGCCCGGGATACCCGCCGGCAGACGCGACGCGCTCCGTAACCTGCCGGCCGTCGAGCGGGTCTTTAGGCACGTCACTCCGGTGCAGATCCTCAAGACCGCAGCATCTCGCCACGGCGGCGGCGAAGCATCGCCTCGGGGCTCAAATGAATACCGTTGGCGCGTGGACGCGGACGGGACGCTCGTGCTACGAGCTCTGGACGGTGACCTACAGGCGTTCGAGTCCCTGGTCGAGCGTCATCGCGATGTCGTGTTCCGGGTGGCCGCCCGCATCGTGGGCCCCGACAGGGCGCAGGACGTCAGTCAGGACGCCTTCCTGCGCGCCTTTCACCGCCTTGACAAATTTCGTGGAGAGGCGCCTTTTCGCTCGTGGCTGCTGCAGATCACCCACAACGCAGCCGTGAACACCGCCCTGCGGGAGCGGCGCGATCCGGTCGACCCCGACATCGAGCTGCCCGAGCTTCCCGACCACCAGGGCGAGCTGCGCGAGCCCGCCGAGCGCCTCGAGCGACGCGAGCGCGAGCAGCGACTGGCGCTCAAGCTCGCGGCCATCCGCCCGACCTACCGGACGCTGGTCGTGCTGCGCGACCTCGAGGGCCTCTCCTATGAGGAGATCGCCGACGTGCTGGACATGCCCCTGGGCAGCGTCAAGGGACGCCTGCACCGCGCGCGCGCCGAGCTGATCGAGCTGCTGCGCAACAACACCTACGACTGGGAACTGCCCGAATGACCCCCACCGAGCCTGGCTCCGAGGAGCTCAGCCCCGCCGAGCGGCGTCTGGGCCAGTACCTGGTCGTGCTCAATGACGATCCCCCACGGCCGTCTCCGGCTCTGACCGAGATGATTCTGCGCGCCGCGCGCTGGCAGCGTGCCCTACGAGTCCCGCTGGGGGCGATCGGTCAGCTGGCCGCGACCGTCGGTGACGGGCTGCGCCTGCTGCTGGGTCCCAGGAGCGGGCGCTCATGACGCCGATCGCGGTTGCCATCCTCGACCAGGCCGGCAATCAGCTGGGCAACTTCCTGCCGCGGCTGGGGGGCGCGATCGTCCTGCTGGTCGCCGGTGTGCTGCTGGCACGGCTGATCGCCCGTCTGCTAGCCGGCGCCTTACGCGGCGCCGGCCTGGACTCCCTGGCCGAGCGGGCCGCCATCGCCGCCGTGCTGGAGCGGGCCGGCCTCGGCCGTTCGCTTACCAAGGTCCTGGCGACGGCCGTTCGCTGGTCGCTGACCGTCGTCGTCGTCTTCGCGGCGCTGTCTCTGCTCGGACTCCAGTTCCTGAGCGAGTCGCTCAACCGGGGGGTGCTGCTGCTGCCCGCAGGGCTGACCGCTGCGGCCCTGCTCCTGGCGGGGGTGGTGCTGGCGGGGTTCGCGCGCGAGCGCGTGGACCGCCTGGCCTACCAGCTCGACCTTCCCGTGGCGCTGGGTCGCCTGGCTCAGGTGACGGTGATCGCGGTCTTCGCCATCAGCGCCGCCGCGCAGATCGCCATCTCGACGGTGGTGCTGCTGGTCCTCATCGCCATCCTGCTGGCCGGTTTCACGACCGTTCTCGCCCTGGCCTTTGGTCTTGGGGGCCAGGGCCTCGCCCGCGAGCTGAGCGCCGGGCGCCACGTGCGCTCAGCGTTCCCAGTCGGTCAGGACATCAGCGTGGCCGGGAGCCGAGGCCGCGTCCTGGCCATCGAGAGCACGAGCACCGTGCTCGATGCAGGCGCGGGCCAGACCGTGCGGGTGCCCAACCACATCCTGCTCGAGTCGGTGGTCACCGTCCATGGCCAGGCCCAGGACGCGCCACCCAGCACACCCTGACCGGAGCTGACCGCCCTCCGCGGGGGCGGCGGGGCGCGCGCTCCACCGCGAACGGCTCCGGCCCGCCGGGGACACGCACCGCGCCGGCCGTGGACAGGCCGGAAGGACAGCTACCGGGGTTCGAGGATCACGAGCGGGATCTCTCGCTCGGTTCGCTGCTGATAGCCCAGGTAGCCGCTGTAGGTACTCACCGCTCTGGGCCACAGGCGTTCGCGCTCCGTCGGCGTGGCCACACGCGCCCGCACGGGCCGACGCTCGGAGCCGATCTGGATCGTGGTCTGGGGATGTGCACGTAGATTGTGAAACCACGCCGGATGGCGCGGATGGCCTCCCTTGGAGGCCACGACCACTACGTCCTTGCCATCGGCGACGTAGACCAGCGGCGTGGTGCGCGCGATCGCACTCTTCGCCCCCAGGTGGTCGAGCAGGAGCATCGGCGGCGTGCCCGGAAAGCGGTGACCGACTCTCCCGCCCGTGGCGCGATAGACACTGGTGTGCAAGCCCATCAGTCGATTGAGCACGGGCCACAGCCGATCAGCGGCGTCCAGGTGGTCCACGGGTCTGAGCCTATTGGGTCGCGACGTGCGCCGGGTTTTCCGAACGGCGAGACGCTGAGCGAGGCGCACCCAAGCAGGCAGGCGGCGGCGTCGCCTGCCTGACCACCTGAGGCCGTGGTGGTCAGCTGACCCACGCGTTTGGCGGCGTGGCTTCGCGGAAAGGAGCCTGCGCGGAGCGTTTGGCTCAAGCGGACGTTTGAACCTAGAGACGTGGTCACTTCCCGTCCGGAAGCGAACGTCGCGTCGTTGTGCTCTGAAACCCGGTCAAGGTCAGCCATGCTCCCCACTGTCCGTACACAATCGGCGCGAGCGTCGCGCGTCCGCTGTCCAACGCCACGCCGCGCGACCACAGGCGGCGGGTGACCGTGGCCGACGTATGACGCTCCACGCGTGTGCCCTCCGTCGTACACCTGGGGGTGGGCGGACTTCATCGTGTCCCACCAGGCCGTGCCTTCCGTGACCGAGTCGCGCCGACGCAGTCTGACCTATCCCCTGCTCAGCCTCGCGGTGGCGGCGTGGTTTCGCGCCCTGCGAGGCCCCGACGCGGTCGGAAACCACTGCGAGGTCCAGGACGTCCTCAGGGACACCCTCCAGCCGCTGGCCATCACCAGCGGCTGTGATCCACGGCCACTGCTGTCCCAGAGGGAGATCTTTCAGAACCCCGCCGACGACACCGCGTTCGTCGCCTCGCTCGGGCGCGCGCTAATCGCCCTCGATCGCGACGGCGTGCGCGCGGGCGTTGCCGCCCACCTGTCCGCAGAGCGGAAACGAGTCGCGTGACGGCGCAGCTCAAGAGAATGGACGCGATCGAGGTCCTGCTCTGCGACGCCGACGGAAACCTCTTTCCGTCGGAGGAGCCCGCTTTCGACGCATCGGCCAAGGTCACTAATCAGCTCATGCAGACGCTGGGCTCCGAGCGCCGGTTCAGGGCCCAGGAGCTGCGCCTGGCGACGGCCGGGCAGAACTTCCGCACGACCGCCACGGACCTCGCCGCCGCGGAGGGCCATACCCTGACCGACGACCAGCTTGAGCGGTGGGTGCTCGAGGAGAAGCGGCAGGTCAGCGCACATCTCGGACGCGTCCTGCGGCCCGACCCGGAGGTCGTCAGACCACTGGCGCGGTTGAAGCCGGAGCACGCGCTGGCGACCGTGAGCTCGAGCGCATCATCGCGCGTAGACGTCTGCTTGGAGGCCACCGGCCTGGCCGGGCTCTTCCCCCCTGATCGCCGCTACAGCGCAGAGGATTCGCTACCCGTTCCGACCAGCAAGCCGGACCCCGCCGTGTACCTGCACGCGGCGCAGTCGCTTCAGGTAGGCAGATATCGAGCACTGGCAATCGAGGATTCGGTCCCCGGGGCCCAGTCCGCCGTCGCCGCGGGCTTGCCGACGCTCGGCAACGTGATGTTCGTGGCTCTGAGCGAACGGCCCGCCCGCACTGCCGCCCTGACGCGAGTGGGCGTCGCGGGAGTGATCTCTTCGTGGCGCGAGCTCGAAGAACTGCTCGCCACACGGCGAGCAGGGGGTCTCGCGTGTGCCTCCGCTCACCAACGCTGTGAGCATTCGCGGCACGCCTCGGACGTTGCGCAGCTACCTGCTGCCGCGTCCCAGAGCCCGAGCACGCTCGGGCACCCGTTTGGCGGCGCGGTCGCTCGACGCGGGCACCCGGCCGGTGACCGGCTGGGTGCTGCCCGGGCGGAAGACCCCGTTGGAAATCAGCCAAGAGCACCGTAACGGATGCGCCCCAGAGCCAGCCATGCGCGAGCACTCCCTTGATTGCCGCCGGCGATAGGCTGCAGATAAAGATGAGAGCAGTGATGTTCGATAGGTACGGGGGTTCTGAGGTCCTCGATGTCCGCGAGGTCGAGGCTCCGTCGCTCGATGCCGGACGAGTGCTCGTCCGGGTCGTGGCCGCAGCGACTAACCCCGGCGAGATAGCCATCCGCGAAGGCCGACTGGCTGATCGCTGGCCTGCGACGTTTCCGTCTGGCCAAGGCACTGACCTCGCAGGCAGTGTCGAGGCGGTCGGCGAGGGCGTGACCGATTTTTCGGCTGGCGGCGCGGTGCTGGGATGGACCGAGGAGCGCGCGAGCCATGCTGCGTACGTGGTCGTCCCGACCGACCAGCTGACCGATAAGCCGACCGCCCTGTCGTGGGAGGTGGCTGGCTCGATGTTCGTCGCTCCGATGGCCGCCTATGCGTGCGTGGAAGCCGTCTCGCCGCGGACGGGCGAAACCGTCGTGGTTTCCGGCGCTGCCGGCGGCGTAGGCTCGGTTACCGTGCAGCTGGCGCGGCGCACCGGCGCGACGGTGATCGGTCTAGCAAGCGAGAACAACCATGACTGGCTAAGAGCCCACGACGTCGTTCCCGTGACCTACGGCGACGGCCAAGCCGACCGCATCCGGGCAGCGACCGAGGGCTCCGTCGAGCGTTCATCGACACCTTCGGCGGTGGCTACGTTGCCCTGGCGATCGAACTTGGCGTACCGCCCAATCGGATCAATACGATCATCGATTTCGATGCCGTGCAGCGTCTCGGCGTCAAAGGTCACGGTAGCCACGAGGTCGCGAGCGCCAAAGTGCTGGCCGAGCTTGCGGGGTTGGTCGCCGATGGCAGCCTGGAGATCCCGATCGCTCGCACCTATCCGCTGGAGCGGGTACGCGAGGCATACGACGAGCTAGCCAGACGCCACACCCACGGAAAGATCGTGCTCCTGCCCTGAAGGGGCGTCGACCACCCCCCGCGGGGAGGATGGGCGCGTCAGTGACTCAGCGCTTGAGCGACCGTTCAGCGGTGAACCAATAAGGCGATCGCGTTTGGCGGAAGCGTGGCATGCGCGACGAGCGTCGGCGTCTGCGTGCGGCCCGTTGAGGCTGCGAGAACATGCGCTATGGCAGCGTCGCCGAAGCGGACCCGGCTGCCGCCGTCTCTTTTCTCGGACCCGGTGGGCGGCAGCGTGTTCGAGGGAAGCAACCGGCTACTGAGCTGTCTGGTCGGTGGCGTGCTCTGCTTCTAGGTGCGCTTCCAGGCGCGCGAGCCATTGTTCGGCGTAGGCGTAGGTATCGGCGCCCAGGCGGGCGACGAGGGCGGGGTAGCGCGTGCCGTTCGGCTCGAGGGCCTCAGCGAGCGGGATGATTTCGCTGTGCATGTACGTGTTGGCGTTCTGCGAGCGTTGGCGCAGTCGCCGCACGAGCGCAAGCTGGTCTTCGTCGGGTAGGCCGTCGGCGAAAAACAGTCGTACTAGGCCTTCGTCGCGGAACTGCAGCGGCGTGCTCTCAGGGGTGTAGGAGCGCAGCCACGCAAGCAGCGCGGCCTCGCCTTCTTGGGTGATCTCATAGGCGGATCTGGCCCGGGCGCCGTGTGGGTCCTCGCGTCGCGTTACGAGCCCGTGATTTTCCAAGCGCGCGAGCTCAGGGTAGACCTGTGCCAACGAGGTCGGCCAGAAGAACCTGGTGGATAGGTCGGCGGCCTTCTTGATCGCATAGCCCGAGCGAGCCCCGAGCCCCAGCATGCCGAGCGTCAGGTAGGCGTGGGGGCGCAGTTTCATCGCGTAATCGAATCGGGTTCCCGGGACCGGTTCTGCGAAATCCGTTGCGGCTCCGCTGCGTGTCCGGTTGGATGCATCAGGTGTGTCATATCGAAGTGGAGGGAGAGGCGCAACATGAACCCGCTTGCAGCAGCACTGCAACCGCCAGCAGCCAGCGTTGGTGCACCGACGGCGAACGGGCCGCAGATGAGCGGGCGAACGACGCGACTGGTCGCTTCGGCGGGCATCGCAAGCTTTGTTGTGATCGTCGCGGCGGCGCTCGTCGCGCCTCCGCTCTGGAGCGCTCCGGCGACTAGATGGTTGATTCCGAATCAGTAGCTGTAGGCGGCGAAGCGGCGGCCTGGGTTACCGATCTGTTGGTTGTAGACGAGGCCGGCGGCGAGGGCCAGCAGGCGCAGTGCGACGCGTGTGCAGACGCCTTCGGTGGTGCGCCCGCCGTGTTGCTCGAGGGTGAGTTGGCCTTTGCAGGTCCAGAACACGCTTTCGATCCGC
>JAABUQ010008499.1_pt1 | contig 14371 bp, 12 predicted proteins | sample 5560001 | NCBI WGS metagenome assembly JAABUQ01 (sample SAMN10711888, study PRJNA513371) | rock metagenome | isolation source: Antarctica rocks | place: Antarctica: Victoria Land, Finger Mt nord | collected 2015-12-18
CCAGCCCGCGCCCGGCGAGCAGGGGCACCACCCCATCGTCCGGCAGGGTGGTGGTGCCCGCGAGCACCACGTGCGGGCGCAGGCGGCGGCGCACTACCGCGGCGAGCCCGTCGGCGTCGGGACCCACCACGGCCACCTCCTGCACGCGGGCGAGATGCAGGTCAAGCGCCTGGAGCAGGTGGCCGAAGGCGGATGGGTGACGGGGGGCGAGCTCGTGCAGCAGGCGCAGCGCGCCCACCGCCCGGCGTTCGTACTCGTGCTCGCCGGTCAGCGCCGCCAGGCGCAGCAGGCCGAGGGCGGCGCTTGAGGCACCGGCGGGAATCGGTGCGTCCTCGAGATCCTTACGGCGGGCCAGCAGGCGCTCGTGATCGTCGGCGGTGGAGAAGAACCCGCCGCGCTCGTCGTCGGCGAAGTGCTCGACCATCGTGTCGGCCAGCGCGCGGGCCGCGGTGAACCACTCGGGCTCGAAGGTGGCCTCGTAGAGCACGAGCAGGGCCTCGAGCAGAAAGGCGTGGTCCTCCAGGTAGGCGGGCAGCCGCGCCTGACCGTGGTTGTAGGTGCGCAGCAGACGGCCGCGGTTGTCGCGCATCACGTCCAGCAGGAAGCGAGCGCACGCGCGAGCACCGTCCGTGTAGCGCTGGGCACCGTCCTCGCCGTGGGCGCGCAGGACGGCTCCCGTCTCGGCCAGGGCGGCAATCATGAGCGCGTTCCAGGAGGTCAGGCGCTTGTCGTCGACCCCCGGGCGCACGCGCTCAGAGCGGGCCCGGCGCAGCCGCCGGCGGATGCGCGCGAGCTGCTGCGAGTCGGGCTCCGGCCCGTGGCCCTGGAGAACGTTGGCGCCCGCTCCGCCCTCGCGGAAGTTGCCCTCCTCGCTGGCGCCGAAGTAGGCAATCGCCGCGTCGGCGTCACCCTCGAGCACCGCCTCGAGCTCGGCCACGGTCCACACGTAGTACCTACCCTCCACGCCCTCCGAGTCCGCATCCAGAGCGGACAGGAAGGCCCCCTCCTCGCCGCGCATCTCAGCGAGCGCCCAGTCCAGCGTGTCGCGACATACCCGCAGCAGTCGGCGGTCACCGAAGACCATCCACCCGTGCAGGTACGCGCGGGCGAGCAGCGCGTTGTCGTAGAGCATCTTCTCGAAGTGGGGGACCGACCACGTCGCGTCCACCGCGTAGCGGGAGAAACCGCCGGCGACCTGATCGTGGATGCCGCCGGCGGCCATCGCACGCAGGGTGTGCAGGGCCATGCGCCCTTCGCTTGATTGCTCGGGATCGGCTGACGCGCCGGCGCGGCTGAGCAGGAACTCGAGCACCGACGCGGGCGGGAACTTGGGCGCTCCCCCGAACCCGCCGTGGCGTGTGTCGTAGCTGCGCGACAGAACATCGACGGCCTCGGTCAGGGCGGGCGCGGTAATGGGTTCAGACGACGGTGAGAGCGCGGCCCCACCGGCCAGACGCTCGCGTGCGGCCTGGCTGCCGGAGCGGATCTCCTCGCGGCGCTCGCGCCAGGCGTCCGCCACGGCGGCCAGCACCTGCGCCCAGGCCGGCATCCCGTGGCGTGGCTCGGGTGGGAAGTAGGTCCCGCCGTAGAAGGGCACCTGCTCGGGGGTGAGAAAGACGTTCAGGGGCCAGCCTCCTTGCCCGGTCATTCCCTGCACCGCCGCCATGTAGATCGCGTCCACGTCGGGACGCTCCTCGCGGTCGACCTTCACGCACACGAACTCGCGGTTCATGAGCGCCGCCGTCTGAGCGTCCTCGAAGGACTCGCGCTCCATGACGTGGCACCAGTGACACGAGGAGTAACCGATGGAGACCAGCAGCGGGCGGTCCTCACGGCGAGCCCGCTGCAGCGCCTGCTCTCCCCAGGGCAGCCAGTCCACCGGGTTGTCGCGGTGCTGGAGCAGGTAGGGGGAGGTCTCGGCCGCCAGTGCGTTGGACATGATGTGAGCCAGGCTAGGGGGCCGAGGCCGTCAGGAGGAGTGGACCAGCAGCGGCGCGGGCCCAAGCGGTGACCCCAGCGGCCAATCCCGCCCGGCGGAGGCCACGCGGGCCACGCGGGCCGCGCGGACGCGCAGGTTTCGCCCGCCGAGTCGCCCCGAGAAGCCCTGCGCGCTCAGGCGCACCGTCCCGTGCGCGGCGGCTCTACCTCCCACGTGCAGACGGGCCGCGCCGCCACGCCCGGTGGCCAGCAGGCGCAGGGGCACGGTGCCGCTGAGCTTCACGCCGGACACGAAGGAGAAGCTCTGCAGGCGCACGCCGCGGCGTGTGATGACCGCGGTGCCTCCACGCAGGCCGCCGAAGCGGGCGCCCGGGCGCAGGCTGCGCCCCGCACCGAGGAGCGCGGCGACGAGCTCGCGGCGCAGGTCCACCAGGCTGTCGGCCACCGCGGCCAGGGTCTGTCCCGAGCGACCACGCGTCCCGGGCAGAGGGGGCACCGCGCCGATGCGCCGCGGTGGTATCGGCGTGGGTGCGAAGCGGTTGGCCGTCGGCGTGCACTGGGCCGCTTGTCCACCGGCAAAGAAGGTCCGCACGGCCGCCTGCGAGCAGCCACTGGCGTCTGAGCCCAGGACGGAGTGCCCGGTGTGGGGGACCACGATCACGCGGGAGCCCGGTGCACGGGCGGCGACCCGCGCGGCGTCCTCGGTCGGAGTGCGCAGGTCCGCCGCCCCCGAGAGGATCAGGGTCGGCACGCGCGGCAGCGCGCCCCGGACCGGGGGCGGGGGGGAGGCGATGGGCCAGGCCAGGCAGGTGGGGATCGGGCCGTTGAGCAGCGCGGTTAGGCGGTCGAAGGGAGCGATCGCCGCCGGGGCAATGGCGGCCGCCTCCTGAGCGGCCTGTCGCAGGCGAGACGCGGGCGGCGCGTTACGCGGTGACCACGGGAAGTTGGTCTCCTCACAGATCGTCGTCACGTACAGCGCGGGTTGGAAGGCTCCCGCGGCGCGGCGGGGGAGAATGCCGCCGCCGCCCAGAGGGCTCCCGCTCTCGGGAGTCACCGCGCGGCTCCCGTTGGGGGTCAGCCCGGCCGCCAGCAGCGCCAGGCGCAGCAGCGGGGAGGCGTCGCCGGTCAGGGCTGAGCGCACGGCGGCCGGCAGCTCGGCGCGCAGCGCGGGATTCTCATCGCCGGCCACGAGGACATCGAACAGGCCTCCGCGCCCCAGCGTCAGGCGACGCGCGTGCCCACGCCCATCGAAGATGCGTCCGCGCAGCGGGCCGCGGGTCAGGCGCGCGACGAGGGCGCCGACGTCGGCCGTCGGGTTCGCGGTGATGCCCTGACAGGCGGTCGCCGCGCACAGGTCGCCCAGGACGCGTCCCACGGCGGAAAAGGACGAGCGCTCCAGCGGGTCGGGGCCGTCGACGTCCACCGTCGAGTCCAGAATGAGCGCCTCGACGTGCTGGGGGTAGCGCTGGGCGTACTCGAGGGCCACCTTGGTGCCGTAGGAGACGCCGAACAGCGTCAGGCGCTCATAGCCCGCGGCCTGGCGCAGCGCCTCGAGGTCGTCCACCGAGTCCGAGGTGGTGAACGAGCCCCGGCGGGCGCCGAGCTGGACCGCGCAACGCGCCGCGGCACGAGCGGCCGAGCCGCCCCGCCCCAGCGCCGAGCACCTCAGCGGCGAGGACCGCCCGGTTCCCCGCTGGTCGAAGAGCAGCAGATCCCTCTGACCCAGGGCGGGGGCGACCAACCGGCGAAAGTCGCTCAGCAGGGGAAGGGCGGCCTGTCCGGGTCCGCCGGCCAGGCCGACGACCGCCACCGAGCCCGGCCGCGGGCCGGCCGTGACGCGCCGGACGGCCACCCTGACGGTGCCCTTCAGGTGCCCGTGCCGGCGCCGGACGGCCACCCTGACGGTGCCCTTCAGGTGCCCGTGCCGGTCGAGGGGAACGGTGAGGTTGGCGCACCCCGTCCGCGCCTGGCCGGTGCACGGCCGGAAGGCCAGCGTGCCCGCCGCGGAGGCCTCGCCCGCGGTCAGGCTCGCCGTGATGAGCGGCGCCGTGACGAGGAGCGTGAGCAGGCGCCGCATGAGGACGGGGGACGCTAGCGCACGGGCTCGGGCGCACGCGCGGGTGCCATCCGCGAGCAGCGGTGACCCGGGGCAGCGGTGAGGTCGATCAGGGGTCGAGGGTGAAGTCGGCACCGGGCGGACCGGGGCGGTGTTCCGCCTTATGTAGTGCCAGCGCGTGCGTCCCTGGCCGGTGCTACCTTTGCGAGCTGGTGTGTATCGCTTAGGTAGGGGAGGCAATATGAAGCGCATGTTCCGCGGCGCCCGTCTGGTGCTGCTTCTCGGCGTGGTCGCGATGATCGCGGCCGCAATTCCCGCTCTGGCCGCGAGCGGCCCGGACGCGTCGTCCGCCAAGAAGCACAAGAAGAAGCACAGCAAGCGTGGTCCGACAGGCAAGCAGGGCCCACGGGGCGCCACGGGAGCAACGGGTGCCACAGGACCGCAGGGGCCGGCGGGACCGCAGGGCGCCCCGGGAGGCCCCCCGGGTGCCCGCGGAGCACCGGGTGCGACCGGACCGCCGGCGGAGTCGGCGGTGGACTACGGCGTGGCCCGCGTGATTAACGTCCGAAGCGGGATGGTACTGGGCACCGTGTGGACGTCCAACATCCCTGAGGACCGCAACAACGCGGCCAACGCCTCGGGCACGGTCGTCGACCCGGCGTGCATGGCCGGGGACACGTTTAGGGCAACCGGCGCCATCCGCTCCAACGAGACGGAGACGAGCACTCCGGCCGGAGAGGCCGGTGCCGGACTCGTCGTCCAGGGCGGCAACGGTCAGTTGCTGACCGCGGCGCAGACTACGCCCCCCAATCCCAATCCTTTTGGGACCGTCAAGGTCGTCTCCATCGCCCGCTCCTCGAAGCTCGACAGCAACGCTCCCGAGACCGGCAACGAAACGACGCTGGTGACCACCGCCGCGATCGGTGCCCCTGCTGGGGGCACGTGCATCATCAACGGTACGGCGCAGTTCTTCGACTTCAACGAGGCTGCAGGAGAGCGCTGAGTCGAAGCTGACGGGACGCACGGCGAGGGAGCCCCGATGCGGGGTTTCCCTCGCCGTCCCGGCGGCCACGCATCACCCCCCACCAACAGGTAGCTTCGCCGTCGTGTCTCACCCCCGCCAGACCATCGCTGCCCCCGAGGCCCCGGGGGTGCCGGACCGGCCTACGGCGGTCCCAGGCAAAGCAGCGCCAGGCTGGGCCGGGCGATGGCATCGGTCATCCTGGCGCGGGTGCTCGCCGGGCAGGCCGCGGCGGTAGGAACACGGGCGAGGACCCGGGCGTAGGCCTGGCTCCTCGGCGAACAGGGGGTCTTCACCGCCGCCCCGAAGCTCTGCCTCGGGCTGCTCATGCAGTCCCTCGGCAGCAGGACCTGATGGTCTGCGGCCAGGCACACGGTGGGGTCGATCTGCGCGGAGAGCCTCACTGCCTCGAGAGCGTTCGCTGGGCAGGCGCTGGTGGAGGGGGCGCGGGCCAGGACAGCGGCGTAGGCCTTGCTGGAGCTGCAGGGCCTTTCGGCGCCGCCAAACCCGGTTCCCACCCCCTGGTTGACTTCGGTGACGGGCCCCAACCCGGAGGCCGGGGCGTCGATGCAGTCCCCAGCCACCAGCAGGCCGCCGCCCGCTCCAGGGTCGCCTGGATGCGGGGGGCGCAGGTTGCGCAGGCAGACCGTCTGGTTGTTGAAGACGTCGCTGGCCGCGCTGTCGCTGTCGGCGGGGCACTTGCCGTAGAGCTGGTCGAGGGAGAACACTCCGTCGTGGACCAGCGTGGTGATGCGCGCGTAGGCCTCCGGGGAGGAGCAGGAGGCGACCTTCACGCCGTACTTGGGTTGGTGGCGCACGCACCCGCCGACCGCGAACCCGCCCTGGCCGTTGCCGCCGGTGCCGCTGCGTGCGACCAGGCTGAGCAGTAGCACCACCCCGATCGCGATCAGCGTGCCCGCCAACTGGCCCGGGACGCGCCGGCGCCGCGATGGGGGAGTGCCCGGCGACGATGTCACCGCTGGACGCTCAAGCCGAGGGCACGGTCTCGGTGCTGGTCTTGCATGGTGCTCCTCCGTCCTCGCGCAACTTCGCGAGGCCATTGGCCCATGGTTCTCAAACGAGGTATACACCCACCAGACGCATGCCGCGCGCCCGGTCAATCGGTTGCCCGCCGCCCACCACCGAGGAGGAGCGCCCTCCGTGCCCCATCGCCGTGAGATCATCGACGCCCCCGACGCCCCGGCCGCCGTGGGCCCCTACAGCCACGCGGTGCGTAGCGGCGACCTGCTGTTCTGCTCGGGGCAGATCCCCCTCGACGCCCGCACGGGGGAGATCAGCGGCGCCATTGCCGCCGAGCAGGTGAGCGTCTGCCTGAGCAACCTGCAGGCCGTCTGTCGTGCGGCGCAGACCGATCTGGCCCGCGCCGTGCGAATCACCGTCTACCTGACCGATATGGCCGACTTCGCCTCGGTCAACGAGGCCTACGGCGCCTACTTTCTGACCCACCCCCCGGCCCGGGTGGCCATTGGCGTGCTCGCCCTGCCGCGGGGCGCCCTGGTGGAGGTCGACGCCATCGTGGCCATGGCCTAGTCGGTGAGCGACTCGCCGCGTAGCTGGGCGCGGCGGATCTTGCCGCTGCTGGTCTTGGGCAGCTCGGCGGCGAAGTCGACGATGCGTGGGTACTTATAGGGGGCCGTCTGGCGCCTGACGTGCTCCTGCAGTTCGCGGGCCAGGGCGGGGGAGGGCTCGTGGCCCTCGCGCAGCACGACGACCGCCCGCACCACCGCGCCGCGCTCCTCGTCGGGAGCGGCGATCGCGGCCGCCTCGGCCACCGCGGCGTGGGCCACCAGCGCCGACTCCACCTCGAACGGTCCGATGCGGTAGCCGGCGGAGATGATCACGTCGTCGGTGCGCCCCTCGAAGTACAGGTAGCCCTCCTCGTCCTGGCGTACGCGGTCGCCGGTGTGCCAGCGCCCTGCGGGCGGGTCCTCGCCGAGGTAGCCCAGGAAGAAGGTGGGCACCGTCTCGGGCTCGGCCACCAGCTCGCCGTCGAGCACGCTCAGACCGACCCCGGGGAGCGCGAGCCCCATCGACCCCGGACGCGCGGGCTCCCCGACGGGCATGGCCGTGAGCTGGCCGGTCTCGGTCTGGCCGTAGCCGTCGCGGATCTGCAATCCCGTCACCTCCTCCCAAGCGCGCAGGACCTCGGGGTTCAGTGCCTCCCCGGCGGCCACCATCCCGCGCAGGCCGGGCAGCGGGCGCAGCGTGGCCCGCTTGGCGATGACCCGGTACTCGGTGGGCGCCATGCACAGCACGTTGACGCGCTCGCGCTCGAGTATGTCCAGGCGCTCGGTCGCGTCGAAGCGACCGTCGTGCAGGAGGGCGGCCGCCCCCCTCAGCCAGGGCGCGATGAAGGCGTTGCGCGCCGATTTCGACCATCCGCTGGCCGCCGTGCACCACACCAGCTCACCGGACCGGGCGGCCAGCCAGTGCTCGGCCTGGACGCGCTGGCCGCTGAGGTAGCGCTGGCCGTGGAGCACCGCCTTGGGCTTCCCGGCGGTGCCGCTGGTGAAGGTGATCAGGGCCGGGTCCTCGGGCGACAGCTCGGCTGGGGCGCCTGCCCGCTGGCCTGGGGGCGGGTACTGCTCGCCGGCCCACAGCACCGGCGTGTCGGACTCGAGCACGCCTGCCGCCTGGAGCTCGGCGCCGTTGCGTTCGTCGGCCACGATCGCCGCGGGGCGGGTGATGAGCAGGCGCAGGCGCAGGTCGCCCGCGCGCAGCTGCTCGTTGCAGGGCAGCGCGATGGCTCCCATGCGCAGGCAGGCGAGCATGGCGAATACCCACTGCGGACGATTGCCTATGAGGGTCATGACGACGTCGCCGCGACCAACGCCTCGGCTGGACAGCAGCTGGGCCATGTGCTCGCTGTGTGCGCGGACCTCGGCGAAGCTCCATTCGCGCCGTGCGCCGTCGCGAGCGAGCTCCACCAAAGCTCGAGCTTCGGGGGCCATCGCCTCGACTACCTCGACGTAGAAGTTCAGCCCCGCTCGATCAGCTCACGGACCCGCTCGGAGCACAGCGAGTCGACCGCGTCGGCAGCGAACCGGATGCCGTGCGGGCCATTCTCCACGCGCACGCGGGAGGGAACGACGATCTCCAGTCGGCCGTCGACGGCTTTGAGCTCCAGCTCCGTGCCGGCGGCGAACCCGAGCTCATCTCTCAGGCCCTTGGGCACCACGAGTCGACCGGCCGCGTCAATGGTAGATCTCATGGCAGTGAACGTACCATCTAGGTACCATCCCGCCGCGAGATGCTCCACGGGTGCTCGGCTAGAGCACCATCTGGGTGCACACGAAGTTGGCCGCGGGGCGCTCGCCGCCGTCGAGGCCCGCCTTGAACACGCGCACCTCCCACACCTGCGTGCGCGAGCCAAGGTGAAGCGGCTCGCCGATGCCGAGCAGCTCATCGCCCAGGCGCCCGGTGGCGAACACATTGATCTTCAGCTCCACCGTGGTGAAGGTGCTGCCGGATGGGAGGTTGCGCATGGTGCCCCACGCCGCCACTGTGTCGGCGAAGGCCACCCAGCAGCCTCCGTGGACGGCTCCGCCGGGGTGCAGGTGGCGCTGGTCGATGCGCATGCGCCCGCGAGCCCGCTGTGGCTCGATCTCCAGCAGCTCCATGCCCAGGTCGCCGGGGAAGCTGCCGCGCAGCGCCTGCGCCGACGCGCGCGGGGTGATGGCCGGGTTGTCCGCTCTCGCCGACGAGCTCATCGCGTACCCGACGACGCGCCGGCGTGGCGTGCGCCCATCACGCGCCGCCCAGCTGGGCGGCCTTGACCAGCAGCAGCGCCACGGCGACGACCAGGTACACGCGCATCAGGAGCATGGTGGCCTTGCGGCTGGTCGACCAGGTCGGGCGGCCCAGGAAGACCAGCGGAGGCATCGTCCACTGCTCCCGGGGGACGGTGTAGACGGGCGACGGTTGCGGCCCGCGCTGTCGTCGCGCGAGCGCCATCGCCGCCCCGATGCCCAGCAGCCCGACGAGCAGCGTGCCGAAGAGGTAGGTGGCGAGCACCGTCACGTCGACCTTGGGAAAGACCGTCGTGGCGGTCAGGATCAACGACAGCACGATGAGCACACCAACGATGATGCTGGCCAGGACGTTCAGCCACGTGCGGTTGACCCACGGCCCCAGGACCTCGCGGTCGTTGCACAGCAGCAGCAGGAAGACGGTCGCGCTGGGTAGCAGCACACCGGCGAGGGCCTGCACGGCCACGGTGATCACCCCGAGGGGGGCGCCGGGGATGAGCACGATCGCCGCCGCGGCGGCGATCAGACCGGCGAAGATCGCGTAGAACGCCTTGGCCTCTGAGAAGCGCCGGTGCAGCGACTGGCGCGTGCCGAAGACATCGCCGATGGCGTAGGACGTGGACAGGGTCAGCGCGGCGGCGCCGATGAGCGACGCGTTGAGCAGGACGATGGCGAAGAACGTCCCGGCGACGCTCGAGACGTGGAGCTTGAGCGCAGCCGCGGTGGCGCCGGCGTCGGTGAAGTGCCCGAAGACCGAGGTGTGGGCCAGACCGAACGCCGCGACGCAGATCATGGCGGCGGCGCCCACGATGACGACCACCGCTCCGATGACCGTGTCGGCGCGCTCGTAGTTGATCCAGCGGGGGGTTATGCGCTTGTCGATGATGTTCGACTGCTGGAAGAACAGCTGCCAGGGGGCGACCGTGGTCCCCACGATGGCGATGATGAGCAGGATCGAGGTCGAGTTGGCGCCCCCGCGGATGGCCGGCGCGACGAAGTCGTGGGCCACGGTGCCCAGTGTGGGGTGGGTGAGGATGGCCAGCGGCACCACGAGGAAGTTCGCGAACACGAACACGAACATGAAGCGCTCCCAGAGGCGAAAGCTCCCGGTCGCCGTGATGGCGATCAGCGACAGCGCGGCGATCGGCACGGCGATGTACTTGGATACACCGAAGTAGCCCAGCGCGAGGCTGACCCCGATGAACTCGGTGACGATGGTCAGGAAGTTCAGCAGGAACAGGTCACCCACCGAGAACCAGCCCCAGAAGCGCCCGAAGCGCTCGTTGATCAGGCGGGCGTGGCCCACGCCGGTCACCGCCCCCAGGCGCACCACCATCTCCTGGTTGACGATCAGCACGGGAATCAGCAGCAGCAGGACCCAGAGCAGGCTCGTGCCGTAGTTCTGCCCGGCCTGGGCGTAGGTGGCGACACCCCCGGCATCGTTGTCGCCGACCATCACGATCAAGCCGGGCCCGAGGATCGCGGCCAGCGCGAGCGCCCGCGAGCGCAGGTCGCGTCCCCCTTCGTGGTGCTGGCCGATCGAGCCCAGCGCGCCGACGATGTCGCCGACGTGCGCCTCGTCGAGCACCGCCCGGTGGCGCTCGGGGGTCGTCGGTGGGGTCTGCGATGGGGCGGGGGGGTGCGTGGCCATACGTCCTGACCTCCTTTCTGGGGCCGCGGCGCTCTTGTCGAGGCTGCGCCGGCGGCCGGAGGTCAAGCCACGCTGAGAGCGGTCAGCTTGGACCTGCGACAGGCGGAGCAGCGCCGCTACTTCGCGGAAGCTCGCTGGTGTCTAAATCTGTCTGGGTGTCCATGGGTTCGCCTTGGACACCGTAGCCGGGCCAGCTTCCGACCCGGGTGTTCTGCGTGGAAAAGCCCGGTCAGCCGCGAGCCAGCCCATAGCGCCGCCTCCAGTCGCTGGGCAGCATGAGCTCGAGCACATCGTCGACGGCGAGGACTCCGACCAGACGCTGTTCGGCGTCCACCACGGGCAGGGTGACCAGGTTGTAGTCGGTCATCAGGCGAGCGATCTCGGGGACGTCTGCATCGGGGGTCACCGCGATCGGGGGATGCTCCACCAGCGACTCCAGGGTGCCTTCGGCGGGGGCGCGGATCAGCTCGGGGAGGCCCACCGCTCCGCGTAGCCCCTGGGCGGCGTCATGGGTGAACACCGCCGCGATGGCCTCCGGGGCGCACTCGCTGTCCCTGACCCGCGCAAGGGCGTGGGCCACGGTGGCGGTCTCGGGCATGAGGATGAACTCGTCGTTCATCAGCCCACCGGCCGTGGAGGGGTTGTAGCCGAGCAGCTTTCGCAGCTTGCGCTGGCGGTCGGGCGGCATCAGCGCGAGCACCGGCTGGCGGCGGTCCTGTGCGAGTTCGAGCAGCAGATCGGCGGCGTCGTCGCTGGCCATGTTGGCCAGGACCGCGGCCACCTGCGCGTCGGAGCGTTCGCGCAGGAACTCGAGCTGATGCTCCTCGTCGAGCTCCTCGAAGACATCGGCCTCGAGCTCGCGGTCATCGCGCACGGCGCGCAGGATCTCCTCGCCCTCGTCGTGTGAGGCGGCCTCGACCAGGTCGGCGATCTGCGCCGGGTGCAGGCGCCCGATCCGTGGAGCAAGCCGCAGACGGGCGCTGGGGACGTGTCCCACGAACGGCTCCAGTGAGCGCCAGTCCACGAATTCGGTGGCTGTGTGGTCGTGGTTGCGCTCCAGCAGCCGGCGCACTCCGCCGCGCGCACCCGGGGTGATGCCCACCACCCGCCAGCTCCCGTCCACCTCGGCCAGCTCCACCTCGCGCGCCTTGATCAGGTGGGCGGTCTGCACGTTGATCACGCTGCGTCCCAGGAGATCCTCACGCAGCAGAACCTCTCCCTGGCGGCGCTCAAAGGACTTCAGGTTGAGCTTCGCGGTGCGCAGCTGCGTCGCGCCCGCGCGCAGGCTGGCGATCTGCTCGGCGGGCACGAAGGAGTCCCGTCCTGCGATGCCCGCCTTCAGTCCGGTGATCAGCGGGTAACCCTGGTCGCCCAGGCGACAGATCAGGTCCTCCACGCGACCGAGCTTGGCCCCCGGGCCGTCGAGCAGAGGGCTGCCCACCACGGAAGAAAGGTGGAGCATCGTCTGGGGCGGGCTACTCGGTTGCTCAACGTCCGGTTCGCTCACGGGTCACCTTGGGTCGGGTGGTCACCGGCGCCATCTGCGGACCGGCGGGACTGGAGCCTAGCGCCGCCACTACGCGTAGGACCTGCGCCCGCGGCGCCGTGGTACGTGGGGGGACCGGCGCGCAGGCGCCGGTATCCTGCTCCCCAGCCCCCTTCGACCGGGAGAGTGCCCGACATGGCCGTAGCCACCGCGCCCTACACCGATAAGTCAGACGAGCAGAAGGCGATCACCGAGATGGTGCGCCAGTTCGCCGACGAGCAGATCCTGCCCAACGCCGAGCACTACGACCACGAGGACTCCTTCCCCGAGCCGATCGTGGAGCAGATGCGCGAGCTGGGGCTGTTCGGAGTGACCATCCCCGAGGAGTACGGGGGCATGGGCCTCGATCTCACGACCTACGCGATGATCGTCGAGGAGCTCTCGCGCGGCTGGATCTCCATATCGGGCATCGTCAACACGCACTTCATCGGTTCCTACCTGCTCATGAAGTTCGGCTCCGAGGAGCAGAAGCAGAAGTACCTCCCGCGCATGGCCACCGGCGAGATCCGCGCCGCCTTCTCGCTCTCCGAGCCCGAGATGGGCTCTGACGTACAGGCCATCAAGGCGTCCGCTCGCAAGCTCGACGACGGGGCCTATGAGATCAACGGTCAGAAGATGTGGGTGACCAACGGCCTGCGCTCCACCTTGGTCTTCGTACTCGTGAAGACCGACCCCAGCGCCGAACCGCGCCACAAGGGCTTCACCTGCTTCATCGCCGAGAAGGAGCCGGGGGTCTCGGAGAACACCGGCGAGTACCGCGGTCTGAACGTTCCCCCCCAGATCCGCAAGCTCGGTTACAAGGGTGTCGAGTCCACCGAGCTCGTGTTCGACGGCTACCGGTGTCCGGCCGAGAACATCCTGGGCGCCGAGCAGGCCGGGCTCAATCACGGCTTCAGCCAGATGATGGATGCGCTGGAGGTGGGCCGGGTCAATGTGGCCGCGCGCGGGGTGGGTATCGCCCAGCGCGCCCTGGAGCTCGCGCTGCGCTACTCCCAGGAGCGCAAGGCGTTCGGAAAGCCCATCGCCCAGCACCAGGCGATCCAGTTCAAGCTGGCGGACATGGCCACGCAGGTGGACGCCGCGCGACTGCTCACCCTGCGCGCGGCGCGCCTGAAGGACGCGGGTGAGCGCTCGGACCTCGAGGCGGGCATGGCCAAGCTGTTCGCGTCAGAGGCGGGGCGCTACTGCGTGGAGGAGTCCTTCCGCATCCACGGCGGCTACGGCTACTCCAAGGAGTATGAGATCGAGCGCCTGTATCGCGATGCGCCCCTGCTGCTGATCGGCGAGGGCACGTCTGAGATCCAGCGCATGGTGATCGGCAAGACGCTGCTGCAGCGCCACCGGATCTAGCTCGCGGTGGCCTCCGCTGACGCCAAGACGCTCATCGAGATGGCGGTGCACAACCTCTTGGAGGAGGTGCCGGCGCTCGCACCCATGAAGCTGGTGGTTGGCGTGGAGCTGCGGGGCCGCGGCGACGTGCAGCTCTACCGGCTACAGATGCCCGAGATAGCGGTGGCCAAGGATCAGGCGTCCGACGCCCGCGTGCGGGTGGAGGTGCGTCGCGAGTTCTTCAACGTCATGGCCGTGGACGGCAAGGTGCCCGACTGGATCGAGGCGTTCACCTACGGTCAGGCCAAGGCGACCGGTCCTCCCCAGATCCTCAAGCTGATCGCCAACGTCGTCGAGCGCCACCAGGACCGCCAGCAGACGCGTCGAGCAAAGCCCCACCCGGCCTAGGGCCCCGAGCAGAGCTCAAGTCCCTGCCCGCGACGCCGCCGGGGCGTCTGCAAGGTCGGGTCGCGGCTAGCGGTAGAGCGAGATCTGCTGGGCGAGGAAGGCCAGCGAGAGGACCAGGAACACGATCATGACGATCAGCGAGAAGTTCTCGTTCAAAACGCCCCCCGGTTCTGGTGGGCTGCCGCCCCACGCGCCGTGCCGTTCAACATGTGCGCAGCTTACCGGCCCGCACCCCACGGCGGCGCCGCTCGGTGGTCAACGGTGAGGCGCATCGAGGAGATCCTGCCCCCGCATACCCCGCGGGCGTGGCCGGCCCTGTCGGCGCTGCGCCCCCAGGTGCCGCATCCCGCCGCGCTCGTGCAGGCCGTGGACGGTGTCCAGCGCGCGCAGGGCTACCGGCTGGTGGGCGCCTTCGAGTCGGCGGAAGCGGGCGTCCACGCCGACGCGGACGCCGCGGCCGAGGCTGACTCCGAGGCCGAGGCTGACGCGGACGCCAACGCCGAGCCACAGGCTGACGCCATGGCGGTTGCCGGATTTCGGGTCCTGCACACACTGGCCTGGGGCGTCACCCTGTACGTCGATGACCTCTCGACCGTGGAGGCCTCGCGCGGCCACGGCCACGCGAGGGCGCTGCTGCACTGGCTGGAGGGCG
>JAABUQ010008500.1_pt1 | contig 14370 bp, 15 predicted proteins | sample 5560001 | NCBI WGS metagenome assembly JAABUQ01 (sample SAMN10711888, study PRJNA513371) | rock metagenome | isolation source: Antarctica rocks | place: Antarctica: Victoria Land, Finger Mt nord | collected 2015-12-18
GGTATTCGAGCACCCGGCTGCGCGCCCAGTAGAGGTCGGTGCCGTCCTCGAACACGACATAGACGAACGAGACGCCGAAGTTGGAGAAGCCCCGCACCACCTTGGCGCGCGGGACGGCCAGCAGCGCCGTGGTCAGCGGATAGGTGACCTGGTCCTCCACCACCTGCGGGGCCTGACCGGGATACTCGGTATAGACGATCACCTGGGTGTCGGAGAGGTCGGGCAGCGCGTCGAGCGGGGTGTTCGCGACGGACCAGACACCCAGGCCGACCAGCATGAGCGCGATGAGCAGCACCATGCCGCTGTTGCGCGCCGACAGCTCGATAAGGCGGCCGATCATCGGGACGCTCCCGGCTGGGGTGACGCTGCCGGGTTTGGGGCGCCGGGGGCGAACCCCTGGAGCGCTGCCCGCAGGTTGCTTTCGGCATCGATCAGGAAGTTGGCCCCGACCACGACCCGCTCGCCGGGCTTCAGGCCGTCGAGCACCTGGACCCAGTCGTCACCGTGCGTCCCGAGGCGCACCGGCCGGGGTTCGAACCGTCCCTCGCCGCGATCGACCAGCACGACCTGGCGGGCGCCGCTGTCGATCACTGCGGAGTTCGGCACGGCCATCACAGGGCCGCTCCCGGCCGGAGCGTCGATCTGCACGGCCGCATACATCGCCGCGCGCAGGGCCAGGTCCGGGTTGGCGACCACGACCCGCACACGGCCTGTGCGGGTGGCAGCGGACAGGGTGGGGTAGATGAACTCGACGGTCCCCTCGAACCTACGGCCGGAATAGGCCACGAACGTCGCCGTCGCCTTCTGGCCGGGCTGCACGACGCCGAGGTCCTGCTCCTGGACGTCGGCGACCAGCCATACCGTCGAGAGGTCGGCCGTCTTGTACAGCGGCTCGCCGGGACCGATCCGCATGCCCTCCTGGATCAGCTTCTCCGTCACCACCCCGTTCGCTTGCGCACGCACCGCGATGCGGCGGGAGACAGCGCCTGTGCGGCGCAACCTGACGATCTCATCCTCGGGAACGTCGAGTGCCCGGAGGCGGCTCACGGCCGCGGCCTGGAGGTCGGCGCCCATGCGGGCCGCGACCAGGTACTCCTTCTCGGCCACGACCAGCTCAGGGGCGTAGATTTCGGCCAGCACCTGCCCGCGGCGGACCGGATCGCCCATTGCCGAGACGGCCAGGCGCTCGACCCAGCCAGCCACCTTCGTGGTGACGGTCGCCAGGTGGCGTTCGTCGAACTGCACCGTGCCGGTCGCGCGCACGGACCGGGCGACCGCTGGCCGCATCTCGACGGTCTCGGTCCGCACGCCCAGGGTCTGCATCCGGCCGGGGGTGATGCGGACCGTGCCCGGCGGGTCACCCGCCGCGTCCTCGTCGGTGAAGACAGGCAGGTAGGCCATACCCATGGAATCGTTCTTGGGCGTGGGCGAGGTGTCGGGCAGGCCCATCGGGTTGCGGTAGTACAGCGGCTTCCGGTCCCGGCCCGGCGCCCTAGGTGCGGGCGCTGTGGCAGCGGAGGCTTGCGCCGCCGGGGCGTCCTCAAAGACAGGCTTGTAGTCACGCCCGTCCAGGGTCCGCGCTGGCCCGGCTGCGTAGGCCGGCTTGCCGTCCGGGTCCTGGTAGTAGAGCGGAGTGCCGCCAGCTGCCGCAGCCGGGGCAGCACTGATGGCAGGCAAGCCCCCCAGGACTGAGCTGCTAGCAACGACGGTGCAAGCGAGCGTCGCCGCCAGCCGGACCCTGACCCACGGCCGGCTCATAGGTCACCCCCAACCAGCCGCTCGATCCCGGCCAGCTCGGTTTGGGCAGCCAGTTCGGTGCGCAGCAGCGTGAGCTGCACGTCATGGATGCGGTGTTCGGCTACGATGGCTGCCGTCAGGTCACCCTGTCCCTGGCCATAGCTGGCCAGGACCGCCCGGAAGGCTCCCTGTGCCTGCGGCAACGCCTCGCGGCGCAGCAGCGCCTCCGTGCGGCGGGCCGCCTCCAGCCGGGCGATGCCCTCTCCAAGGGCGCCCTCGACCTCCAGGAGCGTCGCGTCGTAGCGCTGCTGCGTCGCGCTCAGGCGGGCAGCGGCCTCCTGCTGGCCGGACGCCGTGCGGCCCCACGGGACCGGGATGTTCAGGCCGACTGTGGCCGCGAAGCCGACCGGCCGGTTGTTGGTCTGGATGAGCGGGCCGGCTCCGACCGTGACGTCGGGATACCAGGCCTTGTCCGCCAAGGTGCTGCGGGTCCGGGCAGCGACCATCTCGGCCGCTTGCGCCGACACGTTGGGGTTGCCGGCGCGGGCGCGCTCAAGCAGGGCTGCCAAGGTCAGCCCTGCTGTTGGCAAGGGCCGGGGGCGCGGAGCGGCAAGGGGCCCATCTGCCGGCCGGGCAACCAGCGCGTTGAGGCGGGCACGGGCGGCCGCGCGTTCCCCTTCAACACGGATGATCTCCAGCTTGGCCGACGTCTCCTCGCCGAGAACCTGGATGACGGCCGCCTGATCGCCGCCGCTTTGGCCGTAACGGGCGACCGAGGCGGCGCGCATGCGGCGTGCAAGCTCCTGCACCTCTCGGTTCACCGCGATGGACCGGCTGAAGACGTCGTACTGGGCGAACGCCACCTTGATCTTCTCGTCGAGTTCGTTCCGGGCCGCCTGCTCCCGCCCTCGGGCGGCGTCCACATCGGCCAGCGCCGCCTCGCGTCGGAGGCTCCGCTTGCCCCAAAGCGGAAAGGCCTGGGTCACCGTCACGCTATGGCCGCTGAAAACGCCGGGGTCCCGGTAATATGAGTAGCTGTCGGAGATCGTCGGGTCATCGAGCGCGGCGGCGCCCCCTGCCTTTGCAGACGCTGCAGCGGTGTCGAGCGCCGCGGCCCGCAACGCCGGGCTTAACTGGCGGCCCGCGGCCAGCATCCCTTGCAACGTCGCACCCAGTGGGCCGGCGTCAGCCTGGGCGTCCGCCGATGATGGGACCGCGGCGGCCAGACCGGCGGCCACCACGCCAACGGCTCCAATCCGGACCCACTGGGCGCGCACGTCACTTCACCAGGTCGGCAGTGACGGTGCCGCGGACCGTCTCGGCCTCACCCTGGACCTTGGCCGCAAGCGTGATGGCCCACGTCCCGGCCATCCCTGGCTCGACCTCGAAGCGGTAGATGCCGTCCCGGGCGGGTGGCACCAGCTTGATGGGTGCCGTCATGGTCGGCATGGCCATGGGGGACATATCGGCCTTGCTCTCGAAGATGACCGCGTCCTTGAGAGGCTTGTTGTCCGGCACATGCACGACGCGCACGGACACGGTGCTCTTGCCGCCACGGGCAGCCTGCGGCTTGCCGACCAGCTCGAAGCGGTAGTCCTGCGCCGCGGCGAGCGCCGGGGAGAGGATGGCGGTGCCGGATACGACGGCGATGCTAAGGGTGAGCGCGGCTGCGCCCATCATGAGGTGCTTGCAAGGCATGGTGCTGCATTCCTTCCCGCCCCGGCGTGCCGGAGCGTTCCTTGGCTGACGACGGCCCGGTTCAGGTCACGGCAGTAGTCCGCGAACGACGCGGGACAAGCCGGGAACCGGGCGTGATGAAGCAGCGCGCACAAGGCGCGCCGGCTCGCTCAGGCGGGTCTGGGCGGGAAAGGAACGGGTTCGGGCGACAGGCCGCCCAGCATGCGGTCTGGCGTCCAGTAACGGACGGCGGCATAGTGAACGCGCGCCTGGCCCAGCCGCACCTGCTCCGGCAGTGCCGGAATGCCGAGGCACTGCATCAGCTTGACGCAGTCCGGGGTGATCCCCTGATGCCGAACGGTGCCGTCAGCGTCCTGCATCATGGCGGCATCGACGCAGCCCGGCATGGCGCTGTCTATCGCGGAGCTTAGCGCCAGGCTGCTGGGCGGCAACGCCTGCACCGTCGCCCCGCCCAGAAAAGCGACGCCGACGATCATAAACACAAGGCGTCGGAGCAAACGCTGCCACATGCCGTTTACATCGGCCCCGCCAGCCAGGAACGCAAGGCCAGCGTCTCTGGTGCCCGAAGCCCCGGCCGAAGTTGGCCGGACCATGCCTACCCCGGCGGCATGCGGTGGCCATGCGCCGGCGGCGGAGCCTGCATGCCAGCATAGCCGCGCAGCTCATCGTAAGCGGCAACCTGCGCCGGAGTCAGCACGGCCCGCATCTCCAGGTGAGCAGCCAGGTGGACGGCCCGCAGCCGGCCCTGCAGGGCACCGATCGCCTCGGCGTCGGCAGCCATCCGGGCCTTGGTCACGGTGGCGTCCCGGAACGCCGCATCCAGCTCGCGCTCCCGCGCCAGCAGGTCGGCACCCAACGGTTTGGCGGCGGCCTCCATGCGGCGGAAGCTGGCCTGGACGGCATCCAACTGGCCCGGCAAGAGGGCGAGCTTGTCGCGGAGCTGTAGGACATGGGCGGGGCCGGGGTAGTGGTTCAGCTCGCCCGCCCGGGCCAGGCCCATGCCACGACCTGCCAGCAGGTCGGCTTGCTCCTCAGCCGAGAGCGCCTTGATCTCGCGCGACTGCTGGCCGGCATAGCCACTCGGCGACTGGGCTGCGGCCGGCACGGCAAGCAGCAGGACAAGGGCAGCAGCGGACATGCGCATAGTAACCCTCCACGGGGTGAGCTGGACGATACCGCCATGCCGGGTCCGATACGACACATAATCGGCATGGTCGCGCGCCCCTGCCAGCCCCGGGTGGGGACAAGTAAGGCACGACAGTGCCGGGAAACGTGAGGACAACCCCATCTATTTGGCCTTGAGCCTCTAGCCACTAAAGGTTCCATACCTGCGGGCAGACTGCGGACGATCCTCCGCTACTGTGCGCCTGCGGCCGGGGCGTTCAACACGGCGCCCTGGGCGGATCGGTCCATCAAAGGCGGCCAAGAGGGAAAACACCATGGACATGCAAGCCTGCATCGAGGCGTGCCTCACCACGCACCGGCTCTGCGCCGAAATCACGGCCCACGTGCTGCACGGCGGCGGCAAGGGGGGCCACGACGAGACCGGCCACCTCGTGGCGCTGCTGGACTGCGCCCAGATCACCATCACCAGCGTGGACTTCATGGCCCGGCGCTCGCCGCACCACACCCACATCTGCGCCGAGTGCGCCGAAATCTGCGAGGCCTGCGCCAAGCTGTGCGAGGCGCATCCCGATCCCGACGGGCAGATGAAGCGGTGCGCCGAAGCCTGCCGCCGCAGCGCCGAAACCTGCAAGGCGATGGGCCAGGCCCGCTAGGCCCGTTCGGGCCGCCTGCCTGGTGCGGGCGGCCCCGCTACCCCGATTGGGCACCCATGGCGTCCGGGACCGCATGGTCGGGGCTGGCGCAGTGGCCGTGGCTATGGTCGGCCAAGGTCTCCAAGATGCGGCAGTCGCCAGTGGCGCCGCCGCGGCAGGCGTCCGTCATGCGGGCCAGCTCGGCCCGCAGCGTCTCCAGCCGGCGCAGCTTGTCCTCCACCGCAGCAAGCTGGCCGCTGGCCAAGGCATGCACCTCCTCGCAAGGGCGCTCAGGATGATCCGACAGTGCCAGCAGCGCTCGCACGGCGTCGAGGGTGAAGCCGAACTCGCGGGCATGGCGGATGAAGTCAAGGCGTTCCAGATGCGCCCGCCCATAGACGCGGTGCCCTCCCTCGGTCCGCGCCGGCACTGGCAACAGGCCGACCTCCTCGTACCAGCGGATCGTCTGCACCTTGCATCGGGTGCGGCGGCCGAGTTCGCCGATGCTGAGGGATGGGGCGGTCATGCAAGGAGGATGGTACATGGGGGCTTGAACCTCAAGCCACTGTAGGTCCCATAACCCGGCGGACCCTGCCGGAGGCCGCCATGCCAGATCATCCATCCGACCCTCGAACCGATGCCCCGAGCGGGGAGGCACTGACCTGGCGCGTCCAGGGCATGGACTGCGCGTCCTGCGTCGCCAAGGTGCGGACCGCGGTGGAACGGCTGCCCGGCATCTCCGGCGTGGAGGTGAACCTGATGGCCGAACGGCTGACGCTTCGCCGCGCCGCGGACGGCGCCGGCGCGGAAGCGGTCGAGCGTCAGATCGAGGCCGTTGGCTACCAGGCCACCTGGCTTGCTGTGCCAAGGTCCGCCGCGGCTGAGGGTCGCGGCCAAGGCGGGCACGATCAGGACGATGGGCATAGCGGCGACGGGCACGACGGGCCTGGTCACGACCATGGTGCCCAAGACGGCTACGACCATGCAGCCCAGGGCGCCGGGGGCGGCTTGCACGCAGGCCACATGCACGCGCACAGCGGGACAGACGAGGCCGAGGAGGGTGCCGGCGTGCCGTGGTGGGGCACCGGCAAGGCGCGGCTGGTGGCCCTGCTTGGTGGCCTCGTCGCCGCAGCCTGGACCCTGTCGCACCTGTTTCCGCAACAAGCCTACTGGATCTACGTCGCCGCCACGCTCGTGGCGGTGTTCCCGTTCGGCCGGCGTGCCGTGGCGCTCGCCCGCGCCGGCACCCCCTTCTCCATCGAAACCTTGATGGTGACGGCCGCCTTCGGCGCGGTGGTGATCGGCGCGGCGGAGGAGGCGGCGTTCGTCGTGGTGCTGTTCGCGGTGGGCGAGCTGCTGGAGAACGTCGCCGCCGGACAGGCCCGCGCCGGCATCAAGGCGCTGGCCGACCTGATCCCACGGAATGCACGCGTCGAGCGCAACGGGACAGTGGTGGAACTGCCCGCCGACCGGCTTGCGGTGGGCGAAGTGGTGCAGGTGCGACCGGGCGACCGCATTCCCTGTGACGGCCTGATCCTTGAAGGCCAGTCCGCCATTGATGAAAGTCCAGTCACGGGCGAGAGCGTTCCAGTGTCGCGCGGCCCCGGCGAGCCGGTGGTTGCCGCCTCGGTCAACACCGCTGCCCTGCTGCGCGTGCGCGTGACTGCGGCGGCAAGCGACAACACGATCAGCCGCATCGTCCGCATGGTGGAGGATGCCACAGCGTCGCGTGCGCCGACGCAGCGCTTCATCGAGAAATTCAGCACCTATTGGACGCCCGGGGCCATGCTGGTGGCGTTGCTGGTGATCCTGGTCCCGCCACTGCTGCTGGGCAGCGACTGGTGGACCTGGATCTACCGTGGCCTATCCGTTTTGCTGATTGCCTGCCCCTGCACCCTGGTGATCTCGGTCCCGGCCGCGATGGCGTCCGGCCTGTCGGCGGGCGCGCGGCGCGGGCTGCTCATCAAAGGCGGCGCGGCGCTGGAAGCCATCCGCGGCGCGCGCACCGTCGCCTTCGACAAGACGGGCACCTTGACCGCCGGCCGCCCGGTCGTCACCGACGTGTTGGCCATGGCGGGCGTGGACGAGGCGGCGCTGCTGCGGGCGGCTGCGGGCGTGGAGGCCGGCAGCGCGCACCCGCTGGCACGCGCGGTGCTGGCGGCGGCGGAAGCGCGCGGCATCCAGCCGCTGCCGGCGCAGGACGCCGCCGCAGTGCCGGGCAAGGCGGCGACGGCCACCGTGGAGGGGCGCCAAGTCGCGGTGGGCAGCCCGGACTATGCCTGGGAGTCCGGCGCCGACCTGGCGCCGCTTGGCCCGCAGGTGACGGCGCTGGAGGAGGCGGGCAAGACCGTCGTGGCCGTGCTGCGGGACGGCCAGGTGCTGGGCGTGCTGGCGCTGCGCGACGAGCCGCGGGAGGATGCGCGGGCGGCAGTGGCGGGGCTGCGTGCGATGGGGATCGCCTCGGTCATGCTGACCGGCGACAACGAGCGCACCGGCCGGGCCATTGCGGCCGGGCTGGGCATGGACGTGCGCGCTGGGCTGCTGCCGGAGCAGAAGCTGCGCGACATCGAGGCGCTCAAGGCTGCAGGCCCGGTGGCGATGGCCGGAGACGGCATCAACGACGCCCCGGCGCTCGCGGCCGCCAGCGTCGGCATCGCCATGGGCGGCGGCACCGCCGTCGCGTTGGAGACAGCGGATGCCGCGCTGCTGCGCGAGCGGGTCTACGGAGTTGTGGAACTGGTCGCGCTGTCGCGGGCGACGATGCGGAACGTGAAGACCAACGTGGCCGTGGCGGTCGGCCTCAAGCTGGTTTTCCTGGCCACGACGCTGCTGGGCATCACCGGGCTTTGGCCGGCCATCCTGGCGGACACCGGCGCCACGGTGCTGGTGACGCTGAATGCGCTGCGGCTGCTGCGCTGGCAGCCGCCGGCCGCTCTGGGCGGACCCGGCAGCGGAACATCGGCACGGCAGGCAGCCCTGTCCCTGGCTACCCTGCCTGCTGGGGTGGGCGCGGCCACGTGAGTACGGTCGCAGACGTACGGCCTGGCACCGGATGGACCGTGCAGGCATGACGTAATGGCGAGTACGGTCGGCGTAGCCCTTGTGCCGGTTGCGGCCATGGTCCTCGGCGCCAGGGCCGCCATACTGCGCCGGCCAGGGCCGGTGCTGACCAGCATGAGGGCCGGACACGCTGGCCGTGATGCGCCTGGACGGCCTGGGACGGTCGCTGGGCGAGTTGCTGACAATCGTGACGATGCTGAAGGAGCGCGGCTTCGCGTTGCTTAGCCTGTAGGAGATGATCGACACGTCGTCGGCTGCCAGCGAGCTGGTCTTCCATGTGTTCGGCGCCATCGCGCACTTCGAGCGCCGTCTGATCGCCGAACGCACGTAGGACGGCATCGCCGCGGCCAGGGCCAAGGCAAGCGGCCAGGCCGCCATCTGCTTGATGCGGTCCGTGTCGCTGCGGCTCTGAAGTTGGTCGCGGCCGGGCTGTGGCCGACCGCTGCAGCGCGCCAGCTCGGCTTGAGTTGATCCACTGTCTATCGGGAGGTCGATCGCGCTGGTGCCAAGCGCGGCCCGTAGTGAGGTCAGGCTGTTTCAGGGTCGGCGTCCAGAAAACAGGGCAGCTCACTCCCTTGCGCCTCGTAAGCGCCACGCACGCTTGAGGTGCTGACCATGGCCTGGAACAATGCGGCAAGGCGTGGAGTTTCTGCTGCGAAGTCGAACCGCTTCCTCCACCACCCCGCGACCATGACCAGGTAGAGGTCCGCGGGACCCGGCCCGGACCCGGCCAGGAACGGCCCGGTCATCAGCCCGTCCATTGTCCGGAACGCCTCGGCAAGGCGCCGGGCCATCCACGCCTGCGTCGCGTCCATCGCGTGCGGATCGTCGCGCAGGTCGAAGCTCGCGCGCCGCCAAGTCATGAAGTCTGCGTGCAACGCAGCGACATGGAACAGCCACCGTAGCGCATGCGCCCTGGCCGCGGCGCCACCTGGCAGCAGCCCCACCGCCGGGAAGCGCTCCGCCACGTGCAGCAGGATGGCGCCCGTTTCCGGGATGACGACGTCGCCGTCTTCCAGCACGGGCACTGTCCCGAACGGGTTGAGCCGCAGGAACGCCGGCGTGCGGGCCTCGCCTACGAAGAGGTCGTGCGCCCACACTTCGAAATCGGCGCCTGCGGCTAACAGCGCCATGTGCGGGGCCAGGCCAGACGTGCCGGGGTGGATGTGCAGCCGCAGGCGGGACGGTCCTGGCGCGGTCACGTTGGGTCTCCTGCTGCAGGCGGTTGGCGAGGCTGGCGCGAAGGGGCATGCATGTGCCGGCGTCGTTCAGGTGGCGGCAGGCGCCGCGTCGCAGGTGCCCATGACGAGGCGGACGCGGCCCTCGCGCAGGCTACGGGCGAGGTTGGCCGCCATGCCCATGAACCGTGGACCCATGACGACGGAAAGGCTCAGCCCCGGCGAAGGCGGCCGTGGTTGCGCGAACAAGGCGAGCGCCACGGCGGTGACGTCCCTCCAGGTATCGGGCTTGAGCCCCGCTCGCAGCATGGCTGCGGCTGTTTCGGCCTGCGTCAGCAGGAAGCTGGTTCCGGCGCCCTCCGCCCATGGCACGGGGAAGTAGGGCGGCAGCTGGGCATCCCCTGCGAGGACGTCATGGAAGGCAAGCCTGCCAGTCGGCCGTAGCACCCGCCGGAACCCGCGGTAAAGCCGGTCCCGGTCGCGGATGTTCATGACGGCGTGCTGCGTCCACACGGTGTCGAACGAGGCGTCGGCGAACGGCAGTTCCAGAAGGTTGCCGGCCTCGTATGTCACTTGTCCATCCAGCCCGGCGCGTCCGGCCAGCAGCCCGGCGACGGCGACGAACGACGGAGCGAGGTCCAGGCCGACGACGCTGCACCCGCAGGTGTCGGCCAGGTAGCGCGACGGTCCTCCGAGGCCCGATCCGGCGTCGAGGACGCGGGATCCGCGCTGGATGCCCGCCAGCGCCGCCAGGTCCGCCGTCGCCGCCAAGCCTCCGACGTGGAACTGGTCGAGGCCCGCAAGCTGCGCCGCCGTGACCGGCCCTGGCGGAAGGGAGGACAAGGCGTCCGTCACCTTGGAAACCAGCGCCTCGGCGGTCTCTGTCTCGTAGTGCCGCCGGACGGCGTCAGGCAAGGTGTTCATCGTCCTGTTTCCCCGGAGCGTGTTGTCATGCCGGTTGCGAGGATGGGGCCAGCCGGGCAGCGCCAAGCCGGCGGCGCAGCACGCGAATTGCGAGCACGTGCAGCACGACGGCCAGCGGCGCGAAGAACCCTGGGATGAACATGAACGGGAAGGTGCCCAGGGCCAGGTTCGGCACCTCGGCGTGGATCAGGTTGAGCGGACCTGGCGCCGTCAGCGCGGAGCGGACGACGACGTTCGCCAGGGCGAGCAGGCCCAGCACGCTCCAGGCGAGCGCCACTCTCATGCCGGGCAGGCCCCGCGTGGACAGCCAAGCGGCCACCGGCGCCGACGCCCCGATCAGGATGTCAACGTTCGCGCCCTCGAACGTCAGTATCCGGGGAACGAGACCTTGCAGCCAAAGCTGGTGCAGGAATAACTCGACGCCAACGCGGTAGCCCTGCAGGCCCAGCAAGGCCCAGAGCGGGACCGTCATCGCCACTCGCGCGCCGCTGGACGACCGGATCGCGTACAGGACGATGAAAAGGACGACGGGAACGAGGATGAAGGCGATCCCCGGCGGCCGCAGCGCGGTGTTCCGGAGGATGCCGAGCCAGCCCAGCGCGCCGACGTACAGGAGCCAGGCTGGAAGCCCAGCCAGCACGCCGGCTGCCGTCCGGCGTGGGAGCCAGCGGGCAGCCAGGACCATGACCGCCGCCGCCGTGGCAGCCAGGAACCCGAGGAACGCTGTCGCCGTCATGCGACGGCGCCCGGGCGTGGCGCCCTGGCGCCCCGTTCGCGCGCGGCCTTCCACCGCTCGTCGCCTATGGCGAGCCGCGGCCTGGGCGGGACAGGGAAGCCCTGCTGCCGCTCGAGACGGTCCAGGTCGTAGCCGGGGTGCATCGGGGTCCGCATAAAGCCCGCATAGGCGCGCGCGCCATTGACGAAGTTTCTCCTCGCCTTCGGCATGGCAGCGTAGCGGTGCGCGATTGTTTCGAATGCCTCGGGCTGCTGGCCGGTCACGTCCAGGACATCGGACGTTGGCGCCCCGAACTCAAAGGCGCCCTGCTTGTGGTCCTCGATGTAGTGGCGGAAGCCGCTCAGCTCGAATGCGCCGACACCCTGCATCCGGGCCGCCTTGAGGAACATCCACATCGGCATCTCCAGCCGGCGCACCTTCCGCATGAGGACCCGGGACAGAATTTCCGCCATATCGCCTGTCGAGAGCAGGGCCGGACCGGTCGGGCGGTAGGTCCTGCCTGCGTGCCGGTCCGGCTCCACCAGCACGGCAACGGCGACGCGCGCGATGTCCTCGTCCGAGGGCGGGGCGTTGCGGCTGTCGCCGGTGAGCGAGGGAAGGATGCCGAGATGGGCCGCGAAGCCGATCAGGCGCAGGTAGTTGTCCGCAAAGAAGCCGGGGTTGATCAGGGTGCATGTTGCGCCCGGGACCATGGAGAACAGGTGGTCCGCGAGCCAGTGCTGCCGCGTCGCCAGCGAGGGGTGCGACGGGCTGGACAGCCATTGGGTCAGCCCGACAATCGCCTCAAGCCCGGCTTCCCGCGCTGCCACTGCGAACACCGCCGCACCCTCGATCATGAAGGGATGGAAGGGCGCGCAGTAGTATGCCCTCGACGTGCCCCGCATCGCGTCCAGCACCTGGTCGGGATCGAACAAGTCGGCGACGACCGTTTCCGCGCCGAGGTGGTCAAGCCGCTCGCTGCGCGCGTCGCGCGAATGGACGATGGCGCGCACCGGCCATCCCTTCTCCCGGAGTTGGATGACGACGGCAGCGCCAGTCTTGCCCGTGGCGCCCGTCACCAGAATGGTGGGCTTGTTCATGCCGATCCCCTCCAAGCCTTTGCGGCCGCGCACCCACACCAGGCTGACTGGATGATGGTTGACCTCCAAACGGATGACATTCATCATCCATTCCGTCAAGCGCGAAGTGAGGAGGCGTCCAAGCGATGCGGGCATCACAGGAGGAGAAGGAGCGGAGCCGCGAGCGCATCGTCGAGGGTGCGGCGCGCCTCGTGCGCGAGCGCGGCATCGAGGGCACGAGCGTCGCGGACGTGATGGCCGCAGCCGGCATGACGCATGGCGGGTTCTACCGCCACTTCGGCAGTAAGGAGGAGCTGCTAGTGTCGGCGCTTGAGGCCGCCTTCGGCCAGATGTTGGCCGAGCTGGACAGGCGGCTGGAGGCGGACGGGCCTGAGGCGGAAGCCAAGTTTGGCGCCTACTACCTGTCCCAAGGCCATGTGGACCGGCCTGGGGCCGGGTGCCCCGCGGCTGCGATCTGCTCGGACGCCGGGCGGGGATCGGGCGCGCTGAAATCAGCATTCGGTGCGGGCATCAGCCGAATGGCGGCGGTGCTCGCCAGGGGAATGAGGGGACCGGCGCAGGCGCGCCGTGCCAGCGCACTACGCGAGATTGCGATGCTGGCGGGAGCGGTGGCTATCGCACGCGCAAGCGACCCGGACACCGCGCGCGACGTACTTGCAGCCTGCCGCAAGCCGCCGGGGAACGCCCAGCCCTGAACACCTGACCTCTCGACTTGTCACAGCGGCGAGATAGGCCTTCGGCAAAGGGCTGCACAGGATCAGTCACAGGGATGACCGAAGTTCAACCCCTGTTGGGACCCAGCGCCCGCCAGTTCCGCGCGACCCATGTTCCTGAGGGGTTCACATATCGCGTTGGCTACATTGGGACTATGAGGAAGTGTGTGGTGCCAACGAAGGAGTGGCAACGGGTGCGATATGGTTGGCTGGTACCCTAACCTTCGCAAAACCTGAAGCACGATGCCGACCAACGCCGGTCGGGCAACTGCGGCGTGAATACCACACGCTTCCTCATGACCTCCAAGGCCGGGAGGGCGTCCCGTCGGTGCTGTCTATGTCCGGCTTCCGCGTTCGCCGTCCGCAGTTCGTCATACGCGCGGGAAACCCCTGCCCAGTCTCATTTCCCGCATCGTCTGCAGCAGTTGATGCAACGCCGGTCGCAAACCGCCCTCAATCAAGATCGCAATGCCAAGCCTGGCGCCGACGATGATGCCTGACACTACAAAGGGCCAGCTTGGCGCCAGCACCGATCCGGCGGTCAGGCCCTGCCGGGTGGTGCAGCCGCTAGCTCACACGCCGCCCACGCCCATCAGGCACGCGCCGGCCAGGTGGCGCCCCATCTCGCGCGGGTCGTCGAAGGCGTCCCACCTGACCCCCCGGTTCAGCACGGACGCCACGAACGCGCCGAGCACCGCGCCGAGCATGCTTCCTGCGCCGAGGCTGGACAGAGACTGCGGCGCGATTAGCAGGCCATACCCCGTGCGGGCCACGGGAGACACGAACGACAGGCTCTGCAGGAGCCGGACCTGGGCGGAGAACGGATCGGCCCCCATGCTGGACCAGGACGCGCTGCTGACCTTCTACGATTTCCCCGCCGAGCACTGGGACCACTTGCGCACATCCAACCCGATCGAGAGCGTGTTCGCCACGGTCAGGCACCGGACGGTGCGGACCAAGGGCGCGCTGTCGCAGGACACCGTCCGGCTGATGGTGTTCAAGCTGGTGATGGCGACGGCCAGGACCTGGCGCCGGCTGAAAGGGCGAGAACCAGTTGCCCAAAGTCGTCCAGGGCGTCATATTCCGCAACGGCGTCGAGGTCACCAACACGCCAGCACAGAACGCCGCCTGATCACGGCGTCACCTAGGGTCCAGCATAGCTCGCGCCCCGTGCTGCCTGACACACCTCGGCCATGTGGAAGACGATGGACGAACAAACACGACGGATGCTGCGTGTTGCAGGCGGCCTGGTTTGCCTGCTGTCAGTTTCCGTGGCCACAGGGTGGCTGCTGCACGGCATACACGATGGCCCCGTTCCAGTTGTCGAGGCGCTGGACGGCCCAATCCGCATCCGACCAAGCAACCCGGGCGGCCTGCAGGTCGCTGGCCTCGGAGAGGATGTCCTGGATGCCGGTTCGAATGACCGGGACAACGCCACAGGCGTGATGGCACCGTTGCCTGAGGAGCCGTCACCGGCTGCCCTACGAG
>JAABUQ010008501.1_pt1 | contig 14367 bp, 12 predicted proteins | sample 5560001 | NCBI WGS metagenome assembly JAABUQ01 (sample SAMN10711888, study PRJNA513371) | rock metagenome | isolation source: Antarctica rocks | place: Antarctica: Victoria Land, Finger Mt nord | collected 2015-12-18
TGACTTAGCCATACAGGAATTCCTCAACCGAGGCACTCCCTCACGGTCGCATTGCCACTCAATCAGGTAAATCCTGTATTTCTACTCATTGACTTTTTGACTCTAGCCCTAACTTGTTAGAGATGCACATATGCTGACGTTGTTCTGGTTGATCCAGTAACAGGACAGGTCAGCCAGGTGGCTAGTGGTTTCAACAACCCACTCGACGTACTTGCGGATGAAAATGGATTGTTTGTGGCTGACTATAATGGAGGCATCTATTACATCTCATCTGCCGCTGTACATTAATGAGGGTGAGTAGTGTTTTAAGTCTGTAACATTACGGAGGCGAGCTTTTGATGTGGCACGCTTTTCAGTCGAGAACTGCAGCCTGGTGATGTGGATAAAACCAAGCCGGAATTAGCGATCGAAATCCTTCAAGAATTACAAGCAAAGCTACCTCAGCTTGTTGCCAGCAGTTGCTCGAACGTTTGGGAGATGAGAGTTTGAAAGCGTTCTCGGTGCTTTAATAGCAAGAAGGGTCGTGACAGTAGCTCTGCACCAGTAGGGCTCTTGAGACCTGTGACTTGAATCGGGCGGAGCAGGTCGAGACGCAATTCTTTGACAATAATTAGGTCGGAGATCGCCGCTGCCCCTACCCCACTCTCAACGATTGCCTTAACCATCTCACCGTTCCTCATCTCTAAAATCACGGTCAAGTCTGCTGGCTCAATCCCCCACTGCCGTAGCACTTGCTCAAATTGCTGGCGGGTGCCTGAGCCTTGCTCGCGCATCACCCAGGCAGTGGTTGTGAGTTCACACGCCGGAACAACCGCCTGATCAAACCAGGGGTGAGCTTGACCAACAACAATTCGCAGGCGATCGCTCCCCACGATCTGTTGCTCTAGAGACACTTGATAGTATGACTCAACTTCTCCTTCAACTAAACCGAGGTCAAACAATCCTGTTACGGTACCAGTGCTGATTTCTTGAGTATTCCCTAAGGTACAGTCAATCCGAATACTAGGATATTTTTGCTTAAACTTGCTGACGAAGTAGGGGAGCCAGTAACTACCAATTGTTTGACTAGCGCCTAACCTTAGCTCACCCCGTTGGAGATCATTTAATTCTTGCAGTCCTCGCTCAGTTAACTCTACCTGAGTAAGAATCTTCTGTGCTTCCTTTTGCAGCGTCCAGCCTGCTTCCGTCAACTCAATGCGACGACCAATCCGATGAAACAACTTGACTCCATATTGTTCTTCAAGGCTTTGGATTGCAGCACTCACCGAAGGCTGAGTGATGTAAAGCGCCTCAGCTGCACGAGTAAAGTGCATGTGCTGCGCCACCGCCAAGAAGATCTGTAACTGATCTAGGGTCATCCTTGCCATGCGTTAACAATTTGCGGGATTCCCCACCCTCAACCAAGCCAAATTAAAACCGCTCTACAGACTCAAATTGCTTCGCACTCGCAGCCCTCGCCGCTTCCCCACAGGTGCGGGGCGTCGGAAAGATTTTCCCTGGATTGGCTAGCCCTTTAGGATTAAACACCTGGCGCACCCATTGCATTGTTTCTAAATCCGCCTCGGTAAACATATTTGGCATATAGCAACGCTTATCTGCACCGATACCGTGTTCCCCCGAAATGCTGCCACCCACTTTTACACAGAGTCTGAGAATGTCTCCCCCTAAATCTTCTACCTGCTCTAGGGCCCCAGGCACTGAATTGTCATAAAGGATCAGCGGATGGAGATTGCCATCTCCAGCGTGGAACACGTTGGCAATGCGATAACCGTATTTCTGACTCAAATTCTCAATTTCTTGCAGCACTAAGGGCAGTTGGGTGCGCGGAATCACGCCATCTTGTACATAATAGTCAGGACTGAGGTTGCCAGCTGCTGCAAATGCTACCTTGCGTCCCTTCCATAATTTCAGACGTGTTTCTGGATCGTTAGCAGTGGTGATACTCCTAGCTCCATTCTGTTTACAAATGGCGGCAATCCGCTGCTTATTAGCTGCAACTTCCACTTGCAAGCCATCTATTTCCACCAACAAAATAGCTGCGGCATCTCTGGGATAACAACCAGTACCAACCACATCTTCCACAGCATTAATACTGAGGTTGTCCATCATTTCCATCCCAGCTGGAATAATCCCAGTGCTGATGATGTCGGACACAGCTGCCCCAGCTGCCTCGATACTGGTGAAGTCTGCCAGCAGAACGCAAATTGATTCAGATGTTTTGAGAATTCGCAGCGTGATTTCTGTAGCAATGCCTAGTGTACCTTCGGAGCCAACAAACACACCAGTGAGGTCATAACCTGGCATTTCAGGAATTTGTCCTCCGACATCGGCAACAGAGCCATCGGGAAGCACGAGTTTTAATCCCATTACGTGGTTAGTCGTTACCCCATACTTGAGGCAATGCACTCCGCCGGAGTTCTCAGCAACGTTGCCGCCAATCGAGCAAATGATTTGGCTGGAGGGATCGGGGGCGTAGTAAAATCCAGCCCCACTGACGGCTTGAGTCACCCAGTTATTAATCACTCCCGGCTGCACGACAACTCGCTGATTTTCTAAGTCGATGTCGAGAATTTGCTGCATCAAAGCGGTGACAATTAGGACACACTCTTCTACTGGCAACGCTCCACCAGAAAGCCCAGTGCCAGCACCACGGGCGATGAAGGGGATATTAGCGCGATCGCATATCTTCACGATATCTGCCACTTGTGCTGTAGTTCTGGGCAGCACCACCACAGCTGGGCGCTGGCGATAGCTAGTTAGTCCATCGCATTCGTAGGTAATTAACTCCTCGCGGCGTTGAACTACGCCATTTTTGCCGACGACATCTACAAATTGCTTGATGACGGGTTTCCAGTTGCGTTGTTGTTTGTCTTGGATGAGCATGGTAAGAGGGGTTTTTCAGCCTATATTAAAGTGTAGCCAACTATAAACGCGCCTTTGGGCAGCAACTCGAAGCCAAGCTATAGCAATCCAGTTTGATTTGTAAGATGGTTTCTGGCTCCTGACTCCGCACAAATCACAACTCCTACACAGATTGCTATAGTAGCTGTCAGTATTGTCTTGCTATAGAATTACTCATATCTACCAGCTTACAAGCATTATGTGTTATGCAAGCTAAAATTCATCCTATAGTTAGAGATGTCTTCCTCTTGGCAAATTTATTATTTAAAGGAAAGACCCTTGTTTCTTGGTTGTAAACTAAGCAAGCCTTGGTGTCAAACTTCTGTTTCCTCTAATCAATAAATTTAAAAAGGATATTATGAAGTTCAAGCTAATTCCATTCCTGTTGGGAGTAATTACTTTCACCGTCTCAGCTATTCCAGTTCAAGTTCAGGCTCAAGAAGCCAACCAGCCACTCAATTCCACTGTAGATTCGTCAGCGTTCTCAAACCTAAATCCACAACAGCAAGCTATCATATCTAAACTCAATCTTTCTTCAGCACAGAAAGCCAAACTTCAACAATTGAAACAGCCAGTAAGTTCCTACCAGATAGAATCAATTTTGACGCCAGGTCAACGGAAGCAATGGCTCCAGGGGCGTCATTCTCGGGGCGGTGGTAAATAGAGCTTATCCGACAAATTTCAAGAGTTGCTCAATCTGGATTCCAGGGTGGAATACGTTTAGCCTAAGCTCAGAGAGAGGTAAAGTGTTTCCTGCATCTGCAATTTTTTGATGAAAATATGTGAGTTAATAATTGGCGGTCTCATCGTCGCCATCGTCTTGTTTGATGTTTTCCAATCGGTTGTGGTTCCACGTCAAACGGCACAAACCCTGCGCGTTGCCCCGTTGTTAGCTAGGAGCTTTTGGCGGCTTTGGCGGCGAATTGGACTTTGCTTGCGCTTGTTGAAGCGACGGGAATATTTTCTGGGCATCTTCGCGCCATTGGCCCTCATACTAGAACTCTTGGTTTGGGTCGTAGCCTTGATCTTTGGGTATGGCTTAATGCTGCATGCCCTACACTCCCAGCTTCGACCAATGACCAATGATTTTGGTAATGCCCTTTACTTAGCGGGTACATCACTGTTTACCCTCGGATTTGATAATGTAGCGCCAATAGGCATCAATCGTGTGATTGTGCTTGCTGCTGCCGCCTCAGGTGTAGCTGTGATGTCCCTGACGATCGCTTTGTTATTCTCCCTCTACAGCTCGTTTCAGCGTCGGGAGGTACTCGTAATTCTCCTTGACACACGTGCTGGAACACCTCCATCGGGATTGACATTGCTTGAGACCTATACCCAACTAGGTCTTCATCGCGAACTGCCGCTTGCCTTTGCTGCTTGGGAGGTGTGGTCAGCAGAGGTATTCGAGAGTCACCGCGCTTACCCGATTCTGCCTTACTTCCGTTCCAATATAGAGAACAACTCCTGGCTTGGCGCACTCGGTGCTGTACTCGATACTTGTACGCTCTTGCTTACAACTGTGGAGTCCGACGATTGTCAAGGCGCAGCGCACCTAATGTATCGCACTGGTTGCCGCGTTTTACTAGAGTTGAACCAGCTTTTTCTTCTCTCCACTACAAATGATGTTAGCGTTGAACGCGAGCAGTTTGAGCTTGCTCGGGTAAGCTTAGCGCAGGCTGGATTTCGGCTACGGCACTCCGACGATGCCTGGCGCTCTTTCACCAAAATGCGTTCAGCATATAGTGGTTCCCTCAATACCTTGGCTAAGTATTTCGCAATGCCACTAACATGGCGGAACACTGAGCAAAAAAGGCGTAGTTATAAGTAGTTAGGGTAACAAAAGTTTCGCACTCGCTGCCGCACTTGCTCTAGCAAATCTGACTGCTGGGCATCAAACCACTCGATTTCAGGGGAGGCTCGAAACCAGGTGCGTTGTCGCTTGGCAAACTGTCTAGTGTGCAAAACTGTGAGGTCTTTAGCTTCAGATAAGGAAATTTCACCAGAGAGATACTGTTTCATCTCTCGATAGCCTAGTGTAGAAAGCAACGGGAGGTCAGAACCATATTTCTGACACAAGGCTTCAACTTCAGCTACCCAACCGGCCGCGATCATTTGCTCTGTGCGCTGTACAGTGCGACGGGTGAGAGCAACTGCATCAGTACAATCTAAGCCCAGTTGCAGAATCGGATACTTGGGCGGATGTTCTCCTTGCTGGGTTGAGATCGGATGACCAGTGACGTAGAATACCTCCAATGCTCGTAATGTTCGCACTGGATCGTGGGGATGAATCTTCAAAGCCGCAGCTGGATCGACTTGTTGGAGAAAGGCGTAGAGTTGGGATTGATCGAGGGACTGGAGTTGCGATCGCAATTCTGGTTGCGGTGATACTCGCGGAATTTTTAGCCCCTGCACCACTGCACGGATGTACAGCCCAGTGCCACCGACTAGTAAGGGCAGGCGTCCCTGTTCTTGAAACTGGGCAATTAATGCTTGCGCTTGCTGCTGGTAGTCTGCTACTGTCAGAATTTCCGTAGGCTCGCAGATGTCGATTAAGTAGTGCGGCACCAACTGTCGCTCTGTCACTGGGGGCTTGGCTGTGCCAATATCGAACTCACGGTACACTTGGCGGGAATCAGCACTGAGAATCACAGAATCCAGCTCAATCGCCAACGCCAACGCCAGCCCTGATTTGCCAGTGGCAGTGGGACCACAAATCGTTATCAGACCTTCTGGGTAAAATTTGGTCGGGTACATCCCCTAGATAAATAGCTCTTGTTACAGCCCTACAGTAGCCTATAACCCTTTAATGCTATAATCTTGGAGTGATCTTTCATCTTTGGAGCCACCTATCGGCTCAGACTTCATTAGATTAGCGGAGAATACCTTGCATGACTAGCAGTTACAGCGCCGATCAGATTCAAGTTCTGGAAGGTCTGGAACCGGTGCGGAAACGACCGGGGATGTACATCGGCACTACCGGCCCGCGAGGTCTCCACCATCTAGTTTACGAGGTAGTGGACAACTCGATTGATGAAGCTTTGGCTGGGTACTGCACCCATGTAGAGGTAGATCTAAACGCCGACGGTTCCGTCACAGTTACTGACGATGGTCGGGGCATTCCTACGGATACTCACCCCCACACCGGCAAATCGGCTCTAGAAACTGTGATGACAGTCCTCCACGCCGGTGGTAAGTTTGGCGGTGGCGGCTACAAGGTTTCTGGAGGACTGCACGGCGTTGGAATTTCTGTGGTTAACGCCTTGTCCGAGATGGTAGAAGTCACCGTTTGGCGGGATAAGCAGGTGTATCTCCAACGCTTTGAGCGCGGCCTCCCAGTCACCGAACTGCAGGCTAAGCCCTACAAAGAACCCCGCACTGGCACCTCAGTTACCTTCAAACCCGATCCAGAAATCTTCACTGGCAGCACTGAGTTTGATTTTATCACCCTAGCCGGTCGCCTGCGGGAATTGGCATATCTAAATGCTGGTGTCAAAATCGTATTTACTGACCACCGCTTGGAACTGCTCAAGCAAAATGAGCCGCAAGTAGAAATATATGAGTACAAGGGTGGCATCCGAGAATACATCGCCTACATGAACCGCGACAAGCAGCCTCTGCATGAGGAAATCATTTATGTCCAGGGGGAACGCAATCATGTGCAAGTCGAAGTGTCATTGCAGTGGTGTGTTGATGCTTATACCGACAATCTGCTGGGCTTTGCTAACAATATCCGCACGGTTGATGGTGGGACTCACCTAGAAGGGCTGAAGGCAGTCTTGACGCGGACAATGAATGCGATCGCTCGTAAGCGCAACAAGATCAAAGAAAACGAAGCCAACCTGAGTGGAGAACATGTCCGGGAAGGGTTGACTGGGATCATTTCTGTCAAAGTGCCCGATCCGGAATTTGAAGGTCAAACCAAGACGAAGTTAGGCAACACTGAGGTCCGGGGAATTGTTGATTCTCTAGTGGGAGAAGTTCTCACCGAGTATCTGGAGTTTCGCCCTGGTGTGGCAGATGCCGTCTTGGATAAAGCCATCCAAGCCTTCAAAGCTGCCGAAGCCGCCCGTCACGCCCGCGAGCTAGTGCGACGTAAGTCAGTGCTAGAGTCTTCTCCCCTACCAGGTAAGTTGGCAGATTGCAGCACCAGAGACCCTAGTGAGTCCGAAATCTTCATCGTGGAAGGAGATTCAGCGGGTGGCTGTTTTTCTGGAGATACGCTTGTGGCGCTGACTGATGGTCGCTCTCTCAGTTTCAGAGCAATTGTGGCTGAGCAAGCGATGGGCAAAGAGCATTTCTGCTACACCATTCGCAATGACGGGACTATTGGAGTAGAGCGCATCATCAACTCTCGGATGACAAAGACAAATGCCGAGGTTATCAAGGTAACGTTAGATAATGGAGAAACCCTTATCTGCACACCTGAACACCGCTTCATGTTACGGGATGGCAGTTACAAACCAGCAGCATTGTTAACCCCTGAAGATTCGCTGATGCCGCTGTATCGAAAGCTGTCTGACAAGAGTGAACCGAAGATTACCATTGATGGTTATGAGATGGTTTGGAACCCGCGTTCCGATTCTTGGCTATTTACCCACCTAGTAGCGGATTGGTATAACCGTTGGCAAGGTGTTTATCAGCTTTCAGACGGCGAGCATTGCCATCATGTTGATTTCAACAAGCTCAACAACAATCCGACAAATCTTCGGCGGTTGCCTGCTGACGAGCATCTGGCGCTACACCGGACGCATATTGAACAAACACTACATCGGCAATATGTAGTTGACAAATGCCGCGAAATTCGCAAAACCGAAGAGTTTCGAGCCATGATGAGCGCCCGTATGCGGCAACCAGAGACACGGCAGATTACCTCGGCACAGGCTAAGGCGCAGTGGGAAAATGAAGCGTATAAAGCCTATATGCTCGGCAAGTGGCGTGAGTTTTATGACAGTAACGACATGTACCGCGCTTCAAATCGTGAAAATTTGAACCGAGCGCAGCAGGACTATTGGAACGACGCAGCCAACCGTCTAGCTCAGGCTCAATGTGTTCGGGATTACTTTGAAAATCACCCTGAAGTGCGTGAGATGTTTTCACAACGCGCACTTCAGCAATGGCAAGATCAGGCTTTGTTGGAGTGGAGGCGAGGAAAGACACAGGAACAATGGACACCCGAATTCCGTGCCAAGCGTCTAGCGGCGTTACAGCAAACCTACTATCGCAAAACCATTACTGCTCTGAAGCAAATTGAAATTCAGCAAGGGCATCTGGACTTAGAGGCTTATTGTGCCTTCCGGATTAAAACGCGAGACAAGTCACTGTTGCGGTTTGAGAAGTTCTGCGATCGCTACTTTAATGGCGATCAATCCCTTGCCTATGAAGCAGTTGCCAACTACAACCACCGCGTTGTTTCTATCGAACGCCTAGAAGAACGGGTGGATGTTTACGATATCGAAGTCCCACATACACATAACTTCGCCTTGGCAAGTGGTGTGTTTGTCCACAATAGCGCTAAACAAGGACGTGATCGCCGCTTCCAAGCTATCCTCCCCCTGCGCGGTAAAATCCTCAACATTGAGAAAACCGACGACGCCAAAATCTACAAAAATACCGAGATCCAGTCGCTGATCACCGCCCTGGGACTCGGTGTCAAAGGTGAGGAGTTCGATGCCTCCCAACTGCGCTATCACCGCATCTGTTTGATGACTGATGCTGACGTAGATGGGGCGCATATCAGAACGCTGTTGCTAACATTCTTCTACCGCTATCAACGGGCGTTGATTGAGCAAGGCTTCATTTACATTGCCTGTCCGCCACTCTATAAAGTTGAGCGAGGACGCAATCACTACTACTGCTATAGCGATCGCGAACTGAATAATTTAGTTCGAAACGAGTTTCCCGCTAACGCCAACTACACCTTCCAGCGATTCAAAGGTTTGGGTGAAATGATGCCACAGCAACTGTGGGAAACCACCATGAATCCAGGTACTCGTACCCTGAAGCAGGTTGAGATTGAGGATGCAGCTGAAGCCGATCGGATCTTTACGGTGTTAATGGGCGATCGCGTCGCTCCCCGCCGCGAGTTTATCGAAACCTACGGCTCCCGCCTCAACCTCACAGATCTCGACATCTGATTAGGTCTGTCCACCTGATTCACGACCCCAAATCACTTGCAGGAATCGAATTGTTCCGGGTATATCCAACAGGTAGTCACTGACCATCTCTAGAGAGTAGTCTGCTGGTAACGCCTGTTGGAATTTGCTGAGACGATATGGCAACTGCTCGAAAATGCAGCGCTTTATTGAATCAGTGTGGAGCATCATCATGGGAAGGGGCTGTTCCAGCTGGCGCGTCGGGCCATTTCCAGTTAAGAACTCCTGGCATGTCGATACCCTGCTCGTGTGCGTAGTTGAGGCAATCGAGCTGCTGGTTCCTGAAGTCCTCCTTGGCATGGGCACCCGCAACCTTGAGCTTGGGAACGCGATCAATGACATCGATTGCGATGCTGAACCGATCGATCTGGTTGTTAATCGCAAGCTCCAGTGGCGTGTTGATGTTGCCCTTCTCCTTGTAACCGCGCACATGCAAATTGTGATGGTTGTTGCGCCGGTAGGTGAGCCTGTGAACTAACCAGGGGTAGCCATGGAAGTTGAAAATGATTGGCTTGTCAATAGTGAATAGGCTGTCGAAGTCGCGATCGGATAGACCGTGCGGATGCTCCGTATCCGGCTGCAGCTTGAACAAGTCAACGACGTTGATGAATCGGAGCTTGAGATCGGGGAAGTTCTCCCGTAGCATGACACTTGCTGCCAGGGCTTCCAGAGTCGGAATATCGCCAGCACACGCTACAACAACATCAGGTTCACTGCCTAGATCGGTGCTTGCCCAATCCCAGATGCCAAGACCCTTCGTGCAGTGCTTGATCGCGGCATCCATGTCCATATATTGGAGGTGGAGTTGCTTGTCACACACGATTACGTTGACATAGTCCACACTACGCAAACAATGGTTAGCTACCGATAACAGGCTGTTAACATCAGGGGGCAGATAGATCCGGGTAACGTCCGGGCTCTTATTGAGTACCACATCTAGGAAGCCGGGGTCTTGGTGGGTAAAGCCGTTATGGTCTTGCCGCCAAACTGTAGAGGTGATCAGCAGGTTCACTGAAGAAATGGCAGCCCGCCAGGGGATATGTTGGCAAATCTCCAGCCACTTGCAGTGCTGGTTGATCATCGAGTCAATTATGTGAACGAAGGATTCGTAGGTGGAAAAGAAGCCGTGCCGTCCGGTCAGCACGTACCCTTCTAGCCAACCTTCCAGCGTGTGTTCGCTTAACATTTCCATCACACGACCGTCGGTCGCCAGTTCAGTACCGTCCTCATCCTCAGGGAAGTACTCTGCCAGCCAGAGCTTTTTACTGACTTCGTAGATGGCAGTGAGTTTGTTCGAGGTATTTTCGTCAGGACCAAACACCCGGAAGTTGTCCAGGTTCATCTGCATGATGTCACGCAGGAAGACACCCAAGGGTCTAGTGTTTTCAACCTCGACATAACCGGGATTGGTAACTTCAACCCCGTAGGAGCGGAAGTCCGGCATCCGTAGTGCCTTGCGCACCATTCCCCCGTTAGCAATGGGGTTCGCGCTCATCCGGCGGTTGCCCATGGGTGCCAGTTCCTTCAGTTCCGGAATCAGCTTCCCGCTGGCATCAAACAGCTCCTCTGGCTTGTAGCTCCGCATCCACTGTTCTAAAATCTGGAAATGACCCTGATTTTTAGCCACATCCGACATCGGCACCTGGTGAGCGCGCCAGAATCCCTCGACTTTGTGCCCATCTATTTCTAGAGGACAGGTCCAGCCCTTGGGGCTACGCAGGACGATCATCGGCCAACGAGCCCGCTTCGCCATACCTGTACTGCGAGCTGACGCCTGAATCTGCTTAATCTCCCCAATGCAGCGATCCAGAGTCGTGGCCATCGCCTGGTGCATTGTTTCAGGATCAGACCCTTCCACGAAGTAAGGCGTGTAGCCGTAGCCTTTAAACAAGTTTTCTAGCTCCTCATGACTAACGCGAGCTAGAAGTGTCGGGTTATTGATCTTGTAGCCGTTCAGGTGCAGAATCGGCAACACTGCTCCATCGCGGATGGGGTTAATAAACTTGTTGGAGTGCCAGGCGGTTGCCAGGGGTCCAGTTTCGGATTCACCATCACCGACCACAACGGCAACGATCAGGTCTGGATTGTCGTAAGCAGCTCCGTAGGCGTGGGAGATGCTGTAGCCCAGTTCACCACCTTCATGGATGGAACCGGGAGTTTCAGGGGTACAGTGGCTACCAATGCCGCCGGGGAAGGAGAATTCCTTGAAGAATTTTTTCAGTCCTTCCTCATCCTCACTCTTATCGGGATAAATCTCGGAATAGGTTCCTTCTAGGTAGCAAGGACCAAGAACACCCGGAGCCCCATGACCAGGACCTGCCAAGAAGATCATATTGAGATCTTGCTGTTTAATCAGCCGATTCAGGTGCGTGTAGACAAAGCTCAAACCGGGGCTAGAACCCCAGTGTCCTAAGAGGCGATGCTTGATCTGTTCAATCTTTAGAGGCGATCGCAGCAGTGGATTGTCCCGCAGATAAATCATGCCGATAGCTAAGTAATTACATGCACGCCAATAAGCATGTATCTTACGCAATTCTTCAGCACTGAGGGGCGCACCCTCAACTGTAGACCTGGCTTTGCCAAATGCACTAATCGAGGTGTCAGTGGTTGGTTTGGGAGGAGTTGCTACCATAATTGTATTTTTCGATTCTCAAGGGTTACTCAAATTGTTTAGTTGCTATACTGAGGGAAGTTCCTTCAACAGCAGGCTTGCTCTCTGTTCCAAGACAAAAAAAGACCTGTAGTTTTAGGGGTGAAATAGGCACATCTTTAACTCCTGACAGCTAGGTGTTCCTGGAGATTTTTGGCTCGTTGTCATGATAGCCGAGGCAATAGGATTCTACAAAGATGAAATCAACGTCTCATAAATCGGAATGCCCACAATGGTAATTTCTGAGATACTTGTATCTTAGGCAAGGAATTCTATTCAGTTAAGAAAATCTGTAGAACAGTAGAAGAATTTCTATCTGGCAATCCTATTTAAGTTCTGACGATAACTGATATAGAAGGCACCGCGCGTTTTGATTAAGCTTATCAAGGCCACTGCTAGGGCTGATAGAGATGCGATCGCGCAGTTCTCTTCCCAAGGGCAATCGGCGTTGCACCTGGTTGGTGGATTATACAAACTAGGCATGGCGACGGAGGAAGAGCTTCGCTGGCTAAATACGGTTAACTTACAGCGGTTGCCGCTCGAATAAGCCACGCAATCTGTCAGAGAAAGCCACTGTGTGGTACTATACCTGTGGCTTACTAATCTGAAAATCGCTGTAAGCTTAAACTGGCGTCACAAGCGGAAATTTAGTCGGCTCTCGTTTACTTCATGGAGCCTTATCACTTATCTTCTTGGCACGATACTTTGATACCCCCTTTTTCACCACTCGCGGATGGGAACGATTCTCCCGCTCCGGTACCACTTCGTCCAATAGTTTCTTCAGTATGACCGGGCATATAGATGAGAATGCAGTCTGGATCTTCGCGGTTGTTGTAGAGTTTGAGGGCAAGTAGCATCTCCAGGTAGCTGCCGCGAAATGGCACAACAGTCCCGAAGAATTCGCCACAAGCATGATGCTCCACCAGGTTATCTACGTAAGCATTGTAGTGGTTGTCTTTATCTAGCTACACAAGAAGGCCATAATGACACAGCTTTTCCTTGATTTCTTCCTCAAGGACGCTTGTAATTAAACCCAGATGGCTCATTTTCATCGTCTTCAGTCCAGCTGCGCGACAATCCATTCTAGCAAGTACGGATTTAGGCGAACTGAACCGTTCGCCAACTCTTGTACAGCCCTAATTACTGACTGTTGAGAATGGTGTATTCTGGCAGGCATGCTCCTGGCTTACAGTCCACTTAAGCAATTTTAATTGCTCAGTCGGCACAACTCTGTCTCAGTTGACGGGGCTAGCTCGCCTGATCTGTCAACCAATTCACCGCAAAATCAACGGCAGCTCTGACAAGAAACAGCCTGGTAGTAGCGGAACCAACTTTCGAGACTTTAACATGACCCGCTTGTTCAAAGGTTGCACCCATCTCAACAAAACAGTCGTCGTCAAACTCAATGTCTGTATAAGGTTTCCACACGCGCTGTCCCGCCTCCAGAATTGGAGCACCCCTTTTAACTCGTTTCACGCCACTGGTGCGGTACTCGGATAGATGAAAGCAGGTGGAACGGTCATACCCAACTCCTAATAACAGCACCCAACTGTTCAAATTATAGAGGCGAGCCAAGGGGGACCCTTCTCCAAGGGAGTCGTCTAACGAGTGACCCATGACAATTGCTTCCGCGTGCTGTCCCCAAGCGGCAAACGAAACCACTGGATGAGAACTGCGCAGCACAAGAGGCCAAGTCCGGAAGACTTCTACAATCCGACCCATGCCTCGTGTAGGAGTTACCTGTGGGTCAAAAGCTGGCATAGTTTCACGGATAATCGACCACCACTCAACCGGAACGGGTGGTGCTTGCCACGGGGCAGGGTCAGAATAATCGGCAGAATGGCTGGGCATTACCAAAGTCCCTGCCACCGTGATCACATCCATCAGCGCCTGAACCACTGTGACTGGACCACCACAAACCCATCCGAGTGAACTCAGGGAAGAGTGTACCATCACCGTCATGCCTGGAGTTAGTCCAAGTTGACGCAATTCACTTGCCAAAGTCTGGCGAGTGCGAGGTGATGGTGTGCTTAAAATCGCTTCCGGTTCACTCATGCCACGTTAAAAGAGACTTCAGTTATTATGGCTGACCTACGGGAAGACAACCTATGTGCTGTGATTAGCGCTCTTGAGCAACGCCCTACCCAAGAAGATATAGATTAACGGTTTCATTTCTAGCCCACTCAACACAACTATAGGCATGATTCTGAGCAGCAGGCTTTGTAGATTTCAAGCGCGGTGGCAGTCAGTGGCTTGAGTCAAACAGGCGATGTTAGAGCTGGCACCAATTCAGGTTGCCCTTAGCACAATTGGGGGAGTGCCCAAGGACGAGCAGCGAGCTGATTACCTGGGGAATAAGAATTTAATTGATGCTGCACTCAAGGCTGGAGTTGAGCGATTTATTCTGATTTCCTCGATTGGTAGTGGCAGTAGTGCCATAGCTCTACCGCCTCAAGCCCTGCAAACTCTAGGAGCTGTGTTGACCGGAAAAGAATAGGCTGAGAAACACTTAATTGCTAGTGGTCTGTGCTACACGATCATCCGTCCTGGCGGACTGAAAACCGAGCCAGCAACTGAAAATGGGGTGTTGACAGAAGATCCAAGAATTGCTGGAACCATTCATCGAGCTGATGTGGCTCGCCTAGTCTGTCAATGCCTCCTGAG
>JAABUQ010008503.1_pt1 | contig 14363 bp, 14 predicted proteins | sample 5560001 | NCBI WGS metagenome assembly JAABUQ01 (sample SAMN10711888, study PRJNA513371) | rock metagenome | isolation source: Antarctica rocks | place: Antarctica: Victoria Land, Finger Mt nord | collected 2015-12-18
AATATACCGATGATTTGCTCTTCGCTGAATCGGCCCTTCTTCATGGTTGGATCCTCCTTCGTCGCTTTGCCGCCGAAGCTGAGATCCTCAATTTTACGCGGTTGAGTTTATCGAAGGCACGTCAGCTCGACCTGGTTATCAGCGCCTGAGCACATCGTGCAACCCGCGGTCGAGTACATTGCTCAGGCCTACGACCGGTAACTAAACCCTTCGCGACTACAGCGGAGTAATCGGCTGGGCAGCTTTGTTGCGGACCCAGAGCTTGCCCCAACTAGCAAGGATGTTCACGATTGGGGCGCTTCTCAAGCAGCTTGACCCACAAACGTGCCTCAGTTGCACGAAGCCAAAGGGATCTGCGGGTCAAATGTTTACCATCCCTTAAGAATTAAAAGCTAAGGTGGATGTCGACAATGTTGTTCAGGTATTCCTATGAAATCGCTGGACTCAGAACGCACGTCCCTGAAGGCCGTGGCCTAGAATTCCGCTTTGATGCGGCTAAGTCGATAGTCATTTCCTTGGCCCGGGATTACTCTGACGGTCAAAACCCGCTAGATCCTTCAAGCGCAATCTGCGTCGGTGAGGTTATAGAAGAGCCGACTAATGCAGGAATCACGTCCGATCTCAACGCGGGGTTAGCGGCCCCATTGGATGGTACATGGTCACTCCTAAGAGATGCCGCGCCTTCTACAGTAGACTTCCTCGACGGCATCTTCGGCGAACTGCAGCCCTTGATGAGACAGACGGTAGGAATCTTTAGATGGCGCGAAGGCTTGGCAGAAGGCCCACATGATCCATGTCGCAACCCTCGAGGATCTTACTCCAGAGATGGTAGGGTTTGGCTTGGAGTGCCATTGGCGAGAAGTTTCGAGATGTTGTTCGGACTCCCCACCTGGCCGGGCACTCCGGCCAATGAAATCTGTGATGAGGTGGTTGGGCTGGTCAGTCGCGGAATGGAAGAGCCTCTGGGCCACCAGCTCTTCAGAGAGGCGTGGGACCAGAGGCAGACGAATCCTAGAAGCTCATTGGTGATTGGTGTGGCAGCAGCCGAAGTGGGTCTGAAACGACTGATCGGGAGTCTGGTGCCAGGTGCCAAGTGGCTGGTTGATGAGGTCCAAACACCTTCGTTCTCTATGATGATACGTAAGTACCTTCCTACCCTCCCGGTTAAGGCCCACTTCAAGAACAAAACCATTTGTCCGCCGAACCAACTGATTAAGGTGCTAGAGAAGGCGGTCAACTACAGAAACAAGCTGGTTCACGCGGGCAAAGCTCCGCCGCCCTGCGAAGATCTTGAAGAGATGCTCCGCGCGGTCAACGATTTTCTCTGGATTTGCGATGCGTACGAAGGCCACCCTTGGGCCGGTAGGCAAATATCGGTCGCAACCCTGAACGCTTGGCGGGAGACGCAGAGTTAACACAGTTTGGCCAGTCTCTCTCTTGAAAGCGCTACCCCGGATCTGAAACGGCCTTGGGAATTGACGGTCTACGTGAATCGCCTTGTAGCGACTCGGTCGGTTCTGGGCGCTTCACATGCAACATCGAGGTCAATCGCGAGGTTGTCCGACCTGCACCGAAGCGGATAGATCCGCCCTGAGGCCGATGTGTTTACCGGAGCAATCGCTTGGACGCGGAGCCAGTTCCTGTCTTTCAACACCCTCATGCCCTTGGCAGCGCACAATCAATGCCCAAGAAGCGAACACACCAACGGCCCTACAATATCCTCAGACGGAGGCCGCTTTAGTGTCCGCACCCATTCCTGCGCCGCTCCGTAAATGGCCCAGCTCCATGCCGTAGCAACCATCTCCAGCGGCACGGGTCTGTCGATAAGGCGTGCTGCTTTAACCGCACCAGAACTATTCGACGCACCACAGCAATCACAGCAGACTCCTTCGCCGGCATTTTCCGGCAGTCCCCAGTCCTGCCCGTCGATCACACCTTCCATCTGCGAACCTTGTAACAGGTCACCTGTATGGAATTGCTCGATGCCGCTGAGGTGCGGGTGCTGGGCGCTCTCCTCGAGAAAGAAGCAACCACTCCTGAGTACTATCCACTGTCTCTCAACGCGCTTATTAACGCCTGCAATCAGAAATCGAATCGCGAGCCAGTTGTCGAATACGACGGTGACACGGTATCTGATTGCATAGAGCTCCTGCGCCAGAAAAAGCTCGCTCTCATCGTCACAGGCAGCGGCCGCGTAACCAAGTACGGTCAGCGTATTTCGGAGACCCTCAACCTGGGGCGCCGTGAGATGGCCGTCCTCTGCACGCTTTTGCTGCGCGGCCCGCAAACACTGGGCGAAATTAAAGACCGCAGCGAGCGGATGTATGCGTTCGCTGATTTGAGCGAAGCAGAAATCGTTCTCGAGAAGCTCGCCGATTGGCCGGCCGGCGGCTTGCTGAAGAAGCTCCCGCGGCAGCCCGGACACAAAGAGGCGCGCTACGCACATTTGCTTTCAGGCGAGCCGGTTGTCGAAGGCGCCGCAGATTCGCTAGCAGCACCGGGGCCGTCGAGGATCGCGCAGCTTGAGACGGAACTACAACAACTCCGCAGCGACTTCAACGAACTTAAGCAAAGATTCGACGCCTTGGAAGCCCAGTTGCGCTGACGTTCTACGTCAACCTTCGACCGCGCCCGTGATCAAGCTGAACAGCAGGATTGCGAGCACCAGCCGTAATCCCCACATACATCCGGTCGCGCTCGAACAAGAAAGCCACCAGTGAGAACACCGCCCGCCAACACGACCGATCCGGAGATTAGCACGCCCGTTATCAGCAACACGCTCACCATGCGCTCAATGCCCGCGTCCGTCGCCTTTGGGGCGCTCATAGCTTGCCCTCAATCCCGTTCCCAATCATCTCGAGCGCAATCACGGCCACCACAATCGCGAACGCTCTTCGCAATAGCGCTACCGGCAGGCGGGCCGGAAAGCGTGCACCGATCATTGATCCCGCAAGCAACCCCAGCATCACGGGCATGGCAATCGTCGGATTCACGTAACCGCGGCTGAGATTCAGGCTGGCGCTCGCCGCCGCCCAAGCCTATCAGTGAACCCACGAACCCAGCCGGCAGCAAGGCTCCAAGAACGATGGGCGCGAACTTTCCCTCAGTCATGTTTCTCAGTCATGGCCGAAAAGCCCGACAAGCAGAAAATCGCGCCAAAAGATATAAGCTGTTCATAGCTTCACCATGAGAAAAGTAATCCTCGGCTTCACTGCTGTCACCATCAGCCTGGCGCAGCAAGCGCCTGCTCCGGTCCAATCCCCGGATGTTCACAGCGACGGACGTGTTACGTTCCGCTTTCGCGACCCCAATGCGCAACGCGTGGTGGTGAACGTAGAGGGCGCCAAAGAGCCTCTCGTTATGCAGAAAGACGAAGGAGGCGTCTGGACCGCCACCAGTGAGCCGCTTGCGCCGGAGCTTTACGGCTACTCCTTCAACGCCGACGGCGTGCAGCTCCTGGACCCTTCGAACTCGTCAATCAAACCGAATCTCCTGGCTGTGACGAGCGAAGTTCACGTGCCGGGTCCTAGCCCTATGCCGTGGGAGCCCGCGGCTATACCGCACGGCGTCCTCCATCATCACTTCTATAAATCGACCATCGTGGGTGATAATCGCGACTTCTATGTTTACACGCCGCCGGGCTACAATCCGGGCGTCAATACGCTTTACCCCGTGCTCTACCTTCTGCACGGCTATAGCGATGACGCCAGCGGTTGGAGCGCTGTCGGAAAGGCGAACCTCATTCTCGATTCATTGATCGATAGCGGCAAAGCCAAGCCCATGATTGTCGTGATGCCCCTCGGCTATGGCGCGCCTGAGATCGTCCAGAGAGCCCCCGCTTCCGGCTCCGCCCTCCGCAACCCAGAGCTTCGCGAGAGGAACTACAGCAATTTCCGCTCGGCTCTAATAGATGAAGTCATCCCGGAGGTAGAGCGATCCTACAGAGTCTTTACCGATCGCGATATGCGGGCCATCGCCGGTCTCTCCATGGGTGGCGCCGAATCGCTGCTCACCGGCCTCAACCGGCTCGACCGCTTCTCTGCCATAGGCGCCTTTAGCGCAGGCGGCATCAGTGACGACTTGGCTGCTAACTTTCCTCAGCTCACCAGCGCGGCCGCGGCACAACTTCATCTACTCTGGATCGCCTGCGGTACGGAGGACCGCCTCATCACGGTGAACAGAAATTTAGTCACGTTTCTGAAAGCCAAAGGGATTCGCCTCACCCAAGTGGAAACCCCCGGCATGCATACCTGGATGGTCTGGAGAAGTAACTTGATTGCTTTTGCGCCGTTGCTTTTCCGCGACCGCACTGTAAGAGCGGTGCCGACCCCTCTCGGAGAGAAGTAATAAAAAGGCCGAACAGGAGCCACCCGTTCGGCCTTGTTCTCGGACCCGTGGAGCTGCTGCCCGAGAAAACTTATCCCAAAGAACTTAGCGGCTTTCGCCCGGCGCCTTCGGCATTTGTGGGGCGCTGCTCGAAGCTGTTGAGCCGGCCACCACGCCCTGATTCACCAGCACTGTCACCTCCACGCGCCGGTTCATTTTCCTGCCATCCGCCGTATCGTTCGGTTGCGCTTCATGCGAGGTCCCCATCCCCGCCGGAGTCAAAATACGATGGATTGGAATGTTGCCCTGCTGTTCCAGGTATTGAATAACGGCATTGGCGCGTTGCTCGCTTAACGTCTGATTGCGTGCGGCCTTGCCCGTCGTATCGGCGAATCCGGCCACTTCAACCACGTAGCCTTTCTCCACTTGCGCCTGTTGAGCAACCTTGTCCAACGTCTGCTTATCGTCGGGGCTTAGGTTCGCGCTATTCAGCTTGAAATACACCGTCTCTTTGTACTTCTCTTGATAGTTGTCCAGGTTCGTCACGCGCTGATTCACTGTGTCGACGCCCTGATTGGCATGGTCGGCTTCGCCCTTTACTTGGCCTACCTGCTGCTGGGTCTGCTTCTCCTGGTCCTCTAGATGACCCGCACGGCCCTCCATCGTCGTCGCCCGGCCCTCGAGTGTACCCGCCCGTCCTTCCAGGCTGCCGGTTCGTGACTCCAGCGGCGACACACGCGTATCAATCTGTCGCGAAGCCCGCATCGAATTCGGATCGAACGTCACCTTGTCCGCGACTAACTCGCCTCTTTCGTTTCCCTTCCCTTGCGCCTCCACCTGAAGACCGGCAACCAGAGCCTGCATGTCCATTGCCGTCTTACGGCCGAAAACGCCGTGCTTCAACTGAATCTTAGTACTGTCTGTAAGATCCACCATGCCAATAGAATCGTCCGTGGTGCGCACCTTCAGGACATCGCCCGTCCGCGAAACGATCACACCCGAGACCTTAACTTGTTGCCCCGCCGTAAACGTTCTTGCGTTCGGCTCCACTCCCATGGCGAGCCCCGCCGTCATCAAAAGCGGCGCGGAAATGCTCATAAGAGCCTTTATATGCTTCAACGTTGCTGTGTCTTTCATAGCTAATCTCATAACGCCTCTTTTCTTAAAATTCTTCAGTAACGGCGTGGCCGACCGTGCTGGTACTCTTTCCTGTCTTCCCCCATTAGACGCCCTCCTGTTCAGCATGTAACCGTAATTCTCATCGGCGCCAGTTATTCAGGGTCGAGTTTAATCCCCACTTCAAATCGCAGGAGTAATATAACGAAGTCGAATGCCCGCCGAAAACCCCGTTTCCTCCACACCTTCTACACGCGGCTTCTATGGCTGGTGGATTGCCGCCACTACCTTCATTACCTTCGGCATATCCGTCGGTCTCCCGTACTACAACCTTCCCTTTTTCTACGACTACTTCCAAAAAACTTTTCATTGGGAGCTCAAGCAAATCACCCTTGGCTTTCCGCTCGCCGCCATTCTCACCATCTGGGTCGGGCCGCTGCTCATTCCCCGCTTTAGCCCGCGCAAGCTCATCATTGTGGGCACCGGTCTCACCGCCGTCGCCTTCTTTGGTTTCAGCGCCATGGGCGGCGCGCTCAGCGTCTATTTCCTTTTCTATTTCGTTTACACCGTCGGATACATCTTCTCTGGCCCCATCCCCCACCAGATTCTGGTCTCGTACTGGTTCCAAAAGAAGCGCGGCCGCGCCATGGGTGTCGTCTATGTCGGCGTGGGTCTGTTCGGCGGCCTCGGTTCCTTTTTCGTTCGCGGCATGACGGAAAAGTACGGCTTCGAAACTGCCCTCATGGCCATCGGCGGCCTCATGTTCCTCACCTGGCCTCTCGCCTTATTTTTCCTAAAGGACAAACCCAGCGAAATCGGCCAATACCCCGATGGCGCGTCAGTCCCATCGGCAGACATCCGGCGCGACCCGCACACCTTCCTTCACTTACTTCGCAGCGGACCCTTCTGGCTTCTGTTGATCGGCAGCATCTGTTCCATCGGCTCCATCGGTTCCATCAACACGCACATGAAGTTTGTCTTCCGCGATGCCGGCTATACAGACCAAAAGGTTCTCGACGGCGCCTGGACCACCGCTTCCGTGCTCATCTTGTGGTCAAGCATTGCAGGACGCCTCAGCATCGGCTACTTCGCGGATATATTTTCAAAGAAGCGCGTCATGACCCTTACTTACTTCCTCGTCGCCGCCACCATTCTGCTTCTGCTCTCCGTCTCCCCCGCCCATCCACTCTCTTTGTACATCTTCGCGGCGGTCTTCGGCTTCTCCATGGGCGCCGACTATATGCTCATCCCCCTGATGGCCGCCGAACAGTTCGGAGTCAACACACTGGCCCGCGCCATGGCGATTATTCTTCCCGTCAACACCATCGGCCAGACCTGGTGCCCCTATGCTGTCGCGGCCCTCCGCGAACATTATGGAAACTATGTGGGCCCCATGTTCTTCGTCTTCGGCATCGCCATGGTGGGAGCAGTCGCTATCTCCGCCATGCCCCGTCACGCCCCGGTGTTTGAGTCTTCGCCCTTGGCCGAAGAAGCCGCCAAGTAATTCACTGCCCCGCACTCGCAACACTCCGCAGCATCGGCGAGAGTGGGTAGCGCATCTTATTTGTATGAAAGCTGTTCGACTAGACGCCTACGGAGGCGTCGATCAACTCCACTATGAAGAAGTGTCAGCGCCGCAGCCGCAACCTGATGAAGTCCTGGTGAAGGTGATTGCCACTAGCGTGAACCCTATCGACTGGAAAATTCGTAGCGGCGAGGTCAAGGCCTACATGCCGGTGAAGTTTCCCTTCATCCTTGGTCGCGATGTGGCCGGCGAGATTACCGCTGTCGGCGGAGCTGTGAAAGAGTTCAAGCCCGGCCAGAAAGTGATGGGTTTCGTCATAAGCAGCTATGCGGAGTACCTTGCCGCCAAGGCTTCCGAGCTGTCGCTCATTCCGGAAGGCCTCGACCCCGAAATAGCAGGCGCGCTTCCGCTTGTCTTAATGACTGGCTCCCAACTGGTGGAGAAAGGCGTGCAGCCGAAATCCGGCGATACCGTACTCATCACCGGGGCCGTCGGCAACGTGGGACGCACAGCCGTTTACGTGGCAAAACAGCACGGCGCGAAAGTGATCGCCGGCGTTCGCTCCAATCAAAAGCAGGAAGCTGCCCGCCTCGCTGCCGAGCGCGTCGTCGCCATCGACCAGGATCAGGAAATTTCCTCACTTCCCGAACTCGACGGCATCGGTGACACAGTCGGTGGAGAGACGATTGCCAAGCTCCTGCCGAAGTTGAAAAAGGGCGGCCATCTGGGCTCCGTTTTAGGCAAGCCCCCGGCTGCCGAGAAGGCCGACGTGATCGTAGTCGCCTTCGCGGCGGAACCGAACGCCGCTCGGCTTCGTCAGCTTGCCGAAGATGTTCAGAAAGGTCTTCTAGTGATTCCCATCAGCCGCAAGTTCCGCTTGAGCGAAGTGCAAGACGCGCAGGCGTTTGCAGAAAAGGGCGCCGGTGGGAAAGTGATTCTTCTGCCCTAAGTGCCCTCCCGCCCAGTAAAATGGAGGATGATGACTGAAAAAGCAACTTTCGGCGCCGGCTGTTTCTGGGGCGTCGAAACAACATTCCGCGAGATCGACGGCGTTGTCGACGCAGCCGTCGGCTATGAGGGTGGGGCGACCTTAAATCCCACCTATAAGGACGTCTGCACGGATCGCACCGGGCATGCAGAGGTGGTGGAGGTGGAATATGATCCGGCCAAGGTCAGCTACGATCGCCTGCTCGACGTCTTTTGGAGCGCACACGACCCCACTCAAATGAACCGGCAAGGCCCCGATGTCGGCTCGCAGTACCGCAGCGCCATCTTCTTTCACTCGCCCGCCCAGGAACAATCCGCCCGCGCCGCCAAAGCCAACCTGGACGCATCGAAACGCTTCCGCCGCCCCATCGCCACGATCATCGAACCGGCCCAAACTTTTTACCGCGCCGAAGAGTACCACCAGCAATATCTCGCCAAGCGCGGCGTGAAGCACTGCCATATCTAAGCCGCGCTACTTCGCGCAGCCGACGGTTTGCAGGTAGCTAAGTCAGCGCATCGCGTCCTTTGCCCTGTCTATCCTCTTTGAGTATGACTTCCTGAGCCTTGTCTCTTACTTGTAAAGCCTTCTCATCGACTCGGCGTACCTTCTTTCCACCGGCCTCAAGGACCTTGTTACTTTCCTTGCCCTTCCGTTGCGACCGGTTGTACGCGATCGCTGTCTTCACCAGCCGGCGGAGCGCCGCCTCGTCCGGCCGGTCCTTCTCGAAGATGTCGATCGCCCGCCAGAGGTTCCCTTCGAGGCCCGCGTTGAACAGGTGGTTGGCGTCGGCGAAGTGGGCCCCCTTGGCGAAGGTCCACTTCACTTTCCCGCGGTGAGGGTTGGCTGAGGAGACCATCCCGTCGCAGTACCAGACGGGCGTTCCCATCCACTTCCAATCCTCCGTGACGGCCGGGTCGGCCTCCCGCATGATCCGTCGGATGGTGGCGAGCACCTTGCCCCGCCAGTCGGGGATGCTGGCGATGTGCTGATCGATCTGCTCCGCGGCCTTCAAGCGATCTGCCGGAGCTTTAACGGCTGCGCCGGCGCCGCCCTTTGCTGTAGCCTTTCTGCGAGGCTGCAGTCTTGCCTTCACGGGCGCCCCAGATTTCCGCCCTCCTTTTCCTGTGTTTTTTGTCGGCATAATGATCTCCCTTTAGGCAATATTCGCTGCTCTCGTGTTGTATACCGGCCTGCCTTTTGTGGCAGGAAAGAGGACGCCGATGGTACGGCTTTCGGGTCGCAGCGCCCACGATGCCACAGCAAGAACAGCAAGCAAGAGAGGAGCGAGGATGTGAAAGGCATAAACGCCGTAACCGCCGACCGCAGCGCAGGATGCGGCCGCACCTGTCAGGTCAAAGAAGATGCCGGCATACGCCCATTCCTTGAGCCGCGGCAAACGCGGCACGAGTATGGCAATGGCTCCAAGCACCTTCCAAAACCCTAGGATGGTGAAGAAGTAGAGCGGGTATCCAAGGAGAGGCGCCGTACCGTGGCCGTTACCCCGCGGAAATGCCAGCTGCGAAACGCCCCCGCTTCCGATAAAAAACGCTACGAGTACGGTCGTAGTCCAATAAGCAATGTTTTTTGCTTTCATGGTCAGTCCAACCCCCCAACGACACGCTCCAAGCCGCCGATGAAATTCTGCCAGCCGTAATTTGCACCCTGATAAGCTGCCTGCTGATCGGGACGGAAGCCGGAGTGCTCCATGCGAACGTGGGTGCCGCCCTCCGCTGGAGTCAACGTCCAGAGCACAACGGAGTCAAGCCCCAAAGAACTCCAGCTATAGGAGAGGCGCTTTAAGGGATCGACGATGAGCACCTCACAGTCGATAACACCATCCCAGTTCGGCACGGGTTCGGACCGGAATTGGAACTTCCGCCCGACCACCGGTTCGAAGTCATTTTTCATCAGCCATTGCGCGATGAGCGGGTTCTCGGTGAGCGCGCGCCACAGCTTTTCTGGCGCGTGTGGGAATACCCTCTCGATCACAACGGTACGCGTACTCTCTGCTGGATTGCTCATGATTCCATCCTTTCCAAAAGTGCTTCGAGACGGTCAAACCGGTCGCGCCAGAATGCACCGTAGTGACGCAGCCAGTCCACCATCGGCGCCAGCGCATCGGGCCGTGCGCGATAGTGAGTTTCGCGTCCCTCGCGGCGATGCCGTACCAGCTTTGCCCTCTTCAGCACCGTGAGGTGCTTGGAGACAGCAGGCTGGGACACGCCCGCATAGCGAGTCAATGCGTGAACGGTCTGTTCGCCCTGCCGGCTCAACTCCTCGAAAATGGCCCTGCGAGTCGGGTCGGCAAGAGCACGGAACACTTGATTGGCATGCGCCGGCTTCACACCCAAACCATAACCGTACAGTGATGGGTTGTCAAGAGAGATTCTCAATGAGCGCACAATCGCCGAGTTGCTCAGCCACTGGCTGAACTGTGACGGGCTTTCGTAACCCACTCGATAGACCGCGCTCTCTACGTTGACTGCCTCTGAAACCATCAGCCGTCGCGCTTCAATCAAGCGAAGCTGCTTTGGTACTGCAGAGCGGTCATCGATGTGATCGACTTAAACTGGAGCCCGAAAATCCAAAGTGGTGGGGCAAGAATTCGCTGATCTTTATGCAGGAAGCTCTAACTTGGCTGTTGGCGCGATAGCCGAGCGAACGATGGTTGTTGAAGCCTTCCAGGAGACACGCTTCTCGGCCTGGAGGTTCTTTTGAAAGGTTTCGCTGAAGCCGGTAAAGCTCCATAGAGCGATTTCTACGAAGCAGAAAAGCAGACGCCCTTACACTACCGCCAGTGTCTTCGCCTTTTGCTTGAAGTAGTCGATGGTCACCGTCAACCCTTCATCAAGTGCAACCTTTGGCTCCCAACCCAGCACCCGCTTTGCCTTGCTAATGTCGGGACGGCGAAGTTTCGGATCATCTGAAGGCAGCTCCTTGAACTCGATCCCCACTTCGTTTCCGAAGCGTGCCCGAATGCGCTCCGCAAACTGAAGAATCGTCATCTCCGATGGATTACCCAGGTTCACCGGGTATCGCTCGTCTGACTCGACCAAACGCAGCAACCCATCTACCAAGTCGGACACGTAACAGAAGCTACGCGTCTGCGAACCGTTCCCGAACACAGTCAAAGGTGCGCCCCGCAGCGCCTGATCGATAAATGCAGGCACCACGCGGCCATCGTTCAACGCCATTCGCGGCCCGTAAGTATTGAAGATGCGCGCGATGGTGGTCTGCATCTCGTACACGCGGTGGTACGCCATCGTGATCGCCTCGGCATACCGCTTGCTCTCGTCGTAGCAAGATCGTAGGCCCACCGGATTGACGTTGCCCCAATACGTCTCAACCTGCGGATGCTCTAGTGGGTCTCCATAGCATTCCGACGTAGAGGTCACTAGAAATGCCGCGCCATGCTGACGCGCCAATTCCAGCATGTTCCGCGTTGCCGTAGACCCGGATTCCAAGGTCTCCAGCGGATGCTTCAAATAATCCACTGGGCTCGCCAGAGACGCCAAGTGCAAAACTCTGTCCACACGGCCCGCGACGTCCACCGGTTCACAAACGTCCCGCTCTATGTACTCGAACGACGCGTTCTTCCGCAAATGCTGAATGTTATCCCGGCTCCCGGTGATGAGATTATCGAGTGCAACCACCTCGTGTCCTTCGCCCAACAAGCGCTCACACAGGTGTGATCCAATGAAGCCAGCGGCTCCTGAAATGACATACCGCACGTCTTTACATCCTACCCGAAGCGCAAGCTCTTGCGAAATAGCCCGGCAGCCAACCGGCGCAAGGCCCACGCTCAAAAGTACCTCCGCTGAGCTGGCCAAGCCGCAGCAAAGTGCGTCGCCGGGCCGCTATTTAGCATACTGCCAGGGGAAGGTAATACCGCAATAGCATGCGGCCGGTACTAGCGGGCAGGTTGCTGCTCTTTGCCCTGATCGTCGCCTCCGGTTCGCTCTTCTGGTGGCGCTTCCGCAGCGTGGTCCATCGCATCGTCGGCGCACGCCGCGACCCTGACTTCCGTCTCGGCGGCAGTTTAAATGCAATCCGCCGCCGCACCTGGGCCTTCTTCTCTGAAGTCCTCTGCCAATCGAAAGTCATTCGCGAACGTCCGCTGCCCGGCCTCGCTCACGCCTTTGTGTTTTGGGGATTCTGCGTTTTTGCGCTCGTCACCGTCAACCACATCGCTGCCGGATTCGGCCTGCCTTTTCTTCACCGCGACTTCGGCTTCGGTCGATTCTATTTTTGGTTCGGCTTTGCGTTCGCGGCCTGCTGCGCCGTTTCCATCGCGGCACTCGCCTTCCGCCGCTTCGTCGTGCGTCCGAAATGGCTGGGCCCCGTATCCCCTGAATCCGGTCTCATCGCGCTCCTCATCTTCCTCTTGATGGTCACCTACATGGCTACTTGGTGGGTGCCCGAAACATCGTTCAGCGGCCAAACTCTCTGGTGGCTTCACACCCTCACCCTGCTCGCCTTTCTTCCGCTCATCCCGCACACCAAGCACCTCCACCTCGTGCTCAGCCCGCTGACAATCTTTCTTGAGCACGACCGCTTCAGCCACATCCCGCCACTCGCCGGCGATGAAGACTTCGGCATCGTCAATGGCAAAGGCATTACGCAAATCACAGCGCTGCAAGCTTACTCGTGCGTCGAATGTGGCCGCTGCACGGAGCACTGCCCTGCAAACAACACCGGCAAAGAGCTCAATCCCAAGCTCATCGCGCTCGGGCTTCGCTCCTACTTGAACGAATACGGCAACCAAAGCGAAACCCCCATCCTCGAAGCTGCCATCTCGCAGAAGATGCTCTTCCAATGCACCACCTGCGGTGCTTGCGAATATCAATGCCCCGTCGGCATTCAGCACCTCCCCATGATCATCGGCCTGCGCCGCGGAGCTGTGAATACCGGCGCTTGGGAAGACGATTACGGCACCAAGCTCTTCCTCAATCTTGAGCGCAACGGCAACGCCATGGGCTTCTCGCAATCCGAGCGCGACAAGTTCATCACCAAGCAAGAGTTCCCCATCTTCGACGGTTCTCAGGAGTACTGCCTCTGGCTCGGCTGCATGGGATCGTACGATCCGCGCGGCCGCGAGATCATCTCCTCTTTCGCAGCCGTCATGAAATATCTGGGCGCCTCTTACGGAGTCCTCAAAAAGGAGCGCTGCACCGGCGACCCCGTTCGCCGTCTCGGCAATGATCTGGTATTTGCGCAATTGGCCGAAACCAATCTCGCCACGCTCCAAGACGCAGGCGTGAAAAAGATCGTCTCCATCTGCCCCCATTGCGTGCGCACCATGCAAACCGATTGGGAGCTCGACAGCAAGGTGTTCGGCGCCACTGTCCAAATTGAACATCACAGTGAGTTCCTCGCGCGCCACGCCGGCCAGCTTCCCGCTAAACAAAACGGCGAGAAGGTCGTCTTCCATGACCCCTGCTATCTAGGCCGCTACCGTGGCATTTACGAGGAGCCGCGTGAAGTCATCGCGCGTTCCGCCACTGTCATCGATCCACCCCGCGCCCGCGAGCGAAGCTTCTGCTGCGGCGCAGGTGGCGGGCTCGTGTTTCTCGGCGAAGAGACCGGCCAGCGCGTCAATCAGGCGCGAGTCGAAGAGTTAGTTGCCACAGGCGCAGACACTATAGGTGCTGCCTGCCCCTTCTGCAACAGCATGTTTCGTGACGCACTCGCCTCCGCCTCACAAAACCCGCCACGCCTGCTCGATATCGCCCAAATCGTTTCTGAACAAATCCTGTATGAGCAGATTCAAATTCAAACCAGCTAAACCGCCCGCCCCGCTCTACTGCGGATTTCCATTGTTATCCGTGTTCCAAGTCTCCGTCTGAAAAGCAATGAAGATAGCAGTCCACGTTTGCTGCCCGGGCAGTTCGATAAAGACCGCTCCATCCTGCCAAGTGTCGTTGTCTTTCTCAAAACGAGCCGGCCGGGTCAGACCGAAAATGCGGACGAGACCGAAAATACGGGAAAATGCGGACGGGGAAAATGCGGGGAAAATGCGGACGGGGAAAATGCGGGGAAAATGCGGACGGAGGCATATTTCATCCGTACTCGTAAGCCTTGGGTGATACCGCCAGCCATTTTGTCTAAACCCCAACCAATCTGAAAAAACGAACCCAACCGCCCAGTTCGCTCGGTAAATCCCACGTACCGCCGCGCCCAACCAACCCACGCACACCCCAATTCAAATCCCCCAAATAAATCATCCCCAATCAATTCCGCCGCTTACACCCCAATCACCCCACTCGCCACGCCCACCCCAGTGCGACAACTCGAGCAAGAAACATCATGCTCGATCCCGCCCACCTAGATCCCGATTCCGAAGAAGAATCGCCCCTAGCCCACTCCGAGTTCTCCCGCCGCGGCGGCCCGCGCACCGAAGAAGGTAAA
>JAABUQ010008504.1_pt1 | contig 14359 bp, 12 predicted proteins | sample 5560001 | NCBI WGS metagenome assembly JAABUQ01 (sample SAMN10711888, study PRJNA513371) | rock metagenome | isolation source: Antarctica rocks | place: Antarctica: Victoria Land, Finger Mt nord | collected 2015-12-18
CGTACCCCATGGGTAGGTTCTCGATGAAGTCGTCGCATCCGACCGCGCGCGACACCGCCAGCACCTCCTCCCATGGCGCCCCGGGGCGGCCGTAGCACAGGTTCTCGGCCACGCTCCGCTGGAACAGCGCGACCTCTTGCGTGACCACGCAGAAGGCTTGGGCCAGGCTGTCCCGTGCATGGCCCGCAAGGTTCTGGCCGCCGAGCAGGACCTCACCCCCTTCAGGCACGACGATGCCCTGGATCAAGCGCAGCAAGGTGGACTTGCCAGCCCCGGACGGGCCGACGACGCCGACGCGCTGCCCGGCCGGAATGCGCAGGTCAAGCTCCGCAAGCAAGAGGCGCCCGCCGTCCGGGGTGTATCGCACCCGCCTGAGCTCGACCGCGCCAGCGTCCAGACAGAGAGCCGGCAGGGAGGCCGGCACGGCTTCCTCCGCCGGCACGCGCAGCACCTCGACCGCCTCGGACACGGCGCCGAGCTGCTGGGTCAGGCCAAGCAGCGACAGGGCCATCTCGCGCGAGCCTGCGAGGATGCGCAACGTGAGCGTCGTCGCGACGACCACCCCGCCGGTGCTGATGTCGCCTTGGCTCCATTGCAGGATGGACGCAGTGAGCACGCCAGCGTTGACCAGCCAGAACACGAGGTCGTGCCCGCAGCGCAGGCGTTCGAGGAACGTCCAGCTTGCCGCATGGGCGCCCCCCTCGTGCTCCATGAGCCGGCGCAGGCTATCGCGCTCGCGCAGGCGCGCCCCGTAGGCGCGGACGGTTCCCATGTTCGCAAGCACGTCGGCGAGGGCGCCGAACACGTCGGCCGCCTCGCGGTGGTAGGCGCGGTGCATGGGAAAGCCACGCAGGCCAAGCTGGTGCAGCGCCAGCGTGGTGCCGCCCGCCGCGGCCACCAGCGCGCCGCCGATGCGCCAGTCTATGGTTGCGAGCACGACAACCGATCCCACCAGGTCGGTGACCGGGGGCACCAGGCTCCACACCACCGTGCGCATCACGGTCGCCGCCGCCGTGGCCGCGGCGGTGATGCGTCCAGCGAGCGCTCCGCTTGCCTGGCGGTTGTAGAACTCCCAAGGCTGGGCGCTGACCGCCTCGAACAGGTCGATGCGGATGTCCTCGCCCACCCGGATGATGGCCCGGCTGCCCAGGAAGCCGCCCAGCCGCCAGCATATGCTTTCCACGCCCAGGAGCGCGAGGAACAGGCCGAGGCTGAGCATCACGCCGTGACGGTCCGTCCCAGGCGCCGTCATGCCGTCCACCAGCAGCTTCAGCCCGTATTGGGCGGCGACGGCGCAGAGCGCGCCGCTGGTCACGAGGGCCAGGAGCGCGAGCGACAGGCGAAGGTGCCGCCTGACATAGCGCAGCAGGAACGGCGCGGCCCCGGCCGGAAGCTCCGGCGCACCGGCAGCGCCGTCAGGGCTGGCCGGCGCGCGGGGGCGGGTCACGCGCCGGCTGCGCCCGCCATCGCCAGCAGTATCTGCTCCTCGGCAATCTGGTCCATAAGATCTTGGTCGCAGGACCGCTCCCGCCAATCCCCGCCGGAGCGGATCAGGCCGCACCGGCAAAGCCGGTCGTTCTGCCATCCGGGGTAGTCCATCACCGGATAAAGGCAGATGCCCTGGACCGGCACGCCGGCCCGGCGCGCGGCGCGCACCTCGCCGCCCACGTAGCGCAGCCACCCTGCGCCGTTGCTTCCCTCGGCGCCGGTCTCGCTCAGCAGGACAGGGCGGCCGTAGCGCGCGTCCACCTCGGCCAGCAGGTGGCGGAGCGGGCGGTACAGCCAGTGGCCGAGCGGAAGGGTCGTGCCGCCCCGGACGAGCTGGTTCTCGGGATAGAAGTTGACGCCGACGATGTCGAGATGCGCCTCGCTGCCGCCCAGCTCGGGAGCGAGGCGGCCGGCGATCATGTCGAACGCCTCGAACTGCGCCAGGCGGTGCGCCTCGGCGCCGGCGGCCGTCTCCGGCATGTCGGGATGCCCGGCGACATGGACGAGCGGCTCGGCCTGGACGAAGCGCGCACCCGGCGCGACCTCGCGCACGGCCTCGACCGCGCGGATCGCCGCGCGGGCGAGCTGCCGCTTCAGTTCAGGGCCGCGGCCGAAGCTGTTCGGGTGCATGCGGGCATGGTCGCCGCCGGCCCAGGCCCAGAACGAGATTTCGTTGACCGGGCAGTAGAACGGGACGGCTCCGCCCTCGTCGCGCACGATCCGGGCGACTGCGGCGCAAAATGCGGCGAAGCGGTCGGGGAACCGGGGCGACCAGATGTCCAGGTCGTGCGGCAGGCCTGCTTTGGCCGTGCGAGCAAGCGCTCAACGGCCGTTACTACGTCGTCTGCACCGGACGCGACCTCGACCAAGCCGTCGCTTCCCCAACCGTGCACGACGTCGGCCACAGGCGTGGATACCACGGGCACGCCGGCCGCAAGGAACTCGGGCGTCTTGGTTGGGCTGATGTATCGCATGGCCTCGTTCAACGCGAAGGGCACCAGGCCCACATCCCATCCGGAAAGATGGCCCAGCAACGACGCATAGGGCTTCTGGCCCAGCCAGTGCAAGTTGCTGCACTGCGGCAGGGTGGCGGGGTCAAGCTTGGCAGCCGGGCCCGGACCTACGAGCGATCCCTGTCTCAAAGGCCGCCGCGCCAGGCCCGCTCGGCCTTGTCCCAGGCAGCCAGCGGCTGCAGGTCGGGCACCCAGGCCAGCCCGGTCTTCGCGTCCGACGACACGGCCTCCGGCGTGACGACGACGTCGAGGAGCGCCGGACGATTGGCAAGCGCCCGCTCGATGGCCGGCTTGAGCTGATCCTCCGTCTCCACGCGCTCGGCGTGCATGCCGAACGCCCGCGCCATCGCCGCGTGGTCGCTGAACTGCAGCCGTGTGCCGACCACCTTGCCGTGGGTGACGGTTTGATCGTGCACCTCGATCTGCCAGGCGCCGTTGTTGGCGACGACGATCAAGACCGGCGCGTGGTGACGGACGGCCGTATCGACCTCGATCGCGTTGAAACCGAACGCGCCGTCCCCGGTCGCCACGACCACCGGGCGATCCGGGAACGCGAGGCTCGCCGCGATCCCGTAGGGCACGCCGACGCCGATGCAGCCGAACGAGCCGGGGTCGAGCATCGCCGGCGCGGACAGGCCGATGCGGGCGAAGCTCAGGAAGTCGCCGCCGTCGGTGATGACGATCGCCTCTGGCCCCATCGCCTCCTGAAGCGCCGCGATCACCCGGTTTGGATGCAGGCGGCCATCGCTCCCGGGCGGTGCGGTCGCCATCGCATGGCGCAGCTTGCGCGCCCGCTCCTCATGGCCCGCGCGCAGCCTCTCCGCCCAGGTTTGGTCAACCGATGCGGACCGGTTTCCGGCCGCCTCGACCAGGGCACGCAGCGCCTCTGCCGGGGAGGCGAGCATCTCAACGGCGCCGCGCCGGTTGTCGCGCAACTCCGACGGCACGTCGGCAATGCGGACGAACTGGGCCTGGCCGAACACCGCCGGCGAGCCGTAGGCGAGCTGGAAGTCGAGCCGGCGTCCGACCGTCAGCACGACGTCAGCGTCGCCCATGACCGCGCCGCGCATCGCGCCGACGACGGCGGGGTGCGTGTCCGGCACGAGGCCGCGGCTCTCGCCGGTGTCGAGGTAGACGGCGCCGAGCCGGTCCAGCAGCGCCACAAGCTCAGGCCCCGCGCCGCGTGCGCCGCGGCCAGAGATGACGAGCACGCGCCGCGCCGACCACAGCAGGTCGACCGCCTCGGCGATCCGGGCCGGGTCGGGCCGCGTGACGGGCCGCGGCTTGGCGCGCAGGTGCTCTTCGAGCTGGACGGGCTTCGGCACCAGGCTGCGCAGGGTGTCCACCGGGAAATCGATGTAGGACGGCCCCGGCTCGCCGCCCTGGCCGAACGCCCGCGCGACCGCCTCGTCAAGCTCCGCCAGGGCCAGGTTGGGATCGCGCACCGTGCGGGCGTACCGCGTGATCGTCCGCACGAGGTGGGTGTGGTCGAGGTCCTGCAGGCCGCCGCGGTTCTCCTGCGGGGTTGGGTTCGTTCCCGAGATGACGAGCACGGAGGCGCGCGAGACATGGGCGTTGGCGATGCCCGTGATGGCGTTGGTGACGCCGGGGCCGGCGGTCACGAGGGCGACGCCAAGCTCTCCCGTCAGCTCGGCGTGGGCCTGGGCCATGTGGACGGCGGCCCGCTCGTCTCGCACGTCGATGATGCGGATGCCCTCTGCGTCGAGCCGCATCCAGATCGGCATGATATGGCCGCCGCAGAGCGCAAACACGCGCTCGACGCCGCGCCGCCTGAGCAGGCGCGCCACGAGGGCAGCGACGCTGTCGGGATCGCTGTGGGAACACGTCGTCATGGTGTGGCTCTAACCGATCCGTTCGCCGCAGCCTGGCCTGCGAGTTGCGTCTTGAGCACCCGGTACAGGACTTTGCCCAGGGCGTTGCGCGGCACCTCGTCCTCACGCATGAACGTGTAGGATTGCGGGCGCTTGTAGCCGGCCATGCGGCTCCGGCTCCAGTCAAGCAGGTCGGCCTCGCTCACCGGCGCGCCCTCGTGCAGGACGACGACGGCGTGCACTCGCTCGCCCCATTTCGGGTCGGGCAGGCCGACCACGGCCACGTCCTTGATCCCTGGATGCGCGCCCAGCAGCGCTTCGACCTCGGACGGATAAACGTTCTCGCCGCCGGAGATGATCATGTTGCTCTTGCGGTCAACGAGGTGGATATAGCCGTCCGCGTCGCGGCGGGCCATGTCGCCGACCGTGCAATGCTCGCCCCGGAACGCCTCAGCCGTTTTCTCGGGCAATTTCCAGTAGCCGTCGAACGTGTACGGGGTACAGGAGTAGAGTTCGCCCGGCTCGCCGTCCGGCACCTCATTCCCATGCCCGTCCAGCAGCCTGATGGGGGCCGATCCGACGCATTCCCGCCCGACCGAGCCGAGCTTGGTGAACTGTTCTGCCGGATGGAGCATCGTGACCCACCCGATCTCGGTGGCGCCATACAGCTCGAACAGGCCGGAGCTGCGGAACATCTCCATCACGGCGCGCTTCGTCTCCGGGCGCGCCGGGGCGGAGGAGATCATGAGCTTGGTGACACGGTCGAGGTCGTGCCGCCCGTGCACCGCCGCCGGCAGGCCGAGCATCATGGTGTAGTGGGTCGGCACCAGGGACGAGAACGTCGATCCGCCCTCCGCGAGGGTGCGGACGCAGTGCTCGGGGTCGAAGCTCTTGCGCGAGTAGATCGTCGTCGTGCCGCCGCAGTAGCTGAACGCGCCGAAGAAATAGAGCGAGTTCGCGTGGCACATCGGCATGACGAGGAGGGCGCCGTCGGTGCGGTGGATGCCAAGCTCGATTTCGGTGATAAGGGACAGCAGGCTGGCGCCCCGGTGGCTGCGGACGGCTCCCTTGGGATTGCCCGTGGTGCCCGAGGTGTACATCAGCATCCACGGGTCGGCCGGCAGGACGCGCTGATCGGGTTCGCCGCCGCTGGCCGCAGCCATCAGGTCTTCGTAGCCGCGGTATCCAGCCGGGCACGGGCGCTGGCCGAAATGGACGAAGTTGCCGGACGGGACGGACAACTCCGCGCGGACCTCCTCGACGACGCCGACGAGCTCATCCTGGACGATGAGGGCCGCAGCCTCCGCGTTCTCCACGATGAAGCGGACCTCCTGGCCGAGCAGGCGGAAGTTGACGGGCACGGCGACCAGGCCCGCCTTTGCGGTCGCGGCGTAAATCTCGGCCCATTCGACGCAGTTGTAGGCGAGGACTGCAACGCGGTCGCCCTTCGACAGCCCCAAGCCCAGCAGTGCGTTGGCGAGGCGGCAGGACCGCTCGTTCCATTCTCGGAATGTCATCGCGCGGCCCAGGTCGCGCACGCCGATCCGGTTTCCGAGCAGGCGGGCATGCACCGTCAGCATCTGCCCGAGGGTCAGCAGGTCCCTCACCGGATCAGCCGACGCTGCCGGCATACTTCTGCAAGAGGCTCCACGCCTCCTCACCGAACTTGGCCCTCCAATCCTTGTAGAAGGTCGTTTTCGCCAGCGCCTGCTGGAATGCGCCGGCTTCCACCGGGTTGAACGTCAACCCTTTTGCTTCCAGCGTCTTCTGCAGTTCGGTGTTCGCCTGCACGATGTCGTCCCGTTGCTGCCGGGCCGCTGCGTTGAAGTGCTTCGCCATGATCTGCTGGATGTCCGCCGGCACGGTGCGCCAGACGCGCCCGTTCGCGAGCAGCCAGAAGCCGTCCCAGGAGTGGTTGGTCAGCGAGCAGTATTTCTGGACCTCGTAGAACTTGGAGGACTCGATCAGCGCCAGCGGGTTCTCCTGCCCGTCGGTGATCCTGGTCTGCAGCGCCGAGTAGACCTCGCTCAAAGGAATGCTGGCCGGTGCTGCGCCAAGCGCCGAGAACATGGACACCCAAAGCGGCACGACGGGAACGCGGAGTTTGAAGTTCTTCAGGTCGCCCGGCGTCTGGATCGGATGGGTGCTGGTCGTGATCTGGCGGAAGCCGTTGTCCCAGGCGGCATCGAAGGGCACGAGGTTCAGCTTCTCGATGCCGCGGCGGACGTAGTGGCCCACCTCGCCGTCCATTGCCGCCCAAACCTCGCCATAGTTGGTGAAGGCAAAGCCGAGCGCAGGCAGCGACGCCGACGGAATGAGGGTTGAAAGGACGGCTCCGGGAAACGTCGCCATTTCAAGGGCGCCGGAGCGGACCTGGGACATCATGTCCGAGTCGCCGCCGAGCTGGTTGTTCGGGAACACAGAGATCGCGACGCGTCCGTTCGTCTCGGCGGAAATGGCGTCAACCGCCTCGCGCAGGCGTACGTTCAAAGAATGCGTCGCCGGCAGGTCATTGCCGAGCTTCAGCTTCAGGGGCTCGCCTTGCGCCCGCGCGGCGCGGTGGCCGAGCGTTCCACCAAGGCCGAGGGCGGCTGCGGCTCCAAAGGAGCCCTTCAAAACGGCACGTCGATCGAACCTCGCCATAGCTGCTCCCCCCGATTTTTGCCCGTTCTCGGCAGGTTCGGTTCGAGGCGTCCCCCCAAAGCAGGCGGTCGGCCACTCACCGAACCCGGAGTGTTTGCACTCCGAATACAGAATTCATATACTGAATTCAAATCTACGCAAGCGGCGCTTTTGGCTTCGGGGCCGCGTTCAGGCTACGGCGCGCAATGCAGTGCCGGGCGGTCCGGGACTTGACCCGGCAGGCCAAATCGTTTGAGGGGAGCTATGAAGGCGCGAAATGCTGCCGATCCCGGCGCGCATGGCCGCAACCGGGCAATTTCAGGGGCGCAGCCTGGCGTCGCGCCATTCAGTTGGAAAACCCATGCCCACACTCAACGTCTCGCCCCGCCTTGTCGAGCAAGTCTATGAGGCGCTGCTTTCGGAGATCATCGAGGGCGCGCTTCCGCCGAACACGCGACTGATCCAGGACGACCTGGCGACCGCCTACGGCGTATCGCGCCAGCCGGTGCAGCAAGCGCTCCTGCTGCTGCGGAACCGCGGATTGGTTCAGGATGCGCCGGGCCGCGGGCTGGTCGTCTCGCCGCTGGACGTGGACTTCGTGCGGAACCTTTATGAGGTCAGGGCCGTGTTGGAGGGGCTCGCCGCCCGGATGGCGGCCAAGCATAACCCGCGGCGCGCGGCAACCGAGGGACCGCCGCTCATCGAAGCGGGGCGGGCGGCGGTCGAGAGCGGCTCCGTCATGCAGGAGATCGCGGCGGACATGGCGTTCCACTCCTTCATCTACGAAGCCTCGGGCAACCCCTTGATCAGGGAAACCGTCGCCCAGCATTGGCACTACCTGCGCCGCGTCATGGCCGAGGTCCTGCGCGACGACGAGAAGATTCCCGGCAGCATCTGGGACGAGCACGCCGCCATCCTCAACGCCATCATCGCAGGCGACGGCGACAAGGCGGAGGGCCTAGGGCTGCTGCATATTGCGCGTGCGGCGAACATCTTCGTCGTGCGCCTGCAAGCTCATCACGATGCGTCCACGGAGGACCTGCAGCGCCGCCACGTGCGGCGCGAGAAACGCCAGTGAACAGCGCACCATGCAGCCGCTGCACTTTGTGTTCGCGACGGGCGTCAACGCGCCGCACCGGTTCGGTGGACTGAAGTCTAGGTGTTCGGTCCCGGAGAGGCGTGACGCTGTTTTGACCCGAGAGGGAAAGAAAGCGCTATGGCAGCAGTTCTTCACGGCAATGCCCGGACAACGCCGCGAGTTCGAGCCCAGCCCCAAGCGTCGCAGGAAGCGACCGGCACCTTGGCCCAGCGCTACGGCCTGAACCGCACCACCGTCGCCAAATGGCGCACCCGGACGGGCGGGTGCAGGCTGCGGGAACCCGGCCTGTGCCACCAGCCAGCATGGGTGAGGCCCGACCCGCTGCTCGACTGGCAAAACTTGGCTTTGGCCTCGAGCAGACGATGTCCGGCGGGTCTCATCGCCATCCTCAGAGGCGACGCATGAGGTTGCGCTGGTGGAAGTGCTCGGTCCAGTTGGCGCATCCAATCGTTGGGGGACCCTCGACGCTGATCGAAGGCCGCTGCGGGTTGGCTTCGCACCGCTGGGCACACCAACCCAAAGCTGCCTACGCATTTGCCCTGTGTCGCGGGCTTGGTTGCATGACAAACCACCCGCTTTCCTGGATCCAACAAGAGCCATCTTGATTTGATCGTCGCAGACAGCAAGGAAGCTTCAGCTCGCACAAAGTCCTGTTATTGTAAGATCGAGACAAGCTAGGACTCCTGAACAAATGACGGGCTACACTTGGAACGGCGCTGCGGGCAGCTACCTTGACCCGGCGCAGTGGACCCCGAACGACGTCCCGCTTTACGGGTCCGGCACCACCGCCACGATCAACAGGGGGACCGTTACCCTGAGCGACGCCGAGCCGAACAGCATCACGCTCGCGCTGGGCGCCGTGGGAGTCTTTCTGACCACCGAGGGAGGCAGCCCGGTGCCCACCATCGAGCTGCCTATCCCGGTGCCCATCTCAGCCATACCGACCCTGGTGCTGAGCAACGGGGCACTCGGCCCCGACATGGCGCTTGACGAGCACCATCATCGGCTCCGGCACCATCACGGTGGACCATGCCAACGTGGCCCTGGACAGCACGGCCAGCACTCAGACGGTCGATCTGTTCGGAGGCAGGCTCTCCGCCCCCCTCACCCTGGAGGCGACGATCAAAGACTGGAACAGCGACGGCCGCGTAGTGTTCGGCGGCGCCAGCAGCGTCAACTCGGTCCAGTTCAACCAAACCTCGGACGCCGGTGGGGACCTGCAGCTGTTCGGGGCAAGCGGGGCGCAGGTCGGCGACCTCCATTTGCTGGGCACTTACGCGACCTCGGACCTCACGATCACTCCGTTGCGGGGCGCCAGCGACATCAGCGCGAGCGGGATTACACCAGTTGCCGTAAGAGCTGACCCCTGCCCTCGGCGTGATGTGCAGGCCAAACTGGGCCGCGAACACCGGCAAAGTCAGGTCGAGACTTATGGCAATTGGTATTACACCTCCGTCCGTGTAGTGTGGCGGGTTCCTGCGGGGTTTCGGCTTCCTGGTGCAACGCCACGGCAGTCGCAGGCTCCGCCGGGTACGCATGAAATCTTGTGTCGGTTTCACACGGAGTTCGTCGGCTACCCCGCCAGGAGCTTGAGCATGTAGGCGCCGTTCCAGGCGGCCCTTTTCCGCTTGGCGCACGCTGGCCTTCGATGTCCGGTCGCGGCCGACAATGTTGGGCGCGATCTTGCGCAGCAGCGCCAGGTTGCGCGGCCATGCGGTCGCGCACGCGGCTGTCGTCCTCGCGGGTCGAACCGAGAGGTTTGCCCGAAAACGTGACGTCGAGTACCCAGTGGAGTGCGTTTTCCACCGCCCAGTGCGAGCGGATGGCCTGGCCCAGGACGGCCGGACGTCAGGGCAGCTCGACAGGAAGCAGCGGATTTCAGCTTCAACCTTGGGCGCGCCGCTGACACTGCGGATGCTCTCAACCGTCAGCACGGTGCGCAGCCCAGGCCAGCCGCTCAGGGTGTCAAGCGCCGCAGCCTCCGTGCTGGCGAACACCCGGCGGCGGACCAGGCAGCCATGCGTGTCGTCAAAGGCGCCGCAGTCGGCCCGGCTCAATGCGCCAACGCGGAAGCAGTGCTGGTCGAAGTGCTCGACCACCCCCTCGCGCTCGAACCCCGCTGCGAGCGCGCCGACCCAGGCCGTGAACCCGGCCCCGAACGCATCGGGGTCGATCAGCACGAACACGCACTGGCCCGTGTCGTGCGAGGGGACGCCGCGCCAGTTCCAGGAACGTCCTGGGCCAGGCCAGCTTGCCGCGGCCATACAGCGCAGTGTCGTCCCAGCTCTCGGCACAGGCGGTCACTGCGCACACCGCGATGGCCAGCACGTCAACCAGGCGGCGCTCGACCTTGCCGGAGCAGCGCGGGTGTTCGACCGTGCTGAAACACTGCCCCAGGCTCTCGATCAACAGGCCCCGCTCCCCCGCCGTCGCGAGGGCACGTCATCATACGTCAGGCCGCGGCAGGCCAGAGAAATCTTATGCATAGCCCTTGCCCTGTGCCGCAGCTTCGGCGCTGAGCCGCACATCCACAAACGCCGCCAGCCGAGCGGGTGATTCGCAGTAGGGAGCCAGGCGGCCTGGGTGCGACCGGACACTTCCGTTCATTCCAACAACAATTTGGCGCGAAGCCAACAGGTAATGGCCGGAAGCCGCTGGCCACCTTTTTGGCCGCAGCGAGCCGGGCGCTATCTGAGCTGGCTGTCTTTGCTGCCCCTGCGGTTGAACCCAATGTTCATCGGACGGCGATCACGCGCCGACTGGCACGTGACACAGGTCCGGACTCCGGGCAGCGCACGGCGGCGCGCCTCCAGGATTTCGTCGCCGCACTCCACGCAATGGGCTTCTCCCTCACCCGTCGGCATGCGTGCCCGCGCTCTCATCACGCCGTCCATAACGGTGTCGTCGATCTGGTCCTGGACCGCCCCGTCCGGGGCCCAACCACTCGCCATTGTCGCTGTCCGACCTCCCGATTTTCCCAAGGACGTCATATCGGAGCTTGCAGCGCGCGTTCCAAGGATGCCAACCTGATCGGCGCCGGGGTCCCCACGTCGAAAGCCTTGTCCAGAGCTTTTCCCGCACACTCCTATGCCGTTGGAAGACCCAGGGCGGGCCAATCTATGTTTGCTCAACGCGACCGCCCCACCGGCCAAAACTGGCCGAAAGTGGAACGGCAGCTTTCGGGCGCATCGAAGGGCGTACCGGACGTTCGCGCGGTGCCGCTCTCGACATGCGACCGCCGTTCCGGTGCAAACGCTAGCCCTTGCACAGCTCCGGCGCGCGGCGGTGGCGGGTGGCGCTTTCATAGTCGAACGCCATTGCCAGCAGCGCCGCCTCACTCCAGCGGCGGCCGACGAACACCAGCCCGAACGGTGCGCCGGATGCATAGTAGCCGGCGGGCAGCGTGACGGCGGGCAGGCCTGCGGTGTTGATCTCGCTCACCACCGTCTCGTGGATCGGCTTGCCGCTGTTCAGGCCCTCCAGCGCGTCGCGCATCTGCGGGAACACCACCGCGTCCAGCCGCGCCTGGGTGAACACGGCGTCGAAGACCTCCAGATACTTCTCGCGCGCCGCGATGAGGTCCGAGATGTCCGGCGGGACGGCCGGGTTGGCGAGGCTGGCGGCGAACTGCGGCAGGTGGTGCATGAAGCTGAGCACGCCGGAGGGGCCGAACGCATCCTCGGCCGCCGTGGCCTCCGCGAATTCGGCAAAGCTGCGCACGGCCGCATTGGGACCCAGGCGCAGCTAGGTACTGCTGCAGGTCGTAGGAGACCGACTCCATCCCGCGTGCATCGAATTCCTCCAGCGGCGGCGTGGGCGTGCGCAGGGCGGCGAAGCCCGTGCCCGCGAACGGGTCCTCGACCAGGACGGCGCCCCGCGCCTCCAGCTCGCTCCGTGCCTGGGCATACAGGCTCGTTGCCTCCGCAGACAGCGGCAGGTCGCGCCAGCCGGGGCCGTACAGCCCGATCCGCTTGCCGTGCAGCGCGTCGGGGCCAAGCATCGAGGCGTAGCCGCCCACCGGCTTGTGGCCGATGCCGGCGACCGTGTCCGCGAACACCTCCACCACGGCCGCCAACGCTGTGTTCACCAGGGCGATGCCGGCGGCGGCTTGCTGCGCCAGTTCGGTGGGCGTGACCTCGCCGGCGCGCACGCAGCCGGCCAGCGCCGCCGCGTCATGCCGGGCCCATTCGTCCCAGCTCATCGCCTGCGTCATGTCGTGACCTGTCCTTGCTGCCGCCGCGAGTCTAGCCGGGCTTGTGCGTCGCAGTATAGCGGGGCCTAATGCCGCGACCCGTTGGGCCGGAGACCCGAGATGCTGACACGTCGCAGCCTGCTTGCCGCATCCGGCGCCGTCCTGGGCGCACCCTCCATCGTGCGCGCCGCGAACAGCGGCGTGATGAAGTTCATTCCGCAATCCGACCTCACGGTGCTGGACCCGATCTGGACCACCGCCTATGTCACCCGCAACCACGGGCTGATGGTGTTCGACACGCTCTACGGCATCGACGGCACCTATGCCGCGCAGCCGCAGATGGTCGCCGGGCATGTGGTGGAGAACGACGGCAAGCAGTGGCGGATGACCTTGCGCCCCGGCCTCAAGTTCCATGACGGCGCCCCGGTGCTGGCGCGGGATTGCGTGGCGAGCATCAACCGCTGGGGCAAGCGGGATGCGGCGGGGCAGACCGTGCTGGCCTACACCGACGAGCTGTCGGCGCCGGACGACAAGACCATCGTGTTCAAGCTGAAGAAGCCTTTCGCCCTGTTGCCGGACATGCTGGGCAAGGTGGGCAGCAGCATCTGCGCCATCATGCCCGGGCGCTTGGCGGGGACCGACCCCTTCACCCAAGTGACCGAGATGGTCGGCAGCGGCCCGTTCCGCTTCGTTGCCAGCGAGCGGATCGTCGGCAGCCTTGTGGTCTACGAGAAGTTTGCCGACTACGTGCCGCGCGACGGCGGTGCGCCGCAATGGACCTCCGGCCCCAAGCGCGTCTCGCTCAACCGGGTGGAGTGGCACCCGATACCGGACCTGGCCACCGCTGCGGCTGCCATGCAGAGCAAGGAAATGGACTGGTGGGAAACTGTCAGCGCGGACGTGATGCCGCTGCTGACGGCCATGCAGGCGCAGATCGCCGACCCCACCGGATATATCGGCGCGCTGCGGATGAACGAACTGCAGCCGCCGTTCGACAACCCGGCGATCCGCCGCGTGCTGCTCCAGGTGGTTGACCAAGTCGACTACATGCAGGCGGTGACCGGCGACGACCCGAAGCTGCGCCACACGCCCGCAGGCTACTTCTGCCCTGGCCTGCCCATGGCCAGCGAGGCGGGGTTGGACGTCCTGACCAAGCCGCGCGACTTCGCCGCGGCGAAGCGGGCGCTGGCGGAGGCTGGCTACAAAGGCGAGAAGGTGGTGCTGATGGGCGCCTCCGACCTGCCGAACCTGAAGGCGCTGGGGGACGTCTCCGCGGACCTGCTCGCACGCGCCGGGTTCAACGTGGAGTACCAGGTGCTGGACTGGGGCACGGTGGTGCAGCGCCGCATCCGCAAGGAGCCGGTGAGCCAGGGCGGCTGGAGCATCTTCGGCACCTTCTGGGCCGGACTCGACCAGGCGACCCCGGCGAACAACGCCTTCCTGCGCAGCCCTGGCGAAAGCGGCACCTTTGGCTGGCCCAAGAGCGAGGCGCTGGAAGCGATGCGGCAGCAATGGCTGGACACCCCGAGTTTGGAGGCACAGAAGGCGCTGGCTGCAACGATCCAACGGCAGGCGTTGATCGACCTGCCCTATGTGCCGCTGGGCCAGTACTTTTTCTCGACCGTGTTCCAAAACAACGTGAGCGGCGTGCTGGACGGGCCACCCTTGTTCTGGAACGTCAAGAAGGCCTAGCGCTTCTTCGGCCGTTTGCCCGCGCAGCAACGCCGTGCCGGCCGTGCCATGCCCGCCTCCAACGTCGTGGCCGGGGTGTTGCCGAAGAGGACTCTACTCGTATTGGCAGGTGCGCGACCCCGGACATCAACCATGGCATTCATCCCGGCACCAGTGAGGCCGGCGAGGAGTCGGCACCACATGTGAACGGCCGGAAGCGGAACGGCCGCAATTAGGGATCGGGCTCGAGGTTGCAGACTTTCTTTCCTGGCCTCGGCTCGACCATCTTCGGTTCGCAAAGGAGCATCGCCCGACCTCGCTGGCATCAAACCCTGCGGCGCCGCACCCAGAACTAATGGGTCTAATACCAGACGCCTTATCCACTGACTGCTCTGGCCCAGGTGCGCCGGGTGATGGAGGCGAGGCGCTCTGGCGTGCTCAT
>JAABUQ010008508.1_pt1 | contig 14354 bp, 16 predicted proteins | sample 5560001 | NCBI WGS metagenome assembly JAABUQ01 (sample SAMN10711888, study PRJNA513371) | rock metagenome | isolation source: Antarctica rocks | place: Antarctica: Victoria Land, Finger Mt nord | collected 2015-12-18
CGACGACCGCGGTCGCCGATCCGGTGATCGTGGACGGCCCGACGTGGCGGCCATGGCCGCCGCCGCCACAGCCGCCCATCCCGTCGCCGCCTGTCCCGACCTCCGCTCCCACCTGCGAGCTTTGGATCGTGTGGAGCGCCTCGGCCGGGAGGTCGAGGCGCTGACCCTCAGGGTCACGAGCCGGTCGGACTCCTTGGCTCGCCTCTTCGACCGGGTGCTCCAGGTCCTCGAGCAGCAGGGCTACGTCCGCGGCTGGGCCCTGACCTCAGCCGGGGACCGCTTGGCCCGTCTCTACCACGAGAGCGACCTGCTCATCGCCCAGGCTCTCGAAGACGGCCTGCTCGATGGGCTGGCGGCGGCCGAGCTGGCGGGGTTGGTGTCGTGCTTCACCTATGAGACACGGGGAAGGTCGAACGCTGAGCTGTGTTACCCGACCGGACGGTTGGGCCAGCGCGTCGGGCGCCTCGAGGCGTTGTGCCGGCGGCTCAACGTCACTGAGGACGATGCCGGCCTGACCATGACCAGAATGCCCGACCCGGGCTTCGCCGACCTGGCCCGGAGTTGGGCTGAGGGCAGCGACCTGGCATCAATCGTCGGTGACGGTGACGTGTCGGCCGGAGACTTCGTCCGAAACATCAAGCAGCTCATCGATCTCCTGCGCCAGTTGGGGGAGCTCGCTCCCGATGCCGCCACCGCAACGGCCGCCCGTCGCGGTGCCGACCAGCTCTTCCGGGGGGTGGTGGCGGCATCGTCGATCCTGAGCGGGTGATGCCCCCCCATCCGGGGTGCCCGGGAGGTCCCCCACCAGGGCCGTGGTGCCCCCATAGGCTGCATCACTGATATGGACCGCTACGCCACCGAGGAGTGGACCGACGAGGAGGCGGAGGTCCTGCGTCGGTACTTCACCAACCTCGATGGACCGGTATTTGCCCTCGTCAACCTGCCCGAAGTCGTCAAAGGCGCTCTCTTCGCCCGCTACTCCCGCACGGCCAAGAGCCTGCGACGGCTCTTCCTGGACGAGTTCGTTGGGGACCTCGATATCAGCGGTGACCACTCGGTGGATGCCACCGTTGGCCTGGCTCGGGCCGAGCAGCTCTACGAGCGGGTGTTCTTCGAATATGGCGACGACTCCGTGGCTCAGCTGGGCGGGGTGCACCTGGCCTGCGAACAGGCCTCCAATCTTTTGACCAAGGTCCTCGAGTGGGGCCGGCTCATGGCCTATATGGAGAAATCGACCCGGTATGTGGCCTATGACGCCCGCTTGGCCAACGGCCGTTACCGCTACCACCGGGACCCAGCCATCCTCGACTCCCCGCTCGGGGCGCGCTATGTGGGTGACATGGACCGCCTCTTTGATTCCTACCGGGACCTCCTGCCCGTCCTCGGATCCTGGTTCGCGGCACAGCACCCCAAAGAGGGAGGCGACTCGGATCTGGTGTGGCGCCAGTCCATCCGGGCCAAGGCCTTCGACGCCCTGCGGGGGATGCTTCCCGCCGCCGCTTCGTCCAACCTGGGCATCTACGCCAGCGGACAGGCCTACGAGGCCCTCCTCATCCGGATGCGGGCCCACCCTCTGGCCGAGGCCCGAGACTATGGCGACCTGATGCTCCGCGAACTCCGGAAGGTGATCCCGTCGTGGGTCTCGCGCGTGGATGTGGCCAACCGGGGCGGGGCATGGTCGGAGTACCTCGAGACCAACCAGCAGGCCATGACAGAGTTGGGCCGGAACCTCTTCGCCGCCGAGCAGGGCGGCGGGTCCCCATCCGCAGCCGGGGAACCGGTCCGGGGAGGGGATCCGCAGGTCACGCTGCTCGACTGGGATCCCGACGCCGAGATCAAGATGGTGGCGGCCATGCTGTATCCCTTCACGGATCGCTCCGAGCTCGAGATCGACGAGCGGGTCCGGCGCATGAGTGCCGAGGAGCGGATGGAGGTGGTGAACCACTACTGCGGGGATCGAACCAACCGGCGACACCGGCCCGGTAGGGCACTGGAGCGGGCCGGCTACCGCTTCGAGGTCCTCTCCGACTACGGGGCCTTCCGGGACCTGCAACGCCATCGCATGCTGACCCTCGAGTGGCAGGATCTGACCCCCGCCCACGGCTACACGCTGCCCGATTCGGTGGTCAGCGCGGGTGGCCAGGACGTCTATGAGGCGGCCATGGTCCGCTCGGCCCGGCTGTATCAAGCTCTCCGCGAAGGCGTCGGGTCGCCCCGGGCCAGTTACGCCGTCGCCCTGGCCTATCGGGTTCGCTTCGTGATGCAGTTCAACGCCCGGGAGGCAATGCACATCCTCGAACTGCGCACCACCGCGCAGGGCCACCCCGAATACCGCAAGGTCTGCCAGCAGATGCATCGCCTTATTGCCGAGCAAGCCGGCCACGCCGCCGCAGCCAAACTCATGGTCTTCGTTGATCACCACGACTACGAGGACTCGGCCCTGGAGCGACTGGCCGGTGAGCGCCGCGCCGAGCAGCGCCGTATGGCCCTCCCCTCGTCGCCCAACCCTTGAGATCCCCAGGCCAGTCTCTAACCGTCCACAGTCTCTAACCGTCCACAGTCTCTAACCGTCCACGGTCTTTAACCGTCCAGTAGAGGTGAGAGCAGAGTTGCTGAGGTGGAGGTCGATGGTGTAGCTTTCATTGACCTCCGGGCGGAGAGATCGGATTCGTCATGCCCCTGATCCCTGTTCTCGGGCGCCTTGCGCACCCCCGGCGCCTCCATCATCACCGCCGTCGCCCCCAACGCCATGCCCTACGTGTGGGACTGGGGACCATCATGGTCCTCGGACTCTGGATGTCCGCCGGTCAGGCGAGCTTTCGCTCCTCATCGTCGCCGAGCTACATAGTCCGGGCCGGAGACAATCTCTGGACGCTCGGCGTGGCCCACCACCTCACCGTTGACCAACTCGCGGCCGCCAACGGGCTCGATCCCGAGGCCGTCTTGAGGATCGGCACCCATCTCAACTTCCCTGAGCAGGGCGCCTCGGTGGCGACCGCCACCTCGCCGTCGATCCCGGCGGGGTCGGGCCGAGGCAGATTCTGCTCGACGTTCGTGGCGACCCCCGGAGCGCGGGGGGTACTGCCCGCCGGACTTCGAGCCGACCCGTCGCGCCAGGCCCTACGGCCCACCTTCGAGAGGATGGCCGACCGCTACGGGGTGTCGCCGGCCCTGGTCGAGGCCGTGGCCTGGCAGGAGTCCGGATGGCAGCAGGGCGTGGTCTCCTCGGCGTCGGCCGTCGGCATAGGCCAGCTCCTGCCCTCCACCGCGTCGTTCGTCTCGGGGCTGATCGGCACCCCGCTCAACATTAACGATCCCACCGACAACGTGGAGATGGAGGCCCGCTATCTGGCCTACCTTCAGAGTCATTTGGACGACACCTGCTCAACGATCGCCGGCTACTACGAGGGCCTGCAGAACATGCGGACACGCGGGGTGCTGAGCGAGAGTGAGGGGTATGTGGCCAGCGTTGAGGCCCTGATGGCGAACTTCTCGTGATCGCGTGATTCGAGGCGCCGTTCGGCTTCCTGGGTCCAGGACGCCGCGAGGGCGCTGGATGCGTCTAGCATCCGCCGCCGGAACGGTCGAGCGACCACGACACTGCGCCGAGGCGCGGCCCGAAGGACGTGTGCGATGGCGAAGGAAAAACTCGATGACGATCTGGCGGCGGTCGAAGCCGACGGGCCCGAGGTCGTCGAGGACGATGACCTCGAGGAGCTTGACGGCGAGGAGGTGGGCGTCGACGACGACGTCGTCGACGACGAAGTCGTGGACGACGAGGTTGCCGAGGTTGCCGAGGTGGACGTAGAGGCCGATGTCGAGGTGCCCGTCGATCCGGCATCGACGGTCAAGGTGCCTCGGGTGAAGACCACCCGCGATGAAGACGAGGATGACGATGAGGAAGAAGAAGAGGACTCCGACGATGTAGAGGCGAGCCTCGATGTGATCCTCAAGGAGCGTCTCGTGGTCAGCGACGACGAGGAGGAAGAGGAAGAGGTCGTCGACACCGAAGAGCGCGGTGAGGCCGCCCCCAAGGTTCTGCCCAAGCAGCCCGGCGAGTTTGTCTGCCAGTCCTGCTTCTTGGTCAAGCACCCCAGCCAACTGGCTGACAGGGACGCCATGTTCTGCCGGGATTGTGTGTGATCGAGGTGGTTGGCGAACCTGAGGACCAACCAGTTTGGAAGACGGCCCTGGATGTGGCGTTCTTCGTCCCCCTCGGCCTGGTGGTCACGGTGGTCGAGGAGGCCCCGGACCTGGCGGCCAAGGGACGGGCCCGCTGGATCCGCCAATGGACGACGGCCAGAGTGGTCGGCCAGTTCGCCGTGGCCCAGGGACGCAACGAGTTGCGCAAACGCTCCTCCGAGGGGGCACTATCGCCCGCCCAGTCTCCTGTCTCGGGTCCGGCTCCTGTCTCGGGTCCGAGAACCGATCCGGCGGGGGAGGCGGCCTCCGCAGATCGGGCTGGAAACGGCGCACGTCCGGCCCCAGCTTACGGCGCAGGGCCGGTCAGGCCGGCGGGAGAAGCCGCCGGTAGCTCGGCGGATTCTCCCGAGATGACAAGCTGGCCGGTGGCGGGAGCGGCCGGTTTGGACTCCGACGACTTGGCCATCCCGGGCTACGACAGCTTGTCGGCGTCCCAAGTGGTGCAGCGACTCGCAGGCCTGGCCCCCGGCGAGCTCGAAGCGGTGCGGACCTACGAGGCGGCCACCCGGGGCCGCCGCACCATCCTGGCGCGGGTCTCCCAGCTCCAGGGTGGCTGACGCGGTCTTCCTGGGCGATGGAGGCGGCGCGAAGAGCGAACGAAGGCGATCTGAGAGTTCTCGTCGACCTGTGGAGGATGGCTGTCGACGACGTCGGCGTACTCCGCGGTGGCGCAACCCTGGTGGCCAACCTGACGAGAGCCGAGCCCCTGGAGCCAGCCCTGCGCGCCGATCTCACCGCCCCTGACCGCTTGGTGGTGGCCGGATGCATCGACGAGATTGTGGTTGGGGTGGCCGCTGCCTACCGGCACCGCCCACCGTCGAAGCCCGCTCAGGCCCACGGCGTGGTGGAGATGCTCTTCGTAGAGACCGCCGCCCGCTTCGTTGGTGTGGGGGGGGCGATGATGGACGTCGTGGTGGCTTGGGCGGCGGATCGGGGCTGTGTCGGTGTCGATGCTCCTGCGCTCCCCGGAGCCCGTGACGCCAAAGCGTTCTTTGAGACCACGGGCCTGGTCGCCCGGCTGCTCGTCATGCATCGGTCCCTGCCAACGAAGGGCGCGCGGTGACATCGCCACACATCGAGGTGTGCGTCGGTGCCGTGGTGGTCGACTCCGAGCACATCTTGTTGGTCCGCAGGGGCCGGGGGAGATCGGAGGGCAGCTGGTCGATCCCGGGGGGCCACGTCGAGTTCGGCGAAGCCATGCCTGATGCCGTGGTCCGGGAGTTGCGGGAGGAGACCGGCTTGGTCGGTGCCTGTCAGGACCTCGTGGGCTGGGTGGAGCACCGTGATCACGGGGAGCACCTCATCATCTTCGACTTTGTGGCCACCGTGACCGGAACCAATCTCCTCCGAGCGGGCGACGACGCCACCGAAGTCGCCTGGGTGCCCTGCGGGCAGGCCGGAGGGTTGCAATTGGCCAAAGGGCTCGCGACTTTCCTCACCACCCACGGGGTGCTGCCGGGCGGCCCAGCGTAGGGCTATGGCCGATCAGTCGCCCGAGGTCGGCTTGCCGGGCGATCCCGAGCGTCCCTGTTGCGAGGCGGTATCGGAGCCCGTCGGGTTGGCGCCATCGGGCAGATCGCCGGCCGTCTTCCCCCCCCGTTCGCCGTCAGAGTCGAGGCCTGGGTGGTCGCTCATCATCTCGCCGCTGTCGGGATCTACTTTGGGCATGGAGCGCCTTTCGTTGAGGGTCGAACTGGTCTTTCCCAACGCGACCGGCGGTCAATCCTGCAACGACGACGTTTTTAGCGGGCCAGCCAGACCGGAGGGCGCTGATCGGCAAACGCCCTCGGACCTTCGGCGAAGTCGTCGGTGTTGGCCACCCGGTGGGCGGCCCGTTCACCCATGGCCCAGAGCTGCTGCTCGGAATGACCGAAGGCGCGAGAGGCGATCTCCCGGCTCTCCCTCACCGCGATGGGGGCGTTAGCCACGATTCGGGCCGCCAGGCCGAGGGCCCCCTCGAGGGCCCCGCCGGGGTCGACCAGACGGTTGACCAGACCGAGGTGGTAGGCCCGCTCGGCGGTGATCGGGTCCCCGGTGAGGATCATCTCCTGGGCGACATTGCTGCCCACCACCTGGGGTAGTCGGAACAGGGCGCCTCCCGACGCGACCAGCGATCGCTTGACCTCGGGCAGACCGAACACCGCATGGCGGGAGGCGACGATGAGGTCACAGGCCAAGGCCAGCTCCAAGCCGCCGGCCAGCGCCGGGCCCTCGACGGCGGCGATGAGTGGCGTGCCCCGCTCTCGCCACACCAGCCCGCCGAAACCTCCCCGCTCAGTGCTCAAGGCCGCGGCGCCGCCGGAGATGATGGCGTCGAGGTCGGGCCCGGCACAAAACACCGGCCCGTCGGCGGTCAAGATCCCGGCCCGGATCTCACGATCCGCTTCGATGCGGTCCACGGCCCGCTCGATTCCTTCGGCCACCGGCCCGTTCACCGTGTTGCGGGCCTCCGCACGACGGATGGTCATGATGGCCACCCGCTGGCGAATCTCGAAGTCGATCACCGACGAAACCCTAGACCAGCGAGGTCCCCGAGCCTCGATCCGCGCGAGGTCGACTCAGCTTGGCGCGCCACCCGGTGACAGGGGCTGCGAAGGAGCTGGCGCCGGCGGCGGGGGAGGAGGCAGGGGTGGCTTCGAGGAAGCGGAGGAACCACCTTCGGGAAGGCGCCGCCGGGGGCCGGGCGGGGGAGGGATGCTGATGCCCAGGAGTGTGGCGAGCGCCGGCACCCGGCCGGACTGTTGGCGGGCCACGCGGTCGACGTCGGGATGCGGGGCCTTGGGCAGGCCGGCCGGCTTCACCTGCCGGCGTACCGGGGACGCGGCCACGGCCTCGAGCATGGCCAGCCACGAGTCGGGCGCGGTCTCGGGCGTCATGGCCGCACCGGCCTGGGCCGCGAGCTCGTCGAGCACAGGCTGGGGCAGGCGGCTGGACGGCTCAGGCGGGCGGCCGGAGAGGCGCACGGCTCGGATCACCCGCCCGCCGCTCAGATGGGCCTCGACCTCCTCGCTCCAGGTCACTCGCAGGTGCGTGAGGCGGCCTTCGAGAGCATCTCGAAGGGTGGAGGCCAGCGTTCGCGTCTCGTCGTTGCGGGCAGCGTCGGCGCCGGCCACCACGGAGCGCAGGTCGCGGAGACTGACCTCGTCGGGGGCCTTGATGGCCGCCTCCGCCCGGTCATGCCACTCGGCGGTGCGCAACCGGGGGAGGAGGCGCTCCGCGAAGGTGACCAGGGCGTCGGCATCAGGGGCCGGGCGACCCTCCGCCCCAGCCTTCTCGCGCTCAAGATGCAGGGCCGTGCGCACCGCGGGGATGCCACCACGCAGCACGTGCTCGGCGACCACTCGTTCCTCGGGGGCCAGCACATCGAGTACCGCGGCCCGATGCTCATTGCCCACCACCATCCTGCGGTCCTTGGCCCGGGCCGACGGGCCGGCGGGACGCCCCGCTTGGGAACGTCCCGCCGCGGAACGCCCCGAACCCTGCGCCGGGCCCCGGCTGTGTCCTGGTCCATGCCCGGCTCGAAGATCATCCGAGGTCCCATCGCGCCCGGCCACCGGGGGGGCACCGGGCTTCTCGCCCGGGGGCGGCGAGGCTCGCCGGGACGCGGACCCTCCGTCGCGCTCGGGGCGCCCGGCGCGAGCTTCGCCCTCGCGCCCCGACGGTCGACCGGCGCGCTCGTCGCTCCGCTGGGGGCGGGCGCTGCCCTCCCGGGCCCCTGCCTCACCACGGGATCGTTCCGGGCGGTCTCGGCGCCCGCCGCCGTCCCGGTCGCCGCCGCCCCGACCCCCTTTGGCCAGCAGCTGAGTGGTCACTCCGGGGGCGTCGGGCCCGCCGGTGCCGAGGATCTCGATGCGCTGCGGTTCAGACCGCTTCTTCTCCTTGGGCGGGATGACCGACAGGATGGAAATGCCCTCGATCTCGAAGTCGGCTTCGGCCCGCACCACGTCACCGGTCTTGGCCCCATCAAAGAGCAGCGCGGCGTCGACTGCCCCCCTCGGCTGGCGTGCGCCGACGGCCCGCCACGTCCAGGTTCCATCCGGGCGCTCGCTGGTGAGCTCTATGTCGATCCGACGGGACACCGGCCTTAACCTACAACCTGACCCGGTGCCGTCTCGATCTGATGACAGATCCGCCCGCCCGGGCCGCCGAGGCGGCGCATCGGGTCGGCTAGTCTTCGGGAATGGGACGAGGATCGCGATCGACCGTGCGTTGGAAGCACGACAGGGTCCGGCGCAAGAAGTCCAGGGATGGTCGAGTGCGCGCCGCAAAGGCCGAGGCCCGCAAGAGCGTCTGATAGGCCGACCCTCAGGGGTAGATGTCCACCGGTGTGCCGGTGGGGATCACCGAGAGGCGCGCCTGATCGCTGAGGTGCATCCGGATGCAACCGTTGGAGACGCGGGCCCCTGCGGTCCCGATTCGGGCGTCGGCATCAGTGTCGATGGGCCCGTGGATGGCGATGATGGCGTCGCCACTGCCCTCCCAGTCGGTGATGGCCTCGGAGTGGGCGGAGAGGTCGAGCACCACGGGTCCATAGAGGGGATCGGCCTTGGGCTCGTGGACGGCCACGAAGTATTTCCCAGTGACGGTGGGAGTCGATGCGGTGCCCACGCCAACGAAAAATTTCATGATGGGGCGACCGGACTGGTATACCGACAATTGCTTATCGGCCAGGCTGATCACGAGGTAATAGTCGGTGGAGGACAGGGCCACGGCGTCGGTGTGCACCCAGGTCGTCGACCCGTTGGGCCGTTGCGGTAGGCGGACCTGTAGCCATCCGGGTTGCTGGGCGACCACGGGGAGCACCAGGGAATAGCCGTACCATGTGCCGACCGAACCGCTCGAGGGCGAGCCCGGTTGGCTGAAGGTGGGAATCGACCCATTGGGGGCCGCCAGATCGGTTGAGGCGGCCACCACAATGGCCGGTGGGGGTGGGGGCGACGGAGCGGCAACGATCGGTACCGGGGCCGGCACGGCTACCGCCACAGGGCGGGGCGCGGTGGTGGCGGGTTCGGCCACTCCCGCCACCAAGACGGCGAGGTTGACGCTGAGCAGCGTGGCGACGGCGCCGGCCACCGGGCTCGGCGAGAATCGGGCCCGACGCTTCGGATGGGGCTGGAGTCCCCGTCGGCGGCCTCCGGCCGAGTCTGATCGCCGCACCTCGGCCACGTCGCAACCCTAGCCACGTTGATGGCGGCGCGCCGGCGCGCCGGTGCGGTCCTCCAAGCCGGTGCGTCCTATTCCGACCTGGGCTTCCCCTGAGAGGCGCCGGACTGCCCGCTGCGAGGTTCACGGGCCAGTGCCGGCCGGTAGGGTCAAGCGGGTGCAGGCGTCGCCGTATGCGGACTGGGCCGAGGCGCAGCAGGGCCTGAAGGCGGCGGCGACGCGTCTGGGCGCCGTCATCCGGTCGGCATCGAGGCCCGATGCCCCGGCGCTCGGTATCTGGACCGTGACCGACGTTGCCGTCCATGTCCTCACGGCCATCCAAGGCGTTACCGCGTTGGCCGAGGGCGCGCCGGGAGGCTTCGGGTTGGCCGACATCTCCGAGCTGGCGGCGTTCACCACCGCCGCGGTGCGTGGCGAAGCGGGGGCCAGCCTCTCCGAGGTGGCCGACGGCATCGAGCGCGGGCGGTTTCTCGAGCTCCTGGAAGCGGCCGGAGGACTTGACACCACCCACGAGTGGATGATCTCGGGCATGCACGTCCCGCGCTCGACGATGACGTGTCACCTCTTCAGCGAGGTTCTGGTCCACGGCCACGACATCGCGGTGGCCAACGGTGTGCCTTGGCCGATCCCGAGGCGCCATGCCGCCATCGTCGTCGACGGCTTCCTCCTGCCTCTCATCGGCATGCTCGGGCGTACGGTGGTCGACCAGGAGGCGGCACGGGGGTTGCGGGCCTGCTACGAGATTCACGTCCGGGGCGGCGGCCGGTCGTGGGTCCGCTTCGACGATGGGACGGTTACCGTCGATACCCTCGCTCAACGGCCGGTCGACTGCTATCTCTCCGTCGACCCTGAGGCCTTCTTGCTGGTGGCCTGGGGCCGCAGGAGCCAGTGGCCGGCGATCGCCCGAGGTCAGCTCACGGTTTGGGGTCGCCGCCCGTGGCTGGGCCCGAGGCTGCGGTCCCTCCTGATCAATCCCTGACCGAGGTAGCGACGCCGTCCCGAGTGGTGGCCAACAGGACCGGTTGGTCGCCCGAAAGATCCTGGTCGAAGCACGGAGGACAGAGCTCGCGCCCGTCGAGGAGTCTCACCCGCGTCTCCATAACCCCTTCTCCACAGCGAGCGCAGATGATCGTGGCCAGGATGCGGGCCCGGGACGGAGGCTTGGCATGGACCTCCTCACAAGTGAAGAGGTCCTCGGGGTCAAGGTTGAGGAGTTCGTGGGACTTGGCCACATGGGCCTCGCGAAACCGTGCTCTCTCGCCGTCATCGGCCTGTCCTGACCGGACCCGGGCGAAGAGTTCTTCGTGTCTGGTGTCGCGCCGCCAGGCGTCGGGGCGTCCGGCGATGCGTATCGCCCGTCCGTCGGAGCGGCGAAAGAAGCTATAGGCATTCTTTCCCCAGTCACGATGGATGAGATTTCCTTTTCCGAAGGTGCACCCCGTGAGGAACTGGATGGCATCCACCCCGCACATGTCGGTCTCGACCACGGCGACGACCTCCTCGTCGCCGGCATGTGGTCCGATCTCGCGCAGCGCCAACTGGGCGGCCTGCACACCCATGGCCAGGCCGGGGCACATATGACCGTGGAACTCGACCACCCGCTGCAAGGTCGACTCGTCAATAGTCATGTGATCCTCTCCTGGTCGGCACCGCGCACCCGCATGCTCAGGCATTCTAGGAGAGGCCGAAGGTACATCAGTCGAAGGCCTCGACGTCAGCGGGGAAACTCATGGAGACAAAACGGGATGCCCTGGTCGTCGACGCAGTTGGCTTCCAGGCCATAGGGGCGCTGGTCGGGACCGGTCGCCGTCCCGCCCGAGGCCCGGACCCGGTCCAGTGCGGCGACGAAGTCGCCGGTCCGGTAGCCGAGCACCGCTCCAACGCGATCACTTCGGCCACCGGCCATGCCGATCATCGGTGTCGGTCCCTCGACGTTCCATCCACCGGGGCTGTGGCCGGGGCTGAAGTTCCAGCCGAGCACGGCGGCGAAGATGACCCGGGCCCTGTCCGCGTCGGCAACGTGCAAGGTAACGTAGCTCACGTCACCGTCGGCGACGCCGCTGGGCGGGGCGGACCGGGCCGGGGCGGGCAGCTGGTGGAGCCAGAACCCCAGACCGTGGCCGTCAGTGCAGCGGGCCTCCAAGCCGTACGGCTGTGTCTCGGGATCTCCGGCGGTACCGCCCTCCTCCCTCACCCGGGCCACGGACGAGGCGATGTCATCCACCCGGAAGGCAAGGAGTGCTCCGTGCATAGCGAGGGGACCGGCTTCCGGCCCCGACCACAGACCGATCTGGGGGATGACTTCATCGACCTGGTTACTGACCTGCTCAACCTGGCCGGAGGCGAAACTCCAGCCGAGCACTGATCCATAGAATGCTCGGCCCGAAGCGTCGTCGGGGAAACCGAGCGAGATGTAGGAGATGTCGCCATGGCGGGTTCCGTTGCGGGACAGCTCGTGGCGTAGCAGGGCATTGGTCATGGTCATGTTTTCCTCCTGGGAAGCGGTGGTTGATAGGACGACATCCACCAGGCGACGGCGCAGCCGTGTGGCGAAGTCGGGATCGGGAGCCACGGGCACCACATGGGAGCGCAGGGCGTCGAAGGGATCAGGCATGGAAGCCACCCTCCTCGTAGGCGTAGCGGAACTCACGGCGGGCTCGGACGAGCAGAGCCTCGGTGGCGTGCACCGTCCGGTTGAGTACGCCGGCCACCTCCGGCACGCTGAGGCCGTCGAGGTAGCGCAACGTCAATGCCGCACGATGCTGAGAGGCGAGCCGGCCGAGAACCTCGCGGGCGGCCCACAGATCCAGTTGAACGTCCCAGGGATCCTCGACTTGCGCAGGGATCCCCTCGACCGCATGGAGCAGCCGCTCCTGGCGTGACTTCCAGCGCCAATGGTCCGCCAGCTTGTGGCGGGCCACACCGATGAGCCAGCCAACCGTCAGCGGCACGCCCGCCTGCGTCGTGGCCGCCGCCAGAAACGTGTCGGAGGTGAGGTCCTCGGCCAATGCCCGGTCGAAGCAACGCGATATCAGGTACCCATACACCTGGGGCAAGGCCCGGTCATAGAGAGCCAGCAGCTCCGCACCAGGCCGATCCGGGATTGGCATCACATCTCTAACGTCGTCCGCCACTTACCAACTCCGACGGTGGCCACCGAGTTCACACCGCGGCAAGAGCGGCAGCGGCCAGCACTTCCGCATTCTTCCGGACGGAGGCAAGACGCTTCACCTGCTGGCGGACCGTTGTGGGCTCGCGGCACACGCGGAAAGCGATGTCGATGAGCGCCCGGGACATCAAGGGCGCCGCCAGCGGCGAGGTGGGCCCGGCTTACCGAGAACAGTCGAGCAACTACCTGAGTGCCCGTCAGCCGATCGAGCCGGAAGACGCCGACATCCAACGGCTGCATCCTGGTGACAGGCATGCCGAAGACCTCTTCGAGGTGTGCCGGCAGGGTTTCGACACCTTTGCGCCGATACATCCGCTCCAGCGTGGCGTCAAAGGACGGTGCTGGCGGCAGATCGGGCACAGCGCAAACTCTATGAACTCCGGGGCCGACCGGTCCGGATGACGATATGCGCAGGTGCTCGGTCACCCCCGACGGGGTATTGACACCGTCGGGCGGCGCGAAGCTGAGCGCCCCGTTGGGGTTGCCTTCGACGAGATGGCCGTCGTGGAGCAACGTGTGACGGCGGGGACAGACAAAAAACCCGGTGCTCAGGTCCGCTGGGCCCCCCTGTTGGACCACCCTCGTTGGCGATGAACTTCGCCGTCGATGCCGTGTCTCAGCTAGGGCGGTGCGGGGAGCACCACGTAGCGGTCGTCGCCTCCGGCCGGGGACCGTCGAGGTGGGCGAGCCCCACGCCGACCAGGTCCATGAAGGCGTCGGCCGGGCACCTCCGTGAGTCTCCAGCTGAAGACTCCGATACGGGGTCGGGGTCTCCACATGGAGACTCCGGAGGGCTCGGCCGTCGGCCGGCGTCGACGAACGCCTTCAAGCAAGACACCGGGCCCCTCCCACTGAGCGAGCGCGAACGTGGTTGCCTGACCCGCCACTGGCGAGGTTGTGTATGTCAGCGTGCAGCCGCCCGGGAGGCCAGCCGATCACTACGACGCTCCCCTGCCAGTTCAACGCGGCCAATGGCCGACCGCCTTCTACGTCGCGCCCACATTTCTGCTTGACAAACCAGACGGTTGCTAGGGAACGACGTCACCGCGCTCGCCGGCGAACACACGACGCGGGATCGTGCAAAGGTCACGGACTGACAGGTCTGGAGGCGATGAGGCTGGCTTGCGGCCGCTTCTCCCGACCCCGTGCAGCCCGCACCAGTTGCGTGTGTACGACCAAGCCCGCCTGGCGGGCCAGGTCGGCGACTCGCTCGGGCGCCACGTCGTAGGCGACGACGGAGACGCCGTCACGGTACGTCACCGTCCTGGACCGGTGTCCGTCTCCAACGTGGAAGCCGACCAGCAGGTACCCGCCTGGCGCCAGCACGCGGGAAAGCTCGGTGAAGACGCCAGACAGATCCTGGGGTGGGGTGTGGATGGTCGAGTACCAAGCCAGGACGCCTCCCGCAGCGGCGTCCGACAGGTTGAGGGCGGTGATCGAGCCGACGTCAAAGCGTAGATGCGGGTGGGCCCGGCGGGCGAGATCGACCATGGCCGGAGACAGGTCGACCCCGAAGGCGTCCACGCCCAAGGAGTCCAGGTGGGCTGTGATGCGGCCAGTACCGCAGCCGAGGTCGGCGACCGGCCCGAGGCCTTCTGCGGTGGTCAGTTCGGCAAAGGTGGCCAGCATCGCCTGGTCCAGACGGGTCTCTGCCCGGAGGTCGGGAAGGAGGCGGGCGTAGTCGACGGCAACGGTGTCGTAGGTCGCCCTCGTGGCGCTCAAGTGAGCTGGCTCATCCACGCCTTAGCTCCCATGGCCCCTGGCGGGGCCGCCCTCGGCGGATGAGAATCGGCCACGCTCGGCGCGAGTTGCGCGCTCT
>JAABUQ010008509.1_pt1 | contig 14351 bp, 2 predicted proteins | sample 5560001 | NCBI WGS metagenome assembly JAABUQ01 (sample SAMN10711888, study PRJNA513371) | rock metagenome | isolation source: Antarctica rocks | place: Antarctica: Victoria Land, Finger Mt nord | collected 2015-12-18
ATTTTTTTTATTAATTAAATAAAATTATAATAATAATTAAATTATTATTATTTTTATTTTCCTTTATTAATTTGTTTTTCCTATTTTATTTTTTCTATAGTTATTTAGACTTTTAATTATATTATTAAAATATTATTATTATATTATTTATTTTCTATTTTATTAGGCGAAGTAATTAATACATGTCAGATGCACTCAGGGCTAAATCGTCTGATTGATAAATAATAATGTACAGCACCCTAATATATATAATAATAAGGCCCTAGATAGGGGCAAATAAATATTCCTAGCCCTGTTTTATACCAATTGCTTCGCCTGATAAAATAGAAAATAAGTAGTATAATAATAATATTTTAATAGTATAATTAAGGGTCCAAATAACTTTAGAGAAAGTAAAATAAGAAAATACAAATTAATAAAGGAAAATAAAGATAATAATAGTTAATATATCCCCCCAGGATAATAACAGTCTGGTTATTATTATAATTCTATTTAATTAATAGATAAAGCTATATAGCTATTCAAGTCAACGAGCTATAATATACGAATAAATTCCTTATATTTCTAACAAGGAAGGGGTTTAATAAGGCTATCTGCTAGCATTTTGGCTATAAGGACCTACTTAATAGCAATATAATTATTCTGAACTTCTTAGCGAAGCCAGTATCGGTATATATCGATATATTTAAGGCGTATAAATAGCTTAGGAGTAGGTCGGTTAACGAGATCTAATATTTGCTGATTATTACAGATAATAGTAGTATTTTGGCCTATTTGAAAATATATATATTCGAAAAATCTATTCTATTAAACTGTTTGCCGAGTTATTTTATTAAGAGTAAACAATTTAGCTTTAATATTAAATATAATAACGATAATTTGTTTTGAAGCTTTCCAATCGATAGGGCTATTATACAGTTGGAAAAGGTAGCCGAATAAGCTTTTCCTAATAATAGAGTTGTCGGCAAATATAGTATCTAATACTGGTAGAAAAATATTATTTTATACTTAGCTATTATACTTAATTGCGAGCGTTTTGGTAGCAAGCAAATATACTATTAACCGATTAGCTAGAGCTAAATAATAAAGGGATAGATTTTGGAGGAATTAGGCAAACCGAGAACTAGCAAAAGCGATATTTGGCCTGATAATAATAGCAGCAAACGAAATAAAGCCAATACGCTATTAGTATAAATATATTTACTTAGGGGTAGCTTGGTATTCGTATAGAAGGATTTCTTTTACTGGTAATAGTATTTTTGATAGAATATAATTTTTAGGAGGGAATTTGCTAGCTATTTTTTCGATATATAAATTTTGACTCAGCCAGACTTGCTTGGTAGAGCGATTTCTAGTAATATATATATCGATAAACTATACTAGCTCTCTTAAATACCGAAGCTTGTATATATTAAGGAAAAATACTTTAAAAATATTATATTTAACTTAGTATTATTTCTTATATAATATTATAAAGTTATTAATATAGAAAAATACGATCAGCTAATTATTAGTAAAAAGGTATTCTACTCCTAATATTACGTATAGGCCGAGATATTCTATTATTTTGATAACGTCCTAAAGCCAAAGTAATAGGGATCTTTTCAATCTGTATAATATTTTTATAAGCAAAAGATATTCGTATAATATATTTAATCCCCTCGGAGGATCAATACCCTTAGGGTAATAGATATAGATCTCCTTATTAGTATTGCTATTGATAAAAGCGTTGACTATATTATATTAACGGGATTCGAAGGAAAAAGTAGCTATAATAGTTATAAATACTCTCAAGATTTTGACGGTTAAGGTAATTACGGTTATTTCCTATTCCGTTTATTATAAATTTCCCTTAATATATAGGCGAGCTTTATACCTTTCTAAATATCTATCCTTATTGTATTTGTATTTGAAAACCTAAATAAAAGGGAGAATATTTGCTCCCTAGGGTTTAGGGCTTGCTTAGAATATACCTTTATTGTTAAGGCTAATATATTCTCTATATACGGCTTATATAAAAGTATCGTTATAAAAGTATTTTGTTAAGGCTTTTTAGCTTTTTGGCTCTGGTAGAAAGTTATCGCGATATAAATATTTAATAGAGTTGAGGTTTTTCGCAAAGGCTAAATAATATCTTATATTCTAGCCGAGATTTGCAATAGCTAATACGTAAGTATAGCAAAGATTTCTCGCTCGTATTCTGGAAGGTAGGATATTATCTTTGATTATTCCTAATAAGATCTCGAAGCTCCTAGGAGCTAAATTTGTTATAAGCTAATAAGACTAATATAATATTAATAATAGTAATAGTATAGCAAGAATATTATTTTCTAAAATATAGCTCTCTAGCGTATTATTAGTATTTTAGCTTAATATCGTATTTTCAATATTTTTAATATTTTAGCCTAATATCTCCCCCTCTTCAGTAGCAGATATATAGACTGATAATATTCCTCCTAAGGCATTACTTGGTAGAGGAGTAAGAAAAATAAGGTAGGAATAATTGGTTAGGGTTGGTAAAGTAGTAGTCGTCGTTTTTGGAGTTGATAGCGAGATTTGGTAATAGAGCTAATTTGCGATATCAGTACTATCAGCAAATAAATCTATTCTATTTATCTTATTTAACGGCTGATTATTAGCTAATAACTGATTAACTTCCTTATTAATAATATTTACGGCTTTATTAAGCTCCGGGTTATTAAGTAGTAAGCCTAGATCGATATCTGCAAGGTTATAATAATAGCTTTCGTTAAATAAGATATTCCTGGCCCGAATAATATATTTTTTGTTTAAAACCTATACCCTAAAGATATTTTATAAATTATAGCTAACAAAATAGCTTAGATAAGCTCTTTGTTAAAGCTTCAGAAGTTTAGGAACTTTTGGATATATAAATAAATATACCTTGTAGCCGAAAATATAGAAGTAAGCTAATAATAGTTTTATATAATAAAGAGCTTTAAATAGTATTTTGCTACCAAGTACTTTGGTTGATATCCGATTGAAGAAATATATTATTATTAACGTAATCTTAGGCTATAGATTATAAGGAAGTTTTGAAGCTATTCGTATATATCTACTTTTCGTTATAATTACCCCCCTAGAACGTTCAGATAAACCGTTCTGCTTTATAGTATATAAGGCTATTAGCTTTACGATAATACCATTTTCCTATATCAGTACATTAAACAATTTTCCTAAGGAAGGCTCGCTATCGCTATAGAGGTATTTGATTGAATAGTCGTATTATTGTTTAGCTAAATAGATTATTCGTTCTACTATTTTAATAGCTTGGTCCTTTATATAATAAATCTATACCCAATAATATTTGATAATAGGGCAAACGAAATAGTTTAGCTATTTATACCCGTTAAATCCTTTTTCAATAGGAATAAGGTTATAGTAAATACGTTCCAATAGGTTTGTTGCTTCGTATTCGTAGTCCTAATAACGAAAAATGATCTTTTTGGCTTTGGAAAGATAATATAGTTAGTATACCTTAAATTAGCCCCGGGTTAATAGGGTAATAAGCTTGACTTTAATAGTATTTTCTGGTAATATTGCAATTACCTTAGGGCTAGGATAGCCTATTAGCAAATACCAGTATAATAATATAGCCTCGATTAGTAGTCGAGGGCTTTCAGATTTGTATTATTTTGCTAATACAGCTATAATAGCAGGTTTTTCCGGGAAATCCTAAACTTCTGATTAGTCGATTTATAAAAGCTAATAGCCTTAATATTAATAGAGTTTGCAGAAATAATCCTTATAATTATTCTTTATTATATAAAATATATTGCTTCTGGTATTCCAATAGATATTAACTTAATTGGCTTTACTAAAAGATACCAAATTAGCTATAAAATTAGGAATTAAAGTTATATCTTGGAGCTCGATTATATTATATTCTTTAATAAATATTAAAATACTAATTTTGTATATTCCAAAAGCTTCAATTTTATATAATATTTTCCCTAAGATAACTATATTATCAGGAGCAGATAATCGTTGATAAAAGAAGTAATCTCGATTATTATATAAATATATATTAAAGCCAGAGTCCAAAATCCAGGCGTTGAGTAATATATCGTTATAAGAATTGAAAAATACAGCTAGAAAACAAAACAACGTTTGCTTAATAGAGAGCCTCGGCGACGAGATTCCTATTATCTATTTTATAAATATTTTTATTTCTAGTATTCTATTGCTTATATAAGTTACTATAAAGGTACAAGGCCTTGCTGATAGTATTTATATTTGACTTATTAAAAATTCTAATAAGATAAGAGTTGAAAAATATTCTTTAAATACTTTCTAGTTGATAATAGCTCTCTCAACTCTTTCCTTAAAAAAACTATTTTTTATAAACGTTTCAGCCTTTTTAATATACGCGGTATTTAAGATCTAATTTTTTGGGCGAAAAGCTTTATTAAGGTAATAGTATTTAGCAAACCAGTAGTATATCTCTTCAACTAGGTATTTGGGAATAGGGGTATTATTGCGTTATATAAATTATTCTTTTAGAGGTCTCCCCTGCAAAATAGTAAAAGATAAAAACGTTTTTACCTGGTAAACTGTCTTTTCGTTTATTCTATATAATTATTTAACTTCTTATATAAGCTCTTCAAAAGTTGGTAGAGACTTCTCCTTGTTTTCCTTGCAGTTAAAATATATTTTAATTATACTAGACCAGTCCTGATCTATAAAGCTAATACTCTTAATAAAGTTAATCTTTGTTATCGTTGTTTGGAAGTTAGGGTATTTGATTTCGGTAACTTCGGAAAATAGTACTTACTACTTGTTTAACTAGAATTTTATATTTTAGCCTTTGGTCTTTCCAATATATAATACTCGATATTCCTTATCGATATCGAAATACCGTACTTATATAGTAGGTACTAGTTGACGTTTGAGGCTTTTAAGGGCTTAGTAAAGAATAATATAATTAACGAGGTATACAATAAGATTTGCAGAAATTGATTTTTTAATATTAATTTATAAAATTCGTATAGCTTTTACCTGATCTAAATAGTACTTCTCTTTATAATTATATTCGGTATTGAATATTCCGTATAGTTCTTTGGGTATATAGCCTTCGTATTCAGCTTATTTGCTTATTTGTTTTGCGGATAATATAATAGGAGGTATTAATAATAGATAAGAAAGTTCTTTAGGTACTTTAGGGTTAATAAGGTACCAGATTTTGGCAGATACTGCTCTGTTCTTGATACCTAAGATCTATTAGAACCAATTGTTCGTATTAGTAAGTATAAGGGACATAAGAATAGTAATAATAGAAAATATAATACTGAGGATATTTTGCGTTCGGGAATATTTAGATAATTTAAGAGCGATTTTGATATAAATTATACCTATTTAGGCCTAATAATATTAAATAGTTATAGTAATAGCTTAGCGAACTAATCAAATAAGTTTAATATAATAAGCTAGTAACGGAATCCGGGCTTATAACTGTCAGATATACTCAGGGCTAAATCGTCTAATTGATAAATAATAGTATACAGTACCCTAATATATATAATAATAAGGCCCTAAATAAGGGCAAATAAATATTCCTAGCCCTGTTTTATACCAATTGCTTCGCCTAATAAAGTAGAGAATAGGTGGTATAATAATAGTATTTTGGTAGTATAATTAAGGGTCCAAATAACCCTAGAGAAAGCAAAATGGGAAAACACGGGCTGACAAGGGAAAATAAGGGCAATGACAGCTGACAATATAAAACAGGGTTAGGAATATTTATTTGCCCTTATTTAGGGCCTTATTATTATATATATTAGGGTGCTGTATACTATTATTTATCAATTAGACGATTTAGCCCTGAGTACATCTGACAGATTTTTTACTGCTGAAGATTTGGCGTGGCCACCTATTTTTTCATCAATCCTTGGAAGACGACAAAAATCTGCCCCTGCCTCACTCAAAGCTCGCTCAGTCGTTGCCGCTTTCTAGCGAGCGCTCCGGTGAGCAGGGGTGGCGATCCATCACCCAAGCTCGGCAATGTACAATCCACCTTCACCCTCTGACTTACCTAACCCCCTATATCTAAATAAAGAGATATGTACGCACTCTCAACTAGCCCCGCTCAGGTGGTCCTAAGAAATGGCTGCCGTACTGAAATAGAAAGGAGAGCCAGTCCCCCCTTTTCCGTATCTCCCGTTCCTATTAGCGATGAAGAAGGTTTACAGCCTCAATCTCTGTCTACTACGCTCCTTCCTTACCACTCCGTTAAATCTTGTAATCGTAGGCCGTCGAAGTGTCCAACCAGAAAAGCTCCTAGCGAAAGCTTTTACTAATGGCTATATATAGGGAGCATCATATAAAGGATAGTAAGAAGGACGGGACAAGGTATATAGCAAAGACGCTGGGAGATCAGAACATTGCTTTGAAAAGAAATGAAAAGTAAATGCTATTGCAGATTCGACATCTTACGTTACCGTTGCTGACTAGGACGAGCAGATAGGTGGTTTCGATCGAGAGCAAACGCGATGCTAAAGACTCAGTCTCGAAACAGCAGGTCAGCGTCGATGCCTCGTATACCATGGGAGCCTAGAGACTTCATGAGTGGCGACCTCCACTTCTTTCTATATGATTAGGCCGTGAGTGTTCGAGGTGGTGCTGAACATGATGGCCCCCCAAATGCCCTACACGGGTCCGGCCGGGAAGGAACCTTGTCGGTGGTAAATCTCAATCGTCTGGTCCGTCGCCGGCAATGGCAGAGGATGATTGAATTTCGCAATTGGGAACCTCTCATGAAAGAAGCCATCTGTAGAGCGCCATACTCATGGCCATTTTACTCGGCCGGTCATTTCACGCGTAAGCCTCTTCTCTTTTTCGGGCGGCGCAGAGATACACAGTGGGTCCGTGTCCCAAGCTAAATTGTAGCCTTCATTGAAAATAATCAAAGAACCTGTAACGACTTGCATACTTCCCTCTCCTAGTACTATCATATCCCGGTGCCATAACGCGGGACTCGAGTTCCTTTTCCCTCTCCATACGCACGCTTCTCGCTCCCTGTATGTACATCGGATGATCCAAATACACATAAAAGTCCTTGAGCCCTTGCAACTTCAAAAAAGGTTCTACTATACGCTGATCGCGCTGCCACGCCATCTTATCCATATCCCTCCCTTCCTGCATACTCATATACGCGTCTTGGTTCTCACGCGAAAGCGACTCGTCGATTGTGACTCTCAGTCGCGACAGAGTCGCATGCTGAGCCAGGATATCGATACCTTCTGCCCAATCACGCGCAGGCTGCGTGTCAAGCTTGAGCCAGTCGACAAGATCAGGTATGACGAACTGCAGCGATCGTAGATGCGGTATCGCCTCCGGAGGTAGTTGTCGGACGAAGGGCGGACACTTCCACACCTCACCCGGAGGGTGCGTCTCGTAGCTGTAGGGCATCACGTAGAAGTGGTTGGACGAGTAGAATGTTGAGGTCGCTAGACGACGGTAACTACGGTTCACGAGGAAGAACTCGGATGGGAAACGCCAGCACCAGCATTCCGAGTGAAGTGCCCCTTGTTCCAGCCGCGGCTTGGTTTCGGAACAGGGCTTGTGAACGCCGAAGCACAGCTCGCAGGGGTTTGTAGCTCGCTGCCCGCGTTTGCAATCGGAGGTCATTATTTGATTGGGGGTGCGGGAGCGGCAGACGAGGCCTCGTTCGGGGCGCCATTGGAGATCGTAAGGGGCGACGAGGTCGGTGTATTGGAGTATTTGCGCCTGAATTTCGTAGGGCAGGCTGGGAAGTAGGGATGGTGATGACGGGGAGCGAGATCGGCCAGTTAGGTGGCAAGCTGTGGTTTTGGCTAGGGAGCGAAGGGCGGGATTGGAGTTGGTGGAGAGGCGGATGGAGCATGCTAAGAGGATTGGGAGGTTGAGCATGGGTAGAGTGATTCTTTGCGCAGTCTCGAAATCAGCGACGTCGCAGACCAAGCATAGTCGTAAGCGAGAAGGCGCGATGGAACGAGCGATGTGCTCGCATAGCTTGTTCCATTCGCGTATGATGGATCTGTCATGGCAAGTCATGCAGCCCAGTAGCTTCGGCGTAGTATCTCTCATGCATTCCACACACTTCTCACAATCATAAAAGCAGCCTTCGTAGCCCTTGTCTTGGCATGACGCCTTGCGTTCATTCAGCGAAATTGTTAGAGATGTCAATGAGCCAAGCGCTGTAGCACTGAGATTGAAAACCCCCATCAGACCGCCAGGGCTGATACGCGAGATAATGAAGTGGTTGCGAGCATATATAATGTTGCAGACGTCATGATATAGTGTACGACAGACGAGCAGGAGTGGTAGCAGCGGTGGGGATAGGCAAGACCAGTCGTCGTACCTTATGTGACCTTCTTTGCAAGGGTAGTAGCGGCAGACCCAAGTCGGTCTCGGTTTATAGAAATTATCTTCTTCGACTTCTTCAACGTTGAGGTGGATGTGGCCATCTCTTACCAAATTGCAGTAAAAATAGATGTGAAAGCGGATGTTAGGTGGAAGATCTGGAAGACCAGGTTTGGTCCGTCTACGATATTGAGGAAGCTTGAGGTAGGAATCAAGCCGACTTTGCTTGGGCATTATGAAATTAGAGGATTCTATCTAAGAGAAAAAGTAGCCCGAATGATATTGTATCCTATCTTTGACAACGTGAGACTGGGAGAAACGCAGTGGACGGAAGGTTGAATGACCCAGCCTCGCGGGGTAAACATTAGGCTGCCGAAGCACGCTAGAGAGGGATGCAGAATTTCCTGAGCCGTACCGCTATAATCTGTCATTTTCCTGCTTATATATTCGATAATCAAATAAGACGCTTTACATTAGCTCTTCTGGGCCTAATCATGCTGGAATTTGGGGTGGAATTGGTAGAAATGATTAAGTATAGGGGTGGTTTGGTAAGGAACATAATCTTAGCGTGCTTCGGCAGCCTAATGTTTACCCCGCGAGCCAGCTACCTTAGGGGGTTTTAGTGGGGGCTTGGAACGGTACTGACACCGTACTGACACCGTTCTGAAAGATAAAGGTATAAAAAACGCACATAGTCTGGAGCCGGTGTCATACGATAAACGTATATATAAATTTATTAGAATTTTTTAAATAACGTATTATTTATAATATAATAATATTAAAAAAACGGTTCTTTTGTATATTATTACGGAAAGATTGAAATTAAAAAACTTTTTAACTTTTTTTTTAAAGTTTAAATTTTTCAATTACTTTCCCTTTTTGGACGTTTTTTTTATTTACTTATTATTTTTAATATTTACTTTTTTACTTATAATTAATTATTTTATTTTTTAAATATTTCCTTTTTTAAACGTTTTTTGTTTAATTATCAAAGTTCAATATTTACTTTTTTGTTTATTTTATTTATTTATTTAAATTATTGTCGCCAACCTTTCTATTTTCCAGTTAATCTGCGGCTTATAAATTAAAATTATATAATAAATTATTTTAAACTATTCAAATATTAAGATTTTTTATTAATTATTTAATTATATATATAAATAATAATAATATAACTTTTGTTTTCTAAAAATCGTATTTATACGATTTTTTTAAAGAAATAATATTAAAACTATTATTTATAAATAATATAATTTATTTATAAATATTATTTTTATATTACTATTTTATTTAAAAGAATAGTATAATTGAATAAACGTATATAGAAATATATAGTATTAATTGAATAACAAGGGAAAAACCTAATTCACAGTCTATAAACGGTTCTAATTTGAAGAACGGTACCAGCACTGTACTGAGCTTTCATAGCTTTCCGCTAAGGTACCCAGCGGGTTCTCTAGGGCTTTCAATTTTGAGCCCTAGACTTAAATCTAAACTACCTAGGTAGGGTGGCCTACGAAAACCTGCGTTCGCTCCCGGTCAGGTTAGTTAGCTATCGCCGCTCTTCTTATTTATTAAATACTTTCGTATTATCTATTATTTACTCTAACTTACCTTTATTTTCTTATAGTTCAAATATTACTCCTTCCTGCTCTCTTGCGTTCTTATTCTTATAACTCTTAATATATTTTATTAGTTTGAATTAGTTAACTTTAAATAGCGAAACCTAATAAGATAAAAGGGAGCCTAAGCTAGTTCTTTAAGGTTTTAAAATTAAATATAAAGTTTATATTATACCCTTGCCTTTATTATTTTTATTGTTTTTATTTCTTCTTTTTTATTTATTTATTACAATTTTATTATTTTTATTAATTATTTAATAATATACCTTTATTCTTAGCAAATTATAATTTTATAATTTTTATATAGTTTTTCTATAATTTTTCTCTTTTTTTTTTCTTTTTTTGCTTTATATTTTTTTTATTTAATTAAACTATTCTTTTTATCGTTTTTAATACTAAAGAAAAAGTTTTTAAAGGATTTTCTTTAATAAATTTATAAAAAGGGTTCTAAGATTAACATAAAATTGTTAATAATATTGAAATTTAAAAATATATTAAATTTAAAATCGATTAAAATTATATTTATATTTTAAGTTTATAAAAATAATAAATTTATTACTTTAATTTTTTATTTAATATTTATCCTTATTTAAATAAATATATATAAACTTATTTTAGTATTAATTTATATAATTTAGAATCTTTAAAGGGCTTTATAGAAATAATTATATATAAAATTAATAAAAAAATTAATAAAAAAATTATTTTTTAATATTAAAAAGATTTTATAATTAATTAATAGAAATACGCTTCTTTTATACCTTTAGAAATAATGTAGTTTATTATAAATATTAATATTTTTTGATTATACAAGTCCTTTATAAATAGAACTTAGTCTTATTTATAAAAAGAGAATTAGAAGTTATAATATTATTAATTATTTTATTTATTTAAGAATTTAGCTTTAAAAGAAAGACTAATAGATTTATAATAAATTATAAATATAATTAAATATATAAAGAAAAATTTAGTTTTATATATTTATTTTAATTAAAATAAATAAAAATATTGAATATATTTATTATATTAATTTTAATTATAAATTCTATTATTATATAAATATAATTTATAGATAAAAGAAATATTTATATAAAAAATATTATTTATTAAAATTATATTAAATAAAATATAACTTTTAAAATTTTTCGAAATAAATATAAATAAACCGAATTCGTTTTATAAATTATACGAAATATTAAGAATATAATTTTAATATTAGAAAAAAGGTTTGCTTTTTAAATATTTAAAGTTTTTATATTAATATATTTTTCTTAATATTTAATTTAATATATAAGCCGGAATATTCAATATATAAAGGTTTAAAATTATAATTACTTTTTTATAATTTAATATTTATAATATTAACTAAAGCTATTATAAATAATACTTTTTAGGATTATAATATTATAAAAGAATTATTAATTATTCAACTTTTAAAGGACGAAATATATTATTTCTAATAGAATAAAAATATTTATAATAAAGCCTTTTTCTTTATTATTTCTTTTAAGGAAATAAAAAAGGCCGATATATTTAATAAGCGTTTAAGGAAGTTTAAAATTCGCATTAAATATTTATAACCCTTTATTATCTACGACTTTAAAGTAAAGGGTCTATATTTCGTTAATATATACTTATTATTATTTTTTATAATTTGAGTTCTCGAATTAATCTAAATTATAAATAAGCTTTATTCGATAGTTTAAAGGATAAAGTATAATAAATATAAGAATAAACGGATTTATTACGATTTTTATTAACTTAATAATGTCAAAACCGACTTTTAATAAAGTTATTTTAATAAAAAAATTTATAATATTATAAATAATTAATTTAAAATTATAATAAGTCTTACCGGTTAAAAAGTAATATAAATTAGAAAATAATTTAAAATTTATTACTTTTAAAACCGAGATCGACGCCCTAGCTTTTAAAATAAAAATAAACTTAATTATATAAAATTATCGATAGTTATTAATAATAAATAAACGAAAGTTTATATTTAAAAAGTTTAATAAGTATTAAAAGTATTAATTAAATAGGTTATTAGCTAGCTTTAATAATGCCAAATTAATAAAATATTATTATAGTCAATTTTATTATATCTGCCGCCTTATATTTAAATATAATTAATTAATATTAAATCTTTTTATTATTATTTTATCCGGAATAATAAAAGTTAATCTATCCTTTATAATATAATCGCTCTTTATTAATAAAATATCGAGGTCCCTTTTTATCCGGACTTAAAACTAAAAATATATATATATTTAATAGCAAGCTATAAACTAGAACTCGATATATTCGTAATATTTTCCTTCCTTTTTATATAAAGTAAATAGTTAATTAATATCCGTCCTTATAATAAACTAGCGGCCGAGAAATAGAAATATATTTATAATTATTATAAAAAGAAACTTGTAATTATTTACAGCTTTACCTAGTTATACTTCGATTATAATAAATAGATTCTCGGTAAAGATAAATAGAACTTTCATTATTAAAATTATTTATAAAGGCCGGAAACGTTTCTTATTTAATATAATCTTTTTATTTATAGCGGAACCTTTGCCTGCTTTAAATATTACCTTTTTTATTTAAAAGATTCGGTATTAATAGTTCTTATACGAATATAATAATTCTTTAATTAAGAAAAATAGAAAATATATATTAATTAATATATCAAGGAATTAAATAATTATAAAATAGTTAAATATTTATATTCGAGATTAAAATATATCGATTTTTTCTAATTTATTCTAGAGATAAAATTCTATTTTTAAAATATTTATTATATTAAATTGATTAAAAGGATCAAAAGATATTAATTAAATAATAAAATAGAATCTTAATTTAATTATAGAAAGAAGGTTCGACAGATCAAAAATTACAACTTAAATATAAAATTTGATAATTAAATTTAACTTATATATAATTTTATAAATAAGATGACAAAATTATTTGGTTAATATAATATTGGAATATCGGCAGCCCCTTCGATAAGCTCGAAATACTCATCCCCACTAAATACTTCCGCTACGGAAGAGTTTATTGATGCTACAGAAACGCCGTTATCGTCTGTATATACTGATATATTCGATACGCTTGACCCGCGTCTCTACGACCAATAAGATATTATCTATACTTCCTTTCAGATCTACAGCGCTAATTGAGGTAACATTTACTCTCTGCATATCGACCCGTCGTTTTCGTAGGCGTCTCTACGAAGTTTGGTCTCTATTTTTTCCGTCCATAGAAGACCTATGGCTTTTGTTTTCAGCCTCTTAGTTATCTTTGATCGTTTCTTGGAGGGAGGCAGGGAATTTCGAGTTAGCGCAGGTTTATGCGACAAAGTATTAATTTTTTATTCTCTGCGAACGATCAGAGTCACCTCCGCATAAGATCCTGCCCGGTAGTCTGCTTTTTTCCATCAGATCCTCCTAGACCTCGGGGACAATCAGATCCCATCCAAGCTCCAATTCTGGATCCCAAGGCCCCCCCAAAAGACCCCCGGGGCCCATTCCAAGACCCACCTGCAGGGCACACCTCGGGGGTCCCTCTATCTTGCCCTGTGCCTCCTGAGCTACCGCTCCTAGGCCCAGTCTCCTAGGAGCTATGTTCAATTCTGAGCTAGGCTGTTTTAAGGATAGGATCTCTTGGACCTACACTATCCTAGGCAGAGCCTCCTGGGAGCTCGGTCGCCCCAGTTTCCAAGCAAGCCAATATCCACCTGTCGAATACTCATTCCTGCTCTATCTACCTAGGAATACAGGCTCATCTATATACTCGGCTGATTAATCTAGGCCCTATAGATAATAAAGCATTTAGTAGGGCTGATATATCCTGAGTATAGCCTTTGTTATTCGGTATATAGCCTAGTTAATAATAATCCTAGGATTACGATATATTAGACCTGATTTAGTTTAGTATTATTAGAAAGACTACTTTAGTTATTTTCTAATACCTTTTTTTAAATTTTATAATAGTTTTTAAAATATTATTAGCAAATAATTTATTAAACTCTATACTTCCTCTTTTGTTTTTCTAAATTAGCTTTAATAATTAAAATATATACTTTAAGCTTATTATTATTATTAGCTTTATTAAAAGATTTATTATTATTTTTTTAATAAAAATTTAATTTATAATTATATTTTTATTTTATATTTATTCTTTTATTTTATAATATTAAAATTATATATATTTTATTTTAAAATATATTATAAAGTTTTTAATTAAATTAATTATTAATTAATTATTTAAATTTATTTTTATAATTTTTATATTTTTTTATTATATTCGAGTTTTTAAAATAAATTTTTAAAATATATAATTTCTTTATATATTTTTAATATAATAATATTTTTA
>JAABUQ010008510.1_pt1 | contig 14351 bp, 14 predicted proteins | sample 5560001 | NCBI WGS metagenome assembly JAABUQ01 (sample SAMN10711888, study PRJNA513371) | rock metagenome | isolation source: Antarctica rocks | place: Antarctica: Victoria Land, Finger Mt nord | collected 2015-12-18
GCGCCTCCATCTTGCGCGTCTGGTGCAGCGAAGCCTCGAGTTGCCGGCGCTCGGTGATGTCGCGGGCGCTGCCGAGGATGCCGGTGACGTCGCCGGTGTCGTGGCGCAGCGGCATGTAGATGGAGTCGTAGACGATGGTTCCGGACTGCATCGTGAAGGTCGGCTCGTAGAGGTAGGGGACGCCGGTTTCCAGCACATGCCGCAAGCCGGTGGTCATCACGCCGCCCACTTGCGCTCCCAGCACCTCCTCCGGCGTCCGGCCGCGCACCATGGCGAGCGTCATGCCGGCCTGGGCGAGGCCGGCGGGGTTCATCGCCTCGTAGACGAAGCGGCGGTCGGGCGTCACGTGCATGATAAACAGGCATTCCGGCGCGGAATCGAAATAGGTCTGGAACCGGCTCTCGCTGTGCTGCATCCCAGCCAACGCCAGGTTGCGGCTGTCCTGCACGGCGGCCAGCGTGTTGCGCTGTTCGGTGATGTCGATGTTGATGCCGACCATGCGGACCGGGGCGCCCCCTGAGTCGCGCTGCACCGTGCCGATGGCGGAGATCCAGTGCACCGAGGTGGTCGCCCCGGTTCGTCCCCGGTTGCGCCGGATGGTGCGGAACTGGGTCCTGAACGGCGCAGCGCCGCCCAGCGCCGCCGTCACAGCCGCATCGGCGGCGTCCCGGTCGTCGGGATGGATCGCCCTGCGCCAGATATCATGGGTGATCGGGCCGGTCATGGCCGGATCGAGACCGAAAATCTCGTATTGGCGCGGCGACCAGACAACGGTGCCGGCGGCGAGGTCCCAATCCCAGACACCGATGTCGGCCGCTTCCTGCGCCATCAGGAAGCGGCTTTCGGCTTCCCGGGCAGCCTGCACGGCGGCGGCGTTGCGCCGGGCATAGCGGATGGCGCGGCTCAGCAGGGGCGGCGAAAACTCGCCCTTGCGCAGGAAATCGTTGGCGCCGGCGTCCTCGGCCGCGGCGTCGACCTGCAGGCTGTCGTAGGCGGTGAGCGTGATGATCGGCTTGGTGACTCCGGCTTCCCGCGCGGCCTTGATAAGCGCCAGGCCGCTGCCTCCCGGCAACCGATAATCCACGAAATAGATATCATGCCGGTCGCTGGCCAGCAGCCGTGCGCCCTCGGTTGCATTCATGGCGAGGTCCAGTGCCGAGAAGCCTACCTTGGATTCTTCCAGGAGATAGCGAAACTCGTCCCGATACGCCGTGGAATCGTCGATCAGCAGAACGCGCATGTTGGACGCCGCAACCTTCAAGCCAAAGATTTATTGTAGGGAAGGCAGGCGGTGTCGCGCCAGAAAGCGACGAACTTGGCGACCATTTCAAGCAAATCCTCGAAGCGGCCGGGCTTGGTCATGAAGGCGTTCACGCCGTCGACGTGAACCTGGATGATCTGCCTGCGATTATCCGATGTCGATAGGACGACCACCGGCAATGTGCGTAGCGCGACATCGGCGCGGATTTGCCGCAAGGCTTCGTTGCCGTCCATGCGCGGCATGTTCAGGTCCAGCAGGATCACGTCCGGCCGCATCGCGGCGCCTTCGCCGGCATAGGCGTTGCGGCGGCAGAGATAGTCGAGCAACTCCTCGCCATCGACGACGAACCGCAGGGTCACCGACGACCCGACCTCGTCGAACGCCTGCCGCAAGATCATGCGGTCGTATCTGTTGTCTTCGGCGACCAGGACCACGAACGAAGCGGTTGGCGCGTATTGCGAGCCGGAGTTCATTGCGTGGCCGATGGATCGGCAAGCGGCCGCATCGGCAAGATTATTTTGAAGATCGAACCATGACCCAAACAGCTGGTGACGCTGATCGTGCCGCGGTGCCGCTCGATGATCTTGCGGCAGATCGCCAGCCCGATGCCGCTGCCTTCGCACTCGTCGGCGCTGTGCAGGCGTTGGAACGGCTCGAAAATCTGCTCGCGGTAACGCTCGTCCAGCCCGATGCCATTGTCGCCGATGCACAGTTCCAGCAGCGGCATGGCCGGAGGGGTACTGCCGGAAGCGCCGGTGACAACTGCGCTGAAGCCGATCACCGGCGCCCGGTCCGGGTGGCGGTACTTGACCGCGTTAGCCAGGATGTTCTGCATGACCTGGCGCATCTGGGTGCGGTCGCACATGACCGCCGGCAACGGCCCGACCTCGACGGTGGCGCCGGTCTCCTTCAGCAACTGGCCGAGATCCACCTGCACGTCGTCGAGCAGTTCGGTCAACGCGGCCGGCGCGAACGGGTTGGCGTGCCGGCCGATGCGCGAATACTCGGCGAGGTCGTTAATCAGGGTCCGCAGGCGCCGCGAGGACGACTGGATGCCGTCGAACCACCGCGTCGCGTCGCTGCTGGTCCGGCCCTCCCGGCGGAAAATCCGCTCCAGCAAGGTGCCGAAGGTCTCGATCTGGCGCAACGGCTCCTTCAGGTCGTGCGAGGCGACGTAGGCGAAGGCCTCAAGCTCCTCGTTGGTCCGGGTTAGCTGCGTGTTCATCTGCTCCAGTTCGGCGGAGCGGCGCAGGATGATGTCGACGATCATGTCGCGCAGGCTGTTCGCAGCAGCGATCTCGTACTGCTCCCATGGACGCGAGTGGCCGTGCACCCGCTCGGTCCAGGCGGCGAACGACTTGCGGGGACTCAGCCGGACCTCTCCCGCGGCCGGCTCGGCGGGCTTGTTCGGGTTGCCGCCCCAGGTCACGTCGCGCGCGAGTTCGGGCCGGAACCACACCATCAGGTTTTTCGCGGCGCCGCCGAGCGAGACGGCAAGCAGGCCGGCAGACCCGCCAAGGCTCGCGGCCATCGGATAATGTGTCGCGAGATGGTCGGTCTCGAACAGGTCGGAGCCGTTGCCGGCGATCCAGTCGAGCAGTTCGCGCAGCGCCTCGTCGGGCGGGGTTTCACCCAGCGTGGTAACCGAGCTGCCGTGGCAAAGTGCAAATCCAGTGGCTTGCAGCAGGTCGAGCAATTCGCCGCCCTTGCTGAGCAGGGCTTCGCGGTAGTCGTGGCCGGAGGTCGACGCCTGCAGCAGCATCCGCTCCACGGCTTTGACGCCGACACTGCGGCGCGCGATGTCCGCGTCCTCCGCGACCGCGAGCTGCCAGGCGGCGAGCTGGGTCAGCAGCAGGCTGGCCTGGCGCAGTTCGGGCGACAGGTAATGCGCCGTCTCGTTGTGACATGCGACGACGCCCCACAACGCGCCCTGACGCATGATGGAGAGCGACATCGAGGCGCCGACGCCCATGTTCCGCAGGTATTCGATGTGGACCGGGGAGACGCTGCGGAGCATGGCTTGGCTGAGGTCGAGCGGCGTGCGGCCCACGAGCGGCACCGGGACATAGCCGACGTCGGGGATTTGGCGCTCGGGATAGCGGGCGAACAGCGCCCGCGCCTGCACCGGGATGTCCGTCGCGGGGAAATGCAGCCCGAGATAGGAGGGCAGGTTGCCCCGGTTGCTTTCGGCGATCACCTCGCCGGTCCAGTCCGCGGCAAACCGATAGACCTTGACGCGGTCGTAGCCGGTGAGGCGGCGCACCTCGTGGGCGAGGTCGGTGCAGATGGTGGCCACGTCCGTGGCGGCCTGCAGGCGCCGGGTGGCGCCGTCGAACCGCTGCAACAGGTCGGCGGCGGACAGTTCGGCGACCGATAGTTCATCGGGGGGCGGCGGCAACTCCACCTCCAGCAGGACACCTTCGGGCGTGGTGTGAACCAGCGCCCGCAGCGGCGCGGCATGGCCACCAAGCAGAGACAGGTGGACGAGCTGCCCAGGGGTCCCGACGTTCTGGCTGATCGCAGCGCTCACGGCGTCGCAGGACGCTGCGTCCAGCAACCGCGACAACGCGCCGCCCAGAATGCTGTGCGGCTCATGTCCGAAATGCCGGACGACGTTGGCGCTGACGCTGACGATGCGCAGGTCGTCGCCGGCGAGGCCGAACAGGATGCCGTGCGGCTGGATGCTGCCCGGAATGTGGATCGGCTCGCGGTCGCAGGTGGTGAGGTCCGGTGTCGACCATCCTTGTGTCGAAGCCGGTTGCCGCACGCGGTCCGCTGCGGCGTCCTCGGTCCGTTGGAAGTCGTTCATCGCGGTCTTTCTGCTGCACGTTGCATGGCGGGGGAGCTTCGGCGTTACACAGATGGGGGTGGTCAAGCCGGAAGCGGCATGTTTTCGACCAAGGCCAGGACCTTGCTTACAAGGTCCTGACGCTGGAACGGCTTGCGCAGGATCGCCACGCCGAAAGGCAGCCGGTCCAGGCCCTCCGCGCCGACATAGCCGGTGATGACCAAGGCGGGCAGGCCGGGTTGCAGTTCGCGCGCGGCCGACACCAGATCCGCGCCGTTCAGGCCCGGCATCGCGAAATCCGTGACCAGGGCGTCGAAGGCGCGGCCCTGGCCCATGCTGGCCAGCGCCGCATGGCCGTCGCCGACCGTGACGACGTCGAACCCTGCTTTGCGCAGGAAGGCTGCGGCGACCTGGCCCACGTCCGGCTCGTCGTCGATCACCAGGATCAGGCCGTGGCCATGCAGCGGTTGCGGCGTGCGCGGCGGCTCGGGTGTGGCGGGATGCGGCGCCAAAGGCAGGCTGAACTCGATGCGGGCGCCCTGGCCGGGCGCACTGGCGATGTGCAGCCGGCCGCCGCTCTGGCGCACGAAGTCGCGCACCATGGCGAGGCCGAGGCCGGAGCCGTTGGCGCCCTTGGTGCTGAAGAACGGCTCGCACGCCTGGGCCAGCACGTCGGGCGTCATGCCGCCGCCGCTGTCGGTGACGGCGACCAGCGCTTGGCCGTTGGCGGTTAGCGCCTCGATCCGCAGCGTGCCGCCGTCCGGCATGGCGTCGCGGGCGTTGATGGCGAGGTTGAGCAGCGCCGCGTCGAGATGCGCGGCGTCGGCGAGCACCGCGGGCAGGCCAGGTGCGACCTCGGTCTGCACCGCGACGTCGCGGCCAAGCGTGTGCCGCAGCGTGCGCGCGAGTTCCACAAGCAGCGGCGGCAGGTCCAGGGGTCGCGGGCTCAGGGTTTGCCGGCGCGAGAGGGACAGCAGGTGGCTCGCCAACCGCGCCCCGCGCCGTCCCGCCTGCAAGGCGAGTTCAAGGTAGGCGCGCACATCCGGCAGGTCCGCCACCTCGTCGATAGCCAGCTCGACACCGCCCAGCAGCGCCTGCAGCATGTTGTTGAAGTCGTGCGCGACTCCGACCGTGAGACGCCCGACCGCCTCGATGCGCTGGCTTTGAGCCAGCCGCTCCCAGGTGCGCGCGTGCTCGGTGGCCAGGTCGATTTGCCCGGTCCCAAAGCCTTCGGCGGATGGTTCGGCATGGTGGGGCGTGGTCGTTCTCCGCGGCTGGCGCGCGTGTCTGGATTGCGCTGGAACCTAACCGATGCGGAACGTTCCAGGCAAGCAAGTCCAACCGCCAACGCAGCTTGCGTACCCATTGCCAATGTGCATGGTAGCTTCCATGAAAGTTGGAGGTTCAGGTGAGTCGGATAAGCAGGTCGCGGGATGACGGTTTCAAGCGGGCGACCAATGTCTCGCTGGGCGACACGCTGCTCACCGAGGCCAAAAGCCTTGGCGTCAACGTGTCTCGTGCCTGCGAGCAGGGCTTGGCGGAAGAGGTGCGTCAGGAAAGGGCACGCCGCTGGCAGGAGCAGAACAGTGCCGGCTTCGATGCGTGGAATGGTTACGTCGAGCGCCTCGGCATTCCGCTGTCGAACTATCGTAAGTTCTAGCGCGCTTGGCCCGGTTTGACTTGTACCGGTTGCCCGGGAGCGAGCAGTTTGTGGTCGACGTGCAATCCGACCATGCGTCGGCACGGGTCCGTACGCGCGTTGTTGCGCCGCTCATTCCTGTCGACGAGCTTGGCACGCCGATTTCGGACCTCAACCCTATCGTGCGTTTCGACGGCCGGGACTACGCGTTCATTGCACAGTCGCTGGCGACGCTGACGCGGTCTGAACTTGGCGAGCAGGTCGGTTCCCTGTTGCACCATCACGACGAACTGGCGCGCGCACTGGATATCCTGCTGACCGGCTTTTAGCGGCGAACCTTTGGCTTAGCGCGCCTCACCCGCCATCGCAGTTCCCCGCCCAAACCGGCGTTCCAGGCGGCGCTGCACCAGCTCCCACGCGCTGGTCAAAAGCAAATAGTAGATCGCCGCGACGGCAAACAACTCCAGCACCTCGAACCGGTCGGCAATCAACAGCTGCGTGCGGCGCAGCAGCTCCTCCATCGAGATCACCGAGGTGATGGATGTGGTCTTCAGCAGCCCGTTGACCGAGTTGCCGAGCGGTGGGATGACCACCCGCAGCGCCTGCGGGGCGACGACCAGACGCAGCGCCAGCCACGGCCTCAAGCCGATCGCCTGGGCGGCGTCGATCTGGCCGCGCGGTACCGCGTCGAGCCCGGCGCGGATGATCTCGGCGAGGTAGGCCGCTTCGTTCAGCACCAGTCCCAGCAACGCGGACTCGATCACCGACAGCCGCAAGCCGGCCAGCGGCAGGCAGGTGTAGATCACCAACAACTGCACCAGCAGCGGCGTGCCGCGGAACAGCCAGACGTAGAACGCCGCCAGCATCCGCCACGGCCGGCGGCGGGAGCGCCGCGACAGCGCCAGCACGCTGCCGAGCACCAGGCCGCCGGCCATTCCCGCCAGCGTCAGCCACAGCGTCGTGAGCACGCCGCCCAGGATGTAGGCGCTGGTCAGGTAGCCGAAGAAATCCTGCCAGTGCCACACCGGCGGAGCAGCCTGGCGTCGCAGCCCGGCGTCAGCCGGCCGGTCCCCGCACGGCGAACGCTTCCGGGAACGGCGCCAGGCCGTATTGCGCGAACAGCCTGTCGTAGCTGCCGTCCCGCTTCATGGCGTCGAGCGCGCCCAGCACGGCGTCGGCCAGCGCCTTCGACTTGAACGCCAGCGCCACCGGGGCCGGATACAGGCCGCTGATGGCGCGGGTGAACGCGCCGCGGTCCTGATACAGCTTGGCGGTGGCGTCGATGGTGACCACGGCGTCGACCTGGCCGGCGTGCAGCGCCTGGAACGCCACCCCGAAGTTGTCGAAGGCGCGCACCGTGGCCCCGGCCGCGGCGGCAATCTTGTTGGCCTGCTCAGCCTCGAAGCCGCCGATCTCCACGCCGAGCGCCTTGCCCTTGAGGTCGGCCACGGTGGTGACGTGGTCGGGGTTGCCGTTGGGCACCGATAGGCTGATTGCCTGGTTCTCGTAGGGGATCATCTGCATGATCTTGACCCGCGCCGGGGTGAAGAAGATGCCGGTGTCGATCATGTCCCAGCGTCCAGCGGCCAATCCCGGCACCATCGCCGAGAACTCGACCCGGACGTATTCGGGGACGAGGCACAGGCGGCGGGCGATCTCGGCGCCAAGCTCGATCCGCATCCCCTTCAGCGCGCCCGAGCTGTCCACGTACTGCAACGGCGGCAGCGTCGGGTTGGTCGACATGGTCAGCGTGCCGGGCTTGAGCAGCGCCGCCGCCGGCACCCTGGGCGTGCAATCGGCGGCGTGGGCGGCAAGCGGCAGGGCCACGGCAAGGGCGGCGATCAGCAGGCGGCGCATGGTTTGTCTCCGAAGATCAAGGGTTTGGCACGGGATGTCCGAGCACGCCTTCCAGAACTGTGCAAAGCTCGTGCCTCATGCCTTCGGGCAGCGGCAGGCGCGGCGCGCGCGGCGGTCCCATGTCCATGCCGATCATGCCCAGGGCGGCCTTGGTGCCGGCGACGTAGCGCGGGCCGCCGACCCACCACAGCAAGGGGGTTAGCCGGCGATAGACCGCCAGCGCCTCGGCCGGGTCGTGGCGGTCGCACGCGGCCTCGAACATCCGCGCCGAAAGCCCCGGCAGGACGTTGGAGCAGACGGCGATCCAGCCGACCGCGCCGAGCCAGAAGCTTTCGAACCCCAGCACGCCGGCGAACACCGTCATCCGCTCGCCGCACAGCCGGACGATGTCGCGCACGCGGGTCACGTCGAGCGTGCTCTCCTTGATGTAGGAGACGTTCTCGATCCGCGACAGCCGTGCCACGATGTCGGGCGTGAGGTCGACGTTGGCGGTGGCCGGGTTGTTGTACAGCATCACCGGCAGGCCGATTGCCTCGGCGATGGCCTGGTAGTGCACGAACAGCTCGTCCTCGGTCGGCGCCGAGTAGAACGGCGGGATAACCATGACGCCGTCGGCCCCCAGCCGCTCCGCCTCGCGCGCATGAGCGACCGCGTCGCGGGTCCATTCTGCGCCGGTGCCGACCAGCACCGGGACGCGGCCGGCGGCGGTCCGCACCACCGTCTCGATCACCGCCACGCGCTCGTGCGGGTCGAGCGAAAGGAACTCGCCGGTGGAGCCGAGCGGGATCAGGCCGTGGATGCCCTGCTCGATCTGGAACTCGACCAGCCGGCGCAGGGCGGCGACATCGACCGCGCCGCCATCGGGCGTGAAGGGGGTCACCAGCACCGTGTAGGTTCCGCGCCAGGCTGTCATGCCGCACCTCGTGTAATGGCTGAGTATTATGGCTGGGCGAGCATAGCCACGCCGGGCCTCGCGTGCGAGATTGGGTGCCAATGGGAACACACGTCGCGCACGCCGGGGATCGAAGCGATGCCGGCACGCATCGGCTGGGTGTCGTGATGCAGGTCGGCTCGGCGGTGGCGTTCAGCTCGGCCGGGCTGTTCACGCCGTCGTTCACCCTGGCGCGCGAGAGACATTGATGCCGGCGTTCCCGATCATCGACAGCCATGTACATCTGTACGATCCGGCGGTGCTGCCGTACGGCTGGTTGAGCGGCGACACGGTGCTCGACCGGCGCCGCACGCTCGCCGACTTCGACGCGGCGTGCGGCCCGGTCGCCGTCGCAGGGTTGGTGTTCGTCGAGGTATCGGTCGACCGCGGCCACCATCGCGAGGAAGCGGCGCTGGTGCAGGCGTGGGCCGATGCCGACCCGCGGATCGCCGCCATGGTGGCACATGCCCCGGTGGAGCGCGGCGAAGCGGTCGAGGAGGAACTAGCGGCGCTGTCGCGGCATCGCAGCCTGCGCGGCATCCGCCGGCTGATCCAGGGCGAGGTCGATCCGGGCATCTGCCTCACGCCGGGCTTCATCGCCGGCGTGCGCGCGGTGGGTCGCGCGGGGCTGAGCTTCGACCTCTGCGTGAAGCACTGGGGCCTGGTGTTCGCCGCCGAACTGGCGCGGCGCTGTCCCGGCACCTCGTTCGTGCTCGACCACATCGGCAAGCCCGGCATCGCGCACGGCTTGCGCGAGCCCTGGTGGAGCGAGCTGCGCGCCGTCGCGGCATTGCCCAACGTGGCGTGCAAGCTGTCCGGCGTGGTGACCGAGGCCGACCACCCGGGCTGGACCAAGAAGCAGATCGTTCCCTACGTGGCGCACGCGATCGACTGCTTTGGCTTCGGCCGGCTGATGTACGGCAGCGACTGGCCGGTGGCCGAACTGACGCACCGCATCCCACAATGGGTGGCATTGCTCGACGAGGTTACGCACGGCTGCAGCCAGGACGAGCTACATGCCCTGTTTCGCGGCACAGCCGCCCGAATCTACCGTCTGTCCCCTGAAATGATGTGAGTCGCTCAACCACTTCGCCGGCAACACGTTGGCTGCACATGAAATCGGACGTTTTCACGCGCCAGGGGCGGAGGGTGACTTGCAGCAGGCCAAGATGACTGCGGAACGGCGTGTGCTGCTGGTCGAGGACGAGGCGATGGTGGCGATGCTCTTGGAGGATTTGCTGACCGACATGGGGTGCGAGGTCGTGGCGGTGGTCAGCGGCCTCGATGCGGCGATCAATGCGGCGCAAACCATGGCATTTGATCTGGCCATATTGGACGTGAACCTGAACGGCCGCGAGACCTACCCGGTCGCCGACGAGATCGCCGCGCGCAGCCTGCCGTGCATCTTCGTCACCGGCTATGGGCTGGCCGGGGTGCGTGAAAGCCATCGGCAGGTGCCGGTCCTGACCAAGCCGTTCCGCGAAGTCGACTTGCGCAAGATTGTCGAACTCGCTCTGGCCGCGCCCGGCTAGCCCGCGGGCTGCGACAGCGATACTAGGCGTGCGCGTGCAGCGCCAACGCCATCTGCACCGCGCTGGCTGCGTTGATGAGGCCGGCGCCACCCGCCCCCGGCAGCGCCTGCACCGGAGTGGCGGAGCGGGCCAGGATGTCGCTGACCTGTCCCGGCGTCAGGTATGGATCGGCCTGCAGCATGAGCGCTGCGACCGCGGCGGCGTTCGGAGCGGCGGCGGAGGTGCCGTAAAAGGGCGCCAGCACGCTGGTGATGCTGCCGTCGGGGGCTACGAAGCTGACCTTGTTGTTGTTGACCGCATTGGCCAGCCGGTTGCCCGCCGCGTCGAACAGCGTCACGCCGGACCCCGCCGACGAGAACGCTTCGACCGCGCCGTTGCCGCCGAACGCCGGCGTCGCGGCGTAGTTGATCGCGCCCACGGTGTTGACGCCGGCGACCTGTTCGTGGCCGGTGACGGTGCCCGAGCCTATGCCGGCGTTTGGGTTGTCGATGCTGACGTTGCCGTAGGCGATGAACTTGAGCAGGCTGGGTGCGGCGAGGCCGTTGGCGAACACCGCGAGCTTGAGGCCGGTGGCGCCGGTGTGGTTGGTGAACTGAAGCAGTTGCTCGGCGTTGCCGCCCACCTGCAGTGCCCCGGCGGTGCCGATCAGCTTGCCGCCTGCGGTGTAGAGCGCCATCGCCAGGCTGTTCGCGGCCCCGCCGCCGCCGCTGATGGAGGCGAACGGCTGGTCCCATTGCAGGTCGATGTCGAACGTGGCGTTGGCCGGCGCCGACAGGTTGATGAAGGCCGAAGGGGCCGCGGCGGTGCCGAAGTTTTCCAGGCGGAACTTGCCCGGCAGTCCCGGCAGGCGGTCGATGACCGGCGACCAGACGGCTTGGTAGAAGTTCGTCCCCTCGTTGCTGGCCGCGGTGAAGTAGCTGACGCCCTGCGCCACCACCTGTTCCACCGCCTTCTGCACCACGCCCCCGTCCTGGAAGAACGGCTCGTCGAGATAGGACACGTCATCGACGATGACGGTGCAGCCAGCCGCCTTGAGGGCCAGGATGCCAGCGGCGAAATCGGCTTCGCTGCGGGTCGCGGTGTGGAACATGAAGCTGGCGCCGGGCGCCACTTGATGCATCAGCTCCGCCATGGCGCGCCCCTCGTCGCTGCCGCCGGCTGCGCCTTCTTCCAGAACCCGCACGCCGCCCGGCAGGTCGCCGTCGGCGAAATCGTGGCCGTAACCGCCGAGCCGGTTGAAGCTGTCCGACAGGATGCCGATCTTGATCCCCTTTCCCGACACGCCGAACCGCGAGGCGGCGACGTTGGCGCCCAGGGCGAGCGCGCTGTTGGGTGAGGTGAGGGCGCCGCCGGGTTTCTTTGCGGCGGCCATGCTCAGCCCCGGCGCGTCGGTCAACACGAACGACATGGCGTCCCCGCCCAGCAGCGATGCCAGCAGGTTCATGCCGCCGCCATCGTCGTAGCGCTGCAGGCGGGGTAGATCGGGTGCCAGCGGCGGCGGCGGGAGGTCGGTGTCCGCGTCGGACAGGAACACGCCGACGAACGCCAGTTCGCCGCCGCCGGCATGGGCTGCCGCAGCCGTCCGCAATGGAGCCGGCTTCGGCGATGCAGCAGTTTTCAGACTTGTCCGCACGATCAATCTCCCGTCTCAAATCTGAGCACGGCTTTTGCCGTGGTGAGATTGTGCCAGTCATGTGCTGACAAGACGTTACCGCTGAGACGAGTCCAAAACTTCTTGCATCTGCGGTTTGCGGTGGGACGCGGCTCAGCTGGCGGCTTTAGCCAGCCGGTCGGTGCCGGAGTTGTGCGCGTAGGTGTTCCAGCCGGGCGCGTAGCCGTCCTCCGCCTGATGCCCCCACGCCGTCCAGCCGGGATGAGTGCCGCGCGCGAACATCTCCAGGTATGGCCCGGGGCTGCATCTCTCGATCAGTCGGTATTGCTCGTCGGGCTTGCGGCTGTGCTCGCGCTTGCGGGTGCCAAGGTAGTTCACCTGGGTGCGGCCGGGCTGCAGGGTGCGGGCGTTCTTGCCGCGCGTGCCGAACAGCAGGATTTCGGTGACGTTGCGGAAATAGAACCCGACGCCACGGCCGTCGCTGCCGCCGTCCTTGCGCAGCTTGTGCCAAACGATGTTCGACTTGTACTGAAAGCCCCAGGCCCGCATCACCTGCAAACCTTCGGGCAGCAAAGCGTTCGGCACCCACAAATAAAGATGCGCGGTCGGCTCCACGCACTCGGCCAGCGGCAGGGCGCCGATCGCGGCTATGCCCATGGTGCCGTAGCGCGCCAGCCGACGGTGTTCGGGCGACACCTTGCCGGTGCGGTTGATGAACTGCCACGGCGGGTCGGCCAGCACCGTCGCGAACCGCCGGTCGCCCACGGCCCGGCGCAACTCCGCCGACGGATTGGGCGGCGGCTCCGGCGGAGTTTGGGGGTCCGACATGCCCGGAGGCTAGTTGCGCGGCGCGGCCAGCTCGATCAGCCGGCTCCAGCGGCCGGCCGAGTACAGATGCGCGTAGATGGCGTTGAGCCAGCCCATGCGCCGCCATTCCAGGAACACCCCGTCATCCAGCTCGGCCAGCCGCTCCGGCTTGACCAGCTTGAACCCGCGCACCCTGGCCGCGCCGCCATTGGTGAAGTTCACCGTCGCCTCCTCCTCCACCAGCAGGCCGGCAGCGTCCAGCGCCCGCCCGAAGGTGGCGGCGGCGGCGGCGGCCTCGCGGAACGCGGTGCAGAAGGCGATGGCCTCGTTCAGCGCCAGGGTGGGGCGGGCGTCCTCGAACATCGGCACGCCAGCGCCGCTGGTGAGGGCCGCGGCGTCCGGCTCCATGGCCACGAACAGCGACTTGGTCGCGGAGTCCTCGACAAAGACGAACGGGAAGGCGCGGGCATAGGCCGGCACGTAGCAGTCGGCCAACCAGCCGCCACCCGGCGCCACATACAGGTTGCGGCCTTCGTGCAGGCCCAGCAACGCCACCGGCATTGGGTCGGCGCCGCTGGTGAACAGGATCGGGTAGTGTTGGGCGGTGACCTCCATTTCTGACAGGCCGAGCGGTATCGACTGCGCGTGGGCCGCGAAAGCGAAGCCGGTGTTGCGGTCGAGCCGCAGGTCGGGATGGGTGGCCGGGTTCACGCCCACCACGCGACGGAAGAACATCGGCAGGCCGGGGGCAGCCACAGGTGCTGCAGGATCGGTGGCTGACATGATAATCCCTGGACAAAGTTGTTACGGGGGCGAGTCCTCAGCGCACATAGAGCCGGGCCGCCGGATAGGAAAGCCACAACTCGCGCCGGCCCAGCACGTCTGCGCCCAGCAGCATGTCGATGCCGGCGAACAGATGGTCGGTGACGGCGATGGTAGGTTGCTCGATGGTGAGGCCGCCGATCCGCAGGCGGGTAAACCGATGACGCCGCAGTACCGTCGTCGCGGCCCCGAAGCCGCGCCCGCTGGCCACCGGATCGGACGCCAGCGCCGCCGCCCCGACGCCGACCGAGGCGGCCAGCCGGCGGCTCACCACGCTGATGCGCGCGCCGGTGTCGATCAGCGCCCGCACCCCATGGCCGTCGACCGCCACGCCGGTGAACAGCAAACCCTGGCTGCTGCGGGCGATGGCAAGCGCGGACGACTGCGGCCACGGTCGGAAATCGGGGCAACTCCCGACGGTGTAGAGGTCCATCCTACGGTTCGGCACATCGAGATCGATGTCGTGGCCGCCTAGAACATCGGCGCCCAGCACCCCGATCAGCGGCGGGTCGGCGTTGGGCAGCGAGACGATCGGGCCCACGCTCAATCGCCGGTCACGCAGGACTATACCGCCCAGCTCCAGCGTTGGCGCCCGTACCACGTCGCTCAGCACTTGGCCGCCGATGCCTTCAAGCAGCAATCCATGCGGGTCGCGCGGCAAATGCAGCCATGCCGCCGCCTGCGGCGTGATGGTGCTGACGGCCGCGCCGGTGTCGAGCAGCCGTCGAAGTTGGCCGGCACCAGCATGAAGTTGCGCGCCAAGGCCAGCTTGATCCGCGCATTTCTGGTGATCCGGCAGGAGTCCGCCTGCCGGGGCAGATCGCCCACCCCGGCGCAACCCGACCACGCCAATAAGCCCAGCAGCACGAGGCTGCGGGCGTTCACCTCGGGAGCGGCGGCGGGCGCGTGCTAGACGTGGAAGCTTTCGCCGCAGCCGCACCGGCCTTTTTCGTTCGGATTGCTGAAGGTGAAGCCGGCCGACAGGTCCTTGGTCTCATAGTCCATGACGGTGCCGATCAGGAACAGGCTGGCCTTGCGGTCGACCAGCACCGTCACGCCCTTGTCGGTCACGACTTCGTCGCCCGGCCCCGGCGTCGCCACC
>JAABUQ010008511.1_pt1 | contig 14351 bp, 10 predicted proteins | sample 5560001 | NCBI WGS metagenome assembly JAABUQ01 (sample SAMN10711888, study PRJNA513371) | rock metagenome | isolation source: Antarctica rocks | place: Antarctica: Victoria Land, Finger Mt nord | collected 2015-12-18
GATCGCGCGGACGTCGCGAGCGTCCCGGCACTAATCGCGGTCGGCGCGATCCATCAGCGACTCGTCGCGAGTGGTTTGCGCATGCAGGCTTCGATTGCGGTCGCCGACGGCTACGCCCGCGATGCGCACGCGATCGCGGCGCTCATCGGCGTCGGTGCGAACGTGGTGACGCCGTGGCTCGGACTGCGGGCAGCGGGCGACGCGGGACACGGCGCGGCGTACCTCGGCGGCCTGCGCGCCGGCTTGCTCAAGATCATGGCGAAGCTCGGCATCTGCACGCTACGCAGTTACGTCGGCGCGCAAACGTTCGAAGCGATCGGTCTCCATGGGGAGATCGTGGATTTCTGCTTCCCCGGCATGAAGGCGCACGCGCCGGCGGTGCGCTTCGCCGATATCGAAAGCGACGTGCGCGCTTGGTACGCGCAATCGCGCGACGGCGACGCGCCGCTGCTCGATCGCGGGTCGTTCCGGTTCCGTCGCGACGGCGTGCGCCACGCCTTCGACCCGAACGTGATCAAAAATCTCCGTGCGACCGCGATGCGCGGCGATTACGCCGCCTTCGAGCAGCTTTCCGACGCGATGGAAGCGCGCGAACCCGTCGCGTTGCGCGATCTGTTAACGACCGTACCGTTACGGGAACCGGTCCCACTCGGCGACGTCGAGCCGGTCTCCGAGATCGTCAAGCACTTCGCGAGCGCGGCGATGTCCCTCGGCGCGATCGCCTCCGAAGTACACGAAGTGATCGCACGCGCGGCCAACCGCATCGGCGCGAAGAGCAATTCGGGCGAGGGCGGCGAGCACGCCGAGCGCTACGATCGCCTCGTGGATCGCGGGCGCAGCAAGATCAAGCAGGTCGCCTCGGGCCGCTTTGGTCTCGGCGTCACGTATCTCGCGAGCGCGGACGAAATCGAAATCAAGATGGCCCAGGGCAGTAAGCCCGGCGAAGGCGGCCAGATCCCCGGCCACAAGGTGAGTGCCGAGATCGCGATGCTGCGCGGCGCGCAGATCGGTCAATCGCTCATCTCGCCGCCGCCGCATCACGACATTTACTCGATCGAAGATCTCGCGCAGCTCATCTACGATTTGCGGCGTGCGGCCCCGCACGCGCGGGTGGCGGTGAAGCTCGTCGCGCAGTCGGGAATCGGCTACGTGGCGAGCGGCGTCGCGAAGGCCGACGCCGATGCGATCCACATCAGCGGGCACGACGGCGGCACGGGCGCGTCTCCGCTTTCGTCGATCAAGCACGCGGGGTTGCCGTGGGAAATCGGCCTGGTCGAAACGCATCACGCCCTGCTCGCCAACGGTTTGCGCTCGCGCGTGCGCTTGCGCGTCGACGGCGGTTTCAAGAGCGGCCGGGACGTGGTCATCGCAACACTGCTCGGCGCCGACGAATACGGGTTCGGCAGCGCGTTGCTCGTCGCGCTCGGCTGCATCTACGCGCGTCAGTGCCACAAGAACACGTGCCCTGTCGGCATCGCGACGCAGGATCCCGAACTGCGCAAGAAATTTGCGGGAACCGAAGACGAAGCGATCGCCTACCTCGAGTTTATCGCAAACGACGTGCGTCGCCGCCTCGCCGCGATGGGCGCGCGCTCGCTCGACGAACTTCGGGGTCGCAGCGACCTCGTGCGGCGCCGGCCACTCGACGACGCGCGGTTGCACGAAGTCGATCTCTCGGAAATCTTACGTCTCCCCGAGCGACCGCAGAGTCCGCGCAAACCCGTGATGGAACCCACGCACCTCGACGACCTGGTGCCGCGACCGTGGCTCGCGGCGCGGAAGCCCTGGCACGCGACGCCGGAGCTACGCATCTCGCCCATCGACCGCGCCGTCGGCGCGCGGCTCGCGAGCGAGTTCGTCGCGCGCCGGAACGCAGGCGAAGCGACGGGCGAATTGATCGTGCGGTATCACGGCTCGGCGGGTCAGAGTTTCGGCGCCTTCCTCACGAGCGGTATCACGCTCGATCTTGCGGGCGATGCGAACGATTACGTCGGCAAGAGCATCGAGGGCGGCCGCATCGTCGTTCGCGGGTTCGCCGATCAGAACGTAACGGACGATCTGGCCGCTCCGAGCGAACCCGTGGCCGGCAACGCCTGCTTCTATGGTGCGCGTGCGGGGCAAGGGTTCATCCGCGGCGGCGCGGGCGAACGCTTCGGCGTCCGCAACAGCGGCGGCACGCTCGTGGTCGAGGGTGCCGGGGATCATGCCTGCGAGTACATGACGGCGGGCTTCGCGGCCATTCTCGGGCCCGTCGGCAAGAACTTCGCCTCGGGCATGTCGGGCGGCGTCGCCTTCGTGGCGCTTCCCGAGCGCTACGATCCGATCGCGCACGGCCTCGCGATGGGCCCGACGACGTGTCGCCTGAGCCCCGTACGCGAGGGCGATCCCGACGTCGCAACGTTGCACGCCGTGCTCGCGCAGTATGTGGAGGCCACGGGTTCTCCGCGCGCGGCAAGGGTGCTCGCGCAGTGGCCGCAGTCGCTCGAGCGCTTCGCGAAGCTTTCCGCGGTCGCGCCGGGTCCAGAACCCGAGCCGCAAGCGCCGCGGGCGCGCGGCGAGCGGGCTACTCTCGTGTCGTCGACATAGCCTCGGTCGCGGTGTCGACCGCGCTTAGCGCCCTTCGTCGACCGTCATCACCCAGCGGACCGCGCGCGCGTACTGCTCGAGTTCGCGCGTCGTGCGCTGTAGCCAGCCGAAGGTCTTGTCGTACACGGCGCGCTTCCCGCGCGAATCGTCGTGATCTTTGACGTATCGCCGCGCGAGCTCCAATTGCTGCTCGACCCGGGTCCATTCGTCGCGCAACGTGGCCTCCGAGGCGTCCGATAGGCGGTCGATGAGCGGCGGTGCCGGCAACTCGGGATGCTGCATCGCGTAGTCCAACCGCGCCAAAGTGTAGGCGCTCGTCGTGGTTATGAACGACCCTAGGAGTTGCACGAGCCGCACTTCCATACGTAAGGTTTGTTTCCATAAGCCCGCGGTTCACACCCACTCGTACCGCGCGTCGTCCAAGAAAGTGATAATGACCAGCGACCACCGCAGATATGTGATCGTCGGAAACGGCTTTGCCGGCACGACGGCCGCCGAGCACCTTCGTAAGAACGACCCGACGGCCTCGATCGTGATGTTCGGCGACGAGCCGTACACGCTCTACAACCGCATCGCGCTCCCGCCGATGTTGCGCAAGCAGGTCGCACCCGCGAAGGTCATCATCCGCGATCTCGCCTGGCACGAAAAGCACGCCATCGAATTACATCTCTCGACCCGCGTCGAGAGCATCGACACCGCGGGCAAGGTCGTCCACGCGAACGGCACGTCGTATCCGTACGATGCGTTGCTGCTCGCGACGGGTGGCCGCCCCAACCGCTCCGACGCCCCCGGTTCCGCGGGCGCACACAACGTCCTCAACTTCCAATACATGGACGATACCGTCGAGCTTTCCGCCCAGCTCGAGACCGCGAAGACGGCCGTCGCCGTCGGTGGCTCGTTCATCGCTTACGAACTGGCCGAAGCGTTCGCCTCGCGTGGCGTGGAGACGCACTGGCTCGTGCGCGGGCCGCGTTTCCTGCGCCGGCTGCTCGACGAAGTCGCGGGCGAGATGGTCGACGATGCGGCCCGCGCGGACGGCGTGCACGTGCATTACGAAGAGGAAGTGCGCGAGTTCGTCCGTTCCAACGGGTCGGTCACGAAAGTCGTCACGAAGAACGGCACCGAGATCGCAGCCGACCTCGTCGGGATCGGGCTCGGCCTCACGATGAATACCGAGATCGTCGCGGGGACGGGCATCAAGACGAAGACCGGCATCGTGTGCGACGACCGCCTCGAAACGGACGTTAAGGGCGTTTTCGCCGCGGGCGATATCGCCGAGTTCTACGATCCGATCGCCGAAATCAACTACCGCATGGGCACGTGGAACAACGCGGGCGCGCACGGCAAAGTCGTCGCGATCAACATGGCCGGCGGCGACGAACGCTATCACGACGTGCCGGAATACTCCTCGAAGCTCTTCACGCAGCAGACGATCACGCAGTTCGGCATCTCGCCGGAATATCGCGACGATCTCGAGACCGTGCGTCACATCGACCGCGAAAAGAAGCATTATCGGGCGCTCTTCTTTTGGAAGAATCGCCTCGCAGGCTGCGTGATGATCGGTAAGGGCAACCGCGCGGGCAAACGCAAATATCTCGACGCGATCAAAGCCAAGACCGAATTCGCTCCGAGCGAGCGTGAAGCGTTGCTGACCTGGACGGCGGATTAAGCCCACAACATGGCCGGTGACGTCCGATAGGATCGGCCAGAAGATCGGCCAAATACGTCTCGGACTTCTCCGTCTGGGCCCCGGAAAAGCTGGTTCTATCGGGGCTTTAGGCGTTTGAGAGATCGGCCAAAGATCGGCCAAAGCTCGAACCCGTCGAACGCACCTCTTGACCGAAGCGATGCGCATCACCGGGCTCGCCGAGCGGACCGCGCGTCGCGTGCTCCAAGAGGTCATCGATCACGGGCTCTTAGCATCCGATACGCCCAAGGGGCCAGTTTCGCTACGTTTCCCAGCGAAAACCCTGGAAACACTCTTCCCACGGCTGTACCCGATCGCGTAACACGGCTCGCGCGCATGGAGAGTCGACCTTCGGCGTCAAAGCATCGATGGTGCACACTCTCGACGTGACCGCAATCGCCCGCGATCTCCGCGCCGCCGTCGGCGCCGGGCACTGCATCACCGATCCAAGCGAACTCCATACGTATGAAAGCGACGGCCTGGCGGGGATGCGTGTTCGGCCACTCGCCGTCGTGCTGCCCGAGACGACGGAGCAGGTCGCCGCCGCCGTGCGCGTCGCGAAGCACTACGGGCTCCCCGTCGTGCCCCGTGGATCCGGCACGGGGCTGTCGGGCGGGGCGCTACCCGTTGAGGATTGCGTACTCGTCGTGCTATCGCGGATGAAGAAGATCCTCACGGTCGATCTCGAGAACCGCCGCATGCGCGTGCAACCGGGCGTCGTCAACCTCGACGTTACGAAGATGATCGCGCCCCATGGGTACTATTACGCGCCCGATCCGAGCTCGCAGAGCGTCTGCTCGATCGGCGGGAATATCGCCGAAAATTCCGGCGGCGCCCACTGCCTCAAATATGGCTTCACGGTTAACCACGTCGTCGCCGCAACCGTCGTGCTTGCCGACGGCCAGATCGTGCAGATCGGTGAGAATGCTGTCGATCCGCTCGGCTACGACCTCATCGCCGCCGTCGTCGGCAGCGAAGGCATGGTCGGGATCGTCACCGAGGCGGTCGTTCGCATCTTACGCGTCCCCGAACTCACGCGCACGTTTTTTGCGACGTTCCCATCGACGGATGAGGCGGGCGCGTGCGTTTCGGCGATCGTAGCTGCGGGCATCGTGCCGGCGGCGGTCGAGATGATGGATACGCTCGCGATCGAGGCGATCGTCAAAGCGACGGGCGTCGATTGGCCACTCGACGTGGGCGCCGCGCTCCTCATGGACGTCGACGGCACGCGCGCCGAGGTGGAACACACCGCCGACGCAGCGGTCGACATCGCGCGACGAACCGGCGCGATCGAGATTCGTCAACCCAAAGACGCGGCGGAACGGCTGCTGATGTGGAAGGGCCGCAAGGGCGCCTTCGCCGCGATGGGCCGCATCAGCCCGAATTACTACGTGCAAGACGGCGTCATCCCGCGTTCGGAAATCAGCGCCGTGTTACGCGAAATTTCCGCAGCCGGTGCGGCGCAGGGTCTGCGCGTCGCGAACGTTTTCCACGCGGGCGACGGCAATCTGCATCCGCTGGTGCTCTACGATGCACGCGTGCCGGGCGAAGAACATCGCGCCGAAACGGTCGCGGGTGAGATCCTCTCGATCTGCATCCGCTACGGCGGCTCGATCACGGGCGAACACGGCGTCGGCATCGACAAAGCGAAGTACATGGGCAAACTTTTCACCGACGACGATCTCGAATCGATGAATTACGTGCGCTGCACGTTCGATCCGCAACGCTCGTTCAATCCGGGCAAGGTGTTCCCGACGCCGCGACTCTGCGGCGACGTTCCCGGACACTATCACGCGCACGCGACCGAGGTCGCGGGCATGGCGGGTCGCGGATGACCGCTGTGACCGTGCGCGGCACCGTCGCGACGACGACCGTCACGCCGCAGGATCAGGGCGACGCCGCGCGCGTCATGCGCGAGACGGCGGCCGCGAACCAGACCGTTGCTTTCGTCGGCGGCGGAACGGAACTCGGCTTCGGCTACGCGCCCACGCGCGTGGACGTGTCGATCGACACGACGCGCCTCGATCGCATCGTCGAATATCAGCCCGCCGACATGGTCGTCGAAGTGGAATGTGGCGTCACGCTCGCGGCACTCCAGGCGCACCTCGCGCCGCATGGCCAGCGCCTCGCGCTCGACGCCCCGCAGCCGGAGCACGCAACGCTCGGCGGCCTCGTGGCGACCAATGCCTTCGGTCCGCGGCGCGCGCGGTTCGGCAGCATGCGCGATCTCATCGTCGGCGTTTCGTTTCTGCGCGCGGACGGCGCGCGCGTTCGCGGCGGCGGCAAGGTCGTCAAGAACGTTGCGGGCTTCGATCTCCCCAAGCTCGCGGTGGGCTCCCTCGGCTCGCTCGGCATGATCGCGACCGTTACGTTGCGCCTCCATCCGCTGCCGGAAGTGACGCTCGGCGTCGCGGCCGCCGTCCCGACCGCGGGCGACGTCGCAGCCGTCGTGCGCGCGTGCTTCGCGAAGCAACTCGAACCCGCGGCGGTCGTCGCCGTACGCGAAGCGCGCGGCTACACGGTCACGGCGCTCTTCGAAGGGTTCGCCTCGGGCGCGCGCGAGCAAGTCGATCGCTTCGCCTCGCTCGTCCGAGAACTCGGCTTCGAGGCGGGCGAACGCGACGCCGTCGCAAGCGAAGTCGCCGCGCTCGATGACGACGTGCGCACGCATGGCGACGTGCGTGTCCGCATCGCGGTACCGCCCGCCGATCTCGAACGCGCGGATCGCGATGCGATCGCGCCGCTCGTCGTCGTACTGACGGACGCGCGCGCCATCGTTTACCCGTCGCTCGGCATCGCGTTCGTGTCGGGAACGGGAAACGAAAAGGTGGCGGTCGTCGACGCGCTGCTCGCGGCGCGTCGCGCCGTCGAAGCGCGCGGTGGCAACCTCGTCGTCACGCATGCGGACGATGCGCTCGTCGCGGAACGCGTGGACGTTTACGGCACGCTGCCACCGTCATTCGCACTGATGCGCGGGCTCAAAGAGCGCTTCGATCCCGCCGCACGTCTCAATCCCGGTCGTTTTCTCGGAAAGTTGTAGCATCATCGAAACCGTCGAAACTCGAACGGCAGCCGAACTCATCAGCGATTGCGTTCACTGCGGCTTCTGTCTCCCCGCGTGTCCCACGTACAATTCGTGGGGCGTCGAGATGGACTCGCCGCGCGGCCGCATCGATCTCATGAAGGGCTTGCACGACGGCAAACTGGAACTCACCGAGAGCGTCGTCGCGCACTTCGACCAGTGCTTGGGATGCATGGGCTGCGTCACCGCGTGCCCGTCGGGTGTGCGCTACGATCTGCTCATCGAATCGACGCGTGCGAAGATCGAAGCGGCGTTTCCGCGCGATGCGGGCGATCGCGGCATACGCGAACTGGTCTTCGCAACCTTTCCGTATCCCGAGCGGCTGCGCGCGCTCGCCGTTCCGCTCTTTCTCTATGCGAAGAGCGGCCTGCAGGCACTCGTGCGCAAGAGCGGGCTGCTCGAGCTCCTCCCGCCACGTTTGCGCGCGCTCGAGAATCTCGCGCCGCCGCTTTCCGTGCAGCAGTTAACCGCCAAACTTCCGCCGTACACGCCGGCCGTCGGCACGCGCCGCGGTACCGTGGCCGTCGTCGCGGGCTGCGTGCAGCGCGTGTTCTTTCCGGGCGTCAACGCGGCCACGATCCGCGTGCTCGCGGCCGAAGGCTTCGACGTCATCGTGCCGGGCGACCAGGGATGCTGCGGTGCGCTCTCGCTGCACAGCGGTCGCGACGTGGAAGCCGAAGGGTTCGCCGAGAATCTCGTGCGGTCGTTCGGCGACGTCGCATCGCTCGATGCGGTGATCATCAATGCCGCGGGCTGCGGCTCCACGCTCAAGCAGTATGCGGAGCTTCTTCACGCCGATCCGCGTGCCGCAGCCTTTGCCGCCAAGGTGAAGGATATCAACGAATTTCTTGCAGGCGTCGAGAGCGTCGCGACCTATCGCGCGATGCCGATGCGTGTCGCGTATCACGACGCGTGTCACCTCGCGCACGCGCAACGCATCCGCGAGCAGCCGCGCAATTTGCTCCGCAATATTCCGGAGCTCGAACTCGTCGAGATCCCGCATGGCGATCAATGTTGCGGGAGCGCCGGAACGTACAACATCTTCGAACCCGAGGCCGCGGCCGAGATCGGAGAGCGCAAGGTCACGAACGTCGTTTCCGTGGCGCCCGACGTGCTCGCGAGCGCGAATCCGGGCTGCACGTTGCAGATCACATCGCTGTTGGCAAAGCGCGGCACCGAGCTGCTCGCGGCGCATCCGATCGAAATTCTGGACGCGGCGCTGGTGTAGCGAGTCGGCTCCCGAAGCGACTGCGACCGACGAACGGTTTCCACGTCGAGCGTCCGCGCCGCCGATGCCCGAATCGCTTCGGAGTCATTGGCGTGCGCGGTACGACGGAGAGATCTGGGTAAACGGCGGGCTTGTCAATACCTAATGGTCTCAAGATTCGGTAAAGGACGGCTGCTACTTCGCGTGCGCCATGGCATTCGACGCGTTGCTTAGTTATCTCGCGATCGAATGTAGGGGCTCCATCATCGCGTGACCGAAGGCCGGGGGATGCTCCCGTACGACGATCTCGCCGCGGCCTGGCGTGCGCTTCGAGGAACGGGCGTCGCGAGCGTGCGCGAGGTCGCGTGCGTCGGCGTCGCGCGCACGATGCTCGTCGCCGAGATCGCGGGGCAGCGCGGCTTTCCGACAATCGCGCTCGCTGCGGGCGTGCATGGCGACGAACCCGCCGGGCCGTGGGCGCTGCTCTCGATCGTGCGCGACGGACTGCTCGATCGCCGTTTCGCATACCGCATCTGGCCGTGCACGAACCCATCGGGATATCGCGCGGGCACGCGGGAAAACGCCGAAAGTCACGACATTAATCGGAGCTTTCACAAGGGCGGCACCACGCCCGAGGCGCGCGCGATGATCGCTTCCAATCGCGATCGCAGGTTCGCACTCTCGCTCGATCTGCACGAAGATTTTGAAGCGGATGGCTACTACTGTTACGAGCCCGTCGTGGACGGCGAGACGCCGTTTGGCGACGCGATGATCCGCGCACTCGACGATGCGGAATTGGGCGTGCAAGATCTCGACGACGCGTTCGAGTTGGGCTACCCGCCCGAAGCGCACCACCTGCGAACGCTGGCGCGCGGCCACATCCGAAACGATCCGGGCGCCGAACGCGCGTTTTTCGAGGTCACCCCGTACAGCCTCTATCTGTTGCAGAAAGCCGCACGGTACGCGATGACGCTCGAATCGCCGCGCACCCGGCCGTGGGAGGAGCGTTTGGCGATGCACCGCACCGCGGTGACCGCCGTGCTCGGCGCCTTCGTGCGAACGATCGATACGGCCGGAGGCGTCGAACCGGCGGGCGGAGCGATTCCTGACAAGAATTTCCATACTGAATGTTGAAGGGGCGGCTCATGGCAGAACGTGACCAACTCGAAGCCGACGTCCTCATCGTCGGTGGCGGCCCGGCCGGCCTCGCGGCGGCGATCAAACTCCGGCAACTCGCTGCGGCGGCCGGAAAAGACGATCTCGAAATTTACCTCGTCGACAAGGGCCGCGAAATCGGTGCGCACGGCATCTCGGGCGCCGTCGTCGATCCCAAGGGCCTCGACGAACTGATCCCCGATTGGCGCGATTCGGCTCCGGTCGAAGCGGCCGTTTCGACCGACGAGATGTGGTACCTCAACCCCAACGGCAGCAAGATGGCCGTACCCGCTTTCGCCATGCCGCCGATGATGAAAAATCACGGCAAATTCGTTTCGAGCTTGCAGAAGCTCACGAAGTGGCTCGGCGGGATCGCCGAAGAGCACGGCGTCAACGTGTTGCCGGAATTCGCAGGGCAGGAGCTGCTGTGGGACGGCGACCGTTGCATCGGCGTGCGCGTCGGCGACAAGGGCGTCGACCATAACGGTCAGCCCAAAGCGAATTACGAGCAGGGTCCCGATCTACTCGCGAAGATCGTGATCTTGAGCGAAGGCGTGCGTGGCACGCTCGCAAAGCAAGCCGTCGCGAAGCTCCGCCTGGACGCCGGCAAAGATCCGATGGTCTACGCCGCGGGTGTCAAAGAATTGTGGCAGTGCGCGCCGGGGAAGGTCACGCCGGGCAGCGTCATCCACACCTTCGGCCACCCGCTCCCGAACGAGACGTTCGGTGGCGGCTTCATCTACGGCATGCAGAACGACGTCCTCGATATCGGTATGGTGACGGGTCTCGATTATCAGGACCCGACCACCGATCCGCAAGACAACATGCAGCGCCTCAAGCAACACCCCGCGATCGCGAAGATGATCGAGGGCGGCAAGTTGCTTCGCTACGGTGCTAAAGCGATTCCCGAAGGCGGCCTCTACGCGATGCCGCGACCGTACGCGGACGGCTTGCTGCTGACGGGCGATTCGGCGGGCTTCCTCAACGGCATGCGGCTCAAGGGCATCCATCTCGCGATCAAGTCGGGCATGATGGCCGCGGAGACCGCGTTCGACGCCCTCGTCGCCGATTCGTACACGGCGCAAACGCTCTCCGCGTTCGAGACGAAGTTCCAGGAGTCGTGGGCATACAAAGAACTGAAGGTCGCGCGTAATTTCCACCAAGGCTTCAAGGGTGGTCTCTTCGCGGGCATGATGAATGCCGGCATGGCGATGTACACGGGCGGTCGCGCCTTCGGCGTCATCGACCGTCTGCACGGTGAAGAAGGCTACGCGCAGATGAAGAAGCTCACCGAGCGCGCGCCGAAGGCCGTCGAGAATCGCGCGAAGATCGACAACGTCCTCACCTTCGATAAGCTGACCGACGTTTTCAATTCGGGCACCATGCACGACGAAGATCAGGTGCCGCACCTCCACGTTTCGGACACGTCGATCTGCGCGAACAAATGCACGACCGAGTTCGGCAATCCGTGCCAGTACTTCTGTCCCGCGAAGGTGTACGAGCCGCTCTTCAACGTGACGGGCACGAACGGCAGCACGAAAGTGGACGGACGTTTGCAGATCAACTTCTCGAACTGCGTCCACTGCAAGACGTGCGACATCGTCGATCCGTATCAGATCATCACGTGGGTGCCGCCACAGGGCGGCGAGGGTCCCGTCTACACCGGGATGTAGTCCAAGACGTCCCGATGTCGCTAGAGAGCGATGCGCTCGGCGAGCGCGCGGATGTCGGGATCGACATGCGCGCGCAGCTCGCGACCCTCGAGTCTTTCGACGGTGCCACGAATTTAGCGCCGCAAACTGTCCTTTACGGGACCTCATACGCGTTATGCTCGGCCGCACGGTCCATCGACCGCACAAGCATATTTAATTAGAGAACGTTTTTTGCAATTAAGCGCGTTAAGTTGTCGCATTCGAGAGGATAAGGTTTCCGGCTCAGGCTGGAAGTGGAGGCGCCGCTTTATTTGGCTTCTCAGTAACGCAATGCATTAGTCCGTCGAGAACGAACCAGCCGACTGGCCGCCGTAATTGCATCCGGTTTGCATCCACTGCAACGATGCAAATGAAACGCTATACTTCACGTTCGGCACAAGCCCAGAGATGCTCGAAAAGTATCCGAAAAGATCCGTGATTGAAAGATGCGTGTTTTCAATTGGGAGGAGCGTCCCGCCCACGATCGTCGTACCATTGCTACCGGTCAGCACAGGCGTGCCGGTAAAGGTGGGCGGGTTTGCGGCGTTCGTCTGCGGCGGTCCATTAGCTGCTGAAAAATATAGGAAGGTGGCAGCGGCAGGATATGGGCTGCTGGCAATTGGCAATGGGAAGTTGGCTGGAGCGTTGCCCGTTGAGTAGCCAACGACCGTAAGCGTTTGCGGAGACGTGCACGTCGCCCCGTTGGTGACGCCGCTACACCCCGCTAAGATAAACGCGATAAAGACGTGGAGAGAAGGTATACGCATGCGTGTATTCCTGCCAAAAAACGCCACTCACTCTAGAACGGAACGGCGCAGCAACCGGTTAGTTTTAAACATTCTGTATTAACATCCAAAATGCCGCCTCGTCTGTGCCTGTAACAAATGACCGATCCCCACGTCAATGCGTCGGGGACGCTGCGTCGACCGCCCATGCCATCTCGTCCTCTGAACCTTGGTTGCGCGTTGTCTCTGCGACCGAACTTATAAATTTCGTCCTCGATGTTCCGCTAGCGCTCATCCTCTACGTGTTACTTGCGCCCGTGGATCGGAACATCGCTTTACTCGCAGCGTTTTTCAGGTTGGCCAATGGCTTTCTCGGAGGAATAATCGGTCTCGGCCGGCTTGCAGGCGTACTCCTATTGCCGATGCGGGCTACCAAAGTGCCTTTTCGCCCAACCAACTGCAGGCTCTCGCATCCTTATCGTTCGCCTTACATGGCTACGGCCTGGACATCTGCTTCGTGTTCTTCGGCATACATTGCATTCTGCTGGGGATCCTTATTTATAGGTCAGGGTATCTTCCGAAGTTGCTCGGCATGTTGTTGGCAATCGCAGGCCTGATTTATGTCGCGGACAGTCTTGCGGACATCGCTGTCCCTATTTGCAGCCAAGATACCCACGCGATATTTGTTTTCGGTTTTGTTGCGGAACTCTCACTGTGCCTGGGGCTTCTTACGAAGGGCGTCAATATCTCGAAGTGGGAAGAAAAGGCGCACCGCTTCGCGACTTAACCTTGGTGAATCGGCTACCATCAGAATTCGCCTTTGCATCGTCCCGTAAGGGGTCGTTTTCGGGATTCGCGATTCTTACAGTACGGGGCGGTAGTGTACGTCATCGAGGTCGTCTCGATCACGGAGGATGGCGAACCATCGTACCGCCTCGCTTCGCGGATTCACGGCGTGTGAATCATCTCAAGGAGTCACCAATGAACCTGGATCCCGAAAGCTGCCGCGCTATCTTGATTCGCGCCATTGCCGGAGGATGATTATGTCGACCACGCCTGGCGGGCAACGAGTATTTGGACCGGAATACGGCCCGGAAGCGGTTCGCCAATTAACTGACGGGTTCTCAACCGCCTACTCTGAAGACGGCGTTTTAATCGAGGAACGACCCAACGGCCAGCGCTTCGCGATCCGCTCCGAATTGGACGGCTCTGCGACGATTCTTTACGAACTAAAACGACGTTGGGATCCGTCTCCGGACGATACGAAAGGTCAAGACTAACGATCCGCTGACTTTTTTTAACGCGACGGTATCCTAACGGCAGCCACGGAGTTATGCGATGAGACGCGCCCGACCTGAGAAAATGGAATCGGGCCGTCGAAAGAGTTCCTGGCGCACGGCAAGCCGGAACATCTCGCCGGCGTCGAGTTCCGCAAGTTCGAGTGCGGCGCGGGCCGCCCGCCACTCATATCCGATGCTTTTCCACGTTTCGAAAGCGACTTCTAGTCGCTCCATTGACCCGGTAATTCGCCCTTCGGCCCGCAGGACAAGGCCGTGCGTATAGGCTTCCTCAGCTCGGGCACGCGGTTCGATACGAGCAGCGAAGGTTATGTCCATCGAATTACGGATGGCGGTATATTTATCGACAATCTCGCGAGCGTCTACCGGCGCGATCGCCGCCGCTACCTGGGCGAGGAACAGTAAAGCGTCACGCGAGTCGCCGGCTGCCTTCTCCCAATCAAAACCATTTGCGATCTTGACAGCATATTCGATTTCCTCGATCACCATTGCTCGATGACCAAACTCTCGCGCCAGGAGAGCGCGATCGACGCTTACGAGGACGTGCTCTGGGACACTCGATGCGGCAAGGTTCGCACGGCGAAAAAGCCGTAACGCGTTTACGCTATCACCGCGGAGCGCCGAGCACCATCCGAGCGCTTCGACTGTCGTGAATTCGACGCGACACACGTTTTCAGTCCACTCGAGAGCGGGGACGCGTGTCGATAGCAAACGGACTTCGTCGCTAAGGTCAAAGTCGCGCGCTGCGATCGCGAGATTCTTTAAAGCAAATGCCTGAATGTAAACGTCATGAACCGCGCAGGCGTCGTGTGTACCGAGCGAGAGACGCGCGTGCCGTGTTGCATCACGATAACGACCGTCGGAGGAGGCTATGACGGCCAGTAGCTCATGGATACGCGCGACGACGTGGCCCAGCGGGA
>JAABUQ010008512.1_pt1 | contig 14349 bp, 11 predicted proteins | sample 5560001 | NCBI WGS metagenome assembly JAABUQ01 (sample SAMN10711888, study PRJNA513371) | rock metagenome | isolation source: Antarctica rocks | place: Antarctica: Victoria Land, Finger Mt nord | collected 2015-12-18
ACCCAATCGTCTCGAGAAGCGGGCCGTCAGCTCACTGCGACACGCCCAAGCCAGGGCTCATCTCAACGGTCCTGCGCCCCAGTTCTGAATAAGCCTCCGTGAATGGGAATGACCTTGTTCTCCGTTGGCCGGAACTCTCCCCACGTCATGGCACTGACCTTAATGATTCCCCACTCATCGCCCGTAGCCGGTCTAGCCGAGCCTCCGAACGATCTACCTGCCTCAATGCGACTTATGAGGGCTCGAAGCGGGACCCGTCGCCGGCTTGGTACGTCCAAAACCGCACCGACGGCGGAATGGCGCGCCGCAGCAAGTTTTCGGGCCGCTTGAAGCGCCGAGCTGTCGGCCGCGTCGAGGCGAGACAGGTGCTTTTCGAGGGTGGCGACGATCCGCCGCTGTTCTACAGGTGGGGCGAGACTAACCGAGTGCGCCCGCAGTTGACGGCCCGTAATCGCGGCAAATGTCGTGCCAGCGCCAAGGACTTCGAGCTGCCGAACCGAGGCGCGGAGAGCCCAGTGCAAATAATTCTGGTCAACCCCCCCCTTCGCTCGGATGCCGGCGAGACCCCTTCCGATGACGGCCGTCGACGGACACAGGTTTGTCGGACCAACTGGCGCACGAACGGACATGAGCACGTCACCTGCAGACGCAAACTTGGTTCCCGCGGTGGTGTAGATCCTCACCTTTGCGATATCACGTGTGAAGTCTGCCTTTCCCTGGAAGGAGGGCAGGCCCTCACCGTCTTTGTTGTACGACGAGCCGGGTGGAGATTGGCCCATCACAACATCTGCCACTTCATTGAGTGCCACGTTGGACCAACCGGCGGGAAGCCGCGTCACGCGGTCAGCTTGTCGTTGAGCTGGGTGACCAGGACGCCGGTGCGGTCACCGAGGTCACGCAGCGCGCCGTCGACGCCACCGCGGTCGGTGAAGGGGGCGTCGTCCAGGTCGTCGGCGGTGATCCCGGCCGAGGTCGCCACGACGTCGGCCATCCGGTCCAGCCACCAGCGCTAGCGCTCGGTGAACGCCGCACCCGCCTGCTCCTGGGTCGCCAGCCACGCCGCGTACCGCTCACGCACCCGGTCCGGATATGGGACCAGTTCTTCCTCCACTCCCATCGAGAACCGCACCAGCGACACCAGGTCGGTCACCGTCCGGCGGTCCGCGCCACGCACCCGGTCGGCGTCGACCGAGCGGTAGGCCTCCCAGATCAGTTCCGGCGTCCAGTTGTACGGCGGGCGGCGGATCCGGTCGGCCAGCTCACGCAGCTCCGCGAACCCGGCCCGCGCGTCACCGGGGAGCGAGTACAGCAGGTGCATCGCGGTGATCTCCGACCGGTGCTCGTTCAGGTAGTCCCGCCACGACAGCACCACCGCCCGCGCCCGGTCCGGGTCGACGATCCCGCGGGCGTCCAGCAGCCGGTCCACGCTGACCTCGTCGACCACCAGGTCGTGGCTGGCCCGCAGCTCCAGGATCCGCTGACGCAACCCCGGGTCGGCCGCCAGCGGCTCGACAGCGGACTCGATCAACCCGGCGAGCACGCCCGCGACGTCGCCGAACCCGTCCACGATCCCCGCGGCTGCCAGCGCGCGGCCCTGGACGTCCGGGTCGACGGCAGCCACCAGCCCCCGGACGATGTCGCGCACCGACGTCCCGGCGACCCCGTCCAGCTCCGAGCGCTCGGCCGGACTCAGCTGCAGCTCCAGTTTCGCCAGCCGCGACGCCAGCGTCGACGCGTCGTCCTCGGTCAGCTCCAGTGCCGCCGCCCGGTCCAGCAGCCTCTTCAGCGACACCGACCGCGAACGCTCCAGCGGCGCCGCGTCGACGTAGCTGTGCTCGGTGACCCCTATCGCATCGACCAGGACCAACCGCGTCTTGGTCTCCGCATCCGGCGTGACGGCCTGGAAGTCCGTGTCCGAGATGGTGCGCGACCCCCGGCCCTTCATCTGCTCGAAATACGCCGCGGACCGGACGTCGCGCATGAACAGCACACACTCCAGCGGCTTGACGTCGGTGCCGGTCGCGATCATGTCGACAGTGACCGCGACCCGCAGCGTCGGCGAGGTCCGGAACTGAGCCAGCGCACCCTTCGGGTCCTTCGCGGTGTAGGTGATCTTCGCGGCGAAGTCGTTGCCGCGGCCGAACACCTGGCGGATCTCGGTGACGATCGCCTCCGCGTGGTTGTCGTCCTTGGCGAACACCAGCGTCTTCGGCACGCTCGAGCGACCGGGGAAGATCTCCGTGTACAGCCGGTCCCGAAACGTCGAGAGCACCAGTCTGATCTGTGCCGGCGAGGTCACCGCCCGGTCCAGCTGGGGAGCGGTGTAGGTCAGCTCGTCGTCGAGCTCCTGGTAGCGCTGGACGCGGGTCCGTCGGTCGCGCACCGGCACGACGGTCCCGGCCTCGACGGTGCCGCCCGACCGGGTGATCTCGGTGTCGATGCGATAGACGTCGAAGTCGACGTTGACCCCGTCGGCAACCGACTGCGGGTAGGTGTACTCCGACACGAGGTTCTGGCGGAAGAACCCGAACGTCTGCTTCACCGGGGTCGCCGTCAGCCCGACGATGTGCGCGTCGAAGTACTCCAGCACCGCGCGCCACACCCCGTAGATCGACCGGTGCGCCTCGTCCACGATCACCAGGTCGAAGGCCTCCGGCGGCAGCGCGGCGGTGTAGTCGACACTGACCGGGGCCGCCGGGACGTACCCGTCCAGCCCGGGGTCGTCGCTGTCCGCGACCTCACGTCCGCGCAGCACCGCGTGCACCCGCTGGATCGTGGAGACGACGACGCTGGACGAGCCCGCCATCCCGGCGGCGGTGAGCTTGTCGACCGGGTACAGCTCGGTGAACCGCCGCCCGTCACCGGGGACCGCGTAGTTCTGGAACTCCCGCTTGGTCTGGTCACCGAGGTTGTTGCGGTCGACGAGGAACAGCACCCGGTGGAACCCGCCGAACTTCAGCAGCCGGTAGGCCAGCGTCACCGCGGTGAACGTCTTGCCGGCGCCCGTGGCCATCTGGACCAGCGACCGGTCGAAGCGCTGCTCTCGCAAGCTGCGCTCGATCCCGTCCACCGCCTCGATCTGCGCCGGACGCAGGCCGCCACGCTCCAGCGGCGGGAGGTGGTGGACCGCCGCCCGCCAGGTCGCCGCGTCCGGTGTGTCGGCCGCGGTCCGGATCGTCCGGGCCAGCGTCGCGGGCTGCGGGAAGGCGAACACCTGCCGAGCCCGGGGATCGGGGTCGAAGCCGTCGGTCAGGTGGGTCTCGGAACCGGACGCCTCGAAGACGAACGGCAGCCGCTCACCGAGCAGGACCGCGCGTTTCCGCGCCCTCTCCGGCAGCCCCGTCGCATACGTGGCGGACTGCCACTCGACCCCGGACAGGGTCGTCCCGACCGGCTTGGCCTCGATGACGCCGCACGCCCGCCTCTCGATGTACAGCAGGTAATCGGCGCGGCCATGACCGGCGGCCATGATCTGTTCGCGGACGGCGATTCCCGGGCCGGCGAAGAGGTTGAGGTCGGTCAGGTCCTGCACGACCCACCCGGCGGCGGTGAGCTGCGCGTCGATGAGGACGCGAGCCCGCTGCTCGGCCTGCAGCCGAGCCGCCTCTTCGCCCATGGTGACGGGCAGGCTACGTCGGCCGCGGGTCGGTTCGGAGCAATCCGGCGGCCCGTTCCACCGCTGCACAGCACGGCTCGCTACCGCCGGTGGCAGAGTTGGCCCACACTGCGGCGACCCTGCCCGACTGGGGCGTCGAGAAGTCGCGCGCCGAACTCGCGGACCTCGACAGGCACCTCGACGACACGGACTCCGATCCGTGGAGTCGGTGACGGCGGTCCCGAGAGCACTGCTCGACACCTCTGCCGTCATCGACTTCCCGGCGGCCGCGGTCGCCCGGGCGGCCGAGACCGCCGCGGTCGGCACGATCACGCTGGCCGAGCTCGCCTCCGGGCTCCACACGGCTGATCCACTGGTGAACGCCCCGCGGGAGGCGCGCTACGGCTGGGTCAGAGCGACCTTCGACGCGATCCCGATCCGGGCGTCGCCCGGGTGTACCAGGCGCTGTGCGCGGCGGTCCGGGCCGCGGGTCGCGAGCCGCGACCCCGGCGCTTCGACCTGCTCCTCGGTTCGGTCGGTCGCGGTGACCGCCGACCTGCCGCTGCTGACGAGGAACCCGGACGACGCCCGGGATCTGCCCGCGGTGCTGACGTCGTGCCGATCAGCTAGCTGTAGGAGCCCTGTCGGGCTGCGGTCGCCGACCCGAGAACTGCGTCAGGCCGGGTTCCGTCGGTCCGGGGGGGACCTCCGTGCTGTCGGGGCGGTCGGACACACTTCCGGCAGCGGGCTGCGGCGCCGGTCCCGCTGCCCAGCGGCACACACCCCCGGAGGATCGATGACCACGACGCGGAGCGCCTCGACATCCGACGACGTGGGCGGCGCGTCACCCGGGGACGACGGCGGCGGTGGCCGGCACCGCGCTCCTGCCCGAGGCCGTCGGCGGCCGGTGGCCGTGTACGTGCTGGGCCTGCTCGCCGTGGTGTTCCTGCTGGTCGGCGGGTTCGGTGGGCAGTACCAGGGGAAGCTGTCCCAGGTCCAGAAGAACGACAACTCCGCGTTCCTGCCGGCCACCGCCGAGTCCACCCGGGTGGCCGACGCCAGCAGCGCCTTCGCCCCGGTGCAGACGATCCCCGCGTTCCTCGTCTACCAACGCCTGCCGGCGCTGACGGCTGACGACCGGGCTTTCGTGTCCGCCGCGCCGGGGGTCGTCCGCCGCCAGGAGGGCATCGCCGCGGATCAGGTCGGGGCCCCGCAGTTCAGCCGTGACGGCACCAGCGCGGCGCTCACCGTGCCGCTGGTCGCCAGCACCGGCGGGGTCGCCGTTCCCGGGGCCGACCTGGTCACCCGGGAGAAGGCCGTCGTCGCCGGGGCACGTGTGGGAGCGCCCGGTGGACTCGCGGTCCACAGTGCCGGCCCCGGCGGCCTGCTGGTCGCGTTCATCGAGAGCTTCTCCGGGCTGGACGGTGTGCTGCTGCTGGCCGCGGGCGGCGTCGTGGTGCTGATCCTGCTGGTCGTCTACCGCAGCCCGGTGCTCTGGTTCTTCCCGCTGTTCTGTGCGGTGCTGGCCCTGGGCCTGGCCGCACTGGTGGTCTACGTCCTGGCCGACCGCGGGACCGTCACGCTGAACGGCCAGAGCCAGGGCATCCTGTCCGTCCTCGTGCTCGGCGCCGGCACCGACTACGCGCTGTTGCTGGTCAGCCGGTACCGGGAGGAACTGCACGCCCACGAGAGCCGGCTGGACGCGATGACCGTCGCGTGGCGCGGTGCCGCGCCGGCGATCGCCGCCTCCGGACTGACCGTCATCGTCAGCCTGCTGTGCCTGACGCTCGGGGAGCTCAACTCGGACAGGAGCCTGGGACCGGTCTGTGCCATCGGGATCGCCGCGACGCTGTGCGTGATGCTCACGGTGCTGCCCGCGCTGCTGCTGTTGGGCCGCTGGGTGTTCTGGCCCCGCGTGCCCCATCCGGACCACCGGGTCGTCGCGGCGTCGGTGGCCGAGCGGGGCGGCTGGGGACGCTTCGCCGCGGCGCTGGGCCGGCACGACCGCCGCAGCTGGATCCTGGTCAGCGTCGTCCTGCTGGCCTGCGTCGCCGCGGTCGGCGGGCTGAAGACCTCAGGGCTGTCCACGGCTCAGGGCCTCACGGGCTCCCCGGACGCCGTGGTCGGTCAGAAGATCTACGACGCCCGCTTCGACGCCGGTGGGGGCGCCCCGGCCAGCATCCTCACCCGGGCCGACCGGGTCGACGCGGTCATCGTCGCCGCGTCCCGGGTCGAGGGGGTCGCCCGAACGCCGGGTGCCGTCTGTGTCCAGCCGGACTACGCAGCTCTCGCACGGGCGCTCGCGGCGGGCGGCGCGGCCGGCGCAGGAGCGGCACCCGGGGGTGCAGCCGGCTGCCCGCCCGCGCAGTTCCAGGTGAAGCCCGTCGACGGTCAGCTGCTGATCGACGCCCGGCTCACGTCGGCCTCCGACACCGGCCCCGCGTCCGACACCGTCGTCCGGCTTCGCACCGCCGTGCACGCGGTGCCCGGTGCGGACGCGCTGGTGGGTGGACGGGCAGCGACCAACCTCGACACGAACAACGCCAGTCGGCACGACCGGAACCTGGTCATCCCCATCGTGCTGGCGGTGATCCTCGTCGTGCTCGGCCTGCTGTTGCGTTCGGTGCTGGCTTCGCTGCTGCTGGTAGCGACCGTGGTGCTCAGCTTCCTGGCGACCCTCGGGGTCAGCGCCCTGGTGTTCAACCACGTCCTGGACTTCCCGAACGCCGACCCGGGGTTCCCGCTGTTCGCGTTCATCTTCCTGGTGGCACTGGGGATCGACTACAACATCTTCCTGATGACCCGGGTGCGCGAGGAGACGGTCCGGTACGGCACCCGGGACGGCACGCTGCGCGGGCTCACCGTCACCGGCGGCGTCATCACCTCGGCCGGCGTGGTGCTCGCGGCGACGTTCGCGGTGCTCGGTGTGCTGCCGTTGGTCTTCCTCGCCGAGCTGGGGTTCGCGGTCGCGTTCGGGGTGCTGCTGGACACGCTGCTGGTCCGGTCGGTGCTGGTACCCGCGCTGGCCCACGACATCGGCCGCGCCATCTGGTGGCCCTCGAAACTCGCGCGGGGTGCCAGCTGACCGGCGCCGACGAGGCCGTGGGACCGGGTGCAGTGGGAACGGGTCAGGCCAGGCCGAGGCGGGCGCGGAACACCGTCGCCGGGCCCGGGCCGGTCGCGCGGACGCCGACCCGGCCGGTTGCGTCGGACAGGTAGGCCGCCGACCCACGCGACAGGTTCTGCCGCGCGCCGTCGGCCGCGGCCCCGACGTCGGCTCCGGTGTCGGGGTCGGGGTCGACGGGGGTGTCGATGTCGAGGTCGACGGCGGTGTCGATGTCGAGGTCCGGCGCGACGGCCGGCGCGACGGGGGCCACGTCCACCGCACCCGCCGTGCACAGCAGCAGCTGCGGGCCCTCCACCGGCGCGAGGTCGGTCCCCTCCCCGGGCGCCAGCTCGACCCGGGACAGGTGGAACTGCTCCGCGGGCGTCGGGTAGTCCCACTCGGCCGCGGACACCCGGACCGGTTGGACCACCCGGGGCGGACCGGGCGTGGTGTCCAGCAGCGACATCAGCTCCGTGACGTCGACGTGCTTGCCGGTCAGGCCGCCGCGCAGCACGTTGTCACTGGAGGCCATCAGCTCCACCGCCGTCCCCGACAGGTAGGCGTGCAGAGCCCCGGCCGGGGTGAACAAGGCCTGGCCCGGGAACAGCCGCAGGTGGTGCAACAGCAGTGCCACCACGACCCCGGGGTCGGCGGGGTGCTCCGCGGCCAGGAGGTCCAGCAGGTCCAGGTCGGCGAGCACCCCGGGTCGCGTCGCCGGGTCGGCCCGCGCACCCGAGGCGGCGCGGACGGCAGCGGCCACCAGGGACTCACCGTCCGGTGGAACGAGCGTCAGCAGGGTCCGGACGGTGGCCGCGAGGCGGCCGGCCTCCGCAGGCGCGCCGGCCCCGTCCCCCGGCGGGTCCAGCAGGGACCGGACGACGTCGGCGAGCAACAGCCCGCCCGGGCTCCCGTCCCCCCGGTCCAGTGCGCGCAGCACCGGCGCGGAGTCCTCGACCGGCCGGAACCCGGACAACAGCGCGAACTCCGTGACCGCGCAGACGACCTCCGGCTTCGGCTGGTCGTCCCGGTAGGCCCGGGACGGCGAGTCCCGGGCGGTCCCGGCGGCCTCCTCGCGGGCGAACCCGGCGGCCGCCTGGTCGGCGGAGGGGTGGACCTGCAGCGACAGCGGGCGGGCGGCGGCGAGCACCTTGAGCAGGAAGGGGAAGCCGGCGTACCGGGCCGCGGTCGCCTGGCCGAGCTCACCGACCGGGTCCGCGGCGACCACCTCGTCCAGACGCCGTCCGGAGTCGGTCAGCGTGCTCGGCGCCTGGGGGTGCGCGCCCACCCACAGCTCCGCGACCGGGCGCCCGTCCGGCTCTACCCCGGTCAGCTCCGGGATCGCCGAGGTGGAGCCCCACGGGTAGCGCTGCACCGCGGTGGTGAGCAGGTGGACCGTCACCGGCCGGCCGGGGTGAAGCGGCCCAACCCGACCGCGAGATACGTGGCGGCGTAGGTTCCCTCGGCGAGCAACGAGGCGTACCGGGCCATCTCCGGGCCATCGTGGCAGGTCAGGACGTGGGTGCGGACGTCGTTGCGCTCGGCGGTCGCCATCAGACCGGCGCGGGTCGCCCGCACCTCCGGGCCCTGCGAGCCGTCGTCGAGCAGGACCAGCGCGGGCCGGCGGTCGGTCACCGGTCCGGTCTCGGACCCCCCGTCGGCGAAGGGGTCGGCGAACAGGTCCGCGGGCGCCGCGGCCTCCAGGACCGGCAGCAGGTGGCGCGCGTCCGCCGCGAGCCCGGCGCGCCCGGTGGCACCGCGGATCGACTCCACCACCCGCCGGGCGGCCCGCGCGGACAGCACCGTCCCACCCCAGAGCAGCGGCAGCGCGTCGGCGAGCACCAGCGCGAGCTCCTTGGCCGGGTTGACGGTGGCGTCGCGCGACGGTGCGCAGCGCACGGCGACGTCGTCGAACGCGGCGGCGACCGTCTCGCTGTCCACCCGCGGGCCCAGGCCGAGGCTGCTCAGCCCCTGCAGGACGACGACGGCGGCAGCCAGCACGTCACCGGTCTGGACCGGCAACAGGACGGTGTCCCGGCCACCGAGGCCCTCGGTGACGGGCGCCCCCGTCGGGGCCGCGACCAGGACCGACGCGCCGCGGCGCAGGGCCTCGGCGAGGGTGGCGCCGGCGTCGGGATCGGACCCGTCCGGGGCCAGCACGAGCACGAGGTCATTGGCCCCGGCCCAGCCCGGCAGGCCCGGGGCGGGCCAGGCGACGAACGGGACCGGGCACCACGGCTCGAGGACCGCACGCAGCAGCCGCGCGTCGGAGCCGGCGGCCACGATCGCCCGCGGCCGGCCGAGTCGGCCGATGCCGGACAGGGCCGCGGAACTGGCATCGGCCTCCCGGCGGACCCGGGACCCCGCACCCGCCTGGGCTCGCAGGGTCTGGTCCGCGGCACGCAGGACGTCGGGGTCGTCGAGCAGGTCCTGGTCGAACAGCGCGCCGGTGACGGTCACGGCTGCCCTCGCCCGTCGGGGCCCGTCATGACGGGACCTCGCCCGTCGGGGCCCGTCATGACGGGACGGGGACGCCGGCGTCGGGCAACAACACCGGGATGCCGTCGGTGACCGGGTAGCGGGTGCCGGAGTCGTTGTGCAGCCAGCTCGCGCCCGCCGCGTCGCGGACCAGCGTGAGCTCGCTGCGGGTGACCGGGCACCGCAGGATCGCGAGCAGGTCCGCGTCCACCGCCGGCCGCTGCCCGGCGGGCGCCGGTCCCGTCGCATCGGGGCTCACGACCGGCCCCCGGTCATCAGGGCGCGGACCTCGGACACCAGCTCGGCGGTCCGCTCCGGGGTGTCGGTCTCGGCGTTGAGGCGCAGCAGCGGCTCGGTGTTGGACGGACGCAGGTTGAACCACCAGTGGTCGGTGCCGACGGTCAACCCGTCGAGGTGGTCCACGGTCACCCCGTCGGCGCCGTCGTAGTGCGCCTGCACCCGGGTCAGCACCGCGGCGGGATCGTCCACCTCGGTGTTGATCTCACCCGACGGCGCGTACCGGGTGTACTCCGCGAGCAGCGCCGACAGCGTCCCGACGGAGTGGCCGAGGGCTGCCAGGGTGTGCAGCGCGGCCAGCAGCCCGGAGTCGGCGAACCAGAAGTCGCGGAAGTAGAAGTGCCCGGAGTGCTCGCCGCCGAAGATCGCGTTCTTCTCGGCCATCGTCGCCTTGATGAAGGAGTGCCCCACCCGGGTACGCACCGGCTCCCCGCCGTGCTCCCGGATGATCTCGGACACGCCGCGCGAGGTGATGAGGTTGTGGATGATGGCCGAACCCGGGTCCCGCGCCAGCTCACGGACCGCGATCAGGGCGGTCAACGTCGACGGCGCGACGAGCTCGCCGCGCTCGTCCACCACGAAGCACCGGTCCGCGTCACCGTCGAAGGCCAGCCCGATGTCCGCGCCGGTGTCCCGGACCGCCGTCTGCAGGTCCACCAGGTTGGCCGGGTCGATGGGGTTGGCCTCGTGGTTGGGGAAGTTGCCGTCGAGCTCGAAGAACAGCGGGACGACCTCCAGCGGGAGACCGGACAGCACGTGCGGGACGGTCAGCCCCCCCATCCCGTTGCCCGCGTCGACGACGACCTCCAGCCGACGGATGCCTCGCAGGTCGACCAGGCCCTTGAGGTGCGCCGCGTAGTCCTCGATGACGTCGCGGGAGGTGACGGTGCCGCGGGTGGCGGCCACCGGCGGTTCCTGCCCCGACTCCAGCGTCGCCCGGATCGTGGACAGCCCGGTCTCCTGCCCGACCGGACGCGCGCCGGAGCGGCACATCTTGATGCCGTTGTAGCGGGCCGGGTTGTGGCTGGCGGTGAACATCGCGCCGGGCAGGTCCAGGCTCCCCGACGCGAAGTACAGCTCGTCGGTGGAGCACAGCCCGATGGCGACGACGTCGACCCCGCGACCGGTGATGCCCTCGGCCAGCGCGGTCGCCAACGGCACCGAGGACGGACGCATGTCGTGGCCGATGACCACGGCCGAGGGCAACCGGGCCACGTCCCCGTCGACGTCGGCGAGCAGGACGTCGACGAACGCCGAGCCGGCCCGGCGGGCCAGGTCGGCGTCGAGCTGGTCCGGGACCACGCCCCGGATGTCGTAGGCCTTGACGATCGCCGACAGATCGGTGGCGGGCACGAGGGGTTCCTCCCGGGAGGTCGGCACGGCGTCGGGCGCAGCCGACCCGGCGGGCACGGAGTCGGCTGCAGCCGTCCCAGCTGGTGGCTGGCGGGCGGTCGGGCTCCTCAGCTGTCGCTGGACAGTACCCGCAGGTGTCCTCGGCGAGCCGCCGGTCCCCGGCCGCCCGGGACCGGGCCGGACGGGTGTGCGGGCTCGGGTTCGACGAACCGCGCGGCCTCCCGGACGGCGTCGGCGATGGCCTCGATGTCGTCACTCGTGGGCTCCGGGGCGAGGCCGTCGGGCGAGGACAGGCGGACGACGTCCCAGCCGCGGGGCGCCGTCAGCCGGTCGGCGTGACCGTCACACAGGTCGTAGCTGTGGGGTTCGGCGTACACGGCCAGCGGGCCGAGGACGGCGGTGGACCCGGCGTAGTCGTAGGTCAGGGTGGCCGTCGCGGTCCTCGTGCACCCCGGCCGCGAGCACACCCGGGTCGCCTTCACGTGCCGGGACGTTACCCGCGCGACCTAGCCTGGCCGGTGTGACACGACCGGTCCGGGCGCCCCGGTGGCGGGACCGCCACGGTCGCGGGATCCGCGGGCCGCTGACCCCGCCCGGGCTGCCGGTGACCAGATCCCGGGCCGAGTCGTTCGACGACCTCGTGCTGGAGGCAGTGGAGGCCATCGAGCCCCGCCTCGGCGACCGCCTGGACACGGTCGAGTTCGCGGTGGAGGACATCCCGCCCGCACCGGTGACAGCCGCGCTGGCCCCGGGCGATCCGGTACCGCTGGCGTCGGCGTTCCCCGCCGGTGAGGCGTCCCCGGCACGGGTCGTCGTCTACCGGCGCCCGGTGGAGCTGCGCGGCGGGCCGGAGACGGCGGAGCTGGTCTCGATCGTCGTGGTGGAACAGGTGGCGGCGCTGTTGGGCATGGCGCCGGAGGAGATCGACCCGGAGCTGGGCGACTGAGCGGTCGGCCCCGTCGGCCCGGCCACCCGCGAGCGACCCGGCGCGGTTCTAGTCCTGGTCCGGGGACGGGTACGGAGGCGGGTCGGGTTCAGCCGGCCGAGCGCTTGAGGCGGCGACGCTCCCGCTCGGACAGGCCGCCCCAGATCCCGAAGCGCTCGTCGTTCTCCAGCGCCCAGAGCAGGCACTCGGAGCGGACCTCGCACCCGGAGCACACCCGCTTGGCCTCCCGGGTGGAGCCGCCCTTCTCGGGGAAGAACGCCTCGGGGTCCGTCTGGGCGCACAGTGCACGCTCCTGCCACCCGGGTCCGGGGTCGATCGAGTCGAGGTCGTACAACCGAGCGTCCACGTGTGCGCCTCCTCGTGCGGGTCCCGTGCCACGGCCGGGCCGGGCCTGCCACCGGTGGGACTGTTCGGGTCCGGCCGGCGGACCGACCCGTGTGCTGACAGTGCCGAAATTACAGCCCCGTCATTACCCGGAAGTCAAGCGGCGGTCTGCTATCCGAGCACTGCTCTCTCGACACGGGGTGATGACACGACTCCGGAACGTGCGCGTTTGGGCGGTTCAACGGCCGTGTGACCACCCGGTGATGCCGGTGCGACGCGCCGTGTGCACCGCGGCCGAACAGCCCCGCGCATCCTCGACCGCCTGTCCGGGGCCACCTGTCCGCGGGGCCCGGCGGGACGGTGGGTGCACGCGAGCCGCCGGCTGCACGGAGGATGGGGCCGTGCGGATCTGTGTGCTGGCCGGCGGTGTGGGCGGAGCTCGTTTCCTGGTCGGACTGCTCCGTGAGCTCGCCCGGCGCGATCCCGCCGCCGAGGTGACGGTCATCGGCAACACCGGGGACGACATCACGTTGTTCGGGCTGCGGGTGTGCCCGGACCTGGACACCGTGATGTACACCCTCGGCGGTGGCGCGGACCTCGAGCGCGGCTGGGGGCTGCGCGGGGAGACCTGGGCGGCGAAGGCCGAGCTCGCGGCGTACGGCGAGCAGCCCGACTGGTTCGGGTTGGGCGACCGGGACATGGCCACCCACGTCGTGCGGACCCGGCTGCTGCGCAAGGGCATGGCGCTGTCCGCGGTCACCGCCCGGTTGTGCGAACGCTGGTCCCCCGGGGTGACCCTGCTGCCGATGAGCGACGACACCGTCGAGACGTGGGTGGACCTGGTCGACGGGCGACGCGTGCACTTCCAGGAGTGGTGGGTCCGGCTGCACGCCGCGGTCAGGGCCCGAGCCATCACCGCCGTCGGCGCGGCCGGGGCGGCACCCGCGCCCGGGGTGGTCCAGGCGGTCGCCGGGGCCGACGTCGTCCTGTTCCCGCCGTCGAACCCGGTCGTCTCCATCGGCACCGTGCTGGCGGTTCCCGGGATCGCCGCGGCCGTGCGCGCGACGTCCGCGCCGGTCGTCGGGGTGTCGCCCATCGTCGGCGGGGCACCGGTGCGCGGGATGGCGGACGCCTGCCTGGACGCCATCGGGGTCGCGACGTCGGCGGGCGCGGTGGCGGCCCACTACGGCGCGCGCCGGGGCGGGGGCGTGCTGGACGGGTGGCTGGTCGACTCCCGTGACGCCGCCGAGCTGGCGCAGGTCCGTGCCGCCGGTCTCACCGCTCGCGCGGTGCCGCTGATGATGACGGACCCGGAGGCGACCTCGGCGATCGCCGCGGCGGCACTGGACCTCGCTGCCGAGCTCGCGTGACGGGTGAAGCGGCGGGTGGTCCGACGCCTGGTCTGCCGAATGGTCGGGCGGGTGGTCTGACGGTCAGCGTCACCGGGGTGACCGGGATCGGTGAGATCACCGAGGGCACCGACCTGGCCGCCCTGGTCCGGGATGCCGTGCCGGACCTGGCCGACGGCGACGTCGTGGTCGTCACCTCCAAGGCCGTCAGCAAGGCCGAGGCGCGCGTCGTGGCCGGCACCGACCGGGAGGCCGCCGTCGAGGGCGAGACTGTCCGCGTGGTGGCGCGCCGCGGGTCACTCCGGATCGTCGAGACCCGGCACGGCCTGGTGACGGCCGCGGCCGGGGTCGACGCGTCCAACGTGCCGCTCGGGTCGGTCGCGCTGCTCCCGGTGGACCCGGACGCGTCAGCGCGCCGGCTGCGGGAGCGGCTCGCGACGGGGTCGGCCGGCGGGCGGTGGCAGGGCGGGCCTGCCGGCGTGAACGTCGGGGTCGTGGTCACCGACACCGGCGGTCGGACCTGGCGCGACGGGGTCGTCGACATCGCGATCGGCCTGGCCGGTGTACAGCCGGCCGAGGACCTGCGCGGCCGGGTCGACAGCTACGGGAACCCGCTGACCGCGACGGTGGTGGCGGTGGCCGACGAGGTCGCGGCCGCCTCGGAGCTGGTGCGTCCCAAACTGGGCGGGGTCCCGGTCGCGGTGGTCCGGGGAATGGCCCAGCGGGTCCTGCCGCCCGGTGAGCACGGGCCCGGCGCGGCGGCGCTGGTCCGCGGCCGGTCCGGGGACCTGTTCCCGCTCGGCAGCCGCGACGTGCTGTTCGCCCGGCGCACCGTGCGGCAGTTCGCCTCCGCCCCGGTGGACCACGCGGCCCTGGCGCGCGCAGCCGCCGCCGCTGCGGGGGC
>JAABUQ010008513.1_pt1 | contig 14349 bp, 15 predicted proteins | sample 5560001 | NCBI WGS metagenome assembly JAABUQ01 (sample SAMN10711888, study PRJNA513371) | rock metagenome | isolation source: Antarctica rocks | place: Antarctica: Victoria Land, Finger Mt nord | collected 2015-12-18
TTCCCCCATCCCTCCGGTGCGCCCGCCCCAACCGCCCGAAGCGTCGGGCAGGCGCTACTCCTCCCGACCCATCTTAAAGTCCTACGCCGCGCCGTTCGAAAATTAGTCTTGACGGTCAGGTCCGCTACGGCAAGGAGGCGAGCGATCGACCCCCCTCAGGGGCCGGCCCAGCCCCCGCGACGAGCGGGGGCGACCCGTGCCCGGCCCGGAGCGCCTTGCGCCCTGGGCAGGCCGGTGCCTCGGGTCGGATCCCACCGGAGGGGAAAGAAAACCTCCGAGGCCTCGCACAATCAAACGCGAGTGGAGTCCTCGATATGAAAAAAGTGTTCACCACCGGCCAGGTCGCGAAGATCTGCAAGGTCGCGCCCCGGACGGTGAGCAAGTGGTTCGATTCGGGCCGCTTGCGAGGCTATCGCATCCCCGGCTCCCTGGACCGTCGGATCCCTCGCGAGCAGTTGCTGCGCTTCCTCAAGGAGCATGGCATGCCGCTGGGGGACCTGGAGGCCGAGGTCTACCATAAGGTGCTGGTGGTCGGGGCCGACGCCCCGCTGCTGGCCGCCCTCCGCGAGCAGCTCCGCGAAGCCGACGACTTCCGCATCGAAACGGCCGCCTCCGGCTTCGAGGCCGGCATCCGCGCCGAAAGCTTTCACCCCGACTGCATCGTCATCGACATGGCGGTCGGCCGCATCGAGGCCGGGCAGATCGCCCAGAACCTTCGCCGCAGCCAGGACCACCTCGCCACGATCCTGGTGGCCCTCTCCAGCGACGAACCGGGCGAGGAGCTCTACAGCCTCGGGTTTAACGACGCCTTCAAGAAGCCCTTCGACGGCGCCCTGCTCGCCGAGAGGGTCCGCCGCCTGATCTCGCAGAAGAAGGCCGACGAGCCTTGATCCAGCCAGCCCGGCAGGCTTCCCGGTCGCGACGACGAGCCCGGGGCTCTCCTCATCCTGAGGTGCGCCCCGGGCTCGTCGCGCGCCGGCTGGTCCAATGGCATCCGGGCAAGGTTCTCGGACATCATGAGCCGGGGGCTAATCCCGTCAGCGGCAGGACGAGGCGTTGGGACTGGCCGCCCAACGGCACGAAGTCTAGTGACGCATCTTGCCCCGGGATCTCGCGACGCGGATGTTCGCGCGATTGACTTGACTAACATCAAATCCTAGGATAGCTTGGGGCCCCAACCGATGGATGAGGCCGAGGAATTCGCCTTGGTCGTGAAGGCGGTCACATGCGGGACAATCGGTTGTTTTGAATGGGCGAGCGAACGACTGCTCATCAGGGTGCGAAATGCTCCTGATCTAAAGGGTTTGACCCCTCCGGGGATCAAGAAGGAAGTCAAGACTTTTGCCCTTGGTCCATCTGGACTCAAGCAGGTGGTAGAGACGCGACCGGAGTATCGCGGCGATCACCGATTTTATTACAAGGCCGTTATTCCACTCGATGACTTCCCGATCGGATTGTTCGTCGAGATGGTGTTGATCGATCGTGATCCAGACTGCCCCGTCGTTCATATTGTCAACGTCCATCCCCAACCTCCAAGGTGAGACACATGAAGCCCCACCCCTGGAAGTGCGGGACATGCCGAGAACGCGCCGTAGTTCCGGTGAGGGTCCCCCGTTACGAGGTGACTTTAGAGCACGACGGCCGGAAATATCCAATCGTGATCCTGAACCTCGATGCTTATGGCTGCGAGAAGTGCGGAGCCTTGATGCTCCCGGATGAGGCAGACGAAAGACTCAGCAATGAGCTTCGAAATGCGGCCGGGCTCCTAACGCCAGCCGAGATTCGCGGGCATCGCGAGTCTCTCGGCCTGTTCCAGAAGCAATTGGCCGATCACTTGCAGATTTCGGACTCAACGCTTTCGAGATGGGAGACCGGCGTCCAGATCCAACAGAGGAGTTTGGATCGGATGCTGCGCGCCTATTTCCTCCTCCCCGAATTCCGTCGTTTCTGCGTCACCATGTCGAGCATGATCCCGGGTGTGTCTGTGCAATCTCCTGGTGAACAGGTAGTTTTCCAGGATATGGGGGATTGGACCTTCCCAACTGACGCCCGATTTGTACAGAGCGTGCCACAAACCGCGCCGCTCCCAGTTGGGATGCACAAGCCGTCCTACAGGATGGCCGGGTGATGGCTGAAATCCTCGAACAATCATCGGAGACGGACCCCTTTGACCTCGCGGCGGCAATGTCCGAGCGTGTCCAAATTCAGAACGTCCTACTGATCGAATCGTTCTCCAAGCGAGGGGATGACGAGCAGTTTACGGCCGGTGGTTTTTCCCTCGTCCACACCCAAAAAGTGCAAGAAGCGGTTAGAAGTGGAGATAACGCCATAGTAATGAAGATCCAACTTGATCTCATATCGACTCGGGACGGAAAGCCAGAGCCCGATCCTACCTTGATGATTCACGGAGTATTCACCCTGGTTTACACGCTCGATGATTTCGAAGGTATCGAAGACCGGAACATTGCTGCCTTTGCGAGCACCAATGGGGTATATAACGTCTGGCCATACTGGCGAGAATTTGTGCAGAGCACTACCGTCAGGATGGGAATTCCTCCGGTCGTCGCCCCGGTCTTCAGACTCAATTTCCCATCTCGGAATAGCGCTCAGACCGCTGATTCCAAAGCATAGACATCTCGCTATCGTTCCCTCCGCGACTGGCGACCCTCCAGGGCCGTAATGGAGCGGACGTGAGTCACGATCCCGCGCTTCTCGATCCATCCCGCGAGGTCCGCCGGATCGCCCTCGCCCTGGGCGTGCTGGCCTTCCTGGCGGTCTTGCTGACGCTGGCCGACCCCGGCATCACCGTCGACGAGCCGCTGGACGTACGGCCGGGGCGGGCGTATGTGGCGGGGCTCCGCAAGGAAGGGTTGCGGGCCTTCGGGCGCGAGGCCATCGACCGGACGTACCGCGACAATGCCGAGCATCCGCCGCTGGGGCGCTGGTTGCTGGGGCTGGCCTCGACGCTCGGCGAGCCGTTCGAGGTGCTGGCGATGGGCGGGGCCGACCCGACGGGCACCTATGTCGTGGCCGGGAGGCTGGCGCCGGCGTTCGCGTTCGCGATCCTCGTGGGCCTGGTCGCGTCGGCGGCGGGGCGGAGAAATGGCGCTCCGGGCGCGGTCGGGGCGGGGCTGGCGCTGATGTTCATGCCGCGCGTCTTCGCGCACGCCCACCTCGGGGCGCTCGACACCTTTCTCTGCCTCTTCTGGACGCTGGCCCTGCTGCGCGTCGACCGGGCCCTGGCCTCGGCGCGGCCGGGATGGGCGATGGCCGGGGCGGGGGTGGTCTGGGGGCTGGCCTTGCTGACGAAGATTCACGCCTGGCTCTTGCCGCCGATCGTCCTGGCCTTCGCCCTGACGAGGCTCCGCCCGGCCAGGGCCGTCAGCGCCTGCGCGGCGTGGGCCGTCGCCGGGCTGGCGGTCTTCGCGGGCGGATGGCCCTGGCTCTGGTACGAGACCCGCGCCCGGCTGCTTGCCTTCCTGGCGACGGGGCTGGAGCGGACGCCGATCCGCGTCCTGTACTTCGGCCGCGTCACCCTGGATCACGAAGTCCCCTGGCATTACCCCTGGTTCTACTTCGCGGCGACCGTCCCCGTCGGGCTGCAACTGCTCGGGGCCTGGGGGCTCATCAGCGGGTGGCGCCAGCGCCGGGCTGACCCGCTGCCGGTCGTGCTGGCGAGTTCGATCGCGGCGTTCCTGCTCCTGTTCAGCACCGGGACGCCGGTTTATGACGGCGAGCGCCTCTTCCTCGTCGCCTTCCCCCTCTGGGCGATCCTGATCGGTGGAGGATTTGCCGCGCTCTGGCGGCGCGCCGGCGGCCGTCGCTGGCGGAAGGTCCTCGCGGCGGGCTTCCTCCTCGCGCAGGGGGTCGGAGTCGTGACGTTCCACCCGTTCGGCCTGAGCTACTACAACGCGGCGGTCGGCGGACTGCCGGGGGCCGAGCGGCTCGGGCTGGAGCTGACGTACTGGGGCGACACCGTCGACGGAGCGCTGCTGGGATCACTCGCGGAGGAGGCGGGGCCGGGCCAGACGGCGACGCTGGCGCCGTCGCTGGCGCCAGGGCAAGGGGCGTATGCCACGACGCGGGCGCTCTGGAGGCGCGGGCTGGTCTTGCGCGACCAAGAGGCGGTTAACACGGCCGATTGGGTCGCGGTCTATCGTCGGGAGGCCTACTGGTCTCCCGGGTTGCGGGCCGCCCTGAGGGGGGCCCGGCCCGTGGCCCAGCGGAGCCGACAGGGCGTCTGGCTGGCAAGGCTCTACCGGCTCCCTCGAAAATCGAAGACACCGGATTGAATCGTCCGAGGCGTGCCGTACAATCGTTTCAGAACGAATTGAATCCCCCGGAGCATCCCGGCGATGGGCGCATTGTCGCATTTCGACGAGGAGGGGGCGAGCCGGATGGTCGACGTCTCGGGCAAGGCCCAGACGGACCGGACGGCGAAGGCCAGCGGCCTCTTGCGGATGGCGGAGTCGACGCTGGAACTGATCCGCGACCGCAAGCTGGCCAAGGGGGACGTGTTCGAGGTGGCCAGGCTGGCCGGGATCATGGCGGCCAAGCGGGCGGGGGATCTGATTCCGCTGTGTCATCCCCTGGGGCTCGACGCCGTGGAAGTCTCGTTCGCCGCGGAGGGGCCTGGGCTCCTGCGGATCGAGGCGACGGCGAGGGTCCGGGGGCGGACGGGCGTGGAGATGGAGGCGCTGACGGCCGTCAGCGTCGCGGCCCTGACAGTTTACGACATGTGCAAGGCCGTGGACCGGGGCATGGTGATCGACCGCGTGCGCCTGGACGAGAAGACCGGCGGGCGGAGCGGGGCGTATCGGCGCGAGCCGGTCGGCCCCGCGGGGGGGGAGACCCGATGATCGCGACCATTGCGACGAAGGCCGAGGACGTCAAGCTCCGACTGGCCGCCGCCTTCGCCCCGATCGCCGGGGACCTGGCCGAAGCCGAGCGCGTCTTCGAGGCCGAACTCGGCAGCCGCTTCCCGTTCGTCAACCACCTGGTCGAGCACTGCGCCCACTTTCGGGGCAAGCGCCTGCGCCCGGCGCTGGTCCTCCTGACGGCCCGCGCCTGCGGCGGCGTGCGTCCGGCGCATGCGGTGCTCGCGGCCGTCGTCGAGATGATCCACACCGCGACCCTCGTCCACGATGACATCCTGGACGAGGCGGTCGTCCGCCGCCACGCCGCGACGGTCAACGCCGAGTGGGGCAACGAGACGGCCGTCCTGATGGGCGACTACCTGTTCACGCACGCCTTCCACCTGGCCGCCTCGCTGGAAACGACCCTCGCTTGCCGCTGGATCGGCCGCGCCACCAACCTCATCTGCGAGGGGGAGATGCAGCAGGTCCACAACCGGGGGAACCTCGCCCTGGACGAGGCGGCGTACTTCGAGATCATCCGCGGCAAGACCGCCGAGCTGACCGCCGTCTCGTGCCGCCTGGGCGCCCACTACGCCGGCGCCCCCGAGGCGACCGTCGAGGCGATGGACCGCTACGGGCGCGACCTCGGCGTCGCCTTCCAGATCGCCGACGACGTGCTGGACCTCTGGGGCGAGGAACGTGCCACCGGCAAGACCCTGGGCACCGACCTCCGCAAGCAGAAGCTCACCCTTCCGATCATCTACCTCCTTCGCACCGCGTCCCCCGAGGCCGCCCGCCGCATCCGTGCCCTGCTGGGCGACACCGACGCCGACCACCGCCGCGAACTCCTCCCCTATCTGGAGGCCGCCGGCGCCCTGGAATTCGCCTGGGAACGCGCCAAGGATCACGTCGAGACGGCCCTCGACGCCCTCGAAATCCTCCCCGACTCGCAAGCCCGTTCGACCCTGCGCAACCTCGCTCACCACGCCATGAAGCGCGCTTCCTGATGGTTTCGGCGGCAATCCCACGCGCGCGGGCCTGGTATTGGAAAGTCCGTCGCCCCGATTCTTTGCGACTTCGGGAAAGTTGAGTTGCCTGTACGGGAATCGTCGATTATGCTTCGTTCATGAGATACGCCGAAAAGCTTTACCAGCAGATGTTGCTCAAACGCTTCAACCAACAGCGACTGGCGCAGGCTTCCGGCGTCAGCGACTCGGAAGTCTCGCGGATCTTGAATGGCAAGTCCCAGCCGGGCATGGAGAACGCGTTCAAGCTGGCCAGGGCGCTGGGCATCTCGCTGGATTACCTGGCCGACGACGCCCTGGACGCCGATCCGTCGCGGCCTTCGGACCCGATCTCGGCCGAGGAGCGCGAGATTCTGGACGCGGCCAAGGCGCTGGGCCATCGCCAGGCGCGCCGGGTCCTGGAAACGGCGGGCGACCTGGGCTTCGAGGTCGCGATCCGCCGCCTGCTGGGGGCCGAGATGAAGCCCCTCGTCGAGGTCGGCGAGGCAGGCCGTCCGGCCGCGGCTCCAGCCCCCGCGCCGCCCGTGCAGTCGCAGGCCCCGAATCGGGCGAGTTCGGCCTGATGACCGGGCCCGCTCCCCTCAGACACGAACCGGCGGCGGATGGACATCGGATTCCCCGGGTGGTCCATGGGCAAATTTCAAGTCACGCTGGGTGAATTGCGCGGCGGGATCGCACTCCTGACCGTCACTCTCGCCATCACCCTGCCGGGTGCCCGCAAGATGATCGAGGGTTTCGGGGCTGCCAACGTCCCGAGGGTGGGACGGCTCGTCTTGCTCCATATTGGCGTGATCGCCATACTGATTCAATTTATGTATTGGTCAAGTATCATTCCCTTGCTCCGCATGTGGAGAGGTCGAAAGGGTCGCTAACCCCGACTCCTTTCCGTGCGTGTCATGGGTAAGCATGTCTACATTTCGATACGTTAACATTCATTGGAGAAGTCGTTCCTGGGACCTTGAGTCAATGGGTGACTTCCTCGTCAGTCGACCTGCCGCCCCTGAGCCCCATCGTCGCAATTCACAATGCGATAGGTGTCCAGATCCCCCCTTCGGGCCTCCGGTTTCGAGGTTGGCGTGCTTGACGGGAATCAGCATCTCCCGGATCAAGTCAGAGGGCCGATCTTGCCCTTGCACGGCCTGCGGCGATGCCCGACAATAAACCCCTTCCGCCGGACGGCCCGCGGAAAACGCGGGGGCCCGGGTGAGCCGGGGGGGACCCGGGCAATGGGAGCTTGCGAACCTGGTCAGGGCGGGAACGCAGCAGCCATAAGCATCGCCTCCATGTGCCCGGGAGCACCTCCCCGGCTCTCCCGGACCCCCGCCGCGGTTCGAGTCTCCCGGCGGTCTCCCCCATTTTCAGGCCCGACGGAGCGCGCGACGTGGCCCGCACCCCAGCGAACGGCGTTGCGCCGACCGTCGAAGGCGACCCACCGGCCGGAACAGGGACGGCGGGCAGGGCCGAGGAACCCGGCGGTTACACCGTCGTGGCCCGCCGCTATCGCCCTCAACGTCTGGAAGATGTCATCGGCCAGGACCATGTTGTCCAGGCCCTCCGCAACGCGATCCACCAGGACCGCATCGCGCAGGCGTACCTCTTCAGCGGCACGCGGGGCGTCGGCAAGACGTCGATGGCCCGCATCTTCGCCAAGTGCCTGAACTGCGTTCGCGGCCCGACCGAAGACCCCTGCCAGGTCTGCGACATCTGCCGCGCCATCGCCGTCGGCCAGGACATCGACGTCATCGAGATCGACGGCGCCAGCAACAACGGCGTCGAGGCCGTCCGCGAGCTGCGCCAGAACGCCGGGCTCCGCCCCAGCCGGGGCCGGTACAAGATCTATTACATCGACGAAGTTCACATGCTCTCCACTGGCGCCTTCAACGCCCTGTTGAAGACCCTGGAGGAGCCGCCCGCGCACGTCAAATTCTTCTTCGCCACGACCGAGAAGAACAAGATCCCGATCACCGTCCTGTCGCGCTGCCAGGTGTACGACTTCGCCGGGATCGCCCCCGAGGAGATCGTCGCCAGCCTCGCGGAGATCTGCGCGAAGGAGGGTGTCGACGCCGATTCCGAGGCGCTTCAGGCTGTCGCCAGGAGGGCGACGGGTTCGATGCGCGACGCCCAGTCGCTGCTGGAGCAACTGCTCTCCTCAGGCGCCGGGAGGCTGACGACGGAACTGGTCCACCGGACCCTCGGCACGGCGGCCGACGACCGCGTGCTCGACCTGCTGGATGCGCTCGCCGATCGCGACAGCGCCGCGGCCTTGACGCTGCTCCAAGGTGCGGCCGATTCCGGGGTGCAGCCGGTCGACCTGCTGAACGGCTTGCTCGAATTCCTCCGCGACGCGATGATGTTGGCCGCTGGCGCGGCCCTCGCGCCGCTGGCCGTCTCGCCCGCGATGCGCCCCCGGCTGCAGGCCGTCGTCGACCGCTGGTCACTCGACTCGATCCTGGCGGCGCTCCAGATTCTGGCCGAGACACGCGGGCGACTCCGCGGCAGCTCCCACGGCCGTCTGCTGGTCGAGCTGGCACTGGTTCGCGTCGCCCGGCTGGAAGACCTCGCCGACCTCGGTCAGCTCATCGCCCGGCTGGCCGCGATGGAGGCTGGGACGCCCGCTCCGACGGTGTTAAAAAAAAAGCGAACCACGCCTGAGCCCGCCCCGGTCGAGCTGACGCCGACGCCCGCCCCGACGGGACCGCCCGCGGCCGTCGGCGCCCTGCAACTCCGCGAAGTGCAAGAGGTTTGGGACAGCCTGCTCGAAAAAGTCGGGCCGAAGCTGGCTGGCTCATTGGCCCGTGTCAAGCCTTCTGCAATTTCGGGGCCAAACCTTCTGGTCATCGACGTGCCGGCCGTGTACAATTGGGTCGCGGACGCCCTCGACACGGCCGAGGTCCGGCCCAGAATCGAGGCGGCCCTGGGCCAGCTTCTGGGGAAAAGCGTCCCCGTCAGATTCGTCAGGGCGGTTCCGGCGGCCGTTGAGACACCCGAGCCGACGCCGCCGGCGCGTCCCGACGACCTGGCCCATGACCCGATGGTTCGCAAGGTGATCGAGCTGTTCGAGGCCCGGCCCCACTTCCTGGAAGTCGAAGACGGCGCCTAGTCGCGCCGAGCCCCGAGCCCCAGCCCATCCGTCCCTGGCCCTGGAGAGGCCCCCATGTTCGATAACCTCGGCAACCTGGCCGACCTGATGCGGAACGCCGGCAAGATCCGCGAGTCGGTGGAGAAGGCGACCGAATCCCTCGGCGCCCTGCACGCCCAGGGGACCGCTGGCGGCGGGGCGGTCTCGGCGACGGTCAACGGTCGGATGGAACTCCTGTCGGTCAAGATTGACCCCAAGCTCCTCCTCGACGGCGACGCCGAATTGCTGGAAGACCTGGTCGCCGCCGCCGTCAACCAGGGCCTGACCAAGGCGCGCGAGGAGGCCGCCCGGTCGATCTCCAACCTGGCCGGCGGTCTGCCCATCCCCGGCCTGTCCGGGTTCATGGGCGGCGGCTCCGGCTCCGGCTCCGGCTCCGGCGGGGGGGCCTGATCGATGGCGGGCTCCACCGGGGCCGTCGACCGCCTGGTCTCCGAGCTGGGACGCCTGCCCGGCATCGGCGCCAAGAGCGCCGAGCGTCTGGCGCACCACCTCTTGAAGTGCCCCGCGGAGGAGGCCCTCGCCCTGGCCGAGGCGATCCGCGCGGCCAAGGACCAGGTCCGCCACTGTCGGGACTGCTTCCACCTGACCGAGTCCGATCAGCCGCTCTGCGCCGTTTGCCGCAACCCGGCGCGTGACCCCGGCGTGGTCTGCGTCGTCGAACAGCCGCGCGACCTCCTGGCGCTGGAGAAGGCGGGGGCCTTCCGCGGCGTGTACCACGTCCTGCTCGGCCGGCTCGCCCCCTTGCAGGGCATCGGACCCGACCAACTGACCGTCGATGCCCTGGAGGCACGGGTCCGCGGCGGCGCTGTGCGTGAGCTGATCCTGGCCACGAACCCCAACCTTGAAGGCGACGGGACCGCGCTGTTCGTCGCCAGCCGGCTGGCCGACTGCGGCGTGCCGATCACCCGGCTGGCCCGCGGCCTGGCCTCCGGCGGCGCCCTGGAATTCGCCAACAAGGAAATGCTCGCCGACGCCTTCCAGGGCCGTCAACGCTTCTGATCTGATCTGAACCGACCCGGCCGATTCCGATGGCATCGGCTTTGCCCCAGGGAGGGGACGACCCTCCTGATCTCCACGCGACGTGACGCGACGCGACGGCCCCTCGGCGGACGATCCCCGACCTCCAAACTCCACGGGCGGGACAGGACCATGCGGCTCGACACGTCTCAGCATCAGCGGATGGACATGCGGATGCGCATGGCCCCGCGCATGATCCAGTCGATGGAGATCTTGCAACTGCCTCTGATGGCTCTTCAGGAGCGGATCGACCAGGAACTTATCGAGAATCCGATCCTGGTGGACCTGCGCGAATCCGCCCCGACACCCGAGGCCGACGCCGACGCTGATGCCGAGGCCCCCGCGCCGGCGGAGACTGCCGCGGCCGAGCCGGAATTCGAAGGCGCCGACGACTGGGGCGACCAGTTCGGCGAGGGCCACCGCCTCAGCCGCGCCGCCCTCAGCGAGGAGTCCGACCGCAAGCACGACGCGATGCAGAACATGGCGTCACGCCCCCAGTCGCTCCACGACTACCTTTCCGACCAGCTTGGCTTCCTCGACAGCGACCCGCCCACCCGCGCCCTGGCCGAATACATCATCCACAACCTCGACGACAATGGATTCCTGAACCTCGACCTTAACGAGGTCGTCCGCGACTACGGCGGCGACGTCACGCATACCCAGGCCGAGCACGCGCTGTCGATGGTCCAGAAGCTCGACCCGCCGGGCATCGCCGCCCGCAACCTACGCGAGTGCCTGTTGCTCCAGTTGACGCCTGATGTCCCGATGCGTGACGTTCTGCACGTCCTGATCGCCCATCACCTGGAAGACATCCAGCAGAACCGCCTGCCGACGATCGAGAAGAAGTCGGGCATCCCCATCGACCAGATCAAGGAGGCGATCGAGCAGCTCCGCCGCCTCAACCCCCGTCCCGCCTCCCGCTTCTCGGCCGACAACACGCAATACGTCGTCCCCGACCTGATCGTCGAAGCCGACGAGCACGGCGTCTACGTCGTCCGCCTCCAGGACGAGCACACCCCGCAGCTGGCGATCTCGCGCCACTACCAGAAGCTGCTCAAGAACAAGCAGGCCGACCCCGCCGCGCGCGAGTTCATCCAGAAGAAGATTCAATCGGCCCGCTGGCTGATCGAGTCGATCGAGCAGCGCCGCAACACGCTGCTGAAGGTGGCCCGCGCGATCATCGAGCACCAGAAGGACTTCCTCGACAAGGGCCCCGAGTCAATCGAGCCGTTGAAGATGCAGCAGATCGCCGACCGCGTCCATGTCCACGTCACGACCGTCAGCCGCGCGGTCGACGACAAGTGGGTGCAGACGCCTCGGGGCATCTTCGCGCTGAAGAAGTTCTTCGGCGGTGGCACCATGACCACCGACGGCGAGGAAGTGGCCTGGGACACGATCAAGCAGAAGTTGCTGGAGATCATCGGCAAGGAAGACAAGAGCAACCCCCTCTCCGACGAGGAGATCGTCGAGGAGCTGTCTCGCAGCGGCTTCCCCGTCGCCCGCCGCACCGTGACCAAGTACCGCAAGGCCCTGAGCATCCTCTCCAGCCGCCAGCGCAAGCAGTTCTGATTTGATCCGAGGGGATCGACCTCCCATGAGCTGGGAAGAACTCGCCGCGACGTCCCACTATCAGACGGCGGTCGCCATCGCCCGGGAACTCGCCGCCGGCCACGTGCGGGAGGCGTCCGAGGGCCTCGGGGAGTTGATCAATGCCGTGGCCCGCTCCGAGCGCCGCGCCCTCCGCAGCCAGTTGACCCGCCTGATGCTGCATGTGCTGAAGTGGCGGGAGCAGCCCCCGAGGCGGTCGGCAAGCTGGGCGGTCTCCATCCTCCAGGCCCGCGAGGAGATCGCGGCGATCCAGGAGGAAGTCCCGAGCCTGACCCGTGAGGCAATCGAGGCGATGTGGGAGTCTTGCACGAAAGCGGCCACCCGCCAGGCGGAAGCGGAGATGGGCCATCCGGCCCACGACCCGAGCCTCACATGGGAAGAGGTGTTCGAGACCGAATACCCATTCGATTGGGACGCCGCCGGGGGCGGCGCTCGCGCCTGAGCTTACGCAGGTCGATTCTTGTCACGTCCGTGACGTTCCCGAGAAGATTTCTCCACCGACCGACGCCGTTCGATCAGGGGCATTCCCTGATTCCGCAACTGTTTGCGCAAGATAGGCCGGAATCGCCGCCAGAAATCCCCGCGTTTCTCGCGTGACGCAGGCTTGTAGGTCATGCGATGCCATCGATTATGCTTCCCCTCGCAAACATCCATCCATCAGAACAACGGCCTTCACCCCGAGACTGCACCATGCGCCGTCAACGCCGCAAGCCCCTGGTCCCCGGCATCGATGCCCTCGAACCACGCTTGCTGTTGCACGGCGGCACCGCCGGCCTGCCCTCGGCCGAGGCCCTGGCCATCGGGTCGAAATGGCTCCTGCCGGCAGTGTTCTGGCACCCGGCGGCCACCCCCGGGGCCGGGGGGCATCAGGCCCGACACCACGAAGTGAGCAAGAGCCTCGCCAGGCACGAACGCGGCCACCACGACGGCCAAGCGAGGCACGGCCGCCACCCTCACGACGGCCAAGCGACCAAGGCCGGGGCCGTATCGACGGCCGTGCCCGGGGCCCTCGGCCGCACGGTCCAGGCCGCCACCACGGCGACCATCGAGGCCATTGACGACAACTATCGAATCCTGCACGACCAGCCCTTCGCGATCAGCACCTATGGCGATGGCGACAGCATCCTTTATAACGATAAGTATAGCGCCCGTTATACCGGTGGCAACAGACTCACGGCCGTCCTGGTCGGGGCCGTCTCGGCGGGGACGCTGTCGCTGAACGACGACGGCTCATTCTCCTACGTCCCCCCACCCAACTGGGTCGGGACCGCCACCTTCAGGTATTACGCCACCAACGGCACGGTCAATTCCATCAACGTCGCGACCGTGACGTTGACCGTTTACGACAATGCCCCGGTGGCTAGCGACGCAAAAACCGAAGTCGTGCATGGTGGCTCGGTCCTGCTAACCTTCGAAAACGATTTCACTTGGTACGACGTGGATTATCCCGACCGACCCGTCTATAGCACCGTCGCCGCCCCCGCCCACGGGACGGTCTCCGTCGACACTGGCGGCAACGTCCGGTACAACTCGAACGTCAACTTCGTCGGGACAGACTATTTTACCTACAGGGTCTGGGATCGCGCGATGTACAGCAACACCGCGACCGTCAAGATCACCGTGACCGACACCCCCCCGACGGCCGTTGACGAGAGCTACACCGTCTGGAGCAACAACACCCTGACGGTCCCCGCGCAGACCGGCGTGGTCGTCCCCAACCGTGACGCCGCGCACCCCAACTTGACGGCGATCCAGGACGAGGCACCGACCCAAGGTACGCTGAGCCTCGCCAGCAATGGGTCATTTGTCTATACGCCGACAGCAGGTTATTTTGGCCCGGACAGCTTCACGTATCATACCTTCGACGGCTTCCTCAATAGTGTCATCGCCCTGGTGATGCTGGACGTGAAGGATAGCAGGCCGACGATCGCCTACACCCCTGGTCTAGGCGGTCCAAGCTCGATCGGACCATTTGTCGACGTCATCGGCGACGTAGCGTCGGCGTCGGTCAGTCCTCCGGTCGGGAGCGGGAAGACGCTCGGGTCCGTGACTTGGACGATCACCCCAAATGAGGCGCTATCAAGTCAGGCCCCCGCGACGAAGACAAAGCCGTATGTGAATCGTCCCCTCACTCCTGGGGGTGTCGCCAGCGAATTATCCTGGTATTGGGATCAGAATGGCGGGGACCGGACGGTTACGGCCCGTGTCACCTACGCGGACGGGTCGACTGCACCCGCTGTGAGTCTCACCGTCCGTGTCGTGGTGCCTTCGGGCCGCATCGCCGTAACCAGGTTGGGCACGCCCGGCCTGGGGACGGATTCCAGCGGTCTCGGGTGGTACCTAGACGACTATAGATATTTCAAAATCCACCAAATATCGCAAGGTGGGTTGGGATAGACTGGACCGCGACGGTTGACACCGCAACCACGGCTGGGAGAGGTGGGACATTCGGTGTGGTCCAGACGGTAAACCACCTGCTCTCGCGTACGTATTACTCTCCTTTGTTAGGGAATGTGACACAGCAGTATTACGTCGCCATGCCGAGCAGGCAACTCTTGAGGCCGCTGCTCGACGACGGCGATCCCGGCAACCCCGCCGATCCCACCAGCCGCCCCTCCAAGGACGAGTTCTACGACGGAATTAATAAGTCGGTAGGCACTCCACTCACCACAAACGACTCACCGGGCACGCCGCTCGAACTCAC
>JAABUQ010008514.1_pt1 | contig 14348 bp, 13 predicted proteins | sample 5560001 | NCBI WGS metagenome assembly JAABUQ01 (sample SAMN10711888, study PRJNA513371) | rock metagenome | isolation source: Antarctica rocks | place: Antarctica: Victoria Land, Finger Mt nord | collected 2015-12-18
CCACCTCGTCGATCAGGTCGTGCTCCCGCGCCGAGGACTCCTCGGGCTCCGGGGCCGGCGAGGGAGACGGCGACGTCTCATGCGAGGCAAGCTGCTCCCCCGCGGCGATCGACCCGATGGCCGTCGGGGCGTCGGGCGTCTCGCCGCGACGGGCGAGCCCCGCGGCCGCCGGCGCGGGGCCGGGGTAGGCCTCGACCCGGATGCCGACCGGCAGGACCGGTGCGACCCCCGCCCCGCTCCCGGTGAGGGCGGTCCGGGCCGCCTCGATCGACTCGCCGCCGAGGGGGGACGACGCGGGCCCCTCGCCCCCGACCGGCCGTCGGGCCCGGTCGACCCGGGCCGCCTCGCCCTCGGCCTGGCCGTGGAGGGTCGGGAAGAACCGGGCGAGCGTGCCCCCCGGCCCGGACGATGCCGCCGGCCTGCGGGCGGGGTCGTCCTTGGTCCCCCGGCGGAACAGGAGCGAGCCCGGCCGATACCGCCAGGGGGACGAGGCGGTCTTCGGCGACTCGTCCCAGAGCGAGCTGCCCGTCACGGGCCCGGCCGTCGTCGAGGCCGACGCCGACCGGGATGACGCGCCCCAGTCGCGGAACTGGAGCGGGGCCTCGCCCCGTTTCGCGGACGTCGCGCAGCCCCACGGGCCGAGTCCGGCGAGCCACCCGAGCGCGATCACGCAGCCGATCCGACGACGCATGGCGACATCCTCCGCCCGGGCCGCGCGGGATCCTCCTGGGCCGATCCGGGCCGTCCGGCGCCCGGCCCGCGCGACGCTCCACGGGACGACTTATCGGTGAATCCGAGGGCGAGGTGCGGCCGTTCCCGGTGTCTGGGCAAGACAGGAGATAGGATGACCGGAATCTTCAGCAAGGTCCCGCCGATCGTCAGGGTCGGCCCGTATCATTGGGGGTAGAGGGGCCGGCCCGCGCCTCGAGCCGGGGTCGACGACGATTCGAGCGAGGGAGAGACGCCGATGGTCCTGTCCGCCGCCGCCGAACGGTTCCTGGCCGGCCCCCTGCTCGCCGAGGTCGAGCCCGAGGCCCGGCTCGCCCTCTTCCGGGCCCTGAAGGGGGGGCAGGCCGCGGCCGGCTCGCTCCTGATCGAGCAGGGGCGGCCGAACGACCGGCTCTGGTTCCTGATCGACGGCTCGGCGACGATCGACCGCCGCCAGGGGGGCGAGGACCGGCCGATCGCCCGGCTCGAGGCCCCCGGGATCTTCGGCGCGACCTCGTTCTTCCGCCCGACGCCGCCGACCGCCTCGATCCGCGCGACGACGGCCGTCGCGCTGCTGACGCTCGACCACGCCGGACACGACCGTCTCCGCCGCGACGAGCCCCGCGCCGCCGAGGCGCTGGCACTCGCCGCGGTCCGGGTCCTCGCCGAGCGGTTCGACCTGCTCGACCTCCGGATCACCGAGTACATCGCCGCCCACGACGACGACCACCCCCGGTCGACCGAGTGGGCCCGCTTCCGCGCCCGGCTCTTCGAGGAGCCGAACATCATCTGATCCGACCGGGATGCCGATAAAGATCGATGCGACCCCCACTCTCCCCGCCCGCCGGCCATGGACGGCCGGTCTGCATGCGTGCATCACGCACGACGGGGCCCGGGGTCGCGGGCGACGCGCCGGCGCGCTGCCGGGTCCGACACACGAGCCGTCGGGATGACGGCGGGACGTCGGGCCTCGATCGGGCGCCGGCCTCTCTCAAACCCTGCCATGGAAGGACTTATCGATGGATCGCCGCCGGTTCCGCCCCAGCCCGGTCGACTCGCTCGAGTCGCTGACCCTGCTCTCGGGCCTCGCGGCCCACGTCCACCACATCCCGGCCGCGATCGACCCCTCGGCCCGGCCGACGTCAACCCGCCTCGACGGCGCGCTGGCCGGGGTGATCACGTCGACGATGACGGTCGACACCGGGCCCAACCATCACCTCACGGGCTCGGGTCGCGTCGGCGCCCTCGGCCGGGTGACGCTCTCGGGCGACGAGGGCCACGGCTACATCCTGATCCCCGCCGGGAGGATCGGCCACGGGACGATCGTCCTCTCCAACGCCCGCGGGACGGTCACGCTGGCCCTCACCAGCACCGACGCGAAGGACGGCCCCGGCGGCCTGCCCGCGAACTACACCTACACGGCGGGCGACGGGACGGGCCAGTACGCCGGCCTCTCCGACCAGGGGACGGCCCGGCTGGTCGCCTGGTCGCACGGCCCGCGGGCGATCAACGCCCCGGCCCGGTTCGCGATGACGCTGACCTCGACGAAGGCGCCCTGATCTCCGACCGAGGGGCGGGCCGGCCGTCGGCTCGGGGTGGATTCGCGGCTTCTTCGCCCGATCTACCCCGACTCCCCTCCCGGGCCATTTCCCCGGGCCGTCGAGGTTGACGCGCCCCGAGGGGGGCCGCACAATGGATCGCCGGGAGGGCTCGACGAGACCGCCCGGAGATGATCCCCGCAGCTCGAATCCCGGCGGCGGATCGCGCCCGATCGATCGCGGGCCCCCCCCTCCTCGGCGACCGCCCCCGCAGGCAGGGTCGTCGGAACCGCGAAGCCGGAGTGCCCCCACGATGGACAGCCCCAGCCCGGCCTCGCGCTGTCTCCACTGGCAGCCCGCCTTCGAGAGCCTGCTCCAGACCGTCAAGCTGAGCGGGGCGCACGGGTCGTTGCTCGACGTCCGCGAGGCGCTCCGGTCGGCGATCGCCCCCGACCGGCCGCTCGTGATGCTCTGCCCGCACGCCGACGACGGCGCGATCACCGCGGCCTGCCTGATGCACGAGTACGCCGTCCGCCGCGGCCTGCCCGTCATCGAGGTCCTGGTCTTCGCCGGCGAGCGGAACGTCGCCGCCCCCTGGCTCAACGACAAGAAGAAGGTCACCGTCCGCGAGGCCGAGTTCCGGCTCGAGTGCAACGTCCTCGGGGCCGAGTCCGTCTGCTGGGACCTCGACGCCTACCGGTCCCCCGGCTATGTCCCGTCCGACGCCGACATCGACAAGATCGTCGACTGGTTCCGGACGAGGAAGCCCGGCGCGGTGATCGTCCCGCCCGCGACCGACGCCCACCTGGCCCACCGGATGACCCGAGCCCTCGCCGCCCTCGGCCTCGTCGGGGCCGGCCTGAAGGATACGCTGATCCTCACCGGGTGGACCCCCTGGGGGCCCCTGCCCAGGCCCAACGCCTACTTCACCTACGACGGCGAGGCCGAGCGCACCAAGGAGTGGGCGATCCACTGCCACGCCTCGCAGGTCCTGCTGACCGACTACACCGAGTTCTGCTCGCACCTGGGCCGGGCCTACGCCGCCCTGGCCCGCGAGTGGGCCGAGGGCCACAGCCTCACCGGCCGCGCCCACCGGACCGACGAGCGATTCGTCGGCGTCGAGCTCTTCCAGATCGAGACCTACGACCCCGCCCTGGCCGACGAGACCGACCCGGTCCACCTCGCCCTCCGGTTCCTCCACGGCCCGGCGGGCCAGCCCGCCCCCGCGAACCTCGGGCGGGTCGCGGCGGTCGTCTGAGACGGGTCTGGAAGTCGCCTCGAGGGGAACGTCCCGTGTCGCACGCCATCATCAGACGGCCGAAGGGCATGAAGCGGCCGCGGGCGGGGTTGATCGACCTCCGCCTCATCCGGGTCGCGAAGCGGTCGACGATCCGATTCGTCCCCTTCGGTCGCGAGTACCCCGGGGTCGCGCCGAGGCCCCCCCGCGACCCCGTCGATCCGGCGTTCCAGGCCGACGTCGACCGGCTGATCCGGGAGAACGCCGAGCTACTCCGGCGGCTCGCCCGGTGAAGTCGATCGGCGTCGAGCAGGTCCTCTGGATCCACGGGCGGGTCATCGCGACGAGCGGGGGCGACCCGACGATCCTCGACCGGGGAAAGATCGAGTCGGCCGTCGCCCAGCCTCGGATGTCGTTCGGGGGCAAGGCCCTCTACCCGACCCTGGCGGAGAAGGCCGCCGCACTCGGCTTCTCGCTGATCAAGAATCATCCGTTCCTGGATGGGAACAAGCGGACGGGGATCATCTGCGTGATGGCCTTCCTGTCGCGCAACGGATACCGCCTCGTCGCCCCCGTCGACGAGGCGGAGGCCGTCGTCCTCGGGGTCGCCGACGGCCGCGTCGGCCGCGACGCCTTCGTGGCCTGGCTCCGCGACCACATGGTCCGGAAGACGTGAGGACAGCGTCGGCAACGCCGACCGACAGACCCAGCCCGGAGCGATTCGAGCCGATGACCGCCCGCACCCTCGCCATTCCCGGCGCGACCGTCCAGGTCTTCCCCGATCCCGGTCACGCCTGCGCCGCCGCCGCCGGCCTGATCGCCCGGTCGATCCGCGAGGGGGTCGCGGCCCGCGGCGGGGCCGTGATCGGGCTCGCGACGGGGAACACCCCCCTGCCCGTCTACGACCGGCTCGCCGCGCTGCACCGGGCCGGGGACCTCTCGTTCGCCGAGGTCTCGACCTACAACCTCGACGAGTACTACCCGATCGCCCCGACCGACCCGAGGAGCTACCGGGCCTACATGGACCGGCACCTCTACGGCCGCGTCGACCTCGCGGCCAATCGCGCCCACATCTTCGACGGCACCGTCCCCGAGGCGTTCGCGGCGGAGCACGCCGCGGGGTTCGACCGCTGGATCGAGGCCGAGGGCGGGCTCGACCTCCAGCTGCTCGGGGTCGGGCGTAACGGCCATATCGGCTTCAACGAGCCCTCGGACCTGCGCGTCGACGCGGCCCTCCGCCTCCCCTCGCGGCCGACGGGCCTGCACCCGACCACCGTCGAGGACGCCGCGGCCGAGTTCGGCGACGCGACGCTCGTCCCCCCCCGCGCCCTGACCCTGGGCGTCGCCCCGATCCTCGCCGCCCGGTCGATCCTCGTGCTCGCCTTCGGCGCCAAGAAGGCCGAGATCCTGGCGAGCGCTTTGCAGGGACCGGTGACGGCGGGGGTCCCCGCCTCACTGCTCCGGACCGTGGCCGGGCGGGTGACCTGGATGATCGACGAGGCCGCGGCCTCGCGCCTCGGCTGATCCGGCCGGGCGAGCCAGGGCCATCCGCGCCCCGCGGCGAGGCCGGGACGACCCGCGAGGGGACGGCGATGTTGACGGTCTACACCTTCGGCGACTCGATCCTCGACTGTGCCCAGTACAACCCCGAGCGGGTCGACCCGGCCGGCCTGCTCGTCGCCAACCGCGACGACCTCTTCCCCGAGTTCGAGGGCTGCGACCTGGCGACCCGGCTCCACGGCGAGGTCCGGCTCGAGCGGCGGGCCCGCGACGGGTCGACCGTCGATGACCTCCCCGCGCAGGCACGCGGCCTCGACATCGACGGCCCGGCGCTGGCGCTTCTGACCGTCGGCGGCAACGACCTGCTCCGCGGCCTGCTCGGCGACGACGGCCGCGGGTTCGCCGCGTTCGCACGCAAGCTGACCGCCTTCCTCGACGCCCTGCCGATCCGCCCGGTCCTGCTCGGCACCGTCTACGACCCGACCTTCGGCGACGACCGCCAGGCCGAGGGCTCGCTGTCGGTCGACCCGCCCCTGGCCCGGGCCAACTTCGACCGGATGAACGCCACGCTCGCCGAGGTCGCCCCCCGGTACGGCGTCCTGATCGACATCCACGACCACTTCTCCCGGGCCGGCCGCCCCGACTGGCTGACCCGGGTCATCGAGCCCAGCCTCGTCGGCGCCTCCGAGGTCCGCCGCTGCTTCCTCCGCGCGATCACCCACGGCGGGGTCCTCTAGGCCGCCCGACCCCGGGCCGGTTCCTCGTCCCTCCCGGGATAACGGGATGCGGCAGCCCCCCGGCCTGCACTCACAGAGGGGCGGGACCTGCGGAGGGCGACGGGATGGCGGATCGACGACCGGGCGAGATCGAGCGAGGCTGGCGGACCCTGACCGACGCCGGCACGATGGTGGGCCTGCCCGACGCGCACCTGATCGGCCGATTCCTCGACCGGCCGGACGCCGGCGAGGCGGCCTTCGAGGCCCTGGTCCGGCGTCATGGCCCGGCGGTCCTGCGGGCCTGCCGGGCGATCCTCCGCGACCCGAACGACGTCGACGACGCCTTCCAGGCGACGTTCCTCGCCCTGGCCCGCCGGGCCGGGTCGATCCGGGACCCCGACCGCCTCGCCGCCTGGCTCGGGAGGGTCGCCCGTCGCGTCGCCACCAGGTCCCGCGCCGAGTCCGCGCGGCGGCGACGCCGCGAGGGGCCGGTCGGGGCCGAGCCCGAGGCGACGGGCGGGAGGGAGGCCGACGTCGCCCGATCCGAGGCCCGCGAGGCGGTCGTCGCCGAGGTCGCCCGCCTGCCCGATCGGCTCCGCCTGCCGGTCGTGCTCTGCGACCTCGAAGGGGTGCCCCGGCCCGAGGCGGCCCATCGGCTCGGATGGCCGATCGGCACCCTCCACAGCCGCCTGTCCCGGGCGAGGCGGACCCTCCGCGACCGGCTCGAACGCCGGGGAATGTCCCCGGTCCCCGGCCTCGTCCTGCCCGCCGTCCTTCCCGACACCCTGATCGAATCCACGGTCCGTGCCGCGACGGACACCCCCCCGGCCCCGGGAGCGATACCGATGCTGATGGCCCCCGCACGAATGACGGCCGCCGCGATGCTCGTAATGGCGACGGCGCTCGCCGCCGCGGCCCTGGCCCGGACCAGCCCCCCCGGGCGGTCCCCGGAGCAGATCCCGGAGGATGTCCGGCCGCAGGCCGCGCGGCCGGCGGCCGACCCCGAGGCCGGTCGGTGGGGGACCTTCCGGGGCCGGGTCGTCTTCGACGGGGCCGCCCCCGCGCCCCGGGTCCTCGTCGACCCCGAGGAGACCTGGTTGCCGAGGGATCGGGACGGCCGGGTCATCCCCGACACCCCGCCCCAGCGGGTCCGGGATCACGCCGTGATGGCGAAGCGGGGCGGGCCGATCCTCTCGGAACGGCTCCAGGTCGACCCCGCGACGAAGGGGGTCCGCAACGCCTTCGTGTACCTCGTCGACCCCTCGGCCGTCCGGGAGGCCGCCCGCGCGGCCAGCCCGAGGAGGATCGGCTTCCGGGCCGATGGCGGCGTCTTCGTCCCGCACGCCCTGGCGGCGATCCGGGGGGCCGAGATCGTCGTCGGGTCCGACGACCCGATCCCGCGCAACCTCCGGGTCTCGGCCCCGGGCGCTGAGTTCGTCCTCCAGGCCGTCGGGTCGAGGCCGGGGTTCGACCACGACGTCCCCGGCCGCGACGGGTTGAATACCATTTTCGGGCGGGCCGGGGGACGGCAGACCTGGCTGACGATCCGAGCCGGTGAGGGCAAAGTGGGGATGCCGGTACGCGTCCAGGATGATATCCATACCTGGATGTCGGCCTGGTGGATGGTCCTCGACCACCCCTACTTCGCCGTGACCGACGCGCGGGGGGAGTTCACGATCCGCGACGTCCCGACGGGCCCGCAGCAGGTCGTCGTCTGGCACGAGGCCCTCGTCGGGCGGGTGCCGGCCCCGAGGGCCGGGACCGTCTTCCGGGGCGAGGTCGCGATCCGGAAGGACGCCCCGACATCGATGGACTTCCCGATCGAACCGGCCCGGATCGCCCCCGAATGACGGGGCCGGGCCCGCCCTCCCGCGGGCGGGCCCCGGCCGGGCTCACGCCCCGGCGCCCGGCCTGCCGATGACCTCGCGGGGCTGGTCGCGCTCGCGGCGGGTGAGGATGGCGTTGACGGCGTTGATGTACGCCTCAGCCGAAGCCTCGATGATGTCCGTCGACGCGGCACGACCCCGGAAGGTCCGGTCGTCGCTCTCGACTTCCAGCTCGAGCGAGACCTCGCCTTGCGCGTCCTTGCCGGCGGTCACGCCCCGGACCGCGAACTCGCGGAGATTGGCCGCGATCCCCGTCACGCGCTCGACCGCCTTGAAGATCGCGTCGACCGGGCCGTCGCCGATCGCGGCGTCCTGGACGAGCAGGCCGTCCGGGCGGCGGATCGAGACGGTGGCCGTCGGCGTCACGCTCGTCCCGGCCGTCGTGTGCAGGGACTCGAGCTTCCAGTGCGGCGTCACGTCCTGGATGTACTTCTCGATCAGGACCACGAGGTCCTCGTCGTAGACCTCCTTCTTCTTGTCGGCCAGCGCCTTGAAGTCGTCGAACAGCGCCTCGAGCTGGTCGTCGGCCAGGTGATAGCCGAGTTCGGTCACGCGGTCGCGGAGGGCGTGGCGGCCCGAGTGCTTGCCCAGGACGAGGTCGGTCTTGGGGACGCCGACGTCCTCGGGGCGGATGATCTCGTAGGTCGACCGCTCCTTGAGCATGCCGTCCTGGTGGATGCCCGCCTCGTGGGCGAAGGCGTTCTGGCCGACGATCGCCTTGTTCCGCTGGACCTTCAGGCCGGTGATCGTCGCGACCATCCGCGAGGTCGGGTAGAGCCGCTCGGTCCGGATGCCGGTGGTCAGGCCGTAGAAGTCCTCGCGGGTCTTCAGGGCCATGACGATCTCCTCGAGCGCGGCGTTGCCGGCGCGCTCGCCGATCCCGTTGATCGTGCACTCGACCTGGCGGGCCCCGACCTCGCAGGCGGCCAGGCTGTTGGCGACGGCCAGGCCCAGGTCGTTGTGGCAGTGGACGCTCACGACCGCGTCGCGGATGTTCGGCACGCGGTCGAAGAGGGTCTGGATCACCCGGGCGTACTGGGTGGGCGTGGCGTAGCCGACGGTGTCGGGGATGTTCACCGTGGTCGCCCCGGCGGCGATGGCGGCCTCGACGACCTCGCAGAGGAAGTCGACCTCGGTCCGCGCGGCGTCCTCGGGGCTGAACTCGACGTCGGCGCAGCAGGCCTTGGCCCGCCTCACGCTGGCCACGGCCCGCTCGACGACCTGGGCGGTCGTCATCTTGAGCTTGTGCTCGCGGTGGATCGCCGAGGTGGCGAGGAAGACGTGGATCCGCGGCGACTGGGCGTTCTTGAGCGCCTCCCACGCGCGGTCGATGTCGCGGTCGTTGCAGCGGGCGAGGCCGCAGACGGTCGCGCCGGCGATCTCCAGCGCGATGGCGCGGACGGCCTCGAAGTCGCCGGGGCTGGCGATCGGGAAGCCGGCCTCGATGATGTCGACCCCGAGCGCCGCGAGCGCCCGGGCGACCTCGACCTTCTCCAGCCCGTTCATGCTCGCGCCCGGCGACTGCTCGCCGTCGCGCAAGGTGGTGTCGAAGATCCGGATCCGGCGGTCGTCGGCCATGGGAGGGTCGTCCTCGATTCGGGGAGGTAATACGGTCATCGTACGCATCCGGCGGGCCCGACAACGCGAAAGAGCCCCGAGATCCGCCGGCGGGCGAGTCTCGGGGCTCCGTGTTGGTCGCATCTCGAGGCGGACGCTCGGACGACGGACGGACCCTAAGACCTCGCCCGGCCGAGAAGGCCGAGGAGGGTCGACCGAAGTCGAAGGTCCGTCCGGATCGCACGCATCTGCGGGATATCTCCGAGGGTCCGATGCCTCGACCGATCATAGGGCGGCCGGGGCCAGGGCGTCAATGGCCGATCCGGCGGGTTTTGGCTAGGATGGAGCCTTCGCCGGCCCGCATCCCGGCCCGTCGCCCCCGCGAGAGTCGCCGATGAGCACGATCGCACCCTCCCCCCGCGAATGGACACCGGACGACATCCTGGCGATGCCGGGCGATGTCCTCTATGAACTGGTCGATGGCCGACTGGTAGAGCTGAACGTAAGCGTGGGATCGAGCTTCATTGTCGGCAAGATCGCATGCCTCTTGATGGATGACGTCGCCTCACCCCGGATCGCTCACGTCTTCCCGTTGCACGGGTACATCTGCTTTCCCGGCAAGCCATATCGGATGCGGCGGCCGGACATCAGTCTCATCCTTGCCGACCGGATGACTCCCGAGCTGTTCAAGGAGGATTTCACCTCGATCCGGCCCGACTTGGCCGTCGAGGTCGTCTCGCCGAACGACCTCGTGCTCGACCTCGAAGACAAGCTCGACGACTACCGCGACGCCGGCATCCCCCTGGTCTGGGTCGTCTATCCGCCGACCCGCCGGGTCCGCGTCTTCCGACCCGGGATGCCTCCCACCGACCTCACGGGCGACGACGAGCTGACCGGCGAGGCCATCCTCCCCGGCTTCCGCTGCCGGGTCGCCGACCTCTTCGCCGGCCTGCCCGAGGCGAGCGACTGACCCAAGCCCCTTCCCTGGGACGCCGCCGATGAGCACGACCGCATCACCTGCCCGCCGGTACACCCCGGACGACCTGCTGGCCATGCCCGACGGCGACCGCTACGAGCTGGTCGACGGCCGGCTCGTGGAGACGCCCATGAGCTTCGACTCGAGCGAGTGCGCCCTCGCGATCGGGAGCCTGATCCGGGCGGCCTGCCTCGCGGACGGGTCGGGCCGAGTGGCCGGGCCGGACTGCGGCTATCAATGCTTCCCGGCGCACCCGGGCCGGGTCCGCAGGCCCGACGTCTCGTTCCTCCGCGCCGATCGCCTGCCGGCGCCGGACCGGCGTGCGGCGGGGTTCATCCTCGTCCGCCCGGACCTGGCCGTCGAGGTCGTCTCGCCCACCGACCGCGCGTACGACCTCCAGGAGAAGCTCGACGACTACCGGGACGCGGGCATCCCCCTGGTCTGGGTCGTCTACCCCCCGAGCCGTCGGATCCGCATCCTCCGCGCCGACGGCTCGACCGCCGAGGTCGGCCCCGAGGACGAGCTGACCGGCGAGGCCGTCCTCCCCGGCTTCCGCTGCCGGGTCGCCGACCTCTTCGCCGGCCTGCCCGGGGCGGCGGTCGCCGGAGGTTGAGCACGGTCGAACTTGCTCGCGTCGTCGCGAAAGCCGGCATCGGCCCTGATTCCCTCGCGATGGGCGGCCTTGTCTCGCAAGGGCGTGCGTCGGTCCGCCGATCCGGATGATCCCCCGGCTGCGAGCGGCCCGCGAGTCGCTGTCCGATCGGATCGACATCCCTGCCCGACACGGAGCGCCCAGCCATGCGCGAGATCAGCCCCGAGACGGTCGTCGACTTCCTCCGCGACCGCGGCCGGATCCCCCGCGGCGTGCCGGCGCGGGCCGAGGCGCTGGGGTGGGGGGTGTCCAACGTCGTGGTCCGGGTCGAGGTCGAGGGCTCGCCGCCGATCGTGGTCAAGCAGTCGCGCGAGCGGCTCCGGACCGAGCGGCATTGGGTCAGCCGGCTCGACCGGATCTGGACCGAGCGCGACGCGCTCGACCTCCTGGCAACGGTCCTGCCGGAGGGGGCCGTCCCGCGCGTCCTCTTCGCCGAGCCGGACGACTACCTGTTCGCCATGACCTCCGCCCCGGGCGACGCGGTCGTCTGGAAGGGGCAGCTCCTCGACGGGCAGGCCGAGCCCGACGTGGCCCGACGCGCCGGGGTGCTCCTCGGTCGGATGCACACGCAGCTCCGCGACCACCCCGGTCTGCTGGGACGGCTCGCGGACCGGACGGTCTTCCGCGAGCTGCGGGTCGACCCCTTCTATCGGGCCGTCGCGCGGTCGCACCCCGACCTCGCCCCCGCGATCGACGCGCTGATCGCCGCGATGGAGCGGGCCCCCGACCGGACGTTCGTCCACGCCGACTTCAGCCCGAAGAACCTCCTGGTGCATCGCCGCGGGCTGACCGTGGTCGACTTCGAGACGGCGCACGCGGGGGACCCCGCGTTCGACGTGGGGTTCCTCCTGAGCCACCTGAGCCTGAAGGCGTTCCGGTCCCCGGCCGCCGAGGCGAAGGGCTTCGCCCTGGTGGCCCCGTTCTGGGACGGCTACGAATCCGAGGCCGGGCCGGGGCACCCCGACCTCTCGGCCCGCGCGACGAGGCACGCCGCGGCCTGCATGCTCGCGCGGGTCGACGGGACGAGCCCGGTGGACTACCTCGACGCCGCCGCGCGCGACCGCGTCCGCGCCGTGGCCCGGGAGATCCTGCTCCGCCCGTCGCTCCGGCTCGACGACCCCGGCGACGCGTTGGCATGAGAAGTGCCCGTCAGTCGGCCCAAAGGTTGGAGTCTCTTGAACATCCGGTCCATTGCCGGTCGATCGGCGGGCCGCCCCATGCCAACCCTGATGACTCTCGCCGCCCGCGAGGTGCTCGACTCGCGGGGCCGGCCCACCGTCGAAGTCGAGGCGACCACCTCGTCGGGCGAGTCGGGGACCGCCATCGTGCCGTCGGGGGCCAGCACCGGCCGGCACGAGGCCTTCGAGCTCCGCGACGGCGACCCGGCCCGGTACGGCGGCCTCGGGGTCCTCCGGGCGGTCGCCAACGTCCGGTCCGAGATCGCCGGGGCCCTGATCGGCCGGGACGTCGAGGAGCAGGGCGCGATCGACGCGGCCCTGATCGCCCTCGACGGCACGCCGAACAAGTCCAGGCTCGGGGCGAACGCGATCCTGGGCGCCTCGCTCGCGGTGGCGCACGCCGCGGCGGCCTCGCGGGGCGAGCCCCTGTTCCTCCACCTGAACCGGCTCTGGCGGGCCAGGCTCGGGCCGGGTGAGCCCGGCGGGCTGAGCCTGCCGATGCCGATGGTGAACATGATCTCGGGCGGCCTCCACGCCGGCAAGAAGGTCGACTTCCAGGACTTCATGGTCGTCCCCGTCGGCGCGTCGTCCTACTCCGAAGCCCTGCGGATGGCGGCCGATGTCCATCGGTCGCTGGGCCAGGTCCTGGACCGGTACGGCGAGGAGGCGTGCCTGGTCGGCGACGAGGGGGGTTTCGGGCCGAGGCTCCGGACCAACGCGCGGGGCGTCGAGCTGCTCCTGGAGGCGATCGCGGGGGCGGGCCTGGCGGTCGGCCGCGACGCGGCGATCGCGCTCGACGTCGCCGCGAGCCACTTCTTCGCCCGGTCGAGCTGCACGTACCGGCTGGCCTCGTCCGGCGAGCCGGTCCACGACACCTCGGCGATGCTCGGGATGCTCGCCCACTGGGCCCGCGAGTACCCGATCGTCTCGATCGAGGACGGCCTGGCTGAGGACGACTGGAACGGCTGGGCGGTCCTCGGGCGCCGGGTCGGCGACCGGGTCCAGCTCGTCGGCGACGACCTGTTCGCCACCCAGGTCGCCCGGATCGAGCAGGGGATCGCCAGGAAGGCGGCGAACGCCGTGCTGATCAAGCCCAACCAGGTCGGGACCCTGAGCGAGACCTTCGACGCCATCCTCCTGGCCCGCCGCCACGGCTACCGGACGGTGATCTCGGCGCGGTCCGGCGAGACCGAGGACACGACCATCGCCGACCTCGCGGTGGCCACCGCCGCCGGCCAGATCAAGATCGGCTCGGTCGCGCGATCGGAGCGGCTGGCGAAGTACAATCGCCTGCTCCGGATCGAGGAACGCCTGGGCACCGGGGCCCCATTCGCGGGCCGCGCCGCGCTGGGGATCGGATAGGTCCCGGGCACGGACTCCGATCTATCTGACCCGCGCCGGCCGGTCGAGCCCGCGGAGGGTCGCGATCGGGCCGGCGTCGCCCTCGATCCCGGCCGGCCCGCGGCCCCCGGCGACGGCCGACGGGGTGGGCCGGAGCAGGAGGCCGGGCGACGAGGGGTCGAGGGCCGGGTCGACGAGGGGGACGTCCCGGGCCCCGGCCTCGATCGGCGGGCTGAGGCCGGCGAGGGCCTCGATCAGCCCGCAGGCGGCGCGGTCGAGCTCGGCCAGGACCCCTCCGCGAGGGCGAGATGTGGGGTCGGCCGGGACTCGGGCGAGGCCGGCCGCCGCGGCGTCGCGGACGTCCGGGTCGCGGTCCTTGGCGAGCACCCCCAGGAGCAGGTCGCGCGCGGCCCGCGACCCGCCCGCCGACCGGCCGAGGAGGGCCGCCGCGATCGCGCGCGTCCCCGGCGTGCCCGACCCGAGCGCCGAGCCCAGCGCGGGCAACGCGGCCTCGGGGGCGAGCCCCGGGCCCGCGCGGTCGAGGGCCGTGCGGGCCGCCTCCCGGACGTCGCGGGCCGGGTCGTCCAGGAGCGTGAGGAGGCGGCGAAGGGTCGGCTCGTCGCGGACCGGCAGGGCCGAGATCGCGGCGACCGCCCCGGCCCGGAGCCCGGGGTCGCGGTCCCGGAGCCCGTCGAGGATCGCGGCGAGGGGCCCGGCCCCCTCTCGGCCGAGCGCCCGCAGCCCGGCCGCCGCCGAGTCGCGGACGTCCGGATCGCGATCGTCTCCGAGGCACGCCGACAGGGCCGTCGCCGCGAGGTCGACCAGCGGCGTCCCGGGGTTGAGCGCGGGCAGGGTCCCGAGCGACCGGGCCGACCGCGCGCGGACCTCGGCGTCGCGGTCGCCGAGGGCGGCGACCAGGGCCGAGGCCGCCGACCTCGCCCCGGGCCCGACAACCCGCCCCAGCGCGGTGGCCGCCTCGCGACGGCCCGGGGTCGCCCCCCCCCGGAGCCGGCCGACCAGCCCCGCGACCGTCTCCCCCTCCCCCTCATGCCCCGGCCC
>JAABUQ010008515.1_pt1 | contig 14346 bp, 13 predicted proteins | sample 5560001 | NCBI WGS metagenome assembly JAABUQ01 (sample SAMN10711888, study PRJNA513371) | rock metagenome | isolation source: Antarctica rocks | place: Antarctica: Victoria Land, Finger Mt nord | collected 2015-12-18
ATAAATATATATATATTATATTAATAGCTCGACCTAATTATATTTATATTATTTAAATATATTATAATATTCAAAACAATTATATATAAAATATTAAAAATAAAACAACTTTGGTAACTTATATAATAATAAAATAAGTAATTATTATTATTATTATATTTTATTAATAATACTTATTTATCAGAGTACGTATAAATATTTATTTATAATAATAATTATAATAATAATATTATTATATATAATTAATATTTATTATAATATTATTAGAACGTATATAGCCTTATATTATACTTATAAAAAGTAAATATAAAAATAATTATAAAAGAAAAATAAATATAAAAGAATTTTTTAATATTATAATTTTTTATATATTAAATTATATTATTAATATAATAACGCTAGCGTAATACCGGAAAAAGGGGCTATATATAATAATAAATAATAAATTAATAAATATTTATATTATAATTATTATATTTATTAAATAACGCTTAAGATATTATAATATTATATATTCTTTTCCTTTATATTTCCTATAAGTTTGAAAGATTTTTGAGATATTATATTTATAAATATATATATAATAAAAATATTATATATATAGAAATCGCGTAAAGTATATTAAGATTCTTTTCCCCCTATAATATTTATAATGAGTTTTTAATAAACTTATAAAAATATTAGCTTGCCGTTTAAGATATTAAGAACTAATACTTTAAAAAGAAAATAATTATAAAGTTATATATAAGTTTTAATATTATATATATATTTCGTATATATTCCAATATATAATTAGAAGTTACGTTAATATCAAACTTATTAAAATAATTTTATATCTATCCTGTTTAAAAGCTTTACCTTATTACTTTAAAGGTCTCTTATTTTTTTAACGGTAACTGTTAGTTCTTCTATCTTTCTAAAGGATAGGGTTAATAGTAATTACTTATCTATTGAATTTAGTTTGCGCTCTACTATTATAGCAGTTATATTTAGTTATTATATTCTATATTGCTATTTACTATAGCCTTAATAATTATATACAGTTAATATTTATTATAATATTGTTAAAATATATATAATTATATATTATATTTATAAAGAGTAAATATAGAAATAATTATAAAAGAAAAACAAATATAAGAGAATTTTTTAATATTATAATTTTTTATATATTAAATTATATTATTGATATAATAATATTGATATAATACCGGAAAAAGGAATTATATATAATAATAAATAATAAATTAATAAAAATTTATATTATAATTATTATATTTACTAAATAAAGCTTAAGGTATTATAATATTATATACTCTTTTCCTTTATATCTCTTATAAGTTTAAAAGGTTTTTAAGATATTATATTTATAAATATATATATAATAAAAATATTATATATATAGAAATTATATAAAATATATTAGGATTCTTTTCCCCTTATAATATTTATAATAAGGGGTTTTTAATAAGCTTATAAAAATATTATCTTACTATTTAAAGTATTAAGGACTAGTACTTTAAAAAGAAGATAATTATAAAGCTATATATAAATCTTAATATTATATATATATTTTATATATATTTTAATATATAATTAGAAATTATATTAATATTAAATTTATTAAAGTAATTTTATATTTATCTTGCTTAAAAACTTTATCTTATTATTTTAAAAATCCTGTATTCTTTTAATAATAGCCGTTAGTTCTTCTATCCTCTTAGAAGATAAGGTTAATAGCAATTACTTATTTATTGTATTTAGCTTACGCTTTATTATCGTAGCAGCTACGTCTAGTTATTATACTTTACATTACTATTTACTATATACCTTAACAGTATATTAAAATAACTTTAATAAAAAGTATAATAAAAATAACTATTAAAACAGATATTAAATAGAATAATAAATTTAAAAATATTATATTACCGGAATAACAATATAAAATTTATATTATAAAAAAATAATTCTATATTTTTAATTATAAATTAATAAGGAATAAATAAGCAATACTTCTAAACGAGTAATAGTTTATAAATATTGTTAAAGATAGAAAAATTATTCCTATAAAAGATAATATAAAATATATTTTAATATTTATTAATAAATATGTTAATATAATAACTATTTATTTTCTTTTTTTACGAGAAATAGGCCCTATCGATAATCGTATTAGGAATTATATTAAGAAGAATAATATCAAGGGATATATTATTAATTATTTGCGTAAAAATAATATAAAAGAATTTATTAATTCGTAAATATAAACGACTTTTAATTAAACTAATATTTAATAAAAACTAATATTATTATATAACTTTTATTAAAATAATATTATTAAATAAAATAATAAAATATTATTCGAATAAATTAAAATAATATTATTTTATTTAAAATTAAATAAAGATTTTTAAAGGGAAACTTTAAATTTTATAATATATATTAAGGAGAAGCTTTTTATAATAATATTTAATAAAAAAATATTATATAAAAGATAAATTAAAAAGAAATTAAATATTAATTATATAAAAATATTTATAAATAAAATTTTAAATTTTAAAATATTAACTATAAATTCCTAAGATTTATTAATATTATTAAAATATTAATCAAAATAATTTATAAGACTTTATTTATTAATAAATTATTATAATTTTTAAAAAGGAATAAAAAGGAAAGGATTTCCTTTTATATAAATTTCATAAATAATCGAAAACAAAAATATTATTCCTTTTAAAAATTAATAAGAAATATTCTTAAGGTTAAATAAAAAATAATAGAAAATGATATTCTAAACAAAACTAAATATAATAAAATCTAAAAGGGTATAAAAAGTCAAAAAATTATTATTAAAATATAAAATATTCCTAAGAAAATAAATATTATTAATTAAATTAAGTATTAAGGGCGAAACTGTTAAATATAAAATTTAATAAATTATTAAAGGTTTCGAATAAATAAAGGGAATAAATTGTAATATTATTTTTTTATTAATTATAAAAACTTTAAATTAGAAAATATTCTAATATCGATATTACTTTCTTAAAAGTAATTTTTAAGGAAAAAGTATAAATAAAATAGCCTTATAAATATATTAATAATATAAATAATATATATTATTTAAAAAAAACTTTATATAGCTTTAAATAATTATTTAAGAAATAAGGAAAAATATTAATAGTAAAATTAAAAATTTTTAGCTTTAAGCGACTTTAAAAAGATAATTTTATTTTTATTAATAATAAAAAAATAATTATAATTATTTATATAAACAATTTGCTAATATTTTTATATATAAAAAAGGTAATAAATAAATTAAAAGTTTAATTTAATAAGGAATTCAAATTAAAGTATTTAAAAGCTATTTCTTTTTATTTAAAAATAGAAATCTTAAGAAATTATAATAATTATATAATAATTATTATTTAAAAAGATTATATTGCTTAAATACTCAAGCAATTAAAAATAGAATATTATTATATTATTAAAAATATTATAAATAAGAATATAAAGCTAAAATAGCTACCTTTTAAATATATTATTAATAAAAAATTAAAAAACAATTTTGTATTTATTATTAAAGCTTTAAATTAAATAATTAGAATAAATTAGCTTAATATTAATTTTGTAATATATTATTTAAATAAATATTTTATATAATTAATAAATAATTATTATATAATAACAAAATAAATAATAAAATATTTAATTAATATAATTAAAATCAGAATAATATTTAAATTAAATTATATATATAATAAGACCCTTTAAGCCTATTCTAACTTTTCTTAATATAATAATATTAATAATAATAAATTTATAATAAAATATCTTTTTAAATTAATTAATAAATTGATTAATTAAAAGTTTAAATAAGAGTTAATTATAATTATATTATTAATTAAAATTAAATATATTGCTATATTAAAAGCGTATAAAGAAATTATATATTTTAAAGATTTACTCTAGGAATTCGGGTATAATAAGGGAAATATAAAAATTATAAAAATAAACTTAAATAATAAATTAATAATTAATTTAGCCGAAAACCTTATAATATACTTTAAAATAAAATATATACGATTTCAATATTATAAAATAAAGAAATTAATATAAAATAAAAATATAATTATAAATTAAATTTTTATTAAGAAAATAATAATAAATCTTTTAATAAAGTTAATAATAATAGCAAACCTAAATATATACTCTAGCTATTAAGGCTAGCTTAAGAAGGCAAAAGAAGAAATATAAAGCTTAATAAATTATTTATTAATAATATTTTAGAAATTATTATAAAGTTTAAAAAAGGGTATTAGAAAATAATTGGAGTAATCTCTTTAATAATATTAAATTAAATTAAGTCTAACGTATTGCAATTCTGGATTATTATTAATTAAATTATATATTAAATAATAAGGGTTATACTTAGGGTATATCAGCTCTATTAAATACCTTATTATTTATAGGGTCTAGATTGATCAGCCGAGTATATAGATAAGCCTGTATTCCTAGGTAGATAGGGCAATTGAAATCTCCTATAGCCAACAAATACGCAGTTCATGGCCAAGGAGCTAACTGTGCTAGCTGTGGTGCAGCGGAAGCCCCTATCCTCGAATAGGGAATTCATGGTCATAGAGCTAGCTGTGCTCGCAGTGGTGCAGTGGAAGTGCGATCCTGATCGACCACCAATCAATTGACTAGACCAGCCGCTCGACTGCCAAGCATGCGATTATCCTTAACAGGTAATATCAATAAGTGAAGAAACAATAGCTCACTATAATCAGGGTATACATTGCTGCTCCCGGTCATTACCCTGGAGCTTCTCGCTGCTGCCTCGCTGTCCATCCCAACTTTTTGCGACGGGTAGATCTACTTAGATCTTTGTGATCGCTCTGCGATGACCGGCCATTCTGCTATATTACTGCCATCTTGCTATCAAAAAGTTGCAGAGTGACCGGTCATCGCAGGGTGATCGCCCGAAAAAAACATACTCTGTTGCGAGATTGGGGGAGACAAATTCGGGTATATTGCACTGGCCGATCCAAAGGGGAAAGCAGCTCTGGATCAATAGCGATCCAAGTTATGATTGGGCTCAACTGGGTAACTGTGCAATGACTAGCACTAAGACGCTGACAGCGACTTGTCAGCTGGATTGCCAACCTAAGGTCCATTGATGGGTGTTTCAAGTATATTGATGCTCTACCTGCGACACCAACAACATAAATTTTGTAGCTTAGGGCAAACGTTTATCTTATTGTCAGGAGCATCATAACTCGCCAGTATGTATATTAACGCAGCTCCAACACGCTGTTTGCTGTTATCCACAGCCCAGTCAGATTTCCAAATAAGACATCCCACAACAGCCACTCGGCAAACAGGACCTCTTCCGATCATCCACATATACCCTCTCTCGTCCGGTACGGAGAAAGCAAATCGACAACAGAGAAAACCAGCAAACTCACAACCGCATCAATCATGCACGTCCACTCACTCCTCTATCCTCTCCTCGTCTCCACGCTCCCTTATCTCATCACGGCTTCGCCTGTTGCTCAGGGCCAGTAAGTAGAAGCATGACGGCAAACACAAATCCTCCCGTCTCGAGCAGTGCGCGCGGTTTTGCTGACGTGATGGCCCAGGTTCAACTTGCCATCCGGATGTCCCGGATCGAATGCCAAATTCTCCGCGTCTCAGACTGCTTGTAGGCAAGTCTGCAGTCTGACGCAGACGGTTAATGGTGTTACCAACATATTGGTTGGGTCTTGTAGCGAATTCACTCCGACAGAGTGGTTTTGCACTTGCCCTTCTTGAGAAGGAGGCTGTGATGTGTGGGTGGCTGAGTTTGGCTGCGTGTGGCTAGGATGTCCGGGGATTTGAGGAGCTGGAGTGGTGGATTCGCAGGCAGTTGCACAGGCTTGCTTTTGGAAGTGTGTAGGTCGGTGAGTGGTGATAATGCACTACAGGGACAATCGTATTATATATGATACCGTTAGTGATACTGTATAATCATACTGGTCTGCCTTTTGTGGTGTGTTGGAAATGGCTGATGTAGCGTCCACCAGCATTGTTACTGTAACGCGATTTCGGGTCTGTTGATCTGGCGTTGAAAGGGATGTCCCTTGCCACGAAGACTGGGGTAGGAAGGGTTGCGAGCCGAGAGGAACAATAGGTCTCAAGGGGATACCGTCCTAGGCTTTCCTTTTGCTGTAACTCTTCTTGATTGGAGGTCTTCGAGGACGAGAAATGGAGATGCGAAAAGAGGCAGAATGAAAAAGACAAAAACATACAACAACTGGTGTTCGCTGGTCGTCACCGACCCAACTACTCTCCAGTCGATCTGCGGCTTATAGAGGGAAGATCGGACGGGTTTCCTAGTTCTCCGCAGTCTGTGGTCGCATGTAATGAGATCGGGCTTATTGAGTATATCATACTAAATCTTTCAACTGCTCGAAGACACGAGGTTGTGATTTGCAAATAATTCATGGATTTCACATGCAAACAGAAATCTCCAGCGAACAGTGTGTTGTTGGTTTGCTGGAAGAGGGAGGAAGCAATGGTCATTGGTCGCCAAAGCAATCAATCTGGATCTCGGTGCCTTCTCCTTATGCAAGAACCTCGTAAGCTCACTACAGATCAAGTTATCATGTTGATTTAAGACTATCATGCCATTGCACGCAACCAAATCCTCTACCACCAGCTTTAGCAACCCCATCCAAGATCCCTCTACTCTCGGCCGAAGCCTCTTCCCTCCCCTCTGCAATCCTCACCAGCCTCCAAAATCCCTCAGCATTCCCACCTCCCCATCCAACCGCCCAATCTCGCCCCAAACCCTCTCCTCCTTCTTCCTCCACTCCACCAATGCCTCCCTCTCCCTCTCCGCTAGCAATTCCTCTTCCCTTCCCTGAACATCGCTCCTCCCGGCCTTTTCCAACAGCCCCTCCACCTTTCCTTTTTCAACCCCAAGCCGTTGTAGGCAGCGCACCATGCTCTTATAGCACTCTTCCAGCACCTTAATCTTAGCCCTGCCCTCGTCGAACGAGTACAGGAAATTAGTTCTTGTGGGCACACGCGCGTTATCCCGAGGCACTTCCTGCAGTTCCAGTAGTCCTGCTTTCTGGAGCGCGGAAAGTCGGATGCGGAGTTCTTTCTGCGGGATTAGTGAGAGAGAGCATAAGGATTTCTCATCGAGTTTTCCGCGCACGGAGAGAATGCGGGTGAGGCGACCTGAGAGGGGCCCATAGCGGTTGGATATTATTTGGGCTATGGTCTCTGTGATGAGTGTTTGGAACAGGGGGGGAAAGAGGAGTGTCCATCTTTCTGGGGAGGCGGGGGTACGCGGAACGTAAATTACGTATTTTGAGGGATGTTGGGCAAGGAGGAACAGATGCGCGCGGATTGTGGCATGGTGGGGGGTGGGCGAGAGTACTGGGAGTCGGTGGGAGTGGGGATCGTAGTCGGCTGAGCCCGCGATGGAGTCGGTGTCAAAGGAAGTTTCGCTGATGTTACCGCCTGTGGCTTCATCTTCATCTTCGTCGGAGCTGGCAGGGCCGATGGCTGTTGCTTCGTCTTCGTTGCTTTCCCGTTTCCTGCGGTGTTTTTTGGGGTGCTCGAGTTCCCCGTTATCGAGTCGGGCCTCGTCGACCTGACCGAGAGCGCTGGCTAGCTCTGGGGTGTCGAATGTTGCTGCTACTATGTCCTCGGTTGAGACTTGTGGAAGAGAGCTGAGGTCTACTTCGTCTTCATCATAAGCGATATCCCCAAAGTCTTGGCATCCTATGATCTTCGGCTCCATTGCCTTAAGAACCTTTTCATAGACTTTGGATGTGCTTGTACCTATAGTGTGGTGTACCATCTCCACAAGATGATTCGTCCTCATCATTGTAGCGAATTTATCCTGATTGACGCGCAGGACCATATCGTTCTAGAAAGCCGTTAGTGATTGGTAAACTGGGGGGTCAAAGCTCGTTTTAGTACATTAAGGTAGCCGTACTCAGCAATCTTCGGCTCATAAGCATTCACAACGGTGGTACCAACGACGTTCTTACTCATAGACATGTAAAGACGTTGGCGCTTCTCAGGCTGGAGGCTCTCTTCATGTCCCAACAATCGTTTTTTGCCTTTCTTTAGGCCTTCAATCTCCGCTTTCTCCGCTTTTGTACCATACTTCCATTCCTCAATTTTGCACAGCACATCATGCTCCCACATAGCGTCACGCTCTTTCTTACTTTTGGCCTTATATTCTTCAACAGGGGGTACTGCTTTCTCTGCTTCTGCTCGACTGTCGATATCGCACCGAAAGTGTGATTCATGGACTTTAAAGACTAGGCCCAACTGGAGCAGGTCGCATAGGGTCTGATTGATCTTCTCTAACGAGACATTTTCTCCTTGAACAACAACTCCGTTCTCGAGCGGCTCGTGAGAGATGGTTTTGTTGGGCAATCCGTGAGCAGCAGCAAGGCGGCCTTTGTGATCTTTTGTGAAGCCCAATCGGTAAGCTTGCACAAGATCGCCGACCCGAGCATGTCCTAGGAGTAGGAGGTGAGAGATCACAGAGCCAGCGAAGTCATCGAGCCAATCTTCCGTTATCTTGATGTACTTTCCACTTCGTACAAGGTTGTAGGCTGATGCAATGTTCGCTTCGTAGGCTGTTGAGTCATCGTCGGATGCAGTATACCAAAAGACCAGATGTTGCTGAACAAGAACCGAAAGTCCATGTTTGATTTGACGAGGAGAAAGTCTTGTTCGATATTGTAGAGCTGCGATAGATGACCGCCCGTGGGCTAGTAGAGCTCGGAAGATGCGCTGGGGAAGTTAGTATGGCCCACAGCGTTAAGGAATCTGCTTCTAAAGAAAGGGTACAGATGGCGCAGATGGCTTACAGATGTTAAGTGTCCATAGATCTCATCCACGAGCAGAGTGTATAGGTCGGAGGCATACTATGATACTTGTGTCAATTCCAGACTTTCTCAATAATTAGTTTGTTGGATTTCCAGACTTACTCGAGACATATCCTAACTTCTAGAGACTATGTCAGGTTCTCTAGAAGGCTCTTAAATGTCACCGTCGTCGATCCATAAGTGTTGAGAGCTGCATTAAATTATATTGCAGCAGTGAATCATGTTCTTGAATTCTTTTTCTATAAATTCAGCCAGTGGGGCGAGAGCTTCATTCTCCGTGACCTCCGCAGTTTTACCGGCGCTAACAATTCAGCCCTATGCGACCATTCGTTGGACCGAGGGACGCTGAAGATCAATTGTCAATTGGCTTTTTCGGCTTCTCATCATTGAACATCGTCGTGTTCCTGTCTCTTCCCTGCCGATTGACATGATCACCAGAGTGTCCTTTGCTCGCAATGGGCGGTGTGTGCTCCAGATGGCCAATTGTCCCGGTGCAAGCCGTTCACTAGCAACAGCAGCGTCCGGGGGCTTCTCCTACGAGACTGGAGAGTCAGAGGGAGTGAAGTTCGCGAGTCGAGACCTACCAGGACCTACGACTCATCTAGCGGTGGTAGCGAAGGCAGGCACACGGTTTCAGCCGTTGCCCGGTTTTTCGGACGGCTTGGAGAAATTTGCGTACAAGAATACATACAAACGCTCGTCCCTCAGGATTACCAGGGAATCTGAACTGCTCGGAGCCGAACTATCCTCCTCTCACTCGCGGGAAAATCTAGTCATCAGTGCAAAATTCTTGCGGGACGATCTGCCATACTTCGCAGAGCTACTGGGGGAAGTCATTACTAAAACCAAATACCTTGGTATGCCAACCTATCCATTCCCACTGAGGGCAATGACTATGCTGACCTCCAATCAGCTCACGAACTCCATGAGGAAGTCAACACGGTCATCGATCTTTCCCGCAAGAAGCTACTAGGTAACACCTTGGAGTTCGCCTTCAATTCGGCACACGGAGTCGCTTTCCATCGCGGTCTTGGGAATCCTCTGCGTCCATTCTCTTCTATCCCAATCAAGAAGTACCTTAACGAAGATCTCCTCCAACAGTACAGTCGAGCAGCATACGCGAAATCGAACATTGCTGTAGTTGCGAATGGCGCCAGCAACCCGGATCTATCAAAGTGGGTAGGCGAATTCTTTACAGAGTCACCTGAATCGCCGCCCTCAAACTTCCCTTCTCGCGGTACTGCGCCAACAAAATACTATGGTGGTGAAGAGCGTATTGCTCACGATTCCGGCAATTCCATGATTCTGGCTTTCCCGGGTTCGAGTTCCTTCACTGGCAGCTCATACAAACCTGAGATGTCAGTATTGGCCTCACTTCTTGGTGGTCAATCGACTATCAAGTGGAGTCCTGGTTTCTCGCTGCTCTCGAAAGCCACTGCTATGTATCCACAAGCGCACATCTCGACCGCTCACCACACATACTCCGACGCTGGATTGTTGACCATCTCTTTGACCGGCAATGCTGGTCAGGTTCGCAGCGCGAGTCACGATGTTGTCAAGGCTCTTAAAGATGTAGCTGCTGGCAATGTCAGAGAGGAGGATGTCAAAAAGGCTGTTGCTACTGCGAAATTCCAAGCGCTAGAGTCTGGGCAGAACATCGATACCGGTATCGAATTGACAGGCGCTGGGTTAATCCAGGGTGGTAAGGCTTTTCAGCTCGACGAGGTAGCAAAGACCATAGACAAGGTTTCAGAGGAGCAGGTCAAGAAGGTACGTTGTATTATCTGTGCAATTGCAAATGAACACATGACTGATCTGGACTTAATACAGGCTGCTAAGGGTTTATTGGACGGCAAGGCTACGGTATCGACCGTTGGCGACCTGTATGTGCTTCCTTTTGCAGAGGAGATGGGCTTGAATGCTTGAACATATTGGGGAGGTTCTGCCGTCTTTGTATCATTAGCATTTAAAATGAGCCTCTGGGAAAACAGAAGTCCGTACGCCTTTTCAACCAGCGTACTTCAGTAGCCTTGATACTTTTACGTAACGTTCGTATTGAAGGCGTCATGGTAAGATTGATAGTCCTAAGGAAAAGATTGAAGTAAATTTTCACGTGACCGAGGGACCCTGAATCCCTACCAGCCTTGAGATAATCATCTCTCCGCAAAACCAAACATCGGTATCCGCAACCTCACCTCGAGCACCTCCACAATGGCGTTCGCATGGAAAGCATCGGGCCTTACGTATGCCTCTTCAGCTCCTCGATCTACCTCAATTGCTGACACGAAACAGCTACAATCGCTACCTGGCTGTAGCAGCCCGAGCTGTTCGCCGATCACTGAAAGAAGAACCACGGCTACAAGCGGAGAGAAGAGGACAAATGGAGCTGAGATTCGCCAAATGGGAGGTGAGTCACTCTGGATCATTGCCTTGAGTGATAGATGGAATGGGATCTGATGGGGAGACTGCAGGGCGGGAAGCAGGGGGACAATAAGAACCTGGCGTCGGCGAATGCTAGCGCGATGGCTGAGCATGCTGGTCAAGAGAAGCAATAGGTGCAGCATGGATGAACTTATGAGACGTGAGAGACAAGATAGTGTGGAAGTCTGACAGCCCACTGTACATACTGAAGAAAGTCGGTGTCCATTGAAGGACAGATGACTGTCATGTATACTAGTAGCATAGAGTCACAAGCCTTGCTTCGCTTCATAAGAGTTTTGTAGTGTTTGACAGCGCTGATGGACGGCCCACCTGCAAGAGCATCCCAGAGATTGCATTGCTTGTAGACCTACCTTTCCCTATCAGACTACCACTTCGTTTTCTTCGCATCCATCGACAGCAGTAATCATGCCCAATGTTTTCTGCTCGCTCGACTTCGCTGGCCATGGATCCTGACAAGGCTCTCGTAGCAGGTACGCTGGCTATGTACAGGATCGATTGTCCCACAGACTGACTATTGGCAATGGACGCCAGATACCTCCCGGCTTTCTGTCACCGCAAATGAACACGAGCCTTCCCCTTCCCAGCAGCATAAATCATACGTGAATCTGTCTCTGCCTTCCAAAAGCAGCTCAATGGCTCGAGATGTAACCGAAGACTTCAATCGAGCAGCATCGTGTATGGCACTCCAAAGTTCCTCCTCAAACCGACAAAGCACTTACGTAATTGCAGCTCTTCGCACCGGCCAGCTCGTGCAAGATGAGTTCTTCACCCTGTTCGAGGCCGTGGGGGCTTTGGAGGTACGAGCGCAGGTCAAAGGGGGACGCACATTTGCAGAAGGCTGAAGAGATTGGAACAGATCATGGACCCAAAGATGGATAGCGGGTACCTGAAAGAGGGCGAGACATTGGACCATGAGTATGATATTCTCGGAGATCTACTACCCGAGGAAGTTGTTGGAATCATGGACCAAATGTTTTGCTTTGAGGTGAGCCGTCTGAAAATTACTCAGCTCTTGGAAGATTCATATCTGATACTGATATAGGTATCGTAGATGGCATGGCATATGGGCTATCCGCTTTCCCAATCTCTGTTCACATCGATCTATATCGACCGACTCTTATCGCCAGAACCGAAGACTCTTGACGATGCACGGTTCAAGAGGGACCGGACTCCTACTCAAGAAAACAAGCTACTACATACTGTGCTACGGGCATTTTGCCTAGGCTTGATCAAGACGTGCGACTTCGTACATTGCAGGATAAACACTGAGCGATTCTACGAGGTACTCCGACACGAAATTGTGGCAGCCTCTTTTGGTAGTTAACGTCCTCTAGGAGGAAGATTTCGTCTCCAATCTATACAATCGTAGCCTTCTGAGCAACTATGACGTTGCTGATATCACGCGATTGCTAGACGAAGCCATTAGCTACGTTCATGGACATTCTAATGCCAAATTTGAAGCGTCCAAGCCCGTGCTTCTGAATCGGCTGGAGCTCCGCAAGACTCTCCTGGCCGCAGTGACCTTGGACGGCATCGTGGATCCACAGAAGGCTGTATTGTGGGAGCAGTGTCTGAAGCTTATACCCCTGCTGCTGCAATCGAAGGACTTTGGGGTACCGGTTCCGGAGTCATTCAACATCAAAATTCAACGCAAGCTCGCAAGCACCGTTCCACCTCGACCAATGGTAGAAACAAAGCTCGTAGACGCTATCAGATTCTTCGAGTTGCTTTGTCAGAGTGGTAGAGATGCCTACAAGATCTTGAATTATCGTGGAGGCAGTAATTTGCAGGTCGGCAAACCATACTCGACCTATGGAGAGGCAGCAGCTGACTGCTTTTGTAGACATTTGTGTGGTGGTTCAACTCTCGAGACCCGCAACCCTCTGTCTACAGTCGTTCTCTGCTACAATCGCTGACATGGAGTGAAATGCGAGTGCTGGGGAACATGTCCATTAAGCAGCTTATATTCAACGATGTGGAGGAGATTGTGCTGCCGGCGGACATTCTAGTAGACTCGACGAACTCTGATGTGGAAGCGCCACAAGATCCCAGGTTCCAAATTGCAAGGGGGATGGATGACCTAGTGACTCGCACTGCAGATGTACGTCTCCTCGGCACAAGCAAAGAAAATCTGCTGACAGCTAAAGGCCTTCCTCGACATTCTTGTTACACTGTCTATGAATAGGTCCCGGTTGCGGCGCATGTTATGCCATCTTTTGATCGAGTGGGACAATATTCAACTCGATGTAATGCAGACGCTGGATCATGAAGAACAGATATTAACACTTGAGCAGACTGAACAATACGACATCGCAATTCGCAGTTTCACAGGCGAGAAGCCACTCAAGGGCGACGATGGCTCAGACGAGGAGATCTGGTCATTTCCCCTGTCCTCGTGGGCCTACTACCAGAAATTGCGTCAAATGGAGTGGATAATGCAGATGGGCTTCGAGCTTACTATATATCAAGTCGACGAGCTTGCTGGCATGTACTGGTAGTATTTCCCCCTATTCTGGTCTATAGATGTTATACCGTCTCTTCATGCTGATATCGAATTTCAGGTATCTACAACATCTAGCCAGCACCCGCCTACAGCATCTCGAACGTATCCGTACCTTTACAGCTCGCCGGCTTTCGAAAATCACAAACCCAACTGCAGAGCAAAAGTCGTCAGCCTACCGCTCCAAGACCTTTACAGATTTTGCCACCCTCGAAGCCTCCGCCATACAGTCTTTCGCAGACGGATTATCCTGCGTTAGTGCTCCACCCAGCACGATCTCTATATGACTCAATGTCAATCGAGCTAACCTAACCCTTTCCTGCTAGCTGTACTCCTTCCTATCCCACCTCTCCCTCATCCCTCACCCCTACCACTCTCAACCCTACTCGACCCCCTCCCTCCGCTACACCAACCGCATGCGCCCCTTCCTCCCCATCTCCCTCCCCCAAGTTCCCACCTTCCCTGAATTCACCTCCCTCGTTTCCCTCCGCACCCCCACAACCCCAA
>JAABUQ010008516.1_pt1 | contig 14346 bp, 11 predicted proteins | sample 5560001 | NCBI WGS metagenome assembly JAABUQ01 (sample SAMN10711888, study PRJNA513371) | rock metagenome | isolation source: Antarctica rocks | place: Antarctica: Victoria Land, Finger Mt nord | collected 2015-12-18
TGGTCCGGCAGGTGGCGGCGCGCGAGGGGGCGCACATCGCGCACCGTGTCGCGTTGACCGACGGGAGTCAGGCGTTGCAGGAGCGTGTCCGCCGCCACCTCCCCGCCTACACGCTCGTGCTGGACCTCATCCACGCCACGGAGTACCTCTGGAAGGCCGCCACTGTGCTGCTCGGCGAGACCAACTCCCGGCGCACCGCCTGGGTCAAAGCGCGCACACTCCAGTTGCTGCGCAGCCAGAACGCTGCGGTCGTGGCCGATCTGCGCCACCTGGCCCAGGCCTCCGGCTACCCGCGGCGCGCGCGCACCGTGCTCCCTAAAGTCGCCGCCTATCTGGAGCGCAATGCGCCCTACATGGACTATGCCGCCTATCTCGCGCGCGGCTGGCCCATCGCCACCGGCGTCATCGAGGGGGCCTGTCGCCACCTGGTCAAGGACCGCTGCGCGCTCTCCGGCATGCGCTGGACCATCGACGGGGCTGAGGCCCTCTTGCATCTGCGCTGCGCCCATGAGAACGGCGACTGGGACGCCTACCACGCCTTCCGGCGTCGCCAGCGCCACCACCGCCTCTACGCCGTACCCTACCCCGACGATGCGGCGACCCCGCTCGACCTCCATGCGCTCGAACCCTACCCCGGCACCCCCCTATCTCCGCAGGTGTCAGGTGGGCAAATTGCTGGGCGAAGATGTCCAGCCTATCGAAGGTCGGCAACGTCGGGTCGTTCGGCGCGCAGAGCGGCAAGGAAATCATCGCCGCTATAGTAACGGGTAAACCGGCCGGCCGCCTTATCCGCGTCTGCCCGGCGCTCGCCCGCCTGCCACTCCGGCGTCCAGAACCAGGCTTGATCCGGGTTGTGCGCGGCCAACACGAGGAACGCTGGGGTGATTCGCGCCCTGGATGGTTACGTCGCCGCGAACTGGGTCAGGGCGTCCATGATGGCGGCGAGGAAGGCGTCGCCGTGGCCGTGGCCGGCGTCGTCGATGACGTGAAGCCTGCTCGTACTCCACCGCCGGGACAGGCGCCAGGCGGTCTCCAGCGGGCCGCTGACGTCGTAGCGACCGTGGATGAGCACGCCCGGAATGCCGTCCAGGGTCGGCGCGTCGCGGAGCAGTTGGTCGTCCGCCAGGAAGGCGGCGTGCCGCCAGTAGTGCGTGACCAGACGCGCGAACCGGAGGCGGAACTCCGGGTCGTCGTAACGCGGGTTCGGGCGATGCCCGGGGGCGAGGGAAACGTGCGCATCTTCCCAGGCGCACCACTCTCGCGCCGCGCGCTCGCGGACGGCGGGATCGGCGTCGAACAGCAACGTGGCGTAGGCGTCAACCAGCGGCAGGCGCCGCAACGGGTCGGGCACGGCCGCGGCGAAGCGGTCCCACTCCCGCGGGAAGATGCGCCCGACGTCCTGGGTGATCCACGCGACCTCGCGGCGGGACGTGGTGGTCACGGGACCCAGCACCAAGGCGTTGACCTGCCGCGGGTGCGCCTGGGCGTAGGCCAGGCCGAGGGTTGACCCCCAGGATATCCCGAGTATCGTCCAGCTCCCGACGCCGAGGAGCCGGCGCAGCGCTTCGATGTCGGCGATGAGGTGAGCGGTGGTGTTGGCGCTCAGATCGGCGTCAGGCTCACTGGCTAGAGGGCGGCTGCGCCCCGACCCGCGCTGGTCGAATAGCACGACGCGGTAGGCGTCCGGGTCGAAGAAACGGCGCTGGCCCGGCGTGCAGCCCGAACCGGGTCCACCGTGGAGGTAGAGCGCGGGTTTGCCGGTGGGGTTGCCGCAGCACTCCCAATACACCCGCTGCCCGTCGCCCACGTCGAGCAGGCCGTTGTCGTACGGCTCAATCGCTGGAAATCCGTCCGGCATCCATCACTCCTTCGCCTCCAACCCGATCCAGGACGACACGACAGCCGCAACCGCGGCGCGACCGGGCCGCATCACGTTGACATGTAACATGTGCGCCCGCGGATGAAATATGTTCCGCACAGGTCGTGTGTCATCTGGCCGAGTCCATACAGACGCTATCATTATATGTTTCTTTCGCGCCTACATACCTGTGCGCCGGTTCGGTCATCACCCTCGCGCCGATCATGCTCGTGTTCCTCTTTTTGCGGAGATTCTTTATCGAAGGACTCGCGGGCGCGGTCAAAGCGTAGCGCCACGCGACAGGCCCTGGATCACTGAAACACATACTGAATCCTCGAGGGCCGCATGTGTCGGAGAGCGCATGTCCTTGCGTTTCCTGCCCACGCTCGAGTGTGGACAGGAAGACCCCGCGCGCCTGGGTTGGCTGCTACCCCCGCGCCGCCGACCTCAGATCACGCTGGTTCGACGGATCGGTGACGCCCACGCCGACAGAGCGTATGTTAGTGATGAGGGCGATGGCGAGCCAGAAGTCCACGGCGAGGTCGGGCAGGAAGAGGGAGTTGTCGACGAGCCCGTGCGCGACCGTGGCGCCGACGACCACGACGCTCGCGATCAGCACGGCCTGCGGCGGCGTTGTGTCCTGCCCCGCCCCCATGGACGCGGGCGTGGCCGGACTCGTTTGTAGGGCGCGCCAGGAGCGCCAGGCGTAGCGGCCGGCGATGAAGATGACGGCGAGCATGGCGACGAGGCCGAGCAGTCCCGTGCTCAGCCACAGGTCGAGCACGATGTTGTGCGGGTGCGAGAGGCACGGCTCCTGCCAGGCCTGAGGGTCCATGTAGTGCTTGGGCAGCGCGTTGACGATGGAGAGTGAGCCAGGCAGGCAACTTCGCGCGCCGGGGTGCGTGTGGTCGATGCCGGTGCGGGGGTCGAAGTAGTAGTACAGGAAGTTGTCGGGGCCCACGCCCAGGAGCGGGTGGTCGTGGATCATAGCCAGCGCGCTTTTCCACACTAGCAAGCGCCGGCTTCCGCTGTGCCCGTGGTAGATTGCCAGGAGCGCCAGTCCGGCCACGGCCAGCACGGCGGCAAGCCCCCCTGCCGCGAGGGCGCGCGCCCGCGGCGACCAGCTCATCGCGCGTCCGTCCGTCCGCGCGCGCCACAGCAGCAGGGCCGCGACCGCGGCGGCGACGGCCACGATGATGCCGCCGCGCGAGTTGCTCAACAGCAGCGCCACGGCCATGGGCGCGACGGCCAGCCACGGTAGATAGGATAGCAAGGACGCGCGCGCCGCGCGGCGCGCGGAGAGCCCGAGCAGGCCGAGCACGACGGCGACGGGGATGGCGCGGTCGAGCAGCAGGGCCAGGTTGTCGGGGCTGCCGTAGACGGCGCTGACGAAGCGCGCGGCGTGGCGCGTGTCGCCTGTCCAGGTCGCACCCGTGAGCGTGCCCGGCCGGAAGACGTACTGCCCGAGGCCGAGCAGGGCCACAAGCAGTCCGGCGCCGGCGAGCGCCCACAGGGCGCGTGATATCGCGCGCGCGCCGCGCAGCGTCGAGGCGGCCAGCACGTAGTAGAGGATCGGCTCCAGGATAGCCACGCGGTACTGGCGCAGGGCCAGGTGGTATAGCTCGCCGTGCGTCGCCAGCATGGTGGCCGTCGCCGCGACGAGGAACAGGCCAATGGCGAGGTCCAGGGGGGTTGGATGTGTTAGTCGTCGCAGCACGCGCCGCCGCGCGCCCCGGCTGGTCAGGAGGGCGCGGCCCTGTACCAGGGCGAAGACGGTCGCGCAGAGCACGATGGCCGTCTCGCCGAGCGAGAAATCGCGGTGCGGACCCAGGTGCTTGGGCAGCATGTAGAAGGGCATCGCCAGCGGGACCAGGCTCACCGCGAGCGGTAGCCGCAGGTAGCACGCGACGGCGCAGAGGGCCAGCAAGACGAGGCTCAGCGGCGCGCCCGGCGTGATGTAATAGAGGGCGAATAGGGCCAGTAATAGCGCTGTCCACACGCCGTCGCGTGGCAGCGCCGCCCTGCTCATGCCCATGGCGCCTCCGCCGGCCTTCGTCCCGATCCTCGTCGCCGTGGCCACGTCGCCCCACCTCCCGTCCCGTCGCGCTATCCGCCATGAGAAGGATAGCAAGTCCGCGCGTTAAAGCTTTCCGGCGCGTTCACGGCAGGCACGAGACCTGCTCCTGTACGTTGCGCTGGACAGTAGGATAGCGGCAGGATAGCGGCGCGGGATGGCGACCGCTATTGAGTGAGAGTGAGATAAGGAATGGGTAGGGCAGGTGTGATGGCGGATCCGTTACGTGTCGCTATTATCGGGACCTCGGCTCGCGCGGGCCATATGTACGGACCTATCGTCAAGACGTTGCAGGAGCGAGGAGAGGTGGAACTCGTCGCCGTGTGGGGGCGCCGCGACGAACCGGCGCGACGGCTGGGCGCGCGCCTCGGCGTGCCCTGGTATACCGATCTTGACCGCTTGACGCGCGAGACGGCCCCCGCGCTCGGCGTCGTTTCCGTGGCCTACGCCGCCAACGGCGCGGTCGGGCTGATGGCCGTCGAGCACGGCCTGCACGCGCTGCTAGAGACGCCCATCGCGCACCGCCTCGACGAGGCCGACCGTATCATCGCCGCCGCTCAGGAGCGCGGGCTCAAGGTCGAGGTGGCCGAGCAGTTCCACCGCCGGCCGCACGAGGCGCTCAAGCTGCGCCTGATCGCCTCCGGGTTGTTCGGGCAGGTCTACTCGTCGTTCAACGACTTCGGGGGGCACGGCTACCACGGCGTGAGCCTCATGCGCGGCTATCTGGGGTTCGACGCCGTTCCGACGCGGGTGACGGGGGCCGTACGCTCCTACGACCTGGCGCCGCACTGGTCGCGCCTGGCCGACACAACCGGCCCGCGGCGCGAAACGCAGGAGCACGCCATCGTCGCGTTCGCGGACGGCCGCCTGGGGCTCTACCACTGGACCGACGTGGCCTACGACTCGGCCCTGCGCCCATGGCGGAGCAGCCGCTTCCTGGCCGAGAAGGGCATGGGCGTCACCACGGATTCGGGCATCGGCGCGCCCCCGCACGACGCGCTGACGTTGCTGGCCCCCGGCGGCGAGGCGCCGCGCCAGGTCACCGTCGAACGCCGCTACGAGCGCAACGACGGCGGGGCGCTGGTCGCGCTGGTCGCGCACACGGGCGATCCCGCGCTGCCCATCGTGCGTTGGGACAATCCGTTCGCGCCTACCGTGCCGGGCGGCGGCCCCCAGTGGCATGACGACGAGATCGCCGTGGCTTCCTGCCTGATGAGCCTCGTCACGGCCGTGCGCGACAGCGGCGCGCCGAGCTACGGGCCACTGCAGGCGCGGCTCGACCAGGAGATCGTGCTGGCCATGCGGCACTCCTCGCGATTAGACGGCCAGCCCGTCGCGCTGCCGCTCGACCTCAGCTTGTCGGAGCTGTAGGTCCGCGGTGTGTCCGCCTCCGGCGTCGTCTAACGCCAGGATAACGGTTTGCGCGAGGGGTAGCGCGCGCCCGGCCGCCCAGGCGGCGGCGAACCGCTTCGAGCCAAGCCTCGCCCGTATCGCCGCCAGCGCGCGATCGTTGGCCGCGTGGTCTTGCGGCGGCGGCGGCGCGTCGCCGGACTCGCGCGGCACGGACGCCGCTCCGAAGAGCACGGCGGCGTGGTCATGCCGCGCGCGCTGCATGGCGACCACGGCGAGGCCCTCCAAGGCGCTGGCCGTATCGAGGATGTCGCCGAGGCTCCAGAATTGCTCCAGGGCGTCGCGATACGCCGCCGCCGCCCCGTCGAGGTCGCCACGCAGCAAAGCCGCCCCGCCCAGGGTGTGCAAGGTCTGGGCCGCCCCCGAGATGTCCTCGAGCCGCGTATAGATCGCCAGACTCTCCGCCGCCCACTCGGTCGCGCGGGCGGCGTCGCCCATCAGCCGGGCCAACTCGCCTAGGTTGCCGAGCACGCGGGCCACGCCGCGCGCCTCCCCTAGCGCCCTGCGTATAGTCAGCGTCCGCGCGTAAAAGGCGGCGGCGCGTTCGTAGTCGTGCTGGTGCTTGGCCACGGTGCCCAGATTGTTGAGCACGGCGGCGCTGGCGTGCTCGTCGCCCAACTCCTGGCGGATAGTCAGACTACGCTCGAACAGGGCGGCGGCCTCGTCGTACGCCCCTGTCGTCGCGGCCAGCACGGCCGCGTTGTTCAGGGCCGCGGCCATGGGCGCCCCGGTCAGGCCGGCGGCGTCGGCGCCCGTGATCGCCCGGTCCAACCAGCGGCGGCCTTCGCTTGGGTAGCCACGCGTCTGCCAGAACCACCACAGCGCCCCCGCGAGCCGCAGCGCCGTTTCCGAGTGGCCGCCGTCCAGCGCCCAGGCGAGCGCCGCGCGCAGGTTGTCCTGGTCGCGTTCCAAGCGCGCCGCCCACATGGCCTGATCCGCGCCCGTATGGCCGCTCTCGGCCGCTTCGGCGACGGCCAGGACGTAGGTGGCGTGTTGCTGGCGCAACGGCTCAAGGGCCGCGTACCCCTGCAGGCGCTCCAGCGCGTACTCGCGCACGGTGCGCAGCATGGTGAAGCGCGGCTCCGCCTCGCCCGCGTGCTCTTCGCGCCGCAGCAGGCTGTTGTCGATGAGCGCGGTGAGCGCATCGAGCACGTCCTCCGGCGCCGCGATGTCCTCGTCTACGTCGTCCTCGCGGCCGGCGGACGCGTCACAGAGGGCCTCCATATCCCGCAAGGCGCAGCCGCCGGCGAAGACGGCCAAGCGCAGGAAGAGGGCCCGCGCCGGGGCGTCGAGCAGGTCGTAGCTCCAGGCGATGGTGTCGCGCAGCGTGCGCTGGCGCTCCGGCAGGTCGCGTGGCCCGCCCGACAAGACGCGCAGGCCTGATTCTAAGCGGGCCAGCAGGTCGGACAGCGTGAGCACTTTGAGGCGCGCGGCGGCGAGCTCGATGGCCAGGGGCAGCCCGTCCAGGCGCGCGCAGATGCGCGCGAGGAGCGGCGCGTTCGCCTCCGTGAGCGCGAAGCCGGGCGAAACGTCGCGCGCGCGGGCCAGGAAGAGTTGGGTCGCCGCCGCGGCGGCGACCGCCGTCGCGTCGCGGGAGCGCGCGCCCGCGGGCACGACGAGCGGCTCCACGGTATACGCGCGCTCCCCGCGCAGGCGCAGGAGGGTCCGGCTGGTGACGAGGATATGCAGGTCCGGGCAGGACGCCAGGAGGTCGGCGACCAGCGGCGCCGCCGCGACGACGTGCTCGAAGTTGTCGAGCAGCAGCAACATGTGAGCGCCGGAGAGGCGCCCGACCAGGGTGTCACGCAGCGGCCGGTTGTCGCGCTCGGGCAGGCCCAGCGCCTGGGCGATCGCCGCGGGCACGAGGGCGGGGTCGGCGATCGCGGCCAGCGGGACGAAGACGGAGCCGCCGGCGTAGGCGTCCCGCAGGCGAGCGGCGATCTCCAACGCCAGGCGCGTCTTGCCGACGCCGCCGGGTCCCGCCAATGTGAGCAGGCGTGTCCCCCCGCGCAACGCCGCCGTCGCGGCGGCGAGGTCGGCCTCGCGCCCGATCAGCGATGTGAGCGGCGTAGGCGCTGACGGAGCCGGGGGCGCGCCGGCGGTATCGGTAGCATTGACAGGGGAGGCGATAGGCGTGTTGGCGGTGTTGGCAGTGTTGGCGGCGGTCGGGGGGACGATGGGCGTGTTGGCGGTGTTGGCGGCGGTGGTAGGAGGGGCCATGACTTCCTCGGGGAGGGCGGCCGCGACGCCTGCTCCCGCGCGCGGACCCCGGCGGCGACGCCGCGCGGCGTCTTCGAGCGCGGCGCGCTCGGCCTCCGAAAGACACAGGGCGGTGGCCAGGCGCTGCATCGTATCGGGGCGCGGGGCGCGATTGATGCCGCGTTCGAGTTCGCCGACGCCGTTCGAGCTCACGTTCGCCTGCTCGGCCAATTCCTCCTGGGTGAGGCCCGCGGCCATACGATAGCGCTTGAGCAGGTATGCGAACGACGGCTGGGGTGTTTCCACCGATGTGACCCCTCGTGTTTTCAAGCGACCGTGCTATGCGGCATGGGAAAGATGGGCTATATACTATTATTCGACACAACCACCCCATATGTCCATAGGCGCATCGTAGCACGGATGCGCCTCATTATTGTGAAACGCAGGCGTCAGGCGTCGCCACACAACCCCCTGATAAGTTTCGACGACTAAAACCGGCAATGTAAGCCATGCCCGATGACGTATTATGACGGTCAAAACTCATTAGGCCAGGTGACTACCGGGCCGGGGCGTGACGAGCGCGCGCGTGGCGAGGGCGCGGGCCGGTTGGACCCGGCTGAACAGGTTGAGCAGCGGCTCGTGGCGGCTCAGGCGCAGGTACAGGCGCAGCGCGCGCGCCGCGCCGTCCATTTCGCGGCGACGCCCTTGTAGGTAGGGGGTAAAGGCCGCGCGCCGGTAGTCGCGCGCCGCGATGGCTCCGTCGATCACGGCGGCGGCGAGGCGCGCCGTGCGCAGCGCGAATTCGATGCCCTGCCCGGTCGAGGGGTCCAGGTAGCCGGCCGCGTCGCCGACCATAATGAGGCCGTCGTGCGCGATCGCGGGCACGCGGTAGCCGACCGGCGCGTAGGCAACGCTGTACGGCAGCGCGTGCGCGGCGGCGAAGCGCGCGGCGAGAGCGGGCCGCAGTTCCGCGAGCATGGCGAGCGCCAACTCGCGCGGGGGTAGCTTGCCGTGCCGCGCGGCGAAGCGGTCGCGATACGCGAGGTCGGTCTCGAACGAGTAGCGGTAGAGCTCCGGGCGCATGCGTGAGCCGCGCAAGGTCGTATTGTGCGCGCCGAAGAAGTGCTGCTCCCAGGTCCCCGGCGGGCAGTCGGGCATGTCCGCGAAGAACAGCACGAGCGCGACGCGCCGGAACGCGGGCTCGGGTCGTTTCAGCCCCAGGCGGGCTACGATGACCGAGCGCCGCCCGCTCGCGTCGACCACGAGCGGGGCGCGCCACGCCCGCGCCACGCCCGCGCGCGTGGCCTTGGTAGCGACGCCGCACGGCGCGCCCGCGCCGTCGCGCAGGATGTTTTCGACGCGGCGGCCGTCGCGTGCGTCGACGCCCTCGGCCCTGGCGAAGGCGAACAGGGCGCGGTCGAGCAGGCCGCGGTCGGTTTGCCAGAAGGCGAGGCCGGGCGGCAACGGGTCGTGCGTGACACGGCCGTTGGGCCAGTGGTCGCGCAGCGCGTCGAAGGGCTCGAGGCGCCATGTGGCCCTGTCGCAGGGCAGGCCGAGCGTGGCGAGCTCCCGTTGCGCGCCGGGCGAGAGTACTTCGCCGCTGCGCATGTCGGCCGCGCGCGGCCGCGCGAAATCGCGCCCCTCCAGCAACAGGACGCGCCGCCCCCGTCGCGCCAGGTGGATCGCCGTGGCCGCCCCGCTCGGGCCGCCCCCCACGACGATGACCTCGGCGTCATGCTCCGGTAGGTCGACCATGAGCCCTCACCTTCCGTCCCGATAGGGCGTCGTTAGGCCCATGATTGCGCCACGATCGCGGCTACCGGGGCGTAGGAGAGGCGGTGTATGGGGGAGGGGCCCAGCCGCTCGAGCGCGGCCGCGTGGGCGCGCGTGCCATAGCCTTTGTGGCCGCCGAAGGCGTAGCCCGGATGGATGTCGTCGAGCTCGCCCATAAGCCGATCGCGCGCGACTTTGGCCACGATCGAGGCGGCGGCGATGGAGAGGCATAGCGCGTCGCCGCGCACGATGGCGGTGTGCGGACGCCCCAGCGCGCGCAGGGGCAACCCATCCAGGAGCAGGTGGTCAGGGTCGTGCGGCAGCCCCGCCAGGGCATCGGTCATGGCGTGGGCCGTGGCGGGGAGCAAACCGGCGCGGTCGACCTCCTGGGGCGGGGCCAGGCCGACGGCCGCCGCCACGGCATACTCCAGGATAAGCGCGGCCAGCCGCTCGCGCTCGCGCGGCGACAGTTTCTTGGAGTCCGTCACGCCGGCGAGGCAGGCCGCGACCGCAGCGCCGGGCGGCAGGATCACCGCGGCGGCGACGACCGGCCCGGCCCACGCGCCGCGGCCCACCTCGTCGACGCCCGCGACAAGGGCCGCGCCCTGCGCCCAGTAGGCCCGCTCGTAGGCGAGCGAGGGCATGCCAGTATCTGTACTGGGAGCGCCCGCGTTCGCCAACATTGCCGCGTCTGCCCCGGCTCTACTGGGAGCGCCGGCGCCCGCTATCGCTGCTCGCCGGCCTCTGTTGGCAGTCATTCTGCTCTGAAAGGGTAGCCAGGGCTACGCCGACGAGCGCCGGCGGCGGACACCGGCGCTACGGGTGGACAAAGGATTACTCCTGCGCCGCCGCGGCGGACGCGGGGACCGGGCCGGGAACGTCGGCGGGGCTCTCGGTCGCGGTCACCGACTCGGTGTAGTTCGGTACGGCCGGCGTTTCCAGGTTGGGCTCGGTGATGGTCGCGGCGGCGGTCACGGCCGCGGGGGCCGGCGTGGAACCGGGGATACCCTGCTTGGCGATCGCGGTCTCGCGCGGCGACGGCTTGCGCTCCTTGATGCGCGCGGACTTACCCTGGCGCTCACGGAGGTAGTAGAGCTTGGCGCGGCGCACGCGACCGCGGCGCACGACCTCGAACCGATCGATGCGCGGCGAGTGCAGCATAAAGGTGCGCTCCACGCCGATGCTGTTGTGAGAGATGCGGCGCACCGTCACCGTGGAGGCGTTCTGCCCGCGGCGCATGGCGATAATGACGCCCTCATAGACCTGGATGCGTTCTTTATTACCCTCGATGATGCGGGCGTGTACCCGCACCGTATCGCCCGGACGCATGTCCGGCAGGTCGTCCCGCATCTGTCTCCGCTTGACCAAATCCAATAAGTTGCTCACCGTCGCACATCCTTTCGTAAAAATCGGCCGCCCCCGGCGAGGGTAGCGGTTATCGGTAAAAGGCACCCTATGCGGCGAGAAGACAACCAACGCGGGTGCGAAAACAGCCGCGACGCCCTTTTCGCGGCGCCACGTATAGTATATTGAACCGACGAGTAGTATACCATAGCCCCAGGCGCGCCATGTGAGTTGTAAAGAATGTGAACAGAGATGGCGCCATTATTGCGTTTGTGTGGAGAACAGGTCGCGCCACGTTCCATCGTTGTGGGGTGTGAGCACGCGGCCAAGCCTCAGATCGAACGACTGAGAGAGGAGCTACCCGATGAACCCGAGCACCTACGGCAACATCACCCCAGGGACGCGCGTTATGGTTGAGGATACCACGCTTGGTACCGTCGAGCGCCTGGAGGCGCGGGACGCCGCCGGCGGCCAGCCCGACCACATGATCGTGCGCTCACAGGACGGCCAGCAACACTATAATATCCCCCTTATGCTCGTGAGCGGGATCGACCAGCAGACGTTCGGCAGCGCCGTCCGATTGAACGCCGGGATGGAGCAACTACGGCACTATCAGGTTGAACAGGCGGGCGGAATGACGCCACCGGCGATGCCGACCGCCGTGGAGGACGACGGCACGCTGCGCATCCCGCTCGCCGCGGAGGAGCTCGTCGCCCAGAAGCAGCCCATCGTGCTCGGCAAAGTGCGCGTACACAAGGGCGTGGAAACGGTGCAGCAAAACTTGACCGTCCCCGTCTACCACGAGGAAGCGATCGTCGAGCACATTCCCGTCGACCAGTACGACCCCAACGCGCCGAGCAACCCGGGCGACCTGATTATCCCCGTCACAGAGGAGCAGATCGTGGTGGAGAAGCGCTCGGTCGTCAAGGAGTACATCCGCATCCGCAAGAACGTGGTGACGCAGGAGCAACACGTCAGCGACACGGTGCGTCGCGAGTTCGTCGAGTTGACTGAGCAGCGTCAGAGCGCGGGCGACCTCACGCTGCTGCACTACGGCGACGCGAACGCCGTGCCCGCGAGCACGAGCGGCGCCGCGAGTGGGACGGCGGCCGCCACGACCACGCAGTCTTAGAGCCTCTCCACACCCCGATCCCTGCCAGGGCCGGCGCGTCTTCGCGCCGGCCCTGGCATTTTTTTGCCTTGACTATACATCAGTCAGCGGTGCGCGCTGGCGCCCGCGCCGCGCGATACATAGAGCGGCGGGTCACAGCCGGGGAGCGTGCCAGTGGCACGGCTCATGCACGCATTACCGGTGAGCCGGGTGGGAAAGCGACCGGCGCCATTCAGGAGGTTACTGAAAGTATGGCACGCAGCATCGCAGGACTCTTCGAGGATCGAGCGCAAGCCGAGAGGGCCGTCGAGGACCTCAAGGCCGCCGGCTTCTCACAGGACCGCATCGGCATCGTGATGCAGGATAAGCAGCAGACGCGCGAGGTCAACGAGGCGCACGGCACGCACTCGACCGAGAGCGCCATCGGCGGCAGCCTTATCGGCGGTACGGCCGGCGCCTTGCTGGCGGCGACCGGCGCCCTGGTTATCCCCGGCATCGGACCCTTCATCTCCGGCGGCATCCTGGCCACCTCGCTCGTGGGCGGCGCGGCCGGTTGGCTCGTCGGTGGCCTCGCCGGCCTGGGTATTCCCAATGAGGAGGCGCAGTACTACGAGGGCCGCGTCCAGCAGGGCGCCGCACTAGTGACGGTCGACGCGGCGGGGCGCGACGCCGAGGCGCGGCAGATCCTGCTGCAGGACGGCGCCGAGGACCTGCAAAGCCGCGGCTTCGGCGGCGGCTACGACACCACGGCGACGATCGGGGCCGCGACCATGGGCGCGCCCACTATGGGCACGATCGAGACCGCGCAGCCGATTCAGAGTACGACATCTCAGACCTATCAGCAGCCCGTGCGGCAGGTCCAGCCCGTGCAGCAGGTTCAGACGACGCAGGCCGCCACGTCGCGCACGACGGATACTAACGACGTTCGTGTGCCGGTCTATGAGGAAGAACTCGTGGCGGGCAAGCGCGAGGAAGAGATCGGGAGCGTCCACCTGCACAAGGAAGTGACGACGGAGCAGGAAAGCATCCCGGTCACCCTGGAGCGCGAGCGGGTCACGGTGGAGCGCGTCCCGGTCAATCAGGCTGTCGACCTGACTAGCGCGCAAGGCGCGTTCCAACAAGCCGACATCGAGGTTCCGGTAATGGGCGAGGAGGCGGTGGTCGGCAAGACGGCGCGTGAAGTCGAGGAAGTGCGTCTGCGCAAGCAGGACGTTACCGAGCAGCAACAGGTGTCCGACACGGTGCGCAAAGAGCGCGTCGTCGTCGACGGCGTCGAGCAGACAGGAATGAGTACGACCGGCACGACCATCCAAAACCAGGGTACGACGCTCAACGACACCACGCGCGGGCAATAGCGCGCCCGCGCCATCACCAATCGACAACGTACAAGCCGCGCGCGAGGGGCCGGGTTGGGCGATGCCCGACCCGGCCCCTCGTTTACGTCCATCTGTCGCCGCTATACGGCCCTGTGTCGTCGCGGTGGCACGCTCTTTGCGTAGACTACGCGTAGTTACATAGGGACGTGGGTGTACACGCATGTCGGTCGATAAACACCCGATTGAGATAGAGAGGGAGCAGACATGGAGCAACAGTTCGTCGAAGGTGAGCCGGTTTTCGACGTGGACGGCGAGAAGGTCGGCACGATCCACGAGTACAATGCACAGGAAGGCTACATCGTCGTTCAGAAGGGCTGGCTCTTCCCCAAGGATCTGTATATCCCTGTCAACACTGTGCAGCGCAACGACGCCGAGGGCGTCTATGTCAGCTTGCGTAAGGATGACCTGGACCAGCACGCTTACGATGAGCCGCCGGTCGGCGGCGCCGCGCGTGGGAGCGCGGCCCGGACAGCGACGGTAGACGCTGCCACCGCGCCGGTCGGCGCGCGGAGTGTCGACGCCGGTCCGACCATCAGCAGGGTCGAGACGGGCGACGACATCCGCGTGCCTGTCATCGAGGAGGATCTGGTCGTGCGCACGCGCGCCGAGGAACTTGGGCGTGTGCGCATCCACAAGGACGTGCTGACCGAGCAGCAGACGGTCAGCGCGCCGATCACGCACGAAGAGGTCTATGTCGAGCGGGTCCCGGTGCAGGGACAGTACGCCGGCGTCGGGCCGGACGCCTTCACCGAGGGGGATGTTGAGATCACGATCATGGGCGAGCAGTTGGTCGCGGCCAAACGTGTCGTGGTGGCCGAGGAACTGCGCCTGCACAAGGACGTGGAAGAGGAGCGGCAGGAGATCACGGACACAGTGCGCAAGGAGCGCGTCGTCGTCGACGGCGTCGAGCAACTTCAGGGAGCGGACGCTATCGCGACCGGTGGTAGGACGGGTTACGGCACGGCCGATAGCAATCGGTAACGCGGCATACCAGTCGCGAGCAGGCGTCAACCGGTGTACTACGGCTAGTTTGGCGCGCGAGAAACGTCCGTTATTAAGGCGGGGACAGGTTAAAGCTGTCCCCGCCTTTTTAATGGGCTCATTGGACATTGAGGAGTTGGACTAGTGTTCGACTATTTAATCGTCGGGGCGGGGTTCGCGGGGAGCGTGCTGGCCGAGCGCCTGGCGAGAGGGGCCGTTC